>Ga0105048_10015287_pt1 | contig 11917 bp, 10 predicted proteins | sample MAT05_FD_78382 | JGI IMG/M metagenome (GOLD analysis project Ga0105048, IMG submission 78382) | Freshwater microbial communities from Lake Fryxell liftoff mats and glacier meltwater in Antarctica - MAT-05 | ecosystem: Environmental > Aquatic > Freshwater > Ice > Liftoff microbial mat | place...
CGCATTAAATATTATCTGGTTGGTTTTACCATCGGATTAATTTTGATGTACATGATGTTTGGCAACAGAGGTTGTTCATGGCTACCGGAAAATCGTGTTAAAAATATGATCGCCGAAAAAGAAATTCTGATTGGCGATAGTTTACTAGAAATCATGAATTGTGCGGGTGTTACAAACAATGATGTTTACGCTCTTTTAAATGATGGCGGCGAAGTTGATTTTTCTAAAAGTTTGACGCATGAATATCCAAAAAAATATTATTTATATGGATCAAAAAATGAAAAAGATTTAAGTATAATTTATTCTCTTTTTGATACGTTGGTAGAAGTTTTTGATTTTAATTTTGAGACAAAATCAAATTGTATCAGTTCACTTTCTAATGTTTACAAATCTACTATTCCATTGCCCGACGCTGATGTGCGCGCCATCATTGAATCACATGAACTAAGAATTTTAGAAAGAGCAGAATGTCAAATGGCTTGTTTAAAAATAACTGAAGAGGAAGTGAAAAATTTTCACAAAGAAGCAAGCATTGAAATTGGTTTGTCTAAACCACGTCAGCATCCAAATGCGATTTATGTTTTAAAAGGAAAAATTAGAAACATGCAATTGACCATTACTTATGTGATTGGTGAAAATAGAACAAGAATTGAGAATGTTTTGATGAACGGTTTTGATTGTGTTTGTCCTGATTAAAAACAAACAACATCACTCAAATCGAATCACTTCCAACTGTTGTGCATTTTTCATCAACCTCACCCATATAACTGAACCGTCGGCCATTTGAATTAAGTTACTTCCATCACGATTTATTGGGCTATCGGGCATTTTAAAATCACTTCTTTTTTCATTGATATAGTGTGAGTTTAAACTCTCAATCATGCTAGAACGATTTCCACGTTCGTTCAGCAAAAGATAACGATCATCAAACGAATATCGCCCAGAAGCTTTGTCTAATTTCACCTCGGTATAAATCAACAAAAGTTCATCATTCAACAAAATTAATTTTGGATTTACTTCTTCAATATTCGCTGTTTTTGTAATTTGTTTTACGGTAATTTCTTTGCTACCCAGTTCACATTTTACAACGAATAAATCATTGTGTCCGCGATTAACTGAAAGATTATTGTTTTCAATATCCGCACGCGCACCTTCTTCGGTTTCAATAATGACATAAAGAAAATTATTATAAAGTACGGGTTCGCTGATGTGTGTGTCTGAAACATAATTATCAGACGGAGTTCCGTTAATTTTATAAAGCGGCCAATGATAAATTGAAGTTGTATCAGTAGAATCTTTTGCAACAGAAAGATCTACTTTTGATGCATAAACACCTCTAGGAAAACCATCACCTACACTCACTAAATAAGCAAACTCATTATCGTGCGTGCTAGTCTGCGCAAAGCAATGACTAATATGCCACAAGTCTTGATTTCCCTTTTTTAGAATTCCTTTCTCCAACGAAAAAGTTTTGTAAACTCCAGACTGAACTACTTTTAAATCTGCAAAACGTTTTTCAGAATTCATGTAGATAATTCCAAACGTGTCAGCAATTTCTAAACAAACATTATCGCGCGAATAAAAATCAAAAACTTGATTGCCAGGTCGCTTTAAATCATTCTGCTTAAAAACAACTTGCGACAATTCTACTTCCCCATTTGCCTTGTGTTTGTTTAAATAGAGACTTGGATAAGTTCCCCAAGTCAACAAATTATAATCAGTAGATGAAAGCGAAAAAAAGCCTTTGTCAGAAATCGCAATGTCATGAATTATTTTGTCGTGATGCGCAACTGATGAAATTTGAAATGAACTATTTACAGTAATAATTTCTGAGCCGGCAGAATGCGCAAATACAGCAACAAAACCATTGTCAGGCGTAGCTTGAACAACAGGATTATTAAAATCTATCGATAAAAAATAAGGTGTATTTATTAAATAATATTGTGTTCTATTAGTCAATTCTCCTTTTTGTGCAATGGCTGCATCATGCTCGGGTATTGCAGTTGGTTCATGAATGACACTTGTTAACATGCTATCTAAATTTCGTTGCGCTTTTAGAAAAGTTTCTACAGGATACAATGTCTTAACGGAAACTAAAAACTGACCTGTTTTATTCACTTCATACACCAACGTAATTTTACGCATGCCTTGATTGTATTCAACAAATGCATACCTGAAAGCATCTTTCATGAATTCGTTCTTGCTGTTTTGAAAAAGTTTTATTTCGTAATTTTTTTGCTCTTTCTTTTTTGCAACACTGGGTTTATAAAAAGTTTCGAAGGCTTCGTAAATATCAATTTTATGCGTTTCTCGAAATTCAAACAACGCGTTATCTAATTTAAAAGAATAGGAGTAATAATAAGATGAACTATCATTTCTCAATCTGTTCCAGCCATAGGTGCTAATTCCATCGGTTGATAAACTGACTCTATTTCCTCCGGCTACAGAATTAGGAACCTCAAGCGAAATTGTAGAAAATTTTATCCGCTCTGCGTGAGAAACGGAAACAATCGAAACTAAAAATATAAAGAGTATTGCAACTTTCATGAGGCCTCTAATATAATCAATGAAACGAAGGTTTTTGGATGAGCAAGAAAAAATAATTTATGGAAATTGAATTAAACTTTTGAAATACGCTTCGCGATTGTCTCAACTATTGATTTCACTATCTCATCCAACTTTTCTGCATTGATGTCAAGTGAGTCAAAAATCAGATCGCTTTTAAAGTAAAACGGTTCACGCTCAGCTAATTTTGTTTGAACAAAATGCAACAATTCATTTTTATCGTGTTTGAATTGGTTGATTAATGGCCTTGAATTTTTTGCTTGAAAAAGTCGGTTCGTTAAATTTTCTGGCGACGATTTTAAATAAGTTGTAATTCCTTTTTGTTGAATAAGTTGAAGATTATTTTCACTGCAAGGCGCTCCACCACCTGTTGCTACAACCGCATTTTTGTTTTCGAATTTTTTTAGCCAATCCGTTTCTATTGCTCTAAAATGCTGCTCTCCTTGCAATTGAAAAATTTCTTGAACCGATTTATTTTCTTGCTTCTCTATTTCCACATCCATGTCAATAAATAAAAAATTTAATCGACTTGCAATTTTTTTACCAAGGGTAGATTTCCCCGAACCCATAAAACCAACAAGGAAAATGTTCATACTCAAAAATAGTTGCAAAATATGACATGAGATAATTTTGTCAACAATTCGGCTTTTTTTTCCAATTCTATTGCAGAATAAAATAAACCCTCTATATTTGCACCCTCAATCAAATTTTGATTTTGTAGCTCAGCAGGTAGAGCATCTCCCTTTTAAGGAGAGGGTCCTGGGTTCGAATCCCAGCAAGATCACTCTGATAAAAGCACTTCCCGAACGGGCAGTGCTTTTTTTGTGGAATCAAAATGAAGCTTGCTTCGATTTGAGATCATGAAAAAAGCACTGAAATGAGCCACACGAATTAAGTGATTTTATCCATCGCACGTCGTTCAAAAGGGAAATATAATCCCAGCAAGATCGCAGATAAAGTCCGTTCATCATCAATGTTAGAACTTTTTTTTGTAGCTATATCTTGATTCCGAAAACAAAAATTGTATATTCGAGACTTTTAATAAACCTAATTATATTAATCAACCAAATTAAAGTTTATACGTTATAATAAGTAATACATTTATATTTCATAAAAAATTGACCATGAAACTTTTTAAAACATTCGCAATCGCTCTTAGTTTAATTTCAATCCTTTCGGGTTGTTACAAAGCGGGTTGTACAGATTTGCAAGCAACAAATTATGATTCAAAAATGAAAAAAGATGATTTGTCTTGTACTTATACTGGAGACATAGTTTTTTATACAAGCATTTTTGTGCGTGATTCTTTGTTTGATCTTGGTCATAAAATGCTGCGTTTTGAATTGGAAGGAGTTATTGTAGATTCAATGGCAACTGCAAGTTTTAGCGCAGGAACAGGAACTTGTGGCGGAGCCGGTTCAAAAACAATTAACCGAATTTTTTACGATAATACCGAGCGTACATATAAATACAGAGTAAAAGGTTGGAATTTTACAACCATTTACGAAGGTTTTGTCACGATAGAAGCAAATGACTGCAAATCTATTAAGCTCCTTTAAGAGTAACATCTTATCTCTTTTTATTTTCATTGGTGTTATTTGCCCATAAAAATCTATTTTTGCAAGAATTCTGATTAGACATTATTTCTAATTCGCGAATTAATAATTGCCTCAAATTTAAATAAGCCCAAGTGCTGAAATTGGTAGACAGGCCAGCTTGAGGGGCTGGTGCACTATGTGTGTAGGGGTTCGAGTCCCCTCTTGGGCACACTAAAAGAGTGTGAGAGTTAGTGCGAACGCTGTCACATTTTTTTTCTCCTTACACTAAAACCCTCAGTACAGAACGATGTTCGATTTTGAAAAAATTTACAATAATTCATAAAGCAAAGAATTCAACAACCTCATTTTCAGTTCTTGTTGGGAAAATAAAAACAGGTTAACTTTTAGGTGAAACTGCCACGCAAACTAATAGCATTGTATCGGGGGGTGATTTCATCTAACTCCTTGCAGCTTCGATCGCTTCGATTTTTCAGAAATAAACGGTTTAAAAGCAGTCAATTTTTTGTTCAATGTTTGAGCTAATTTTTCAGAAACCTCAATTGCCTCTTCTCCTGATTTACAAACATTAACAAGTAATCGATGACGAAGATCTGGAGTCATTAAGTAGATTTCTATTTTGCTCGCATCATATTGAGTAGAACGCCCAGTACGACTAAACATCCCACCCGAACGGCTGAGTTGAATAATCACGAGGTCTGAATAAGCATTCAAATCAATCCACTTGCCTTTTCTAAATCCAATTATCAACGAAAACTCACGCATGCGTTTTAAATCTTCAGAAAATTCTGAACCAAAAAGTGACGTATAAGCAAGAATAGGAAAGATTAAAAAAACAAATCCAAAAGCGGCAGTACGAGAATCAGTTAACATTCCTAGCATTGGTAATACACCAATCAAAACCAAAAGAAATCTGGCAACCGGACCAAAAAGGTATCCATTTATAAATGCTATTTTATTTTTTTATTTGATTTTCAAAATTAAAATTTAATTTGAAGATTACTCTTGTGTGTCCCCCAATCGCTATAACTACGCGCGGAAATATTCAGAGGTAATCGATTTTGGAGAATGTCTTCTACGCACTTTTCCATTTCTGCCATTTTCCATTTTCCTTCTTCACTAAGGCAACCACTTAATCCCTTTAAAATTTGGTTTTCGTTTTTCCAAAAATGCATCTCGGCCTTCTTTTGCTTCATCGGTCATATAGGCTAAACGTGTTGCTTCGCCGGCAAAAACTTGTTGACCTACCATTCCATCGTCGGTTAAGTTCATGGCAAACTTTAACATTTTTATTGATGTTGGAGATTTTGCTAAAATTTCTTGTGCCCATTGATAAGCTGTGTTTTCTAAGTCGGCGTGAGGAACAACTGCGTTGACCATTCCCATGTCAAATGCATCTTGAGCAGAATAATTTCTACCGAGAAAAAAAATTTCTCTTGCTCTTTTTTGTCCAACCATTTTTGCGAGATAGGCAGAACCATAACCACCATCAAAACTTGTAACATCGGCATCTGTCTGTTTAAAAATGGCGTGTTCTTTACTTGCAATCGTTAAATCACAAACAACATGTAAACTATGTCCACCACCTACAGCCCAACCTGGAACAACAGCAATGACAACCTTAGGCATAAAACGAATTAATCGTTGAACTTCTAAAATATTTAATCGGTGCATTCCATCATCTCCAACATAACCTTGATGACCTCTTGCCTTTTGATCACCACCGCTGCAAAACGAATAAACACCATCTTTTGACGAAGGTCCTTCGCCTGAAAGTAATACTACGCCTATCGATGTATCTTCTTGCGCATCGTAAAATGCTTTATACAATTCGGCTGTAGTTTTTGGTCTAAACGCATTACGCACATCTGGTCGGTTAAATGCAATACGCGCTACACCGTTTGATTTTTTATACGTGATATCTTCAAAACCAATTGCTGTTTTCCAATCTGTCATGGTGTTTTTTTTAGTAAAATTAGTAAAATGGGTGGATAAAGGATTAACTAGCCATGAGCAGAGTGATGAGGACAGAGCATTAAGACAGATTGATGAGGCTAGCGACCGATTGAAAGAAAAACCACAAAAAAAACTCTTGCCTCATTACTCTTGCGCTCTGCACTTTTTACATTGAAATAATAATAAACTCTGTCCTTCTATTTTCCTGATGTTGTTCTTCGGTGCAAGTAACACCATCAATACAAGCGTTCATCGGTTTTGATTCTCCGTAACCTACTCCAGTTAATCGATCAGGATTTGTGATTTTTGTTTTGATATAATCGGCAGATGATTTCGCTCTTTTTTCAGAAAGCAGTTGATTTGATTTTGCCGAACCTCTTGAATCTGTGTGCGATCCTAACTCTACTTTCATCATTGGATTATCGTTCATTACTTTTACAATTTTATCCAACTCCAGCGCAGCATCCGGCCGAATGGCCCATTTTCCTAAATTAAAATAAATTGGTTTCAATTCAATAATTTTTGTAAGGTCAGCCCCTACTTCAACTTTCTCTAAATTAATATCAAGAAATTCGTGAACGTTATATTTTCCTTCACGATCAAAGAGTACATTGTAGGTTAATGTTTTTCCAAGGTATCCTGCTTTCTGAATTGAGAAATTATAACTTCCTCTATCGTTCAATTTTTTTTCATTCAAGGGCCGTAAATAATCACCCGTTAATGATGTCAACATTGAATCACTAATCCCTGTCATATTATCAGTCAATGTAACCTTTACGCTATCAATAGGGGCTTTTGTTTTTTTATCAGAGACTAAAAGATAAAGTGATAATCCTGGATCTTTTTCAAGAATTAAATTGACTTCAAAAACACCTTGCTCGCCAAACGTTTCAATAGAATTTTTTCCATCAAAATATTTTTCTTTCGTTCCAAGAACGGTAATTTTTTTTTCAGGATCAACAAATGTGCTAAACTCACCTAAATCATTTGTTGTTAAATAAATTTCTTCACCACTATCAATATCTTTTAATTGAATGGATACACCTGCTAATAAATTTCCTTCCTTATCAGTAGCTGTTCCTTCTATTGTTTTTTTCAATAATCCGAAGGTATAAATATCCATGTTTCCAAAGCCACCATTTCGGTTTGATGAGAAAAAACCACCGCGTCCATCATCATTCCAGCTTAAATAAATATCATCTCCGGCAGAGTTCATTGGGTAACCTAAATTAACTGGAGCACTCCATTCTCCATCAACCAATGTTGACATAAAAAAATCATAACCACCAGAACTATTGTGACCTTTTGATGAGAAATACAAAGTCTTTCCGTCTCTGCTTAAATACGGACTGTCTTCATCAAACCCAGAATTAATGCGATTACTGATTGACTGAGGAGCAGACCAGTTGGCCCCTTCAAGCCTACTTATATAAATATCTAAATTTCCATTTTCAGCTTTTGCGCTAAAAATAAATGTCCGGTTATCATCCGAGAAAAAGCCATGCGGTTGAAAATAATAACCTTGAAAAATTGTCGGTAATTCAGTTAAAATATTCAATCGGTCGTTCCCAAAAGTAGAAATCCAAACCTTATTTTGAAAAAACACAATCAATGTATCACTGTCATAAGACCGACTAACAACAGCTTGATGTGTTCGCTGATCAATGTCTTCATTAAAAGTTGATGCAACACTTTCTTTCAAATCAAAATAATAAATGTTCTCAAAATATTTATTGTCGGCTGACATGTGCTCAGCTTCGTAATCTTTATAACGCGCGTTGTATAAAAGCAAACTGTCGTCTGCAATAAAAACAGGTGTGTATTCTGCATCAACTGAATTAATAAAAAATCCCATATTTTCAACTTCATACGGCTCGTAAATCAGCTCCATATTTTTTAACGCGTTTTGAGAATAATCAATGCTTTTGTTGAGCGTATAAAGCATGCCAGCTTTTGCTTGTGCCTTTGTCATGTGTGATCGATAGTACTCATAATATTTTAAGGCTTCAATGTGTTTTTCTTGCATCCTCAAGCATTCAGCATACTTATAATAAATCAAATAATTTGTGTCAGACGTTGCAAAAGAAATTCTGCGATCCAAGTATATTTTAGCCGAATCATAAATCGCATAATCCAATAAATAAATATCAATGATTGCATCCAAGGCTCTGATATTATTAGGTTCTACCACCAAAACTTGTTTATAAATTTTTAAGCTTTGCGAAAAATTGTAAGCCAATCGATTTTTATCAGCACTATTCAACAAACCAGGAACTGGATTTTGCGCGTGAGAGAAAGTAGTAAGAAAAAAAAGAAATATTGCTGCAAAAGCTATTCTAAATTGATTCATTGTGTTGAATTATTGAATCACCAAATTAAGGTTTTTTTCTTTTTGCAAGAGTCAGACGATTTAAAAAAAACATAAAAATGGCCGAATGTGTTGAAATTGAGTAATGGAGGAAAGTATTCTTCCATGAATCACATTTCAAAGTAGACCAAACTCTATTTCAAGATTACATTTAAGATTTTAAAAAATTGAAAAAGACCAAAAGTCCATCACTTGTAGGGATTTAGGATGGTCTGACGATGCCAATTAGACAAAAAGCTATAAAAAATCTACTTCAAATAATAATCACCAAACTTATCAATTGCAATAGGGCGTTGAATTTTGGTTGAATCAAAATTCATTTCAATGCTATACAAATTTTTCCAAAAATCAATATGTTCAGGAAATTGACCGGATGCAATACTCATTTTGGTTTCAGAATATTCAAATGGAAAAATATGAATAGGAATTTGTGTTTGTCCATTTGATTTTGCCAAAACGGCTAATAAATAAAGTTCTTGAATAGGTCCATTTTCAATAGGAATACAACCAATTGTTGCACAACCTCCATGAATATATATCCCACCTCCTTTTCTTGGCGCAGGTCTTTTTAATTTATCCGCACTATTTGGATAAGAAACACCTAACGATAATAAAAATGAACTATACGGATTAAAATCATTGATGTAATAATAACCTTCTGGAATTTGGCCATCCCACTCTTGTACTTTTGGACCAAGCGTTCCGCATGTTGTGCAAAATGGAAAACGGTGGTACAGAAACCATTCATCCGTTGATTTTTTTCTTACATAGATGCTCAACAATTCCTCGTACTTATAAGCCTTCAACATCAATTCAAAATCACTAACTTTAGAATTGAACAAAGCTAGCGATGACGTAATTTTTTCAAGCTTTTCGTTATATGCTTGTTTTACATTTTTATACACTAACTGATCATCAATAAAAGCGGCATAATTATTGACGCATATTAACATAAAATAAGAAATCAATGCTGATTTTTTTATTAGTTTCGCAAGAGGTTTAGTAAATGTCATCTTCATTTGATTTTCTAGATAATCACAAATTATACCAAAAGTAACACGACAAGGATATGAAGCGCATATTAATTATTACAACATTTTTGATTTCGTTGCACGTAAATGCACAATTCAACGAGAATGAAACAACGGGAAAATTTGAAGAAGTATTTGGTTACTTAAAATCAAATTATGTTGATGAATTTGACGGAGCAGCGATAACAGACGCAGCCATTGTGGCCATGTTGAAAGAATTGGACCCACACAGTTATTTAATACCAAAAGAAGAAGTTGAAGGAGCGAATGAACGTATTAATGGAAGTTTTGTTGGAGTTGGAATTCGTTTCGATATCATCGACGATACGTTGACTGTTGTAAATACAATAGAAGGTGGTCCTTGCGAAAAAGTAGGTGTAAAAGCGGGTGATAAAATTATAGTTGTAGATGGCGAAACAATTGCTGGTGTTGGACTGCAAACACAAGGGGTGCGTGAACGATTAATGGGTGAAAAAGGTTCTTTAGTTGTTTTAGGCATTAAACGTAGAGGTGAAAAAGACTTGGTTTCTTTTGATGTTCGTCGTGATCAAATTCCACTTTACAGCGTTGCAAGTTTTTATATGGTAACTGAAAAAACGGGCTACATAAAAGTTACCAGTTTTGCAAGAACAACTATGGATGAATTTTTCTCTGCCTTAACATTTTTGAAAAAAGCCGGAATGAAAAATTTGATTCTAGACTTGCAAGAAAACCCAGGAGGATTATTGCACATTGCAAAATACATGGTAGATCAATTTTTAGCTGATGATAAATTAATTGTGTATTCGAAAGGTCGTTCGCAACCACGCCAGGATATGTTTGCAGATAATAAAGATGGAAACGGAAAATATTATCACGACGAAAAAAGTGGTCTTTTTGAAAAAGGAAAATTAGTTGTTTTAGTCAACGAAAATTCTGCATCCGCATCTGAAATTGTTGCTGGCGCCGTGCAAGATTGGGATCGTGGATTAATTGTTGGTCGACGTACTTTTGGAAAAGGGTTGGTTCAACGTCCTTATAAATTAAGTGATGGTTCTGAAGTAAGAATCACAATTGCTCGTTACTTTACTCCTTCCGGGCGTTTTATTCAATCTCCTTATGACGATGGTGTTGATGCCTATTTTCAAGCCGATTTAAATCGCTATTTGAGTGGAGAGTTGATGCACAAAGACAGCATTAAAATTCCTGATTCGTTACAATATGAAACCATGAAATTAAAACGAACTGTTTATGGCGGTGGCGGTGTGATGCCAGATTATTTTGTTCCGATTGACACAATGGAATTTTCAAAAATGTACAGAGAAATTAGTCGTAAAGGAACGGTGAATATATTTGCTTTTAGTTTTGTTGATAGCAAACGCGATGCACTTTTGGCTAAATATACAACCTTTGAAAAATTCAAAACTGATTTTGATACAGAAAAAGAAGCGATGACAGAATTTTGGGCGCTTGCAAAAATTGAAGGAATTGAATATGTTGAACAAGATTATCAAATTTCTAAAAAATTATTGACAACATTAATTAAAGCACGCATTGCATCTAACCTATGGGATTTTGCTAAGTTCTATGAAATTTACAACATCCATGAAAACGAAGCATTCATAAAAGGTCTTGAATTAATTGAAGGAAAAACGATTGAAGAATTAAATCTTGATTATTAATTTTGTCAAAGTTTATTACATAAGAAAATATGAAAAAAAGAATTTTTTACGCGGTCGCATTTGTTCTCCCATTGGCTTATGGAACGTCGTGCGGATCAGATACAACAGCGAACGTTGAAGTAAATACGGACGGAACAAGTTCTGTCGTAGAAACAACAAATCCGGAAGGAATTATTAATTCAAATTCACAAGAACATTTTGAAGGAGATGGTCACGACCATAGTGCAGGAGCAACTGGTGAAAACACATCAATTGAATACATTACAGAAAAGCATGACTTTGGAACTGTTTTTTATCCAAGTGATAATCCTTATACGTTCAAATTTAAAAATACGGGAAGTGTTCCGTTAATAATCAGCGACGCAACAGCATCTTGTGGTTGCACTATTCCAAACAAACCGGAAAAACCAATTATGCCTGGCGAAATTGGCGAACTCGATGTTATTTTTCGCCCAAAAGAAGGACAAATTGGTCAAACTGTCACCAAGAAAATTACGGTTACTGCTAATACTGTTCCTACAGAGACTTATTTAGAAATTTCGGCAACTGTTGTTGAAGCGATGTAATATTAAATACTAAAATTTCACCAGTCAAAATTCAAAACAGATTGATTAAAATCGTGTTTTAAAACTTAGGCTTAAAAATTCTCTCTCAACCACTTCTCAGTAATAAACACAGTAAACAGATCACCATAGTCTAACCACTTTGAATTTGTTTTGAAATTTTTTACAGTTTCAACAAAAACTTTTCTGTCAAGAATACCCATTTCTTCGAGGCGAG
>Ga0105048_10015288_pt1 | contig 11917 bp, 10 predicted proteins | sample MAT05_FD_78382 | JGI IMG/M metagenome (GOLD analysis project Ga0105048, IMG submission 78382) | Freshwater microbial communities from Lake Fryxell liftoff mats and glacier meltwater in Antarctica - MAT-05 | ecosystem: Environmental > Aquatic > Freshwater > Ice > Liftoff microbial mat | place...
ACCACTGGCGCCGAGACCACCTCTGGGGCGAGGACCGCTCGCGGACCCGCAACGCCCACGCTCTGGCCAACTTCGCCCGCCTATGCAGCACGCTGCTCGGCCTAATCCCTCTCCATCATCCAGATCTTCCTGCTCAAGCAACTCATGGAACGCCTCCAATCCAATCCCTCTGCCTGCCTTAGCCTTATCCAATGACTTGCTCCTAAAACAAAAGACCGTGGGCTCACAACCGCGCCTAAAGCATTTTAAGCCAAGTCACTCTCGCAAAATATATTGGCTAGAGCGAGGCGTTCCTGCCGAGCCGATTCAAGCACGGCTCACCGGGGACGGTTCGCCCTACCGAATACGGCCATGCCATGAGTGAAGATGCCGCGGAGCAAGCTCCGCGGCATTGCAGAAACCGGGGTCCGAGGTCCGGGGAGCACACGCGTCTCGCGTGTTGGTTTGGGCGTCTCGCCCGAACCATCCGAACCGCTCTCGGCGGGACGCCGAGAGCCGCACGCGAGACGCGTGCGCTTCCCGGACCAACACAATCCAAGCCGAAGCGAGCTTCGGGGAATTTCACCCATAGAGATTAAAACGGCTCTCGCGAACGCCCCCCCCACCAGCCTTCAGAGCGCCTACGAGCAGGCGTCCTACGCGTAGAGGCGAGGAAACCGAACCATTCCATGCAGGCATTAAAAAACGGCGCCGCATTGCTGCGACGCCGTTGAAGTGATTCGAGTTTTTAAAAGGAGCGCCGGACTTAGTAGTCCATGCCGCCCATGCCGCCGCCGCCGTGGCCGCCTGCAGGAGCTTCCTTCTTCTCAGGGATCTCAGTGATGATCGCCTCGGTCGTGAGCAGGAGGCCAGCGATGGACGCGGCGTTCTGCAGAGCGGTGCGGGTCACTTTGGTCGGGTCGACGACACCGGCCTTGACGAGGTCTTCGTAGTCGCCAGTCGCGACATTGAAGCCGTAGCTGCCCGTGCCGGCGAGTACGTTGCCCACCACGACCGCGCCTTCAACACCAGCGTTGGTGCAGAGCTGGCGGAGAGGATGTTCAATCGCACGACGGACGATCTGGGCCCCGATGGCTTCGTCGCCTTGGAGCTTGAGGGCGTCGATGGCTTTCGCGGTACGGAGCAGCGCAACGCCGCCACCTGCCACGATGCCTTCTTCAACGGCTGCGCGGGTCGCGTGCAGCGCGTCTTCGACGCGGGCTTTCTTTTCCTTCATCTCGGCTTCGGTAGCAGCACCGACGTTGATGACGGCCACGCCACCAGCGAGCTTCGCGAGGCGCTCTTGGAGCTTTTCACGATCGTAGTCGGAAGTGGTTTCGTCGATCTGGCGGCGGATGAGTTTCACGCGGCCCTGGATGTCAGACGATTTGCCCGTGCCTTCGACGATGGTGGTGTTTTCCTTGCCGACGACGATGCGCTTGGCTTTGCCGAGGTCGCTGACCTGGACGTTCTCGAGCTTGATGCCGAGGTCTTCGGAGAGGAGTTTGCCACCGGTGAGGACGGCGATGTCTTCGAGAATCGCTTTGCGGCGATCGCCAAAGCCAGGGGCCTTGACGGCGACGACGTTCAACGTACCGCGGATCTTGTTCACCACGAGCGCGGCGAGGGCTTCACCTTCGACGTCTTCAGCGATGATGAGGAGAGGCTTGCCGGTCTTGGCGGTGGTCTGGAGGATCGGGAGGAATTCCTGGAGGTTACCGATCTTCTTTTCGTGGATCAGAACGTAGGCGTCTTCGAGGATCGCTTCCTGGCTCTCGGCGTTGGTTGCGAAGTAGGGCGACAGGTAGCCCTTGTCGAACTGCATGCCTTCGACAACGTCGAGGGTGGTTTCGATGGACTTGGCTTCTTCAACGGTGATGGTGCCGTCTTTGCCCACCTTATCCATAGCGTCGGCGATGATGTTGCCGATGGTGTCATCCCAGTTAGCGGAGACGGTGGCAACCTGGCGGATCTCTTCGCGGTCGTTGACCTTCTTGGAGATTTTGGCGAGTTCGGCGACAGCGGCTTCAACAGCCTTGTCGATACCACGCTTGAGATAAACGGGGTTCGAACCGGCGGTGACGCTCTTCAGGCCTTCGCGGTAGATGCCTTCAGCGAGGACGGTGGCGGTGGTGGTACCGTCGCCGGCGGCGTCGGAGGTCTTGGAAGCGACTTCCTTGACGAGCTGGGCGCCGATGTTCTCGTAGGGATCAGGGAGCTCGATTTCTTTGGCGACGGTGACGCCGTCCTTAGTGACGGTCGGGGAACCAAATTTCTTGTCGATAACGACGTTGCGGCCCTTCGGTCCGAGCGTGACCTTGACGGCGCGGGAAAGGAGTTCGACGCCCTTCAGAATTTTCTGGCGAGCGGTTTCGTCGAAGATGATTTGTTTAGCAGCCATTGTGATTAAACGGGTTTAAATAGAGGTTGATAGTGGTGCGGGTACTCAGGCGATGACGCCGAGGATGTCGTCTTCGCGAACGAGGGTGAACTTTTCACCTTCGATCTTCACTTCGGTGCCGCCGTACTTGCTGATGAGAACCTTGTCGCCGACTTTGACTTCGAACGGCGTGATTTTGCCGTCCTCGCCCTTCTTACCCGTGCCGAGGGCGATGACTTTCGCCTCTTGGGGTTTTTCTTTGGCGCTGTCGGGAATGATGATACCGCCGCGGACTTGTTCCTTTTCTTCGATGTGTTGCACGAGCACACGATCGCCGATGGGTTTGATATTAACTGTAGCCATATTGTATTGGTTTTGGTTGAGGATGGTTGTTCGTGTTTCAGGAACGACGCGGACCGGCGACACGCAAAGGCCGGCCCGCGCAAATTCGCGAAAAATTATTTTTTCTTTTCTTCGTCGACGACTTCGAAGTCGGCATCGACAACGTCGGCCTTCTTCTCGGTTTTCTTCGCGCCCTCGGGGGCGGGACCACCGGCGTCGGCGGCTCCTTCAGCACCGGGAGCTCCGGCACCGGCCTGTTGAGCGGCGGCGTAGAGTTCGGCGCCGAGTTTGGAGAGGTTCTCCATGGCGGCCTTCATCTTGTCGGTGTCGTTGGATTCGAGATCCTGCTTCGCCGAGGCGATGGCGGCTTCAATCGGGCCTTTCTTTTCAGCAGGGAGTTTATCGCCTGCGTCTTTCAGTGCCTTTTCGAGCTGGTAAATGCCGCTGTCGAGCTGGTTCTTAGCCTCGACGGCTTCCTTGCGCTTTTTGTCTTCGGTGGCGTGGAGTTCGGCCTCCTTGGTCATCTTCTCGACCTCTTCTTTGGAGAGACCGGACGAGCCCTGGATGGTGATCTTCTGATCCTTACCCGTGCCGAGGTCCTTGGCGGAAACGTGAAGGATGCCGTTGGCGTCGATGTCGAAAGTGACTTCGATCTGCGGCACACCGCGCGGCGCCGGCGGAATACCGTCGAGCTTAAATGTACCTAGCGTCTTGTTGTCGCGCGACATTGGGCGCTCGCCCTGCAACACGACGATTTCAACGCCGGGCTGGTTGTCGCTGTAAGTGGAGAACGTCTGCGTCTTCTTGGACGGGATCGTGGTGTTGCGCGGGATCATCGCCGTGGAGACTTGACCAGCGGTCTCGATGCCGAGCGTGAGCGGTGTGACGTCGAGGAGGAGCACGTCGCGGACTTCGCCCTTGAGCACGCCGCCCTGAATGGCCGCGCCGATGGCGACGACTTCATCGGGGTTGACGCCTTGGTGCGGGGGCTTGCCGCCGAGCTGGCGGGCGATCTCAACGATCTTCGGCATGCGGGTCATGCCGCCGACGAGCACGAGTTCGTCGATCTGAGAAGAATTGAAATTGGCGTCTTTCAAACAGTTTTTGAAAGGCTGGATGCAACGCTCGGAAAGCGATTCGCAAATCTGCTCCATCTTGGCGCGGGAGAGCGAAACATTGAGATGCTTCGGGCCGGAGGCGTCGGCAGTGATGAAGGGCAGATTGATGTCGACCGACTGCGTCGAGGAGAGTGCGATCTTGGCTTTTTCCGCTTCTTCCTTGAGGCGCTGGAGGGCCATCGGATCATTGCGGAGGTCGATGCCGTTTTCCTTTTTGAAAGTATCAACGAGCCAGTTGATGATGGCCTCATCCCAATTATCGCCGCCGAGATGGGTGTCGCCGTTGGTCGCCTTCACTTCGAAGACGCCGTCGCCGATTTCGAGAACCGACACGTCGAACGTGCCGCCACCGAGATCGAACACCGAAATTTTTTCGTCCTTCTTCTTGTCGAGACCATAAGCAAGCGAGGCCGCTGTAGGTTCATTGATGATACGCATGACCTCGAGACCGGCGATCTTGCCCGCGTCCTTGGTGGCCTGGCGTTGCGCATCGTTGAAATAAGCAGGGACGGTGATAACGGCCTGCGTGATTTTTTCACCGAGGTAGGCCTCGGCGTCGGCCTTCATCTTCGCGAGCACGAAGGAGGCGATCTGCTGAGGAGCGTACTGCTCAACCTTGTCGCCAACCTGCACTTCGATGTAGGCGTCGCTGAGCTTGCCCTCGACGACTTTGAACGGGAAGCCTGCGGCCTCCTTTTGGATTTCGTTAAATTTGCGGCCGATCAGACGTTTTGCAGAGAAAACGGTGTTGCGCGGATTAGTGACGGCCTGACGTTTGGCGGCTTGGCCAACGAGGCGTTCGCCGGTTTTAGTGAATGCGACGACCGACGGAGTGGTGCGTGCGCCTTCAGCGTTGGGGATAACCACGGGTTCGCCGCCTTCCATGACGGCCATACAAGAATTTGTGGTACCTAGATCGATGCCAAGAATGCGACTCATGCGCTCTTCTTAGCAATGGATGTGCCCCACGCCGACAATACGACTTTAGCCTTTGATGAAAAAGTACTTAAAAATAATCTCAAGCCGAAGCTACGGCGCGATTGCGTCATTTTTTGCGCCACCGTGTCACAGTGCTGCGCCACGGCTGCGGTGCTTTGCGCGTACTGAGCCAAGCCGTTTGGCTCGGGTGAGCGCTTTATTCATGACGTGCATTGAAATCTCCTGCTCCAGCCGTACCCTGCTTGGCACAATATGGAAATGGAGATCACCTTGCCCGACGAAATCGCAGTCATGACGCTAGCCGACATGGCGTTTTTCCCGCAGGCACTCCTGCCACTGCATATTTTTGAGCCGCGCTATCAGCAGATGATCAAGGATGCTCTTTCCACCGACCGGCTCTTCGCCGTGGCCGGCCTCGACGCCAAGCTCGCCCGCGCCACTGGCCAGTTTGAGCCGTCGCACCGCATCGCGACTGTCGGCGTCGTGCGCGCCTGCCAGAAAAGCGGCGACGGCACCTCCAACCTCCTCCTTCAAGGCCTCGCCCGCGTCGAGCTGGTCGAAATCCTCAGCGAACACCCCTACCGGCGCGCGCGCATCCGCCCCCTGGCCAGCACACCCGGGGCCGAGGCCGGCGAAAACAACCGCCTGCGCGAAAGCCTCGGAAAACTCCTGCAAACGAAACAACGTCTAGGAGGAACTGTCCCGCCTGAATTCACCCAGTTCCTCAAAACCGTTCGCGATCCGGAAATCTTCGTCGATCTCGCCGCCGCCACGCTCTGCGACGACGCCGCGCTGAAGCAAAAACTCCTCGAAACACTCGACGTCCACGCCCGACTCCAACTCCTCGGCCACCGCCTGCGCCGCGACATCGACACAATGAAACTCCAGCGCAAACTCCAAGGTCGGCTGCCCGACGACCGCATCGAGCAAAATTGAAATGGCTTCGCGATCATCGGGCACGCTCCACCTCACGCTCGCCCCGGCCCACCTTCTCGCCCCATGAGTTTTTCCTGCCCCCATTTTTGCCCTGACGAAGACCACTGTCTACGCCTCAAAACCGACTGCGTGCCCGGCCGCCACGGCTGCGTGCTCGCGGGCAAAACCGTTTTCGCCATCCCGGTGGAGGAACGCATCCGCGAACGCGAAGAAGAGAACCGCAAGAAAGCCGAGGAAAAAACGTTTCGCAGCTCCGCACGCCCGAAACCACGCTAAGGAATTTCTCGACCGCCCGGCGGAGCACACTTACCAATTGCCGCCATGATCAATAGCGCCATCGAAGTCATGCACGCGCGTCGCTCCATTCGCGAGTTCGAACCCGAACTCGTGCCCGCCGAGACAGTGAAACAGCTCGTCGAGGCCGCCGGCCGCGCGCCGAGCTCGAAGAACACCCAGCCCTGGCGCCTCTACCTCGTGCAAGGTGCCCCGCTCGAAGCCCTCCGCGCCGACTACCTCGCCGCATTCGAAGCCGCCCGCCCCGGCAAACCCGGCTACCAATACTCGCCCAACCCGCTGCCAGAGACCTGGGCCGCCCGTGCCAAAGCCACAGGCGTCGGCATTTTCCAGCACAAAGGCATCGGCCGCGACGACGCCGACAAACGCCGCGCCCACGACCGCGAAAACTTCCGCTTCTTCGGCGCCAAACAGGTCTTCTTCCTCGGCACACAGGAAAACGCCTACTCACACGGCACGTTCCTCGATTGCGGCTTTGTCCTCGACAACCTGATGCTCGGCCTTACCTCGCTCGGCTACGGCTCTTGCCCGCAGTTCAGCGTGATGATCTATCCGGACATTCTAAAAAAATACATCCCCGGCAGCGACGACACGCTTTTCATCGCCGGCCTGCCCTTCGGACGCCCGAAAGGCGGCAGCCACGTCAACACCTTCCAACCCGAACGCGAATCTATCGATAAATGGTTTAGAGTCGTCGGCTGATTCGGCAAGGCGCACGTCAAGCACCTGACACCACCAACCCTCCCGTGCGCGCACTCGTCGATTTCAACACAGCCGAACTCCAGCGCCAAATCTCGGACTGGGGGTTCAAGCCATCACACGCCGCACGCGTGCTCCGCGCCTACTACGCCGACGGCGCACTCGACGCGGAAAAACTACGCCTGCCCGCGCCGCTCCTAGAGAAACTCCGCGCACTGCCCGCGGCCGCACAGTCGCTCGCCGCCCGACAGCAGGGCGAAGACGGCACCACGAAACTCCTCCTCCGGCTGGCTGACGGACGCACCGTGGAATCCGTGTTGATGCCAGATTTCCGCGACGACCGCGCCGCCGGCTGCCTCTCGTCACAAGTCGGCTGCGCGATGGGCTGCGATTTCTGCGCCACCACCAAAACCGGCTTCGAGCGCAATCTTACCGCTGGCGAGATGGTCGGCCAATTCCTCGCCCTGCGCCGCGAAGCGCTCGCCGCCGGACGCCGACTGCAGACCATCGTTTTTATGGGCATGGGCGAGCCGATGCTCAACCTCGACGCCGTGCTCGAAGCCGTCCGTCGCATCGGCGACAATTCCCTCGGCGCGCTCGGCTGGCGCCAGCTCACCGTCTCCACCGTCGGCCTCGTGCCCGGCATCGACGCCCTCGCCGCTTCCGGCCTCAACGTCCACCTGGCTATTTCGCTGCACGCGCCGGACGACGCCACGCGCGAAAAACTTTTACCCGCAGGCCGCCGGTTCGTCATCGCCGAGATCATGGCCGCTGCCGATCGTTACCAAGCAAGGACCGGCCGCCCCGTCACCCTCCAGTATTGCCTGCTCAAGGGCGTAAACGACTCGCCCGAGCAGGCACGGCAGCTCGCCTTGCTGCTCGCCACACGCCGCATGCATCTGAACCTGTTGCGCTACAATCCCACCGGCCTCAGCCTGCGCGGGCTCAGTTACGAACCCGTCGCCGACGCGGACGCCGAGGCGTTTATCAACCTCTTGCGCGCCAACGGCGTCGTGGCGCATTTTCGACGTTCGCGCGGCCCCGACATCGCCGCCGCCTGCGGCCAACTCCGCGAACGCGAGCGGCGCACTGGTCAATCCTGACGAGCCTCAATTAAAGAGTTCTCCCTATGGCGCGACTCTTTGCCAGTGATATTCTATACGCATGGAAATCCCCTCCATAACGTCCGTAGCCCAGGCAACTGAGACCCACCAGGCATTGCTGCAAAAAAAAGCAGCCAATACCCAGCAGAATCAGGCACTGGCTTTGATTGAATCGAGCATGCCCTTCCCGGAAACTCAGGATTCAGCCAAAAGACCGCCCCATCTGCTCAACGCTCAGGCGTGAGCCCTCCACGCACTTTGATGCGAGGAATTTGCTGCCTGAAAATCCCGGCGGCGACCGTGGGATTGTATCGGTGAAGCGAATCCTTCTTACTTCTACTAATACGTCATGCCCAACGAGTGTATCTTCTCCGCCGACCGCAGCCACCGCTACACCCTGATTCACCGCTGGGACGAACTACTCACCCCCGACCACGGCATCGCCTGGATCTGCCTCAACCCGAGCACCGCCGACGAAAACCAACTCGACCCCACGCTGCGCCGCATCCGTGAATTTTCCGCCCGGTGGGGCTACTCCTTCTTCGTCATGCTCAACGCCTTTGCCTGGCGCGACACGCTGCCGACGAACATGAAACGCGTCGCCGATCCAGTCGGTCCCGACAACGACCGCTGGATCGCACACTGGAGCCAGCGCGTCGACCGCGTGATGCTCGGCTGGGGTGAACACGGCGCCCACCTCGGCCGAGACCAGCAAGTGCTCGCGCTCCTCGACCGGAAAAAAACCTTCTGCCTCGAACGCAACGCCAGCGGCCAACCCAAACACCCACTCTACGTCAGCAGCAAAACCGCGCCTATTCTCTTCGTCTGACCAAGCACAGCGCAGCTCACAACGACTCCGACACATCCGATAACGGATGACGCACCGCGACCCACTCGCGCACCACCCGCCCCTCGCCCAAGTGTTCGCGCACGATGCGTTCGCAACGTTCCGACGTGACACCGCCATACCAAACTCCCTCGGGGTAAACCACCAGCCACGGCCCCCCGCGACAAATACGCAGGCATGCCGCCTTGGTCCGCAGCACCGGCAAGCCCAATTCCGCCAGACGCCCCTTCAATACCGCCCAAGTCTCGAGACCCTCCGCGCTCGCACAGCATTCCGGCCCAACACAGAGGAAAGCATGCCGTTGCGCCGCACCGAGTGCCATTTTTGAAAATGCCGACGGCGTTGTAGAATCTGCATCAGCCATTTCTCAATGTGGTAAAAAAACACCAACGAAGCAAACGCCCGCCCTGCGATCATTCCCTGCCCGCAGTTGGATTTGAACTGCGAAAAAGCAATGAAGCGAAGGGCAATCAATACGCTACGGGGAGCATTTTGGCTCAATGTCACCCATCACGGTCAACGATCCCTCCACATAACCTCCTGTTTCTTCTAGTCTTGGTCGTGCAATTGCGGTTTTTAAGATCATTCCTCTCCCACAAAAATCGTTTACGAGCCTTCCACGCAAAAACCGCCCGGAAATTTATTTTGCCGAGTCTGCAGGATCGGCTCTCAACAAAATCGGGATCTCGATTTCGAGATTATCTCCATTGTAAACGCGCAACTGCTGCGTAAACGGCCCCGGCGTCGTTGGCGTCATGGAAATCTCATAACGCAGGTCTTTGCCCTTACGGCCCAGCGCCTTGGCCTCGCCGTAGGACAATTCGATGCGCGGTTCGCCAGGCTCAGCCCAATTGTGCAGAGTGATTTTCCGCCGCGTGAGCTGCCCCACTTTTACCGACGGAAGAATGATGGGATTGGGGTCCACCCTCAAATCCGAGGTGATCGGTGTAAACACATAGAGCGTGATCGTTGGTTCTGCTTTGTCGGAGGTCGGCACCACCACCGACACCGTGTCATTGCCGGCCGGTGCATCGAGCCGCTTGGTGAGTTTGATGCGAAAAGACTTTCCATCGTCGTTGATGATTTCCGCTTTCAAGAGGTCTGGCGTGCAGACGATTTCCCCCAGCTGCGCCTTTTCCCCAGCAGTGTAGAGCAGGGTAAACTCCTTTTCGGCCGGTTGCCCCTTTTCGCTCGTAACCAGATCGATAGGAAAGGAATCGACATCCCAAGACTGAAAACGCTGCACGGTCAGCTGAATAGGAATCATCAGCACCTCGTCACCCGTCTTAACGCGAAGCATGCGATGAATCGCCCCCTCGTAGGAACGCGTTTGCATGGTGATCTTGAGCAAAGTGCTCTCACCTGGAGCCAAGGATGTTTTTTCCGGCTGAGCCCCCGTGCAGCCGCAATCAGCGGTCACCCCGGAGATCTCGACTGGAGTGGTGCCGCCGTTGATGAGTTTCACCGTAGATTCGACCACCAGGTTCTGCTTTTGCTTCCCCAAGTCTACCCCTGATGGTTCGGCACGCAATTGTGCGCGCGCCACAGTACCGGCCGCGAAGATCACAAACGATATTAAAAATAATTTTATGAACATAGGCATGAGGAGAAAATGACAACGACTGAGATCGAGGCAAATTTATATCCATAAAAATAGCCCCCCCCTGCGAAGCCACGACAATAACTTAGGCCAACACTGAAAGCCGATGCCAACAGACATCATTACCAAAAAGCACATATAATATAGGCGCATAAATTCAGTCAACCTCTCGCAGACCCAAATAGGGAATACCAATATAGATAATCGCCCAACACCTGATTCCACCACAGCATACTAATGATAAATAACTTACATAAACCCGAAGGACTCCTTGCTGTTTTCAGTGGGCAAGCAGCCCTTCCGGAACCTCATCCGCTGTATCGACCAAGACTAGATCACCGCAAGACAATGATAGATAGTTATTTATACTGGTTATGCAGACGATCAGAGTGGGCAGGCGCGTAGTTTAACCACTGAAAACAGCGAAGAACCTCTTACGTTATTTTAACCATTAAAGATATTGATTATCGGAACGCACCCGACAAATCACTGTCCCGACACAAGCCCACCCCACCTCTCTCTTCAACCATTGAGCACCTCCCAAAAAATATCTCAAGAGGACCATAGTAAAACACAGCCAGCTGCATCACCCCATCGTTTTCTTGTTACTCCCCACCCATTGCTAGATTACGGTTTTCTGGAAGAACACATGAAAATACATAGAGCTATTCTCTCTGTATTTTTAGCGAAGCGTGCCCCGCACACCCCACCCCGAGTACAGAAATTAATTTCCCAACGCACCGGTTGCATCACGTTTCCGGCCGTGAAGGCATACATGAACCCCCATACATTAAATAAAACCCTCAAGGGCATGACCCTTGGATTTGCGTTACTCAGTTCAGTCGCCGCGTTTGCTCAAGTGAGCGCGCAGCGACTTTCGCAGATGCAGCAAGAAATCAACCAAAACAACTGGTCGTTTACGGTCACCCAGTATTCTAGGACTTTCGCGACAGGCTTGGCGTCGTGGGCGGAAAACCCCAACACCCAAGGTGCAGCACTCCCCCTCAAAGCTGGTGTCGGCCTCCCCGCCAGTTTCAGCTGGAAAGACCAGGGCAAACTGACGGCGATCCGCGACCAAGGAAGCTGCGGTTCCTGCTGGGCCTTTGCGGCCGCCGGTGTTTATGAAGCCGCCATCAAGATCAATAAAGGCGTGGACTATAATTCTTCAGAACAAGACATTGTTTCCTGCGACAGAGAGAACAGCGGCTGTAGTGGTGGCTGGGCCCCTTGGTCTTTTATCAAGAACCAGGGCGGTCTGCCTTCCGAAAGTTGTTACCCCTACACAGGCAGTAACAGCACCTGCAAATCGGGCTGCTCCGTGGCGTATCCTATCACAAGCTACAATAGCATCGCCAATAATACGGATAGTATAAAAAATGCCATCTACTCCTATGGCCCGGTTTGGGTTTCAGTCTATGCCGACAGCTATTTCCAGAGCTATAGAAGCGGCACCTACAACGGTAGCGGCAGCGGCCAAAACAATCATGCCGTGGTCCTCTGCGGCTGGGATGATAGTCGCGGTGCCTGGCTTTTGAGAAATTCATGGGGCACGGGTTGGGGTGAAAGCGGCTACATGTGGATAAAATATGGGGTCAACGGTGTCGGTAGAGACGCCTCCGTCTGCCTCATGAGTGGCGGCAATTCGAGCTCCAGCAGCTCGTCGTCCAGCTCCTCGTCGTC
>Ga0105048_10015289_pt1 | contig 11916 bp, 4 predicted proteins | sample MAT05_FD_78382 | JGI IMG/M metagenome (GOLD analysis project Ga0105048, IMG submission 78382) | Freshwater microbial communities from Lake Fryxell liftoff mats and glacier meltwater in Antarctica - MAT-05 | ecosystem: Environmental > Aquatic > Freshwater > Ice > Liftoff microbial mat | place...
CACGGCAGTTTTGGCCAGCGCGATCGAACCGCGCTGTTCCAGCAGCAGCTTGGCCTCGGACCATTTTTTCTTGGCCAGCGCCTTGCTGTAGTGCTGCGAGATGTCGAACGAAGACACCACGTGTCGCCGTGCCAGCGCGCGTCCGGCGCGGGTGCCCATGTTGACCAGATCTCCCCTGCTGTTGAGCTTGAGCTCGCTCTTGTCGGCGTGTTGGCCGGCGATGGCTGCCTTTTGCTGCGGGCTGAAGCTGCCGCGCGGCAAGGGAAACAACTTGACCTCGTCGTCGGCCAGCTTCCAGGTCTTGAGGGTGACGACGATGTGCGTGGCCAGTGCGCCCAGTTTCACGTCCAGATCGGCGGCGTCGGCTTCGGCCTTTTTCAGCGGCTTGCCAGTGACCGCCGGGCTGGTGTTGTCGTCGTAGGCGGCCAGTTGGGTCTGCAGCGTGGCGATGGTCTTTTCGTGGCCCACGGCAGCGGCGATGGGTGCCGTGCGTTTGACGCCCTTGAGGGCGGTGTTGCGATCGGCCTGCGTGGCCAAAAACACCGACGGCAGCTGCGGTGCCGACCGCAGCACCAGCCGCGCCGTGCGTGCGCTGCTGCCGTCGAAAGTGAGCGTGTGGCGCTGGCCGTCGGCGTTGACCGCCACCCGCTTGCGCCACCAGTTCAGCACCTTCTGCGCGCCGGCCTTGACCTTGCCGACGAAGACCCGGGCCACGCGCTGGATCCAGCCCACCAGCATGTCCAGCGCGCGGTCGATGGGCACGCGGATGCGCTCCAGCACCGCACGCACCCGGTCGGCCACACGCCCCAGGCCCGCAAAACCGGCCAGGAAATTGATGGCCAGGCTGAGCAGCCCGCCCAGCACGGACTCCACACGGGCCGCAGCGGCGGTGACGTTGCCGGCAGCGATGGTGGCGATGGAATCGACGAAGGCGCCGATGACCTGCGCGATGCGGCGCAGCTGCGCGATGAAGGTCTGGATCGTGCCCCAGATGGCCATGATGGCGGTGATGAAACCGGCACCCGGGATGAACATCGCCACCAGCCGCGGAATGGCACGCGTGACGACGATGTTGACCACCATGTCGATGATGCCGTCCACCACCATCGAGCCCAGGTTGGCCAGCGACGCCTTCAACTGGTCCCAGGCGGCAGCCGGGCCCTGCGTGACCAGCGTGCGCACGACGTCGAAGCCCATTTCCATGGCCAGCACGGCCGGCTCGCCCAGCGCACGCACCATCTTGCCGCGCAGGTTGGCATAGCTCAGGCCCAGCACCGACAGGCCGAACTTCAGCAGCTCGGGCAGGGCAAAAGAGGCTGGGATGTAGACGCCCGGCAGCGAACCCGTCAACCAGGTGATCAGCCCCGTTTTCAGGTGCGTGAGGAAGCGGCCCGCAAAACGCTGCAAGCCGCCCTTGGCCGCGCGCACCAGGTTGCCTACAAAGCCGATGGGGTTGTGGAAGATGGATTGCAGCGCGCCACCCGCACGCCGAAGGTAGCCGATGGCGCCGGGTGCGACGACGCTGAAGACGATCTCCAGCAGCTTGATCACCGTGCCCAGCGCCCAGCTCATGAAACCGCCGACGAAGCTGGCAAACACGCCGGCGATCTTGGCGAATGCGCGTGGCACCAGCACGATGTCCATCAGCTCCAGCGAACGCAACGCGTTCATGAACAGCGTGGGCACCTGGGCGGCGTAGGCCAGTGCGCCGGCCAGTGCGCCCTGGAACCAGGCCCAGGCCTGGCCCACGGCGTTGCCGCGCTGGATGTTCTGCCACACCTCGTCCTGCCCGATCAACGTCATGAAGCCGCCCAGCAGCGTGGCCGGCGTGCGCGGTGCGGGGTCGCCGGTGACGGGGTCGAAGCCCAGCACCGCCTTCAGCAGCGGGTAGGCGCGGGTGCCTTCGGCCAGCCGACCCAGTGGGCGCAGGATGGCGTTCTTGACAAATTCGACGATGCCGCCGATGAGCTGACTGCCGAAGCTGATGACCTGCCGGATGGGGGTGGTCACCAGGCTCACCGCGCGGCTCCACAGGCCGCCGAGGTCGAAGATGTCGGTCCAGCTGAGTGAATCCAGGAAGTCGTCGATGGCGCTGCGGATGCCGCTGCCGATGTCGGCCAAGGTGGCCAGCTGGCCTTCGGCCCATGCGGCCACCTGGTCGACGATGCCGTGGTTGTCGAGCGCCCGGGTGATCAGTGCACCACCCGGCAGCAGCTCGATCAGCGCGCGCAGCAGGTTGGCCGCGGTGCGGCTGACGCGGCGCATGCTGATGGGGTTGAAGCCGATCAGAAGCGTCAGCATGCGAAAACCCGGCACGTGGTTGGCCTTGTCGGCAAACCAGTCCAGGGCATCGGAAATGCCCAGGCGCTGCACCTGCGGCGCGCTGCGTTCGCGCACCAGCGGTGCAGCGTTCACAGCGCCCGGGTCCAGACTGCGCTGCAACACCGGGTTTTGGCGGGCACCGCCCTGCTGCACCGTGTGCACCAACTCGTGCGCCAGCAATTCGCGCCCCGGGCCGCTGTGCGGCTGGAAGCGGTCGCGGCCGAAATGGATGTCGCGGCCCAGCGTGAAAGCCGCTGCATTCAGGCGCCGGCTGGCTTGTGCCGACGCATCACCGGTGTGCACGCGCACAGCAGAAAGATCAGCACCCAGGCGCGGCGCCATGTCGCGCTGCACGCTGCGCGGCAAGGGCTGGCCGCTGCCGGCCGAAGACAGGCCGGGCACCAGGTGATCGAAGCGGGCCGTGGAGGGCGACGTGGCGGGCAAGGCGGCGGCCCGGGTGTGCCCGGCTGCCGGTGTGGTCAGGGCTGGCGCGGCTGCCGGCATCGACACCAGGCGCCGCGCCAGGCGTGAGGCTTCGTGCTCTGCTGCGTCCTGCGGGCTCGACACACGCAGCGCTGACATCGGTGCTGCCGCGGTTGTCGGCGCACGTGTGGCCGCGCTGCGCGCAGGCACCGCCGGCCGCTTCAGGCTCAGCCCGGCCAGCGTGGGTTTGACCGGCGCCGGCCTGACGATCATGGGCGCGCGCACGGCAGTGGGCATCGTGCTCATGGGTCAGTGCCCCGGCCTGTCAGACCGAGCGCCCTTCCTTGAGCAGTTCGCGGCGCACGCCCTCTTCCACGTCGTCGTTGCGCACCACCGCCTCACCACGGCCCAGCGCACGCAGGCAGGCGTGGCGCACCACGTTCATGATCGTGCCGCCCGACAGTTCATGCGCCTGCGCCAGCCGTTCCAGGTCCAGCCCCGGGGCCAGGTCCACGCGCGCCGGAAAACCTTCGCGCCACAGCCGCAGCCGTTCTGGCGCCTTGGGCATGGCAAAGGGCACCACGCTGTGGAAGCGGCGGCTGAAAGCATCGTCGATGTGGTGGCGCAGGTTGCTGGCCAGGATGCACACACCGTCGAAGGCTTCGATGCGTTGCAGCAGGTAGGCCACTTCCTGGTTTGCATAACGGTCGTGTGCATCAGACACGGCGCTGCGTTTGCCGAACAGTGCGTCGGCTTCGTCGAAAAACAGCAACCAGCCCTGGCGCTGCGCAGCGTCGAACAGATGCGACAAGTTCTTTTCAGTTTCGCCGATGTACTTGCTGACCACCTGCGACAGGTCCACGCGCCAGACCTCGCGGCCGCAGCGCTGGCCGATGAGGCAGGCCGACAAGGTCTTGCCTGTGCCCGACGGGCCGTGGAACAGCGCCGTGTAGCCGCGGCTCACACGCCGGCCCAGGCCCCAGTCGTCCAGCAGCGTGTGGCCGTGCTGCAGCCACAGTTCGATGTCCTGCAGCTGGGCCAGCGTGGCGGTGGGCAGCACCAGGTCGGTCCACTGCAGACCGGTGCTGACCCGCTGCGCGGGCAGGCCGGTTGAGGCGCTGTCGTGCCTGGCGTTGGACGTTGGCAGCACACCCGGCAAGGCGGTCTCGATGAAAGAGGGCGAAAGCTGCAGCGCACCCGCCAGTGGTGCTTCACCTGATGCGGCCGGCGCCAGGTGCAGCAGGTCGCCGGTGGCCAGCCGGCCTTGCGGCAGCAGCCGGCGCATGACCGCCAAGCGCTCTGTCAGCTGGTCGCCCGCCAACAGGAAACAGGCGGTTTCTGCGCTGGGCACAAAGGTGCCCTGGTGCGGGTTGCTGCTGGCGCCACCAAACTCGGTGAACGGGCGGTGCATCGTTTCGTTGCGCGCGTGCAGCACGTCCAGCAGTTGCGGCCGCAGCACAGGCGCCAAGGCCAGCGCCAGGATCAAGCGTTCGTCGGCATCCAGCCGCAGGCCCAGCAGCATCTGGCCGTAGGGGCAGTCGTCCAGCAGCGGGGGTGGCTCGGGCCAGGGCTCCGCGTGGTCCGGCGTGGGCTTGAAGTAGAGCTGCAAGCGGCGCTCCAGAGTCAACGCCAACCATTCGAGTTCGGCTTCCAGCGCGCGGGCCTGGGCCTTGTCCACAGCGGTCAGGCCGTCGCGCAGCATCATGTGGGCGCCGACCAGTCCACGGCCAGCGGATGGGGCATCCAGGGCAGCTTCACCCACGTCAGGCTCCACGGCAGGCTGGCCAGCAGCAGGTCGAAGGCTTCGGCTTGAACCTGCAGCTGCCAACCGGGGCCGTGGGCGGCGCGGCGCAGCAGTCCGCGCCGCTGCAGGAAGCTGACGCGCAGCGTTTGCAGGCTGGTGCTGCGCAGCGCGGGCCAATGCTGGCGAACGGCCTGCAGCAGCGCTTGCACTTCTGCTGCGTCGGCTTCGTCCAATTGGGCTGCCGGCCAGTCCAGCGCCTGCGTGGGTGGCAGGCCCAGCAGCAGCTTCACGAAGGGCAGGTCCAGTTCCAGCGCCGGGGCCGGGGCGGGGCCACAGGCCAGGGCATGCAGCAGTGCCAGCGCACGCGGCAGCACGGCCCGCGCCAGGGGCTCACCTTTCTGGCCGCTGTGCATGTGCAGGCCCTGCACCAGGCGCGCCAGGTAGGGGTGCAGCAGCACCAGCCCGGCCAAGGGCACGACCAGGTGGTCGTTGGGTGTTTCGGTCTCTTCGGGTGGTTGCCGGGCTTCGCGCGGGTCAGCCCGGGTATCTGAAGCTGGTTGCTGCAGCGATGCTTCTGCCCGCACAAGCGGCGCATGGGCTGCTGCTGCACGCGGCGCGGCCGCGGCCAGGGCCACACGCAGACGGCCCAGTGCAGCGGGCGGTTGGGCGTCGGGCAGATCGGACCGTTGCAGCGCGGCCTGCCACGGGGCCTGTCGCGCTGGGTCTTGTGGCCAGGCCAGCCACAAGGCTTGCGCCCACAGCGAGTCCATCGCCTGGGCCTGCCATTGCGCCAGCAGCGCCATTCGTGTGGCCTGACCGCCACCGGGCCCCAGTTGCAGCGGCAGCTGGTCCGCGCGCCGGGCCTGCACCCAGCGCGCGCGGCGCGGCGCTGGCAGCAAGGCCAGCCAGCGCGCCAGCACGCCCAGCGCCTGCTGCAGATCGGCTTCGGGGCTGATGCCAGCCCAGGCCCAGAAGTTGTGCAGCGTGGTCGGGGTCAGGCCCAGGATGTCGTCTTGCACCCACTCGTCTGTCAATGCAGCGGCAGCGGCTTGCAATACGCGGGTGCTGTCGTCGTTGCCGGCCAAGGCCCAGCCCGGCCAGCCGCTGTGCAGGTACTGGCGAAGGTCTTGACGGGCTTGGACGGGGCCGGTTGGTGGACGCGGCGTGGCCGCACCCGCGGCCGCCCCGGCAGGCGCGGCGGCCACCGCGTGCAGCAGCTGCAGAACCAGCGCCTGCTGCAGCTGCCGCACCCATAACGACCAGGCAGCAGTCTCGTCGGCCGACGTGCGCTGCGCGTGCAGCAGCGGCGGCGCGGGCACAGACAGCTCCAGGCGCGGAATCTTCACCACCGCGTCGGGTGGCAGGCCCATGGCCGCCGCTGCATCGTCCAGCGCCTGCTCCAGGTACTGCTGCAGGCTGTCGCTTTGCGCACGCAGCAGGCTGCGCATGGCCAGCGCCTGCGGCGCGCCTGCAGCGTGGGCCTGCCAGCGCAGCAGGCGCAGGCGGTGCGGAGCCGAAGTCAAAGTCATGGGCGCGGCTCGTTCGATCGCTGCTGTTGTGGTTTCAGCGGCGCAGGTTCAGCCCGCCGGCATTGGCCATGCCGGTGATCAGCCGCCCGACGTTGCCGGTTGCGTTGGGGCTCACGCTGCCCAGCTGGGTGCCCAGCTGCGTCACGACGGCGGTGTCGCGTACGGCCACGACGCCACTGTTCATCACCGCCGACAGCGCCACACCGCCCGAGCTGGTGGTGTCGACGTTGACCTTCACTGCACGCTCGGTGGTTTGTGTCACGGACCGGGCCAGGTCTTCTTCGCCAGACTTCAGGCGCTGCCGCGCTTCTTCCAGCGCTTCGCCGCCGAAGGCGTTGGCGCCGATGCCGCTGCGCAGGTCCTCCACGTAGTCACGCTTGCGTGTCACGTCGGCGGCCATGCGGTCGAGCAGCGCGTCGCCAGTGAGCACGGTTCCCAGTGAATCCTTCAGGCTGGGCGTGGTGGTGCGCACAAAGCCGATGCCCTTGACCAGGCCTTCGATGCCGGCGCTTTGCCTGTCCAGGTCGGCGACAAAGGTCTTGCGCACGTCGATGAAACGGGTGCCGATCTCGAAATCCAGCGACGGGATGACCCGCACCGCGCGGTCCAGCCACTTGGGTGGCCGAAGATCGGGGGGCTTCACCAGCGGCGGCTCTTCGGGCTCGGGTTCATCCACCTCCGCACAGGGGTAGGGCAATGTGAAGTCGGCCACCACACGCCCGCTGTCGTCGTAGACCAGCACCAAGGTGCCACCGCGCCAGCAGCCGCCCAGGTGGTCCAGTCCGGGATGGCGCTTGACGAAAGCACTGAACACCAGCCGGTCGTCGGCCCTGTCGTCGCCGGCCACGATCAGGTCGTCCAGCCAGTTGATCCACAAGGGCTTGGTGCTGGCCAGCAGCGAATCGAAGGGCGACGCCAGGTCGTTGCGCGAGACGTGGCTCAGGCTCAGCCGCGCGTCGCCCATCTTCTGCAGCGACGCGGCGTAGCCGCTCTTCCAGCTGGTGTCGGCGCGGTAGGCGCTGTAGCGCTGCTGCGCCATTGCGGGCGCTGCGGCCGCCTGCGTGGCGCGCACGGCGTCGCGTGCCGTTTCGGCCTGCGCCACGGCCGCCAGGCCGTCGGCCTGGGTAGGCAGGATGCGGCCGGCATTGACCGCGTCGCTCACGTCCTTGGCGTATTGAGTGCCGAAGTCGCGCCCCTCTTCCAGCTTGATCGACACGTCCTTGCGCACCAGATGGTGCAGGCGGTGCAGGTCGGTGTAGCGGATGCCGGGCTTGATGCGGATGCCGCCGCGCCGGTTGCCGTGCAGCAGCACGGCCTGCACGTCGATGGGCAGGTTGTGGGCCGCGATCTGGCGCTTCAGCGCCGCGTCCACGGCCTCGACCGCCTGGCCCAGGTGGCCTTCGATGCGGAAGAAGTCGTGCGCCGCCACGCTGTAGGCCAGCGGGTCGCGGGCGCGGCCGCTGGCCAGCCAGTCGGCTGCGCGGTAGCCGCTGTTTTCCTGGGAACGGCCGCTGGCGGCGCGGCGGTAGTTCCAGGCCACGTGCACCGGCACACGGCCACGCACCACGTAGTGCCAGGGGATGGCGCGGTTTTGCAGCGGCTGCGCTTCGCCGGCGCTGGGCGTGATGCGCAGCGTGGTGTCGGCTGGCGGCGCAAAACCTTCGATCAGCGACTGCAGTTGCCACAAGCCAAAACGTGCCTGCGCCGCCGCCTCGCGAGAAGGGCCGTCCAGCGGCGCCGGGAACAGGCCGGTGCGGTGTTCTCGCGGCGCGTTCAGCCGGCCCAGCAGCAGGTGTTTGGGGAAGGCGCCCACGTCGGGCAGCAGCACCGCGTCGCAGGCCAGGTAAGACTCGCGCATGGCGTTGTAGGCCTCGCACAGGTCCTTGCAATGGTCGAACAAAGGCAGCGGCACCGTGGTGCTGCGCCGTGCGGCCGCCAGGTGCGCGTCCAGCCGCGATGACCAGTCGCCCGTGGGGTCGCCACCGAACTGTTCGCGCAGTTCATCGGGCAGGGCGCGGGCCAGTTGGGCGAAGGCGGCCTGCAGCCTTTCCAGGGTGCGTGGTGCACGCACATCGCCGCTGTTCAGGCTGGCCATATAACGTTGAGCCAGCGTGGTGACGCTGGTGATGTCGGTGCCCAGCGCGGGCCGGTCGGCAAACACTTCCGGCAGCGCGCGTGCACGTTCGCTGGGCGGCTGAAGGCGCGGCAGGCGGCCCAGCAGGTGCAGCACGTCGGCCGCTTGCATCAGCAGCACACGCTGGCGGTGCAGCGCGTTGCGGCCCAGGTTGTCGCAGTCGGTGCCGCTGCACAGGTCGGGGTCGTCGACCACGGTTTCCATCAGCATCAGCACCACCCGGTCGGCCAGGCCCACGGGCCCGGTCAGGCGGGACAGCGGTTGCGCCAGCACATCGCTTTCGCCCACCGGCACCAGTTCAGCCAGGTCGTACAGCAGCGTGTCTTCCGTGGCGTCGCCGCGGCGGCCGTAAAACGGCGCGTAGGCCGGTGCGCTGATGCCGTAGGGGCGGAAGCGGTCGTACACCGTGTCGGCGGGCAGCATCAACAGGTCCCCGTCGGTGCTGACACCCAGGCCGCGTGTGATGTGCACTTGGCCGCCGACCAGGCGCACCTGCAGCCCACCCACCAGGCCCACCCCCAGCAGGTTGACGCGGCTCAGGCGGTCCTGGTCGTCCAGGTAGCCGCTCAGGCTGTTCAGCTGGTGGTGCGTCAGCACCTGGTCGGGCTCGAACACGGTGTACGTGGTGTCCAGCCGTTGCAGGCTGTGCAGGACCTTCAGGGGGTCGGCCATGGTGGTTCTCCGGTCAGGTCAGTCTGGGCATCAATCCGTCGGGCGCGGCAGGCTGCCCAACGCGCTGCGGCCCAGCACGAAGGGGGGCTGCGGCGACGCGGTTTCGCCATCGGCGGTGCAGTCGAACAAGCGCCGCTGCGGGTAGACGTTTTTGGCCTCGAGCAGCGCGTCGATCAACGCTTGGGTGCGCGCCACCCGTTCACTGGCGCCATTGATGCCGGCGTGCATCTCGATCCAGCGCCGGTAAGCACCTTCCAGCCGCGCCATGCTGGGGCTGTCGATGAAACACACGGTGGGCAGACAGTGCGCCGGCATTTCGTGCCGCACCGTTTCTTCGACAAACTGGCGAAAGCCTTCGTGTTGAAGCCGCCCGGCGTAGGCGGGCAGCACCACGTGCACACGGTAGGAGTACGGGTCGATGTTGCTGCAGCCATCGGGCCGGTCGCAGTCGGCGTCGCTGCAGATGGGCATCAGCGGCTCACCGGCCGCCGTGGGGCGCAGCAGCAGGTGTTCGATGACATAAAGGCCCTCGCCGTTGTAGTGCTCGCGCAGGTAGGCCATCAGCTCGTCGATCATCTCTTCGCGCCGCGCTTCGCTGTCGACGTAGTGGATGCGGCGTGCGATGTCTTCGCCCGTGGTGTCGGTGATGACGAAGTGGAAGCGCCCGTCGCTGGTGGTGCGCCGGCTGTAGCGTGCCGGATCCTGGCCCATCTGCACGGCCAGCATCATCTCGGCGCGTGCGGCTTCGACGCTGTCGTAATGCAAGGTGGACGACAGCAGGATCTGGCCGCCGACCCGGTGGCGCAACCGCCAGCGCCATTCGTCGTCGGGCGTGGTGTCCGCCTCGGCGTAGATGTCGTGCGACACGGTGCTGAGGTTGCGCCGCGTGGCGTTGGGCATGCCCAAGAGGCGGGCCAGGCGCCGTTCCAGGCCGCTGGTGTTGTCGCTGTTCCACCAGTGGGTGGCGGGTTCGGTCTGCACATAGGCCTGAGCGCGGTCGCGCGCCAGCGGGTTGATCTCCTGCAGCACCTGGGTCGTGTCCACCACCTGTTGTGCAGCGCTGGCGGCAAAGGCGGTGCCGATGATGTCGCGGTAGGCACGATGGTCTTCGCCGCTGCGCGCCAGCAGGTGGTCCAGCGTGCGCAACTGGCGCGCGGCGGCTTCTGGCGGGTTTTCCAGCGTGGCCGCCAGCTGCGCAGCTGTGACATCGGCGGGATAGACCTTCTCCAGCGCCAGCGCCTGCTGCTCGGTGGACCGCTGGGCCATTTCCACTTCGGTGGTGCGCACCACCTGCGCGGCCAGCACGTGCTGTTGCGCGGGCTGTGTCCGCCAGGCCAGCTGCAGCGCGGCCAGGTCGGCTGGCGCCACCGACAGGCGTTGCGAAGCCCCAGCCAGCATCGCCAGGCGGTCGGCCATGAGCTGGTCGAAAAACAGCAGGTAGGCCTTGAACTGCAGCGCCTGCGCACGCCGCAGCGCATCGGGCCGGCCCGGCAGGCCCGTGTCGCCCACGCCGTACAGCGGCGGAAAGTCGAGCTGGAAGCTGCGGTACTGCGCCAGCTCACGCGGCACACCCAGCGGCGGCTGTGGTGGTGGGGGCACTGGCGTTTCCAGGCGCAGGCGTGCGGCTTCCTGCAGCTCGGTCAGCCGTGCGCGCACGGTGGCCGGCATGTCGGCGATGTTCCAGCCGGCCAACGGAATGCCGCGCTTGGTGAACACCAGGCGGCCCTGCGCCAGGCTCAGGCGCGGCAGCCGGCCGGGCCGCACTGGCACGCGCCAACGGTTGGCCAGCGGCACGGCGTCGGCCACCACGTCTTCGGGCGCGGCATCGACGGCGGTTTCATTCTCTTCGTCGCTGCGCTGCAGCGGGTTGAGCACGATGTCGCGCAGCACGCGCACACCCGGTAAGTCGGCCAGCGTGCCGATCAGGTCCGACAGGTGCAACTCGGCCGGCAGCCCACTGGCCAGCAGCTCGGCGTCGTCGATGAAACCGTGCTGCAGCAGCGGGCCGTCGTAACAGTCGGGTCCACTGCGGGGGCTGCCGTCAGGCAGGGGGCGCAACATCATCTCGTTCAGCGTGCAGGGGACTACCGTGGGCGCCAGCGCTTCGGCCGCGGCAAACAGAAGCTGCGCTGCCGTTTCGACGGCCGAGGCATCGGCCTGCAGTTCCACTTCGGCACACAGCGCAAAGTACTGCGCGCGCACCGCCGTCACGGTGGTGAAGTCTTCGCACAGGTTGCGGTGTTGCTGCAGTGCTTGCCCCACCTGGCGCAGCACGGCGTTGCGTTGCGCCAGCGTGCTGATGCGGTCCATGAACTGGACGCGCACGCGGTACAGGCCACGCAAGGGCACCTCGCACCAGGCGTCGTGCGCGGGGCGGTCGTGGCGCAGACGCTTTTCAGCCATGTCGGCGATCAGCACCTGGCTGTTGTCGGCTTCGACCCAGGCGTTTTTGACGTCGGGCAGGTCGATCAGCAGTTTGCGCCAGTCCAGCAATGTCAGCGGCGCCGTGGGCAGCGCGTCGGTGGGGCCGTGGAACTGCGCGTGGGTGCGCTGGGCGTTTTCTTCGGCGGTCTCCGTCGCGCTGGCCGGCGCGCGGCGCAACAGGTCGGCCAGCGGCAGCGCGACGCGGTAAGCCAGGTCGCTGAGCGCGTAGCTGGCCAGTTCGAGCACCGTGATGCCAGGGTCATGCAGGTTGTGGTCAGTCCAGGTCTGCCGCGCCAGCGTGCGCAGATGCTCCAGGCCCTGGGCGTAAAGCGCGGGGCTGTCCAGCGCCAGTGCGGGCGGCGTGGCGCTGAGCGTCAGGCCGTCGGGCAGCGTGGTGTTGTCGGTGCTCAATGGGGCGCCTTAGGGCCTGCGGCCGGTACCGCCTGGCGGGAATGAGCCCTTGGGAGACCCGCGGTGCTCATCCGGTCAGTTCCGTGATGAGGTGCTGCGCAGCCGACACCAGAATCGCGTCGGGTGCGTCGGCGAAAACCTCGTTCAGGTCTTCGCCTTCACCCTGGCGAAAGAGCGCAAAGTCGGTGACGAAGTCAACACTGGGCTGGGCCTCGACGAAGTCCAGCAAGGCAGACCGCACGATGCGCCCGTTGAAG
>Ga0105048_10015290_pt1 | contig 11916 bp, 5 predicted proteins | sample MAT05_FD_78382 | JGI IMG/M metagenome (GOLD analysis project Ga0105048, IMG submission 78382) | Freshwater microbial communities from Lake Fryxell liftoff mats and glacier meltwater in Antarctica - MAT-05 | ecosystem: Environmental > Aquatic > Freshwater > Ice > Liftoff microbial mat | place...
CGCATTCACTTCCACTTCGATCGGCAAAATAATCCGCCACGTGCCGGTCGTCTCGGAAACACCCTCCGCCCCGATCTCGCGCAGCGCGGCACCCAGGTTCCGATCATCCCCGGTCACCTGCAACTGCACAAACCGTTTGTTCGCCTGCCGCTCGGCCGCCAGGTCACACTGGTGCACAATCATCCCGTCCTTCAAAATCACCACCTCGTCGCAGACCTCCTCCACATCGCGCAAGAGATGCGAACAAAGCAGCACGTTCATCCCGTGCTGCTCTTTCATCTCTTTGATCAGCACCAGCATCCGCTGCCGCGCCGCCGGATCCAATCCATTGGTCGGCTCATCCAGAATCACCAACTCCGGCCCATGAATGATCGCCTGCGCCAACTTCGCCATCTGCTTCATGCCCAGCGAATACGTCCCCACCGCCCGATACCTCGCCTCGCCCAGCCCCACATGGAACAACGTCTCATGGGCCTTCTCCAGCGCCGCAGCGGCCGGCAATCCCGAAATCTCGCCCATCAGCCGCAGGAACTCGACCGCCGTCATATCCGCAATCAGCGAATCGTTCTCCGGCATGTAGCCGATCCGCGTCTTCACCTGCATCGACTGCCGATGGCAATCGAGACCCAAAATCTGCGCCGATCCCGCCGACGGCTGATGGAACCCCAGCAGAGTCTGAATCAAAGTCGACTTCCCCGCCCCGTTCGGGCCGAGCAGCCCGATAGCCTTTCCCACGCCCGATTCCCCCAAACGGCATGAGATCCCTTTCAGGATCTCCCGCTTACCCAGGCGGACGCGCAAATTTTCGACCGCAATTACAGGATTCATAGTTTCGTTGGGCCTTGTGCCAGGAGCATATCGAATAATAGACTCGATATTCGGGTACGAGAAGCCGACCGAATTCGTTCCGTTTCTCCTGTGAATGTGAGCAAGGTGGGCTCCCGGGTTTCCAGCAATTTCCGATACGCCGGGTTTTCCACCAGCGCCGCCAGGTTGCCGAAAGCGTCGCCCACATTGATCCAGACGAAACCCGATTGGTGCAGCCCGGACGCGCTCGGCTGCTGCGCCCGATACTTTGCCGAACGAACCAGCGGGAACCCGCCCGATCGCGTCGCTATCGCCCGCTGCACCGCCGCCCGATCACCGCCTTGAACGAGATAACCCCGGTCAAAGGTCCAGTGGAGCTGAACCGACTGGCCCGCCTTCTGTAGCGAATACCAATCGCTTCCATTCACCTTCTCCTCCTGCAACATCAGCGGAACGCCGCCCGCCTTGCGGTTGTAAGTCTCCACCAACCGCCGCATCGTCGCCGTGTAAGTCTCCGGCCGATAGGCTTCGATCGCCAGAATCCAGCCTGGAATCGGCAGCGACGGCGTTTCCACCGCGAAGGTGAAATCCGTGCCCAACGCCGCCGCTAGATCGGTTGAAAACTGCACTCCCGTCTCCGCCTCAGCTTTCCGCAAACCTTCGATCCAGCTGGGGTTCCATCGCCCAATCTGCGCGGTCAGTTCATCGAAGATCTGTCGCGGATTCCGCGTCGCCGCCGAGAACGCAAACACCGCATCCGACGAGACATACTCCGCCGAACTCGCCGCCGCTGGCGTCGCCAGCCAGGACGCGATCCCCGTTCGCGGTCCTGCAAAGGTAAGTGAAATCTCGTTATCGTCCGCCCGCTGGTCGAAGAACAGATAGCGAGCCTCCCCCACCGCCGCCTGCTGCGGAAACGCCTGCAGGTCGACGCCGAGCAACGACGTCACCCCCCGCTGGTAGTGCCGCGCCACCTCCGCCGCGAACGGCGTCAGCGAGCCTTTTCCTAACTGCGGCAACACCGTCGCCAGATCGGCCGAGGTATCCGAAAGCACGAGCAATCCGTCAGCAAACGCGTAAGGCATGGTTCCCAACGGGTCCAGCGCCGCCTTCACCGCCGCCTGCTGCCCCGGCCTAACCTCGGCCAACACCACCGGAATCCTGGACTTCGTCAGTACGAACACCAACTCCTCGCCCAGCAACGGCGACAACGTCCGCACCCGTTCCACCATCTCTTTCAACTCTTTCGCCTGCGCCGACTGCCACCAATCCCGCAACACCGCACTCTGATTCGACCGCTGCTCAATCAGCGAAACCGCCTGCGCCACCGTCGGCCCAAGGTTCGGCAAGGCCCCGTAGACAATCGGTTCCAGCGGCAGCGCCGCCACTAAACGCGCCTGCGTCCGAGCCGCCGGAGTCACCAGCGTCTTCTCGATCGCGGCCAAGTCGGCCAGCAGTCCGTAGTACTGATCCGCGTTCGGACTCCAAGCCACGGCTTCCTTCACGCTCACCCGTTCCAGCGCCACGCTGGTCGTCGACTGCTCGCCCGGCTTCAGCAATTGATCCGTATGGTTCGGCTGGTTCACCGCCACCGAGCCCTCCACCACCCCCACCAGCGAACCGGCCGTCCCCGTCGATACCGTAAAGATCGTGCCGCGCACGGTGGCCACCGAATCCCGGGTGATCACGCGCAGCCCGCCCCGCCGCTGCTTGGCCGCGTGCACAATCACGTCGCCGCGTTCGAGATAGATCGACTGCCCCGACCACGCCGCTTTCACCGAAAGCTCAGAGCTCTCGTTCACTTCCACCGTCGATCCGTCCGCCAACTGCAGCGTCGATCGCGTCCCGCGCCCCGTCCGGATCACCTGCCCTTCCCCCAGCGCCGCACCCGCCGCCAAAGCCTCCCCGGCCATCCCATACGCCGCCCCCGAAATCGTTGCCACCGTCGCCCGTGGACCACTCGGAGCCAGAAGCGAATCGACCCGATCCCGTCCCGCAACCAAAGCCACCGCCGCCACGCCCGCTGCAATCGCCCATTTCGGCACCGTGAACCGTCGCGCTGCGTGCACCGGCATCGCGATCACTTTCGCCATCGACGGAGACGTCAAAACCCGCCGGCATTCCACGCAGCGGGTCAAATGATCGTCCAGCAAGAACTGTCGCGCCTCGGTCAGGTCACTCCGCCCATAGTCCGCCCGAAACTCGAGACACGCCGGCGGCGTCGCCAGCTTCGCCCACACCCGGTCCTGCGCCGCTTTGAGCTCCGCCGCCGGCACGTCTTCCTGGCGAATCTCATCAAGGATCTGATCTAAATTTTGTTCGTTCATCGTGTTTGATCCCTCTCCTAGCGCGTAATCAACTTCAGCAACGACTGCCGTATCCGGTGCAACCGGCTCGCCACCGTGCCCCGTTCCACCGCAAACTGCTCGGCCAGCTCATCGTAGGAAAGGCCTTCCAGATTCCGTAACACAAACAATTGCGCATCCTCCGGGTCCAGCCGTCCCAACGCCCGCCGCATCTGCTCTTTCAGCAGCGCCGTGCTCGCCGGGCCAGCGTGGTCCGGCCCCCCTTCGAGCGGCGACTCGCTCCGCGAAGTCCGTTGCCTTAAAATGTCGATCCCAGCGTTGGTCGCCGCCCGGCGCAGATAGCTCCCGGAAATCGACTCCAGTGCCGGAGCCGGCATCAGATTAAGGATCCGCATAAAGACGGTTTGTAAAACGTCTTCGGCGTCCGCCGCGTTGCCGGTCACCCGCAAGGCAGCTCGGTAGACCGTCGCGGATTGGCGCTGGTAAAAGTCTTGGAAGGTGATGGACGGTGGCAAGGGCAGTTGCTCTGCTGGTAATACTAGCCCGAAGGTTCCCATATTTGCTGACTCATTTGGATAAACGAGACAATAAACGAATTTCTTCCCACTATTTTTTCTTGCGGAACCGGTCCAGAATGCTCCCGGCGGTCTCTCCCAAGCCGCCCATTCCGTCCACCTTCAGCCGAGCCGCCCGCTCTGCATCAGGAGCAAACCGCGGCTGCCCAAACGTACCCGTCACAATCGCCGGAATCACCAACTCCCCACGAGGCGACGAGAACACAGCCCCCATCAGCCCGCCCAACTGGCCCGCCCCAGCCTTCGTCGCCGTCTCTTTACCCAGTACCGTCGTCACCCGCAGCCGGATCACCTGATCGACCAGCCCCAACGTCCCCTCCCCCGTCAACGTTCCCGATCCGAAATCCATCGCCAAATCTTTCGTCGTCGCCACCCCGTTAGCGATCTGCATCGTCCCCCCAAACTTCACGATGTCGGTCACCGTCTCTTTCACATTCATCAGCCCCAGCAATTTCCCGATTCCCACCATCTCATTGAACAGGTGCACCCCGTTTAGCCGCCCGTTGGCCAACTCCAACTGCATCGTCCCGTTCAAACTCCTCGCGAGCTCCTCATTCGGCTTCGGCGCAAACTCCAGGTCCAGCTTCCCCGACAACGGCCCTGACACCACCCCCTTCACCGACGACGTCGCCGCCAGCAACTGGCTCGCCTCCACATTTCGCACCGTCGACTGCACTTTGAACCTAGTCGGGACCGCCCCCAGATCCGCCGTCACCGATCCCGTCTGCTCCCCTCCGAACAACCGCGCCGTAAACGGATCCATCCGCAATACCCCGCCCGACAAAGCAATCGTCGCCCTCATGTCTTCCAGCGGTACCCCATCGAAGGTCACCTTACCCACCGTGATCGTCCCATTCGCCGTAATCGCCGGCGGACCTGCGCTCTTCCCCGCCGGTGCTTTCCACTCCTGCCACTCCGCCACGTTCAGCTGGTCCATCGCGGCGGTAAAGTTCACCATCGGCTTCTTGAAATTCTTCACCGCCACCATCCCCCGCGCATGCATGCTCCCCAGTGCCCATTGCGCCTCTTCAAAAATAACCGACCCTTCCGCAAACTTCACGTTGGCCTGCGCAATTTCAAGCGGCTTCGGAAGCAGCGGGGTGATCAGTGTGACGCCTCGCAACGCCCCGGACCCGCTATACGTCGTGTCCGTGACGCGCATATCTAAAGTCACCATACCCTTACCCGTTAGCCCCTCCGGCCGCACGCCATAAGCGCTCGCCATTCGCAGCAACTCCTCGACACTGGCCCCGTCCGTCTTCAGCGTCGCCTCAACTTTTGGATCCTCGTCGCTATAGCCGCGAATCGTCGCCCGCCCGAGCAGCTTAGTCCCGCCCGTTTCGAGCGTAAACGGCTCCGTCGTCAACGTCTCCGGTGTCATCGTTATGCGCAGCGCCGACGCCCGCACCGGAGCCGCCAGCTCCTTGCTCGAAAACTCCGCTTGCGTCGCTTCCAGCTTGCCGTTCAACAACGGCTTCTCCGTCGTACCCGTCACCGCCACGTCCGCCGTCAGCAAGCCCTGCACCTTCAGATCCGCCGGCAGCTTTCCTCCAAAAATCCCCGCAATCTGCACCAGATCCCCGACAGGAGCCTGCGCCGTCCTCACCGCCAGTTGCAGCCGCTTACCGGTCACTTTACCAGTCACCCCCAACGCCATCGCCCCCAACTTCGCCGTCAGTTCTTTGACCTCCCAAGTCTCGCCGTCTTGCCGCAGATCAAAAGCGACGACCAACGGAGCCTTCGCTCCCCCGCTCTGCAGAGTCATCGTGCCCTTCGCTGCTCCGTTTTCGTACGTAGCCTCCACCGCCGCCTGAGCCTTGATCGAATCGAGTTGCAACTTCGCGTCCAATTGCCGATTGCCCCGCCATCGGGCATCAATGTGTTCATACACCTCCCGGGGCGTCTTCTCCTGCAAATTGGTCATCGCCACCGAACCATCGGTCACTGCTACGTCCGGTACGGTGCTGTCTCCGCCCTTCGCCCCGCCGCTTGTCTCGTAGTTCCAGTTCCCGGCGGCGCTCTTGATCAGCTCCAGTTTCGGAGCCTGTAACTCGACCGATCGAACCTCGATGTCTCCACTCAGCAATGGCCACAGCGCCACCCCGACAAATACTTCCTTGGCCGACAAGAATGGAACCTTCGAAGCAAAGCGAGAGGGCTGGCCCAACTCCACATCGGCGATCCGGAGCGAGAGCGGAATCACCTTCAACCGCATCTCTCCCAGAGCCACCGTCCGCTCCAAACGCTTTTCTAGCTGCGACTGCACCACTCCACGAAATCGGTTCGCATCCACAAGGAACGGGAGTGCCGCTACAACACCGACCACAACGACCAAGACGGCCAGCAGGCCTTTCCGGAGAGACATGACCCTAGGATACGTGGGCCGCCCAGTTCGTTACGCAGCCGCCCCGCGAGCCGTCTCGAGCAACGCCCGCCGCAACTCAGCCAACTGAATCGGCTTGCTCAGAAAATCCTGCATGCCAGCGTCCATACAAGCTTGCCGATCCTCAGGGAAAGCATTAGCCGTCAGAGCCACCATCCGGGGACGGGACTCCAATGGAACCGTCGCTACCACCTGCCGAGCGGCGTCCAAACCGTCCATCTCCGGCATATGGAGGTCCAGCAGCATCAGATCGTATGGCATTTGTCTTACCGCCTCGAGCGCCAAAAGCCCGTTCTCCACAATCACCGGCTCATAACCCAACCGTCGAAGAAGTCCCTGGATCACGCGCTGGTTGACCGCATTATCCTCGGCCACCAGAATACGCAAAGGAGACTCGGCCGCCATCGGAGCCCCTTGTGCGCTTACCCTCTTTTCCGGCACGGGAACCGGCGCCAAAAGTCGACCGATCGCCGTTTGCAATTGCGTGGGCCGCATCGGCCTACTCAAAGAGCGCCCCTCCCCAAACCGCAGGGCGGGCTTGATCACCAAAGCCATGGGGATTACTGTATTGGCATCTGCCAACACAAAGTCGGCTTCCGCCGCTTCCCTCGTCACACTCATGCCCCAAGCCGTCAGGTAGACGGTGAGAGCTTCGTCCAGCGCCGAAGGACCGACCTTGAGCCAAACCCGCTTCCCTATCCAATGCGGCTCGCCGGCGATTCCTACGGCCGTCTCGGCTACCCGTTTGTCCGGCAGATCAAAATAGAAAAGTGATCCTAAGCCCGGTTGGCTCTCCACTTGAATTTCACCACCCATCAGTCGAGTCAGCCGTTGAGATATCGCCAAACCCAATCCCGTCCCGCCAAATTGACGCGTCGTCGAAGCGTCAACCTGACTGAAGGACTGGAATAGGCGATGCAAACGATCCTTCGGAATACCGATGCCCGTATCCCGCACCGCTATATGGATCACCTTTCGTCCAGCCCGATCGGCGGGCTCAACCCGCACCGCCACGTGCCCCACGCTCGTGAACTTCACTGCATTGCCCACTAAATTTACCAGTACTTGACGCAATCGCGCCGCATCTCCGACAACCATGCGCGGCGTAGCCGGATCAAATTGGCAAAGCAGAGCTAAATTCTTATTCGCGCCCAGTGGACCAAGGAGTTCGAGCGACTCCTCCACGCACGCCAGCAGATCGAACGACTCCTCCGTCATCTGCAATTTTCCTGACTCGATCTTTGAGAAATCGAGAATGTCATTCAAGACCGTCAGCAAAGCGTCGCCCGCCGAGCTGATGATCGATACGTACTCGTGCGCTTCGCGCGACAGCGGCATATCTCGCAGTAAATGCGACATGCCGACGACCGCATTCATCGGCGTCCGAATCTCGTGGCTCATATTGGCCAAAAACTCGCCCTTGGCCCGCACGGCGCTCTCGGCCGTTTCTTTGGCCTCCCGTAGCTCCGCCGTCCGCTGCGCCACCTCGCGAGCCAAGTCCTCTTTCTGGTTTTCCAGATCCATCGTCCGTTGCCAATGCAATGCAAGCCCGCCAAGCAGAGTAAAACCCAAACAGAGACCGACAAACCAATAGGTTTGGTAAAACAGCGGCATTACCCGGACCGCCAGCACCGTCTGGCCCTCGCTCCATATCCCGTCGTTATTCGTAGCTTGAACCCGAAACTTGTAATTCCCAGGCGGTAGGTTCGTATAGATTGCCTCCCGGCGGTTCGGAGCCTCCACCCATGTTCGATCAAATCCTTCAAGCACGTACCGGAATCGGTTCTTCTCGGGCGCGGCGTAACTCAGAGCCGTAAAATGGACATTCAACGTTCCCGGCCCAGGTCCCAGTTCAATCGGGCCGCTCATCGCCAACGCCGCGCCGTCACTCGTTACGTCTTCAATCAGCACCTTCGGCGCAATCTTGTTCCGACGCATAGTGCTGGGCGTTATCAACGAAACGCCTTTCATGGTCGGGAACCAAAGCCGGCCGCTTCGATCCCGAAACAGCGAACCTGTAATAGTCTCCCTCGAACGCAACCCATCCGCCTGGGTGAATATTTCCGTTGGAACCTGGTCCAGCCGTCCCTCAGCCTGATCCCACAGATCCGCCTTCCTGACGTGCACCACACCGCTGTAAGACTGCGTCCAAAGATCCCCATCCCCAACCAAAGCAAAACTATGCGCCGTGTTGTCCGGCAATCCAGAATCCCGCGTCCAACGGTATATCTTTCCGTCGCGCACGCAAGCCAAACCCCGCCCACTACTCGCAATCCACAACTCTCCACCCCGATCCTGTTCGATCCAATCGATCAGTTCGTTCTCAAAACCCGGCACCACACTCACGACACCTTGCTGGTACCGCAGCAGCCCGTTACCCGCCGTAGCGATAAGCAGCGTACCATCGCGAAGCTCCAACGTCCGGCGAACCGAAACCCCCGCCATCCCGAGTAAGTCCACCGCGACAAGCCGGTCTCCCTCCACGCGCGCCAGCCCTCCCCCTCCGTACCCTACCCATACCACCCCGGCCCGATCCTCTGATAGCGAATACACAAAATTCGCCCCGGACCCCGGCAGAGTTAGCTTTCGGAACACCCCATCCTTCCAGCGCACAACCTCCGAACCCATTCCCCCAATCCAAATCGATCCCTCGCGCCCCGCCAACACCGCGTTCACCCGATTACTGGGCAGCCCCTCCCGCTCCCCCACGCGCTGCACTTGGCCATTCTCTAACCGGACCAACCCGTTGGTCCGCGTCGACATCCAATAGACGCCATTTCCATCCTGCGTCACCTGCGAAATGGAATCGTCTGGCAACCCCTCCGCCGCCCCAAAATTCGTAAACTTGCCATCCGATAACTGAATCAACCCGCCCCCATTCGCCACCGCCACCCACACGTTCCCCTCGTGATCCGTCGACACATCGTACACTTCCGTGCTCGGCAGTCCCTCCGCCACCCCCATCACAGCCACCTGCCCGTCCCGGTACCGAACCAATCCACCGAAGTTCACCGCAATCCACAAATTCCCATCGCCATCTTCAGAAAAAGAATGCGGTGCCGAGTTCTCATTCACCGGTAACCACTGCCGAAGAGGTAGCTTCTCCCAAACGCCATAGCTGTACCGCGCCAACCCTCCACCCGCCGTCCCCGCCCAAATCACGCCCTTCTTATCCTCATAAACAGCGGAAATTGCCTCGTTCGGCAGCCCCTCCGCCACTCCAAACGTCCGCACCTTCCCGCCAACCACCTGCGCCATCCCCCTCTTAGTCGCCACCCACAAGGTCCCGTCTCGCGCCTCCAGCAGTTGATTCACATGCTGACTCGGCAACTGCGCCGACCACTCCGCCCGTTCAAATCGGCCGTTCCGCCACGACACAACCCCACTCCGGGAGCCTACCCAGATCCGTTCTTTGCCCTCCGCCAACGCATTCGCCTGATTCCCCGGCACCCCATCCGCCGCCGTATACGTTTGCCATACGCCCCCCCGCGCCACAGAAACCCCGTTATCCGTCGCAGCCCACAAACTCCCGTCCCGCGCCGGCAACAGCCACCGAACCGGCCTACCCGAAAATCCCGCCGTCACTCCCGGCAAATAGTTCTTAAATCGAACGCCATCAAACCGGCTAATCCCTTCCCGCGTCGCCACCCAGATGTAACCGTCCAACCCCTGCCGAACCCGCAGCGTCGCACTCGAAACCAATCCCGAGTCGATCGTCCACGCTCGTTTTACATACTGAGATGGCTTGCGACCCGGATCTAATCCGAGCACCAGCCCAGCCGTCATCAGCGCAATTGAGACGAGTCGATTCAAGCGAGTTTGCTTCCTCATGCTCTTATCGTCGGGAAACAGCTATCCCTACAGAGTCCAGCGGACTATTTCTCGTATGCGACCATAACCAGATGCCTCCCTTCCGCGACGACGTCGTCCAAAAAGCCGCCGCCTTCGCTCCCCAACTCCGCCAGGCCAAGTCCACCTCCGCCGAAGATGCCTGGTCCTGGTATCCCTACGACTCCCTCGCCAACGTCGCCCACCTCCACCGTCTCCTCGCCGACCGCCACCCCGAAATCGAAACCCTCCTCCACTCCGGTCGTCTCCTCGATATCGGTTGCGCCGACGCCGACCTCGCCCTCTTCCTCGAACGCCTCGGTGCGCAAGTCACCGCCGTCGACCACACCTCCACCAATTTCAATGGCCTCCGCGGCGCCGCCGCCCTTCTCCGCCACTTCCGCTCCGCCATCAACCTCCACGATTGGGACCTCGACCACTCCCCGCCCCCCGCCGTCGCCGGTTCCCAATTCGACCTCGCCCTCGTCCTCGGCATCCTCTACCATCTTCAGAACCCCCTCCTTGTCCTCAATTCCGTCGCCCGCCTCGCCCGCTACGCCATCGTCTCCACCCGCGTCCTCCACGGCGACCCCGCCCTCGACGCCCTCCCCCTCGCCTACCTCCTCTCCGAAGACGAACTCAACGCCGACAACTCCAACTTTTGGCTCCCTACCGTCAAAGGGCTCGCGCGGATGTTCCGCCGCGCCGGTTGGGAGTGCGGCCCCACCCTTCTCCTCTCCAGCAACTCTAAGACCAACGACCCCTGGACCACCGACACCCGCTGCTTTGCCCTCCTCCGCAGCGCTCACGCCCTCCAGAACCTCAGCCTCGGCGAAGGCTGGTACGACCAGGAAAACGACTGGCGCTGGACCGCCCCCGACTTCCATTTCACCCTCCCCCCTCTCGCCCCCGACCCCACCGAACTCGCCCTCGAAGTCTACGCCCACCCCGGCCTCTTCCCCAAAAACGAACCCGTCGCCGTCTCCATCAACAGCCACCGTCTCATCATCGCCGAATCCGGCCACCAAACTCTCCGCGCCCCCTCCTGCGGCGGTGACATCACCGTTCACATTGACGGCCACGTCCGCACCGCCAACGGCGATCCCCGCGCCCTCGGCCTCGTCGTCAAGCGAGTCTTCCTCAGCTAACCGGCCAACAAATCAACTTCCGCTCCGTCATCTCTTCCATCGCATACCGCGGACCCTCCCGCCCCGCCCCGCTCTGCTTCACGCCCCCGTAAGGCATCTGGTCCGCCCGAAACTGCGGCACGTCGTTGATCAAAAACCCGCCCACGTGCACCCGACGCGCCGCCCGAAACGCCGCCGCCAAATCCCGCGTGAAGATGCTCGCCTGCAGTCCATACACCGACGCGTTCACCCGCTCAATCACCTCGTCCAACTCCGTATACCGGTTCACCGATACCACCGGGCCAAACGCCTCCTCCGCAAACACCCGCGCCGTCTCCGCCACATCTCGCAGCACCGTCGGTGCCAACGTCGCCAGCCCCGTCTTCCTCACGCTCCCGCCCGCTTCCCCAATCCACGCCGCCACCCGCTCCGCCTCCGCCGCATTGATCAACGAACTGACTTCGGCACTCTCATCCAAAGGATGCCCCATCTTCAGCCGCCCCACCGCCGCCCCCAAAGCCTCCGCAAACCGATCCGCCACCCCCGCCTCCACAAAAATTCGCTGCACCGAAATGCAAACCTGCCCCGAATTCGCCACCGCCCCCAACGCGCACCGCCGGGCCGCGTCTTCGATGTCCCCATCCGCCGCCACAATCACCGCCGAGTTACTCCCCAACTCCAGCGTCGTCTTCTTTAACCCCGCCATCCCCCGCAGCTCCAACCCCACCACCGCGCTTCCCGTAAACGTCACCATCGCCACTGCGCCGTTCCGCACGAGCGCCGGACCCACCACCGCCCCCGGCCCCGGAATCACGTTCAACGCCCCCGCGGGCAGCCCCGCCGCCGCAAACAACCGGGCCAGCAGCAGCGCTGTCACCGGGGTCGCCGAC
>Ga0105048_10015293_pt1 | contig 11915 bp, 12 predicted proteins | sample MAT05_FD_78382 | JGI IMG/M metagenome (GOLD analysis project Ga0105048, IMG submission 78382) | Freshwater microbial communities from Lake Fryxell liftoff mats and glacier meltwater in Antarctica - MAT-05 | ecosystem: Environmental > Aquatic > Freshwater > Ice > Liftoff microbial mat | place...
CAGTCCAAGCCACCGTGAAGGACGCGTACATGCTCGCGCTCAACGAGAACTTCCGCCGGGAGCTTTGTCCGTGATGACCAGCGCGCAGGCCCTGGCGATTTATCGGGCGGGACCCGAGTCGGTGGTGCGGGTGCTCCTGGAGATGGACGCGCGCATCACCTGCGCGAACTGACCTTTGTCCACGAAGAGCATCACCAGCCCTGGGCAAAATCGATGATCAGCTGCCTGCTCGACATGAAGGCCGCCGTCGAGCAGGCCAAGCCTACGAAGAGCTCGCTCTCACACTTGCAGGTGCGCAACTTCAGGAAGCTCTACCAAGCCATCATCGAAGAGGGCTACCTCGAAAATCCCCTCGTGCCGTCTACCGCCGGCAACCGACGCGGCCGGGAAAAGAAGACCAAACCGAGGAATCTGCTTGAACGGCTCGACCGGCACCGCTCCCAAGTCCAGGCCTTCCTCACCGACTTCAACGTCCCCTTCGACAACAGTCAGGCGGAGCGCGACATCAGGATGATGAAGCTTCAGCGGAAGATCTCCGGGCTGTTCCGCAGCGAGGACGCCTCCCACGTGTTCTGCCGCATCCGCAGCTACATCTCCACCGCCCGCAAGAACGCTCTCGGCGCCTTCGACGCCATCCACCGCGTCTTCACCGGAACGCCCTACGTTCCCATACCGGATACCTCGTAGCTCTCCTCGCCGGATCTTCCCGGCGACCCGTTGACGTTGTCGGCCACACCTGCGCAGTCCTTGGAAACGCGGAAACTTCAACCGCCCGACCTGAGCAGTTAGGGCTCTCGGCCTGCTGGCGCGGCACTATTCCTCCAAGATCCATGGAGCCCGCGCCCGCGCCCTCTACGACTTGACGTCCGACCCGGCGGAAAGGGCGATGGCGGAGCATCACCTCAACGAAGCGCTTGTCCATTGGACGGTCTACGCGAATCTGCGTAACGGCAACTATGTGCCCGCGCTCTACAACCGCGTCGGCTACGTCGATCTCACCGCCAAGACAGAACGCGTCGCAGCCGACATCGCCCTTGCAGGGAACTTGAAGCCCGGAACCGTCATTCGCGAAGCCCCGAGGTCGGGGACGGAAAGAGGCGTCCGAAACCGACCGCTCCGGATTAGCGGAACGTAAAGGATTTCACTTTCCGCTGGTCCGGTTCCTTCACCTCGACCGACCTGCGATTCGATCTCGTTTCCGCCGCTCGCACCCGTGACTCTGTCACCGCCCCAATCATGTGCTCTCCTCCGTATCGGCTTATTTGCTGCGTCGGCGTCGTCCTCGCCACCTGCGCCGCGCAGGCGTGGCAACCCGCTCCCGATTCCATGCTAACGACCTGGGGTGAGAAGGTCAGCCCCGCAACGGCGTGGCGCGACTACCCGCGCCCGGCCTTGGCCCGTACCACCTGGAGCAATCTCAACGGTCTCTGGTCCTACGCGATCACCGATGCTCTGGCCACGGTGTTTCCGGCCCAGGCTACCGGCGAGATTCTCGTCCCCTACGCCATCGAGTCCGCGCTCTCCGGCATCAAAAGGCGTCTCACCGCCGAGGATGTCCTTTGGTACCAGCGTGCGTTCGTCCCGCCCTCGGCCTCCAAAGACCATCACATTTTCCTGAACTTCGAGGCGGTCGACTTCCAGTGCACCGTCTGGGTCAATGCAACCCGGGTCGGCACGCACACGGGAGGCAATCTCCCATTTTCGTTTGATGTCACCGCCGCGCTGACGAAGGGCGAAAACCTCGTCACAGTCCGCGTCACGGACGCCACCAACACCCCGGGCGCGTATCAACTGCACGGCAAACAGGTCGTCAGTCCCTCGGGCATCTGGTACACTCCCGTGACCGGTATCTGGCAGACCGTCTGGCTCGAAACCGTGCCAGCGGATCACGTCTCCGCCCTGAAGATCACCCCCCGGATCAATGGTACCGTGACCATCGAGATCAATCCAGGTGCCGCTGCCTGCACCGTTCCCGCAACTGTCACCACTTCCTTGCGGATCCAAACGGTCGCAACCGCCACCGCGCACGGCAACCGGATCAATCTCACGATCCCTTCGCCGCCGTTGTGGTCGCCCGATTCCCCGACACTCTACGACCTGGTCATCCGTTTCGGCGACGACACGGTCAGCTCCTACGTTGGATTACGCGAAACGTCCGTGATGAAGGATTCCGACGGCCGCCTCCGTCTCGCGTTGAACGGTAAACCGCTTTTCCATTGGGGCACGCTCGATCAGGGCTGGTGGCCCGACGGGTTGCTGACCCCACCTTCCGACGCCGCGATGCGCTCCGATCTGGAGTTCCTCAAGGCAGCCGGATTCAACACCGTCCGCAAACACATCAAGGTCGAGCCACGACGTTACTACACGCACTGAGACCAGATCGGACTTCTCGTATGGCAGGATCAAGTCTCCTCCGGCACCGGAAAGAACCGTGAGGGCACGTTCTCCAGTGCAAAATGGACCCGGCTCCAACCCGATCCGGTGGACGCCACCTGGCCAGATGCTGCGCACCGCCAATTCATGTCCGAATTGAAGGGCATGATCGACTCGCTGCAAAACCACCCGTCCATCGTTCAGTGGGTTACGTTCAATGAGGCTTGGGGACAGCACCGCACCACCGAGGTCGGTGCCTGGACGACCAACTACGATCCCACTCGCCAGATCAACATCGCGTCCGGCGGGAACTTCTATCCGGCGGGACACCTCGTCGATGCCCATAAGTATCCGCACCCCGATTTCCCTTTCAACCAGGGCGCCGGTGGGCGCTTTGACGGCTTCGTCAAGGTCATGGGGGAATTCGGCGGGCACGGCTTCCCCGTCGCGGATCATCTCTGGAATCCCAATGCCCGCAACTGGGGCTACGGCCGGGGCCCCAAGGATAAAGACGAGTGGATCGAACGTTACAAGACCTCCCTGCGCACTCTCGCCAGCCTCAAGCAGCGTGGCATCGCCGCCGGTATCTACACGCAAACGACCGATGTCGAAGGTGAGATCAACGGACTCATCACCTACGATCGCAAAGTTCACAAGCTCCCCCCGGAAATGTTGGCATCGCTGCACCAGGAGGCGGAAATTTTGGTTGGAGAGCACTCCAGACCCGACCATTCGCGGTGAGTCCGGAAGATCTGCCGACTGGTCCTCCCCCATCATCTCCGCAGCGTATTTCATCCCCTCACTGGTCCACCTCTCTCTCCTCTCCCTTTGCCTGACCCTCGGGTTCGCGACCTGCGCCCACACAGCGCCTGGCGAGCGCCCCACCTACGAGTAGGTCAACCTCATCCCCTTCATTTGGCGGATCCGGGTGTGACGCCCGGTGGGGTCTCCAACTCCGTCGCCGAAGCCGTCGAAGTCTATCCGACGCTTTGCGAACTCGCGGGACTGCCTGCCCCCGAGTTTCCTCAACCCTCGACGGCCCCAGTCTTTCACCAATGCTGCATGATCCCGCGGTGATCGTTGACACCCATGCGTCCCAGGCCTTCCCGCGCAGAGAAATTTGACGTTGCGAACGACTCGGCCGGGCCATCCGAACCGCTCGGTACCGCCTCATCGAATGGAGAGAATTCGGTGCACCGCGGTGCACCGCCCGATTCCGCGATCTTCGAGCTCTACGACTCCGCGACCAACCTGCACGAAACCCTCAACCCGCCTCAGACCACACCGAAGTGGTGACCGCGTTGCGCGCGATCCTCACCCAGCCCGCGAAGCCAAGCCCCCGGTCGATCACAGCCCCCGGCCCTGAGCAAACCGACTCATCCGCTCCACCCACATTCCTCCGAGCGGATGTCATCCAATAGATGACATTGCATCACCCTCTGCTTAACCCGGGTCGGGCAACGGATGTCATCTATTGGATGACATCCGGTTCGTGGGGTGGGTGGAGCGTCGCGGCGGATGGGCGGTGGCGGGGGATATTTCTTCCACCCCGAGTACATCCGCATGGTGGAACGGCAGCAGTGTGGAAACCTGCCGGACGCGTTCGACCCGACACCCGTCGAACAGGGTATCGGAGTCTATTATACGAGCCTCAATGTCGGCGGGATTGATTTCGCGATTCTGGAGGATCGCAAGTTCAAGACCGGCCCGCTCGGGCGTCACCCGATGAAGGGCCCAAGACCCGATCACATCCTTGATCCAAACTACGATCCGGCCGTGATCGACACGCCCGGCCTGCAGCTCCTCGACGAACGCCAGCTGGCATTTCTGTCCGACTGGGGCAATCGCACCGAGGGGATCGCCCTGCGCGCCGTGCCTTCGCAAACCGGCTTCTGCGGAGGTGCCCACCTTCACGGCAATCCCACCAACCGTCTCCACGCCGATCTCGATTCGAATGGCTGGCCTCAGTCGGGTCGGCGCGCGGCGCTCGAGCTGATCCGGCGAGCCCGGGCGGTTCACATCGCCGGGGATCAGCACATTGCCACGCTGATCCAGCACGGGATTGCGCGTCACCGGGATGGTCCGTGGGCCTTTGTGGTGCCCGCGATCGACGACAGCTATTATGGCCGCTGGTGGTGGCCGGAAGATGAACGGGCGGGAGCCCATCCGGTGGCAAACTCGCCGCTGGAGTGGACGGGCGACTACCTCGACGGCTTTGGCAACCGCATTACGATGTAAGCCTACGCCAATCCCGATCCGGCAATCTTCAAGAGCCAGCAGTCCCGCAACCAAAACCTCGGCAAGCCGGGCTGGGCTGATGGTTGGGGTCTGATCCGGTTCAAGAAGTCCACCCGGGAAGTGACCTTCGAATGCTGGCCACGCTTCAGCGATGTGACCCAGCCCGGGGCACTGCAATTCCCAGGCTGGCCTGTGACGATTGGACTGTAGGCTTCTGCCAGCGGATCAAACCCCAACGCGCATCCCGAGGAGGAGCGAACGGGAAAGCTAGGCGGGAGCGGCCCACTTACCTGCACGTGGAAGTCGGGGCCGAGGTTCGAGCCCTGCACCCGAAGGACGTTCCAGGTTTGTCAAGAAGGCGAAGGTCGGCTTTAGTCGCATCGTGAGAACTTCCCGCGTTTGTGTCGCCGGGCCCGTTGCAACACTGGTGTGCGCCGCAACGAAAAAGCCGGTGGGGCCGGACGTCCTGGTCGTTTCGGATGTGCTCGTCGAGGCACCGGCCTCGCTGCGTCCCACACCGGATACACCCATTTACTATGTGCTGATCGGAGGCATGGAGCGCACCCTTGGAGATTCGATCGCCGGGGAGAAGATGCCCAAACGGGAAGAAGTCGCCCGCAAACTGATGACCGCCCTCGCGACCCAGGGATTCCAGCGCACCCAGGTGGGTGGACCCATTCCCACGCTCGCCATCGTATTCACGTACGGATCCGCCAATGACTCGGCGATGGAAGTGTCCGACACCGATCCGGACAGCGGAGAAACGACCACCTCGACGATCACGTTCAATCAACGGGAGATCGCGCGACTGGTCGGGGCCGACAAGGCCAGCCGCCAAATGCTCATGTCGAGTGAGGCTGAACGCATCAATGATGCGGCTCGGGACGACCGCCTGTACGTTTTTATCGCCGCCTTGGACGCGGTGGCGCTGGCCAAGAAGGAAAAGAAGCCTCTTTGGCGCACACGGATCTCAATCGAATCGCGCCGGCGCACGCTCCCCGAATCTCTCGCCGTCGTGCTGGCGAGTGCCGCGCCCCACTTTGGAACCCAGACCGACTTGACCGTCTTCGTCGAAGACGGCGACCGCCGGCGGACCGATGTTCAGGTGGGCACGCCCGTCGTCATTCCCAGCACACCCCCTGCACCATAAACCCGGCTTGCCGCGCCGTTACTCCTCTTCGTCGAACCGGCCTTGGTGCCAAAAGGTCTTCGGAACTGGCCCTGGCGGTGACAAACCGGCGTAAAGTGACGCGCCGGCCCGATTTCGACCCTGAGAACCTATCAGGCAGACCAGAGGTCGCGCGGCGCGTTGTCCGGAATTCGGCGAAGCCAGCTACAGCGGAAGGAAGACCAGCAGACCGCGTCTGCTATCGGGCACGACCGCGAACCCGGTGTCTTCGTCGACCATCATGTCAGCGGCCGACTCGAGCCCGCCACCCATGTCCTCGCGCGCCGAACCATCGGCCGCATAACGCCACACCTTGCCCGTGAAAACCTCCGTGACGTAGAAGCGACCCTTGCGATCGTGGACGATCGCATCGGCGCTCCGGTGGCCCTCGGCGAGGGTTTTCCAGGTGCCGCCGGACCACTCGAGAATCCTGCCGTAAAAGAACTCCGCCACGCGGATACGTCCGTCCGGGAGCACGTCGACGCCGTTGGGCAGCGGCATTTCCGCGTTCGCGGCGATGACCTCGGTCACGTGACCGTCGAGCGTGACGCGATAGACGCGACCAATCGCCGGAAGAGCTTTGGCCTCCGCGCTCCCGACCGCCCAGAGCTTCCCCGCCGGATCCCGCATCCTCGAGACCGCGCCCATGTCGGTCACGAGCACACTCTGACCATCGGGTGCGACAGCGACATCGTTCAGATAAACCGGCGGATGGGGAAACGACCCGGGGCCGGCGAGCAGCGATTTCCTGCCGTCGGCATCGATTTTCCAAACGCGGGTGAAATCGGCGGTGATGAGGAATCCGCCCGCGAACACCAGGCCCTTGGGATCGTCGAGCCCGTCGGTGAAGATCCGGGGAGAATCCCCCTCGATCACAACGATTCGCCCATCGCCATCACCGGGCGTGCGAGTTTCGCCCATCAAACTGACAAAGTACTTGCCGCCAAAGCCGCGGGTGACGCTTTCCGGGTTGGGACCCACCGCGAGCGATCGGACATCGCCGAATCCGGCCATCGGGAACACGATTGCGAGAAGGACGGCGGCAAGGGGAGACTTCATGGGGGCGCAGGTGAGACAAACAGACACGGCAAGAGAAGAGCGAACGATGAACCTCAACTAGGGAGAACGCGGCTTGCCCAGTCAAGAACCCGGACTTTTTTTCCCTCGACCACGAGCCTGTCAAACACTGAGCACCCTTACCAGAAGATCAGGTAGAGGGCGGCGGTGGAGACACACACGATCACGCCCCACACTTTGGCGACGCGGGAGGATTCGAGGGCGATCTCGTGATTGACGGGCATGACCACGGGCTGCTTCAGCGGCTTGACCAGCGTGACGACAATGCCCACGAGCAGCACGAGGAAGAAACACAAAGCCATGCGATCAAGGAATGCCATCTCGCTGGAATACCACCATCCGCGGTTCACCAACCAAGGCCCCAAAAACCACTTGAAGGTCGCGTAGGCGATGGGATTGAGCGCGATGCCGAGCCAACCGAAGAACCGGGGCGTCCGCGGCGAAAAGAAACCGAAGATGAAGACCGCGAGAATACCCGGTGAAATGAACCCCTGGAATTCCTGGATGTAGGCAAAGATGCTCGTAAGCCGATCGAGTTGGGGTGCGAGCAGTGCGGCGAGCACGACGAAAATGCCGACGAACACCTTGCCCACGCGGACCAGTTTTTCCTCGGACTTTTCACCGGTGATCTTCGCGTACAGATCCATGGTCGCGATGGTCGATGCGGAGTTGAGCATCGAGGCGAGTGAACTGATGACTGCGCCCGCCAGAGCCGCGAGGACGAACCACGAGATCAAGGGCAGAGGTTTCACCAGGTTGCGCACCAGCACTCCAAACGAGCGGTCGTAGTCGTACGTGCCAGCGGCGGTCAGCAGATCACCGCTGAAGAGATTGAAGGCGAGGATGCCAGGGATGACGACCACGAAGGGGATGAGCAGCTTGAGCATCGCAGCCAGCACGATGCCCTTCTGTCCCTCGGCGAGGGATTTGGCGCCAAGCGTCCGCTGGACGATGTATTGATTGAGCCCCCAGTAGAAAAAGTTGGGAATCCACAGGCCGACCAGCAAGGCGGTCCAAGGGATGTCGGTGTCCTCGATGGGCCGAACCATATGCAGCTTTCCCCCCGAAAGATTGGGACCGTTGCGCGCCTCGGCTTCGCCATCCTTGCCGTCATTGAGCAGGACAAAGCGCTCCCAGGGACCGGCGGCACGCAAATCCTCCACGGTAGCCGAGGAATTCTGCACTTTGGTGAGAATGAGTTCCTCGGCTGATTTCTCGCTCAGCGCGGAAAACGCCAGGACCATGACGATGGCTCCACCGGCAATCAGCGCGGATCCCCAGATCAGATCGGTCCAGGCGCAGGCGCGCAGGCCTCCAACAAAAACATACACCGCCGCAAAAATGGCGATCATCCAGCAGACCGCCGTGAGGCTGCTCAACACGGGAACGTCATGATAGTAGGACGAGACAAATTTTCCGCCGGAAAAGATCACCGAGGAAGTGGCGACAAACACCAGGGTGAACACCGCCGGAATCGCCATGGTCATCCGGGCGACGGCGTCAAACCGGTATTCAAGAAACTCCGGAATGGTGTAGAGACCGACGCGCAGGAACTTCGGCAGAAACCAAAAGGCGACGACCACGAGGGTGACCGCCGCCATCCACTCGTACGAGGCGATGGCCATGCCCAGCCAGTTGGCGGAGGAGCCGGACATGCCGACAAACTGCTCCGTCGAGATGTTGGCGGCGATGAGCGAGAAACCCACCAACCACCACGTCAAACCACGTCCGGCGAGGAAATAGCCGCTCGCTCCGGAGTGGGCGGCGGCGTCCTTGCTCTTCCAAATCCCCAACCAGATGACACCCACGACTGCGGTCAGGAACAGGGCGACTTCCAGGAGGAGCATAGGTATCTAGGTTGGCTAAAAGGACTGATCAGAAGCTATTTGGCAGAGAATTTGTAGATGGTCGATGTCTGATACTTCGCACCGGGCCGAAGGACCGTGCTGGGAAAGTTCGGTTGATTCGGGGAGTCGGGGTAGTGTTGGGTCTCCAGGCAGAGACCGGTCCGATGGTGGTAGGGTCGGCCGCTCTTGCCCACGTTCGACCCATCGAGGAAATTACCGCAGTAGAACTGAATCCCGGGCTCCTGCGTCCACACCTCCATGGTGCGACCGCTGCTCGGCTCGAAGACGGAGGCGGCGAGCGCCAGTTGGCCGGTCTGGTTGTCGAGCACCCAGTTGTGATCATAGCCACCGCCGAATTTCATTTGATCGTCTTTGGCGTTCACCCGTTCACCGATGGAGTGTGGCGTGGTAAAATCGAACGGTGTCCCGGCGACCGGCGCGAACTTGCCCGTCGGGATGAGCCCGGCATCCACGGGGGTGGTCCGGGAAGCCTTGAGCGTCAAAACATGGCCGAGGATGTCACCACGCCCTTCCCCCTTGAGATTAAAATAGGAGTGCTGGGTGAGATTGACCGGGGTGGCCTTGTCGGTCGTCGCAAGGTACTCGATCTTGAACGCGTTGTCGTTGCCCAGCCAGTAGTGAACCGTGATGTCGAGGTTCCCGGGATAGCCCTCTTCGCCGTCCTTGCTCGAATAGCGGAGTTTGAGACCGGGCGTATTGTCGACCAGCAAGGGCTCGGCACTCCAGAGCACCTTGTCGAAGCCGACCCTGCCTCCGTGCAGATGGCAAAGCAGGCCGCCTGGATCATTATTCGTCGCCAGCGAGTAGGTCTGACCGTCCACCGTGAATTTTCCCTTGGCAATCCGATTGCCGTAACGGCCGACGATCGCGCCGAAGTAAGGCGTGGCGGCGACGTACTCCTCAAGGGTATTGTAGCCGAGGACGACGTCGTCCATCCGCCCGGCCCGATCAGGGGTGAAAAGGCGGACAATGATCGCGCCGTAGTTCGTCACGTCCGCCTTCATTCCGTTGGCGTTGACCAACGAATAGAGGCTGGCCTCGCGGCCGTCTCTCAGGCGGCCAAAGGAAGTCTGGGTCACCGAAGCGGTGTCCGCGGCTACGGTCGTCGCCGGCACGAGGCTGGAGACAGCGATCAGGGAACGTAGAGTCGTGTTCTTCATAGAGACAAACGCGGAAGGAGTAACAGAAGCGCGACTGAACCAAGGAGTGGAGACCCACGCAAACCGCTAAACCTGCTCGGCGTCGAATTTTTGAATGATCGTCATGCGCTGCGGCTGCTCCAGTGACTCTGCGGGTGGGACAATCGGCGGCCGTCCCCGGAGTCGACGCCGCAGCCCCTCCCCTTCCGGCTTTCGATTCGGGCGCGACCGCGGCCTCCGGGCGCTCGGGACCACGCCCGCGAGCTCATCGCCGAACGAGTCCCTCGATGTAAACCAAGAATTCCCGCGATTGTTTGTATTAGGCGGGACGGTGTTCCTGCCCTAAAGTCTCGCGCTCTTTTGCGGCTCCGACCGAGTCCGCCCTGACCGCACTCCTTCCATGCCTGTTTATTCCCTCTTCCCGTTCGCCGACTACTGGTGGTTCTACGCCCTCTTCACTCTCGGTGTCCTCTCGCTGCTCGCACTCGACCTTGGCGTCTTTCATCGCGAAGCGCACGAGGTTCGGTTCCGTGAAGCGCTCACCTGGAGCGTGGTCTGGATCAGCCTGGCTCTCCTCTTCTGTTTCGGCCTCTGGAAGTACGCCCACTGGAAACTGCCCCAGGACCCACGATTGATCGCCGAAGGCCTGACAGCCGCCCAGGCCGCGGTTCTCGCCAACCAGACGGCTCTCGAATTCCTCACTGGCTTCGTCATCGAGAAGTCCCTCTCGGTCGACAACATCTTCATCTTCGTGCTGGTCTTTTCCTATTTCTCGATCCCGGCAAAATACCAGCATCGGGTCCTCTTCTACGGCATCCTCGGAGCTCTGGTTTTTCGCATGATCTTCATTTCGATCGGCGCTGCGCTGATGCAATTGCATTGGGTCATCTGGCTCTTTGGAGGCTTCCTCATCCTGACGGGGATCAAAATCCTGTTCGCTCAGGAAAAGCCCATAGAGCCCGAAAAGAATCCGATCATTCGCCTGCTTCGCCGATTGATGCCCGTCACACCCGAACTCCATGGTGATCGCTTCTTTCTCCGCAGGAACGGAGTGCTCCACGCCACACCGTTGCTGGTCACGCTCGTTTTCATCGAGTTGAGCGACATCGTCTTCGCCATCGATTCCGTGCCCGCGATTTTCGCCATCACCCGGGAGCCATTGATTGTCTTTACCTCCAACGTCTTTGCCATCCTCGGTTTACGAGCCCTCTACTTCCTCCTCGCCGGGGTCATGCATAAATTCTGGGCGCTGAAATACGGCCTCGGCATCATCCTGGTTTTTGTTGGCCTGAAGATGGTCTGGCTGAACGAGGCGTTTGGCGGGAAGTTTCCCGTCACGTGGTCGCTCGCCATCATTGGCGGCGTACTCTCGGCCTCGGTGATTCTCTCCTTGGCCCTCCCCAAACGGGTGCCATTGACGCCCGCCCCAGCGAACTAGTGCCGCACCCCGCACAGGGATGGGCTTCGGCCAGCCAGAACACCTTATATATCTAATCAATAACCACTTTTGAAGTAAAATTCGACTCCGGAAATGCCCGGACGGTCTCGGTTTTCCATCGTTACAGCCGTATCTGACAGCAGTTCCCACGATCCCGGACCTCTCGTGAGCCCGTCCTTTTCAAAACCCCAAAGAAAATTCGAACGATTCTTCACCCACCTCGTCTACCTCTGCGTAGTTCATTAGGTTTGTTGGTTTTAGGGGTAGCAAAAGCCCGCCTGGGGTAGGCGGGCTTTCTTTTTGCCCGTTCCCGGCCACCCGACTAGAAATCGAGGGCCTTGACGTCGCCAATTTGCACGTCGAAACGATCGCGGTAAGGTTTGACGCGAACCATTTCTGTCCAAGCCACTTCCGCCCTACCACCGACCCGAAAGACCCACGCGATCCGGCCGGAGCCCGCCGCGCTGATCTGAGCTGGCTGGGCAGCGTACTGTTCATCGATGACCGCAAAGTGAGCGTCGATCTCGACCTGATCCACTTTGGCGGCCAACCCCGCCACCCCGGAGAGTCGAAATGACTCCGTGGTTCGTACGGTCACGCGGGTCAGTTCATGG
>Ga0105048_10015295_pt1 | contig 11914 bp, 8 predicted proteins | sample MAT05_FD_78382 | JGI IMG/M metagenome (GOLD analysis project Ga0105048, IMG submission 78382) | Freshwater microbial communities from Lake Fryxell liftoff mats and glacier meltwater in Antarctica - MAT-05 | ecosystem: Environmental > Aquatic > Freshwater > Ice > Liftoff microbial mat | place...
CGATCATGGCATACGACACGGCCAGGCCCAGGACGATGCCGATGGTGGCGGCGAGCAGATCGTAGACCACCCCCTCGGTGACAAACATTTGCACCAGGTGGCTGCGCTGCACCCCTATGGCTCGAGCGATACCCATCTCGGTGTTTCGCTCGGTGGCCAGCATCACAAAGATCAGAAAGATGAGCATGATGGCGGCCAGGATCGAGAAGATGCCAAACAGGGTAAAGATCGTGCTGAAGACGCCGCCGGCCGCGTTGGACACGGTGACAACGGTGGACTTGCTCAGTGGATCGATCACATCAAATTGATTGAGCTGGCTGAGAGCGGCCCGCAATTCGGTGTCGTCGGCTGCCGGCAATATTTTGCGACTCAGCAACCAGGTGCGAAAATTTTGATCAGCCAACAGGCTGCGCAATCCATCGCTGATATTGGGCTTGTCCAATTCGGCCGGCAGCGTTTTTAACTTGTCATTCAGGCCACTCGTGGGAATGAAGTTTTGGAGGATGGAGGCCACCCACGGCGGCGGCTGATCTTCAGCGTCGGGACCAAAGGCCGACTGCGGTTCGCTAGCGCTGGTGATGATGGCGGCTTTAACGGCGGGCCGGCGCAGAATCGCGACCACATCCTTGAGCGTGGCCTCGTCCATGGCCAGGCCGCGCAACTTCTCGCTCACGGCATCGGTGTGCTGCAAACCCTCCAACGCATCGCCCTGGTTTGAGACGAGCACGGCATTGACCTTGCCACTCATGAAGAATAACTTTTGGGCCTCGTCCAGACGAAGCATGACGACAGGTAGCACCGCACCGACTGGGCCGGCTTCGTCGACGATGGCTTTGACCCGCACCGGAATCGGGATGGGGCCGACGAAGATTTCGAGCACATCGCCGACGTGGGCATCCAAACGCTCGGCACCCAGTCGATTGAGATAGACATCGCCCTGGCGAAGTTGCAGGCCGAGCGGCTCCAACGTGCGATCAATCTGGCGACCCAGCGTGTTGAGGTTGAGCGAGGTTAGCAAGCCCTGGGCGGCGGTGAGAATCTGGCTGGTGTCGAGCCCCAGCGTATTGCTCAGCACGGCCGCCGGTTGCACATTCGTTGTGTCGGTGATGCCAACCTGTTGCCCCAGTGTGCGCAAGGTGTCGGTGGTGATGCCGAGTGAGGCCAGTGTGACGGTTTGGATGCCGCTGGCTTCCAACGGGGTCGTGTCAATGCCCAGCGAGCGCATCGTCTGAGTGGTCACGCTCAAGCTGGTGAGGTCGAAGCCCTGGCCGGTTGCGCCGGTGAGCGCCGCGCCCACGCCGGCGGCCAGAATGACCGCATCGGAGACGCCGTTTTGCAATCCAGCCTGACGGGCCAGACCCTGGGCCGAGCTGAACACCGTATTGGCTTGCAGAAAAATATTGCCCACGCCGGGCCGCAACCCCGCCATTTGCACCGGCTCGCCCTGCACGGTGGTGATGCCAAACTGTTGGTCGTAGTCTTGATCCACCGCAAATACAAACCCCAGCGGCTCACCCTGGCCGGTGCTGGTGTTGCGGATGATGGTGGGAAATAGCACTGCGCCGGCCACGCCATCCACCAACGGATCTTTCAAAGCCTGCTCGCGCAGTTGGGCATAGCGCTCGGTGCTGATGCCGGGCAACCCGCCATTGAGCACGGCCAGCACACTGGTCAGGCCGCCGGCGGTGAGGTCTTGCAATTGTTGCTGCTGGTTGGTCGTGGCCGCTTGCGCCTCAGCCGGCGTTTGACTTTGATCGCTGCTGGCGCTGGCGAGCGCGGACAGCAAGGGTGGGGCGATGATTTCATCCACCTCGCCGTAAGCGGCCACAGCCTGGCGTTGCACCGAGTAGGTCAGCGTATCGCCGATGCTGAGCGCGCTCACGATGATGAGCGTGCTCAGGGTGAGTCCCAGGATGATCAGTGCAGATTGGGCCGGCCGGCGCGAAATATTGCGCAGACCGATCTTGGCCAGCACCGGCCGCGCGAGCCCTTGCAGCAACAACGACAGCAGAATGACCGCTACGAGCGCGACCAGCCCAATCACTACATTCGTGAGGAGGTTGCTCATACGACGGCCTCGGCGGTGGCCTTGGTTTCAAGGGTGGCCGCGTTGTCCACAACGGCGTTGTCCACAACGGCGTTGTCCGCAACGGCAGCGTCACTGACGATGGCCCCATCGCGCATGCGCACGATGCGATTGCACAGCTCGCCGATGTGGGCATCGTGGGTGACGATGATAAAGGTCTGGCCTTGCTCGCGATTGAGCCGGCGCATGAGATCGACGATATCGAGCGCGGTCTGACTGTCGAGGTTGCCGGTGGGCTCATCGGCCCAGACGATGGCTGGGTTATTGACCAGTGCACGGGCGATGGTGACGCGTTGTCGTTGGCCGCCCGAAAGCTCGGCTGGCCGGTGGTTCATGCGGTCGCCCAATCCCACTTGTTCGAGCGCGGCGATGGCGCGTTTGCGGGCATCGCTGGGACGCACGCCACTCACGAGAAGCGGCAACTCCACGTTTTCCACCGCCGTAATGACTGGCAGCAGGTTGTAGGTTTGGAAGATAAAGCCCATGTGCTGGGCGCGATAGGTGGTGCGCGTGCGGTCATTCATCTTGCGCAGGCTGGTGCCCTCGATGGTGATTTCGCCGTCATCGAACTCGTCCAGGCCAGACAGGCAATTGAGCAGGGTGGTTTTGCCGCAGCCTGAGGGGCCCATCACGGCCACCATTTCACCTGTGCCGACTACAAGGTCGATGCCGCGCAGGGCATGGACTTCGATTTCACCATTACGAAAAGTTTTGTGCACATTGCGCGCGGTCACAATTGGTTGGATCATTTTCTCTTCCATTTCTCTTCCATTTCTCTTCTATTTCTCTTCCCTTTCTCTTCCATGCCCATATCCCTACAGTCCTCTTTCGTGCCGGTTTCAGTCCGGCTCGTTGGAAACGATTACGTCTCGCAAACCGATCTAGTTGCAGCAGTTTAGTACGATGCGATGCGTGTTTCTAAATCCGGTGAGCGGGTCGGAGACGACTGTGGCGAGACTACGAAGATATTTTGGATGCTTTCGAGGCCGTACAGTAGGCGTTATCGGGAATAAGTATATACGTTGTCGTAGGGGCAAATGCTTCGCCCTTACCCTTGCAAATTTCTATTCTCGATAACGGCTAGTAGTCTGTCAAGGCAAAGACTTTACGTAGCCACGTCATTCCCGCGGAGGCGGGAATCCAGGCGTAACTCCAACGCTCACGTAACTGGGAGTTCTGGATTCCCGCCTCCGCGGGAATGACGGCTTAGGCTAATCGTTTCCATCAAGTCTTGGGTTCGCCCCTGGAAAAACTTAAAGTCTTTGCCTTGACAGACTACTAGTGATTCGAAAGGGAGATTGGTGCTCTGCGTTGCAGTCAATGATAGCCAACAAGTGGAATTGTGCGGCCTGGGCTGGGGTGAATCTCTGATGGCGGATGCAAAGTCAGCGATACGCCCCTACACATCGAGTTCGAACGAAGTCATGCACCTAATGTCAACTGACTTTGCATCCGCCATCGGGTGAATCTGGGCCTGGTGGCCATGAGGCGACCCGCAAACACACTAATTTCGAAGGTCTTGACCCCATCTCCAAGGACACAGGTAGAGCCGGTAGCTCCCTGTGACAGGGTGCGCGCCTCACTGAGGCATAGATTTAGATTCGGCGGGGTCACATTGCGTTTACTACAGGCTGTCATCATCGCCAGAGCAGGGGCAGGTAGATGTTCTCTTTGAGACCTATTGGAGTGGGCACAGGCGTGGGAGTGATGGGAATGGCGCTGCCTTCGACAATCACCTTCATGCGAATGGAGAAATCCAGCGTAGAGGCGGGCAGAACCGCAGGAATGCTCAAGGTAGCGGCCGGTGTTGAGCTGGCTTGCAGGCGGGTGGGCTGATTGGTTCCCAAGAGTGTCCCAGATAGCTTGCCAGATAGCTTGATGGAGAGAGGCGGTGCTAAAGATGAGGTGGGGCAATCTGGGTTGGCAGCCAGAATATTGGTGAGGGTGATGCCGCTGAATGCGCCGGAGTATAAGACACTGCCGGGCTTGGTAAACCGGCCGAAACTGGTGCTGCCTGTGCTGCCTGGAAAGGGATCGCCGCTGTCGCCGGTGTTGGTTCGCAGGCGCAAATCGTCCAGCCCATCAGCCTGTTGGAGGTTGATCAGGCGCAACTCTTCATCGGCATTGGCCAGGTTGCTAAACGGTGAACTTTCGTTAATGTGCCAGATCAATAGACCGCAGCCGGGCAGCCCTGCATCGTAGCCAATGCGTTGGCGATTCTCGACCAGGTAATACTCCCCCTGGCCGGAGTGATAGCGAAACTCCCAATCAATCTCGTTGGGGTTGGGGATGAACTGCAAGGCCTGACCGGAAATTTCAGCCGGATCCAAAACCAGTTCGGTTTGCGAGCTGGTGACCAAGGTTGGAGTCATCCATCCGAGATAGGCACGGCTAAATGCATCGTGATGAGCGGGTTTACGGCCCGCGAATTGGCCCGGCAAGGTGTTCCACGCGCCGAGTGACATGGGCGACCAGGTGCCGATGCCATAGCTGCTGTTGTCAGTGTCATATAGATCGGGCAGGCCCAGATCATGGCCCATCTCATGAATGATCGGCCCGATGGTGGCGCGGTGACCAGGCCGGCTGGTGCTGGTGCAGTGCCATTCACCCACGCCAGCATAGCCGCCATCGCCTGAGGCGTTGAGAATCAGCACATTGTCCAGCGTGACCAGTTCGGCCAGGTTGGCCCGATGGCCCCAGATGGCGTTGCCGCACTTATTAGCCGGGCTGTAGCTGCCCTCATAGCCCGCAAAAACCACCACAATGTGCAACTCACTTGAGGAGATTGATCCGTTACCGTTGGTATCAAAGCTAGCGTAGTTGATGTAGCTGTCGGCAGCCGCAGCCGCGTCTGAGGCGATCTTGCGAACCGCCTGACCCACCGAACTGACATTGGGATGCGGATAGGGGAGTGTGATCCACCCAACGACGCCGTCGTTGGGTGTGCCGAACGTTTCTGCCGCCGGCACCAGTTGCAATGCGCCCTGTGAGGCTTCACGATAGTAATCGGCGACACTTTCGGTTGGGTTGAAGAAAGTTTGTTGCCAGTCGGTTGGGGTGCTGCCGATGGGAGGCTGATCTACAAATTGGACCAGCAGGATGACCACGGGTTGAACGCCGGTGGCGTTGTAGCGAGTTTGTTGGGTTCCTGCGGTGTTTTGGGGTTGAAGCCGTTCATCGCGGATTGATCTCAAATGCAGAGGCACAGGTGGCGGCACATCCAACCCAACCCGGCGTGTTCCGGCGACCAGATGGCCCAAGGGGTCCAGCATGGCGTAGGTCCAGAAGCCGACGGTGTCTTGCAGAATGGTGTAGCCGTCGCCGGTGACAAAGCGATGTTGATACTCATCGCCAACGGCATAAACGCGCACCGAGGTGCCGTTGGGTTGCACCAGGTCAAAGGCTTGAGGGTTGGCAGGGGCAGCTTGAGCCGCGCGGGGCGGCGACGCCACATACATGGAACCTGCAATCAGAACTGAAGTGAGAAGCAGGATAAGGCCAGTCCGTTTTTGAACCGGCCCAGCCTGTTTTGGTGAAATGAATGCGTGAAATTGTAACAAATCAGCTCCATAAGCTGCTTGGACCCGATATCTATATTTTGCAGTTTATTAGGCAATAATAATACATTCATGCGTATTTTGATTGAAATTCCCCTCGTTCTTGAGACTTAAATAATAACTGACTTGACATCCAGGGATGTAACTCAGTATTTTGTTCTTAACTGAAGGACATAAAACGCTTTCGAGCAGATTAAGGTATAAAAATCCCAAATTACAAACTTTTGGAGAAAAAGCCGGTCGCTCACTTGGATAACCGTACGGTTTGTAAGACAATTACTGACAAACGGATAACCTAAGTTGTTACTCATAAATCCTGTTGCTGCCGATATCGAGGCCGTTGATTAAGTGATTCACTATTCGCGTTCATAGCATGAAGCAGCATAAAATTGAGAGGAGAGGTGCGCAATGAAGTGGCAAGATTTACGAAAGAGTTCTAATGTAGAAGATCGGCGCGGCAGCAGCGTGGGGCGGGGGGCCGCGGTGGGTGGTTTGGGCATTGGTGGCGTGGTCCTGGTGATCATTTTTGCACTGGTGACTGGGATGAATCCGGCTGAAGTACTCAACACGGTGCAACAGAGCGCGCCACCTCCATCGGGTTCAGAGTCATCAGCGCCGATTGACGACGCGGACTCGCAATTTGTGCGCGGCATTCTGGGCGATACCGAGGATGTGTGGACGAACGTGTTTAAGACGCAGTTGAACAATCAGGACTATCCTGAGCCCACATTGGTGCTGTTTAGTGGCGCCGTCAATTCGGCCTGCGGCTCAGCCAACTCGGCCATGGGGCCGTTCTATTGCCCATCGGATGCCAAGGTCTATCTGGACATGGCGTTTTTCAGCGAGATTCAGGCCACGGCGGGTCCCAACTCAGAATTCGCGCGCGCCTACGCCATTGCGCACGAGGTGGGTCATCACATCCAGAATGTGCTCGGCATCATGGACAAAGTGAATGCCCAGCAGCAGAGCGCGGACAAAGTGACCGCCAATGATTTGTCGGTGCGAATCGAGTTGCAGGCCGATTGCTTTGCCGGCGTGTGGGGCCATTTCACGGCTCAGCGCGGCATCATCGACAAGCAGGATATCACCGCGGCGATGAACACGGCCTCCCAGATTGGCGATGACTATCTGCAGCGCCAGTCGCAGGGGCGGGTGGTGCCAGAATCATTCACGCACGGGTCTTCGGAGCAACGGGTTAGTTGGTTCACCAAGGGGTTGAAAACGGGCGACATCAACCAGTGCAACACGTTTGCCGGGGCGATATAGGCAGATATAAAGCGTTTTTCGCCTTGGTAACACACCCCAGTTTTGATCCGAAACTGGGGTGTGTTACTTTTCCTCAGCCAGAATCGGCGTAAGATAGGGCGCGGATTGCACACGCGAATTCTCAGTGGTTAAAAATTCGTAGTAAATGATGCAGAACGGATTTTGAGCTGGCGGTTACCGAAGATTTTTAACCACTAATTTTTGGTAACGACTCAGATGTTTTGGACAGAATGAACAAAATTAAACAGAATGCAGAGAATTCTTGGTTTTTCTTCATTCTGTTTTATTCTGTAAATTCTGTCTAAAAATCAGCGGCTGAGTAGTTACAATTTTTGTCTGAATAACTTAAGGAGTGATTTATGAGCATGGGGTTGAGTGCTGAAGAAGTGATTGGCTTGAACAAGGAATACACGCTGTTTGAGTGGAGTGCGCAGGCCGGCCATATGCCGTTGCCGGTCGATCATGCCGAGGGCGTGTATTTTTGGGATACCAGCGGCAAGCGCTATATTGATTTCAACAGCCAGTTGATGAGCGTGAACATCGGCCACGGCAACCAGCGTGTCATTCAGGCCATTCACGACCAGCTCAACAAACTCGCTTACGTGAATCCTTACGCGGCCACCGAGCCACGCGGTGTGTTGGGCAAATTGCTGGCCGATATCACCCCCGGCAACCTTAAAAAGAGCTTCTTCACCCTGGGCGGCTCCGAGGCCAACGAGAACGCGATCAAGATTGCGCGCATCGTCAGCGGCAAGCACAAATTGCTGGCGCGCTATCGCGGCTACCACGGTGGCACGGCGGCCAGCATGACCCTGACCGGCGACCCGCGCCGTTGGGCCAGCGAGCCTGGCATCCCGGGCGTAGTGCGCATCCCTGACCCCTACTACTATCGCAGCCGTCTCAAACTCACCGAAGACGAGTTCATGATGGAGTGTTTGAACCAGACTGAGGATGTGATCAAGTTTGAAGGGCCAAAGACGATTGCCGCGATCATTGTGGAGACGATCACCGGCACCAACGGCATCATCATCCCCAGCAAAGCCTATTACCAGGGCTTGCGCGCGCTGTGCGACAAATATGGCATCTTCCTGATTCTGGACGAGGTGATGTGCGGTTTTGGTCGCACTGGCAAGATGTTCGCGTGCGAGCACTATGACATCGCCCCCGACATCATGACCATGGCCAAGGGTCTGACCAGCAGCTATCTGCCGCTCGGCAACTGCATTGTGAGCGAGGAAATTGGCAAGTATTTTGACGATCACGTGCTCTACGCCGGCCTGACGTATGGCGGCCACGCGGTGAGCTGCGCCGCGGCCATTGCCGCCGTCAACGTGCTCATCGACGACAAACTGGTGGAGAATGCCGCGACATTGGGCACGTATCTGGCTCAGCGTGAGGATGAACTAAAGGCCAAACATCCCAGCGTCGGCGATGTCCGTCACATCGGCCTGTTCTCCATCTTCGAGCTGGTGAAGAACCGCGAGACGAAGGAGCCGATGGCGCCGTTTAATGCCAGCGGCAAAGAGATGGAAATCATGAACCTGGTGAAGCAGTTCTTCACCGATAACGGCTTATTTACATTCGTGCGCTGGAACAATTTCTTCGTCAACCCGCCGTTGAGCATCACCAAGGAACAGCTCGACGAGGGATTGGCCATTGTCGATCAGGCCCTGGATATTACGGACGAATTTGTGACGGCCTGATTGGGTAGAGACGTTGTGGCGAAGACGCCGTTGTGGCGAGGACATCGTCGCTGCTACGTCTGCTTAAAAATAAAAATTTGACGTTCCAGCGGAACGTTTATGCGTCAATGACAAAGATGGGGAATCCAATTAAACAAACTGAAACAGCGCCGGCAACAGTCGACGCACCCACCTCAACCACATCAGACTTTATTCGCACTGCGGTGGCCGAGGATTTGAAGAGCGGCCGATTTAACCGTGTTCATACGCGCTTCCCGCCCGAGCCGAATGGCTATCTGCACATCGGCCATGCCAAGGCGATTGCAGTGGATTTCGGCATTGCAGCCGAGTATGGCGGCCAGTGCAACCTGCGCTTTGACGATACCAATCCGGTCAAGGAAGACCAGGAATATGTCGACGCCATCATGGAAGACATCCGCTGGTTGGGGTTCGACTGGCAGGATCGGCTGTACTACGCCTCGGACTATTTCGAGACTCTGTATCAATACGCGGTCAAGCTCATCGAGAAAGGCAGCGCCTATGTGTGCGATCTTACGGCCGAGGAGATGCGCCAGTATCGTGGCACGCTGACGGAGCCGGGGCGCGACAGCCCCTTTCGCACGCGCTCGGTCGAAGAGAATCTCGACCTGTTCAAGCGGATGCGCGCGGGCGAGTACCCAGACGCGACCCGCACGCTGCGGGCCAAGATCGACATGGCCTCGGGCAACATCAATATGCGCGACCCGGTGATGTATCGCATTTTGCATTCGACGCATCATCGCACCGGCGACCAGTGGTGCATCTACCCGATGTATGACTACGCCCACGGCCAGAGCGATTCGATGGAAGGCATCACCCACTCGCTGTGCTCGCTGGAGTATGAGTCGCATCGGCCGCTCTATGACTGGTTTGTGCAGGAGCTGGGCATTTTTGCGCCGCGTCAGATTGAGTTTGCACGTCTGAACTTGTCCTACACCGTGCTGAGCAAGCGCAAGCTGACCCAGTTGGTGAAGCAGGGCATTGTGAAGGGTTGGGACGATCCGCGTATGCCGACGCTGGCCGGGTTGCGCCGGCGCGGGTACACCGCTGCATCGCTCCGTCAGTTTTGCGCCAGCATCGGCGTGGCCAAAGCCAACAGCGTCGTGGACATTGCCATGCTCGAGCACGCCATTCGCGATGAGCTGAATAAGACAGCGCCGCGCGTCATGGCGGTGTTGAAGCCGCTGAAGGTCGTGATCGAGAATTATCCTGAGGACCAGACTGAGGAGATGGATGCGGTGAACAACCCTGAGGATGCGGGGGCCGGCACGCGAAAAGTGCCGTTTGGCCGCGTGCTCTACATCGAGCAGGAGGATTTCCGCGAGGAGCCTCCGCCCAAGTATTTCCGGCTGGCTCCGGGCCGCGAAGTGCGCCTGCGCTATGCCTACTTTATCAAGTGCGTGGGCGTGGTGAAGGACGAGGCCGGCAATGTCACTGAGCTGCGCTGCACCTATGACCCGACCACCCGTGGTGGCGATTCGCCAGATGGCCGCAAGGTCAAGGCCACGATCCATTGGGTGTCGGCACAACATGGGCTGCCGATGGAAGTTCGGCAGTATGAGCATTTGTTCCTGAAGTCGAATCCAGATGATGTGCCGGATGGCGAGACTTTCTTGAACCAGTTGAATCCGCATTCATTGAATGTGGCGACGGAGGGTTGGATTGAGCCGAGTGTGGCAGGTGCCGCAGCAGGCAGCCAGTTTCAATTTGAGCGCACTGGCTACTTTTGTGTGGACCCGGATTCGGCTGCCGGCAAACTCGTGTTCAATCGCACAGTGAGTTTGAAAGATAGCTGGGCCAGGATAGAGAAGGCATCCTGAAAATGTCAGACATCCCGGTGCTGCGCCGCAGATGTCTGACATTTAAGAGATGATCTGAGTGTGCAACATGAGCAAGATTCATCGAACAAAGTCGGCAGGTGAAGGCACCTGGGATTATGAGGATGTGCCGCCTCACCAGTATGAGGGTGGGGCGGCACCGGGTGCAGTCCGGCGCGTGCTGATTGGCCGTGATGAGGGCGAGCAGGATCATGTGGTGCGCTATTTCACCATTCCCGCCGGCGGCCACAGTGCACACGAAAGCCATGCTCACCCGCACAGCGTGGTAATCACGCAAGGCGGCGGGCAGGTGCTACTGGGCGATACCTGGCACGACCTGCATGTGGGCGATGCCGTGCGCATTGATCCCAACGAGGTGCATCAGTTGCGCGCCAAAGCTGATGAGCCGTTGGGGTTTATTTGCATCGTTCCCAATAAAGAAAAGTTTGCTAAAGGCGAATGAAGATTTGGACAGAATGACAGAATGCACATCAAAAGGGGTAGAAAGGCCTGTGTCTCATTTTGTTTATTCTGTCATTCTGTCCAAAATTCTTTCCGGTTCTGCTGTCCATTTTTAACAACTAAGAATGACAGAATAAACAAAACAACTTGAGTGTTTGAGTTCTATTTTGTTTTTAAAATCTGTTAAAAGATTCTCGATGCACACGCTGACCTTCACCACATGCCAGGCACCTATTGCGGAATTTACAGTGGCCGAGGTCTCGGCGTATTTGGGCGAGCAATTAGGGATAGAAACCCAATTTATTAATGACATCGGCTGGCCAGAGCGGCAACGCCGGTTGTTGAGCAACGAGATTGATGTGGGCTGGATGTGTGGCGCGCCCTATGTGCGCGCTGTGGACGGCCAGAACGCCGCGATTGAATTGCTGGCTGCGCCTGTCATGGATGCGCCGCGTTATCAGGCTCGCCCCATTTACTTTTCGGATGTTGTTGTGCACCGAGATAGTGTGTATCAAAATTTTGACGATCTGCATGGCGCGAGATGGGTCTACAACGAGCCAGGTTCGCACTCCGGCGTTGCCGTTGTGAATTGGTATCTGGCGCAACAAGGCATGGACTATCGTTTTTTTGGGGATGTGCGGCCCTCGGGTTCGCATCAGCAATCCTTGCAGAGAGTGCTTGATGGTGAGGCCGATGCCTGTGCGATTGACACGACTGTGTTGGATTTGTTGGGGGTGCAACAGCCGCATTTGCTGGATCAGGTTCGAATGATTCAGGCACTCGGCCCCAGCCCCATTCCGCCCTGGGTGATGGGCCGGCATATTTCGCAGTCGTTGCAAACGCGATTGCAACGCGCACTAACCAACATGCATTTGACCGAGTCGGGCCGGCAAATATTACAGCGCAGTCAGGTGCAACAGTTTGTGTCGGTGAGCGATGCCGATTACGACCGCACCCGCGAGATGTTGGAGAGGTCAAGGACAATTGCATTGCCGATGTCGTAAA
>Ga0105048_10015296_pt1 | contig 11914 bp, 10 predicted proteins | sample MAT05_FD_78382 | JGI IMG/M metagenome (GOLD analysis project Ga0105048, IMG submission 78382) | Freshwater microbial communities from Lake Fryxell liftoff mats and glacier meltwater in Antarctica - MAT-05 | ecosystem: Environmental > Aquatic > Freshwater > Ice > Liftoff microbial mat | place...
CGGATGAATCAGGTGCTGGAAAGAGAAGCCGCCGAGAAGGTCGCCAAGCGCCGTTAATGTTCCTACAGGCGTTCCCACAGCCTCGCAGGTTCATCGTGCTGCAGGCCTTCCTGTAGGCGAGGCTTCAGCCTCGCAGGTTCATCGTGCGCCAAACCTGCGAGGCTGAAGCCTCGCCTACAATGCTGTTGCAATGCCTGCCACTGACACCATCGCTGCGATCGCGACCCCGCCAGGCCGCGGTGGCATTGGCGTGGTGCGCGTTTCGGGTGGCGATCTCACCACCCTGATGCATGGCGTGCTCGGCCGCGTGCCGGTCCCGCGCCTGGCCACCGTGGCCACGTTCCGCGATGCGCACGGCGCGCCGCTCGACGCGGGCCTGGTGCTGTACTTTCCCGCGCCGCATTCCTATACCGGCGAATCCGTGCTCGAACTGCAGGGCCATGGCGGCCCCGCGGTGCTGCGCCTCGTGCTCGCGCGTTGCGTGGAACTGGGTGCCCGCATTGCGCAACCTGGCGAGTTCACGAAGCGCGCGTTTCTCAACGGCAAGCTCGATCTCGTCGAGGCCGAAAGCGTGGCCGACCTGATCGAGGCCGCCACCGGCACGGCGGCGCGCGCCGCGGCGCGCAGCCTCTCCGGCGCGTTTTCGCAGGAGGTCAATGCGCTGGTGTCGGCGCTGATCGACCTGCGGATGTACACCGAGGCAACGCTCGACTTTCCGGAGGAGGACATCGAGTTCCTGCGCGCCGGCGGCGTGGCGTCGAAGTTTGCCGCCATCGGCGCGCGCGTGGCCACTGCGCTGGCGCGGGCACGCACCGGCGCGCTGTTGCGCGCCGGGCTCACCGTCGTGCTGGTCGGGCGGCCCAACGTCGGCAAGTCCAGTCTCCTCAATTGCTGGTCGGGCGAGGAGGCCGCCATCGTCACGCCGATTGCCGGCACCACGCGTGACACGGTGGAGCGGCAGGTGGAACTTGCCGGCATACCGCTGACGATCATCGACACGGCTGGCCTCCGCGAGGCCGCCGACGAAGTGGAACGCATCGGCATCGAGCGCACGTGGGCGGCTGTGGCGCGCGCGGACCTGGCGCTGGTGCTGGTCGATGCGCGGGCCACCGACGACGCACTCGATCCGGAGGATGCGGCGTTGCTGGCGCGCCTGCCGGCCACGCTGCCGCGCATCGTGGTCCATAACAAAACCGACCTGGCGGCCGTGCCACCGACAGTGGTCACGCGCCACGACGACGGCACGCCGCGCCGCCACGTGTGGCTGTCGGCGAAATCCGGCGCGGGCATGCCGTTGCTGGAAGCCGAAGTGCGCGCGGTGACCGGTGCCACCGCCGTGGGCGAGGACGTGTTCCTGGCGCGCGAACGGCACGTGGCCGCGTTGCTCGACGCGCAGCGCCATCTTGATGCCGCGGCCGCCCATCTGCGCTCGCAGCCACCGCCGGTGGAACTCTTCGCCGAAGAACTCTACGGCGCGCAGCAGGCACTGGCCGCGATCACCGGCGAATTCACCGCGGATGACCTGCTGGGCGCGATCTTCAGCCGGTTCTGTATCGGCAAGTAGATTGCCCGGCGGCGGCGGGCCTGCCCCCCAATGTCGCTGTTTGCCGCGTAGAATCGCGACGCGAATCGTTCATTTTCCGGAGGTGACATGAAATTCACGCGACCGATGCTGGCAATGGCGCTGGCGGCGATGTTTTCGACGGGGACGGCCCTGGCGCAGGCCCCGATCAAGATCGGCTTCATGGCCGAGCTCTCAGGTCCCCAGGGTGCGCTGGGCCAGGACCAGTACGACGCCTTCATGATGGTGGTGGAGCGCAACGGCGGCAAGCTGGGTGGCGTGCCGGTCACGATCATCCGCGAGGACAGCCAGCTGAAGCCCGAGGTGGCGGTGCAGATCGTCGACAAGCTGATCGAGAAGGACAAGGTGCCCATCATCACCGGCATTACCTTCTCCAACATCTTCATGGCCGTGGCCAAGAAGGTGACGGACCAGGAAGTCTTCCTCATCAGTTCCAACGCCGGCCCGGCGCCCATCGCCGGCGCGCAGTGCTCGCCGTTCACCTACGTCACGTCGTGGCAGAACGACATGCAATCCGAGGGCGTGGGCAAATACGCCACCGACAAGGGCTACAAGCGCGTCGTGATCATGGCGCCCAACTACCAGTCGGGCAAGGACCAGCTGGCCGGCTTCAAGCGCTTCTTCAAGGGCGAGATCATCGACGAGATGTACACGCCGCTGAACCAGCCCGACTTCTCCGCTGAGTTGACCCAGGTGGCGGCGAAGAATCCGGACGCGGTCTTCGTGTTCTATCCGGGCGGCCTCGGCATCAACTTCGTGCGCCAGTACAAGCAGGCTGGCCTGGCGGGCAAGGTGCCCCTATTGTCCTCGTCGACGACGGATGGCTCGACACTGCCCGCGCTGAAGGACGATGCGCTTGGCGTGATCTCGGGCACGTTCTGGGGCCCGGATTTCAGCAACCCCGTCAGCACCAAGTTCGTCGAAGATTTCGAGAAGAAGTTCAACCGCATCCCGTCGCAATACGCAGCGCAATCCTACGACGCGGCGCTGCTGCTCGACTCGGCCATTGCCAAGGTCAAGGGCAATGTCGGCGACAAGAAGGCCTTCCAGGCGGCGTTGAAGGCCGCCGACTTCAAGAGCGTGCGCGGCAACTTCAAGTTCAACAACAACAATTTCCCGATCCAGGACATGCATGTATTCGAGGTGGTCAAGGATGCCAAGGGACGCGTGAACCTGAAGACGATCGCCACCCCGCTGAAGGACCACAAGGATGCTTACAGCACGTTGTGCACGCTGAAGTAGACGGTGACGTTGCGGGTGTCGGGCGGCGTGATCGCGGCCCGACACGCCAGTTTGCTCGTGTAGGCGAGGCTTCAGCCTCGCAGGTTACGGCGCGCATCATGCCCGCGAGTCTGAAGCCTCGCCTACAGGCGCATACGCAGCTCTCGACATGACCCTAGGCCTTGTCCTCACACAGGCATTGAACGGGCTGCAGCTCGGCATCCTGCTGTTCCTGCTGGCCGCCGGCCTGACACTGGTGTTCGGGATCATGAATTTCGTGAATCTCGCGCACGGTTCGCTTTACATGATGGGCGCGTACTTCGCGGCCGCCGCCTTCGGCTACACCGGCTCGTTTCTGCTGGCCGGTGCCTTCGCGATCCCGGCCACGATGCTGCTCGGCATCATCGTCGAGCGCGTGGCACTCACGCATCTGTATCAACGCGATCACCTGGATCAGGTGCTGGCCACGTTCGGCTTGATCCTGTTCTTCAACGAACTGGTGCGCATCATCTGGGGACCGGCCTCGGTGTACATGAACGCGCCGGAGGTGCTGACCGGCACCGTCGAGCTCTTCGGACTGCGCTATCCCGCGTATCGCTTCGCAATCATCGGCGTGGGTCTCTCCGTGGCGCTCGGCCTGTACCTGCTGATCCACCGCACGCGCGTGGGCATGTTGATCCGCGCGGGCGCCACGCATCCCGAAATCGTGTCGGCGCTGGGCGTGAATGTGCGGGGACTCAACACGCTGGTGTTCGGTCTGGGCGCAGGTCTCGCGGGACTCGCCGGCTTGATGGCGGGCCCCATCGTGTCGGTGCAATCGGGCATGGGCGAACCTATCCTGATCCTGACACTGGTGGTGATCGTCACCGGCGGCATCGGCTCGATCCGCGGCGCCTTCTACGGTGCGCTGATCGTCGGCGTCGTCGATACCATCGGCCGCGCGTTCCTGCCCACACTGCTGCGCGAAGTGATGGAGCGCTCGCTGGCGCAGGCGGCCGGACCGGCTATCGCGTCGATCCTGATTTATCTGGTGATGGCCGTGGTGCTGGCGCTGCGGCCGCAGGGCCTCTTTCCGGTGAAGCACGGATGAGCGCCTCGCGCCCGCAGGGCCGTCCCAAGGGCGCGCCGCGCCGTTCGTGGGAACCTATATGAATTCCGGCGCGACACCGTCGGTGTTGCCCACGTGGGCACGTAATTGGGGGGCGCGCGAAATCTTCGGCGTGCTGCTGCTCGGCGGCCTCGCGCTGGTGCCGGTGATTTCCGCCGCGATCGGCCAACCGTTCTACGTGACGCTTTTCACGCGCATCGTCATTTATGCGCTCGCCGCGCTGGGGCTGAACCTTATCCTGGGCTATGGCGCGATGGTGAGCTTCGGCCATGCGCTGTATCTCGGCATCGGCGTGTACGCGGTGGGGATCCTGTCCTTCCATGGCGTGAACAACGGCTTTGCGCACCTCGGCGCCGCGTTGGGCGCGGGCGCGGTGGTGGCCGTCGTGATCGGCATCGTGTGCCTGCGCACCAGCGGCATGGCCTTCATCATGATCACGCTCGCCTTCGCGCAGATGTTCTTCTTCCTCGCGGTGAGTTTGAAGCAATACGGCGGCGACGATGGCCTCCCCATTGCTGCGCGCAGCGATTTCGGCGTCTTCTCGCTGGCCAGCAACACCACGCTCTACTACTTTGCGTTCATCCTGCTGCTCGTGTGCCTGCTGTTCTTCCGGCGGCTGGTGGACGCGCGCTTCGGCATGGTGCTGCGAGGCTGTCGCAGCAACGAGCGGCGAATGGCGGCGCTGGGCTTTCCCACACTGCGCTACCGCCTGACCGCGTACGTGATCTCCGCGTTGGTATGCGTGGTGGCGGGCGTATTGCTGGCCAATCTGACCAAATTCGCGTCGCCGTCGACGATGGCGTGGCAGACGTCGGGCGAATTGATCGTGATGATCGTGTTAGGCGGCATGGGCACGCTGATCGGCCCCGTCGCGGGCGCCACCGCGCTATTGCTGCTGGAAGAATTCCTGGCGGGTCTCACGCAGCACTGGATGATCATCCTGGGACCATTGATCGTGCTGATCGTGCTCGTGGCCAAGAAGGGGCTCTACGGCTACGTCAGCGAATGGGCGGTGCGCCGCGCGAAGGCAATCCGATGACCCTTCTCGCCGTCACCGGACTCGTCAAGCGCTTCGGCGGCCTCATTGCCACCGACGGCGTGGACCTGACCGTGGAGCGCGGCGAAGTGCACGCGGTGATCGGTCCCAACGGCGCGGGCAAGACCACGCTGATCAACCAGTTGTCGGGAGAACTGCCGCCGGATGCGGGCTCGATCATGCTCGAAGGTGCCGATATCACAGCGTTGCCGGTTCATCGGCGCGCGATGATGGGTTTGTCGCGGTCCTACCAGATCACGTCGGTGTTCCCGGATTTCAGCGTGCTGGTCAACGTGATGCTGGCAGTGCAGGCGCATCGCGGCCACAGTTTTTCGTTCTGGCGCCCGTTGCTGGCCGAGACAATGCTTACCGACCGCGCGCGCCAAGCGATCGACCAGGTGGGCCTGACTGCGCGGGCCGACGTGCCGGTGGCGGCACTGGCGCATGGCGAGCGCCGGCAACTCGAGATGGCCATGACGCTCGCCACCGATCCCAAGGTGCTGTTGCTCGACGAACCGATGGCCGGCATGAGCCTCGCCGAATCGGAGCGACTGGTCGTGCTCCTGAGATCGCTCAAATCACAGTATGGAATCCTGCTGGTGGAACACGACATGGATGCCGTGTTCAAGCTGGCCGATCGCATCACGGTGCTGGTGTATGGCCGCGTCATTGCGTGCGGCAGTCCCGAAGCCATCCGCAACAACCCGGACGTGCGCACCGCCTACCTGGGCGACCAGGATCTGGTCGCCTGACCATGGCCCTGCTGGAAGTCGACAACCTCACCGCCACGTACGGCGCCAGCCAGGCGCTGTTCGGCCTGTCGTTCACCGCGGAAGCCGGCAAGTGCGTGACGCTGATCGGGCGCAACGGCATGGGCAAGACCACGACCGTGAAGTGCATCATCGGCATGCTGACGACGCATCAGGGCGGCATCCGTTTCGATGGCCGCGCCATTGAGGCGTTGCCGTCCCACCGGATCGCGCAGTCCGGCATCGGCCTCGTGCCCGAGATGCGGCAGATCTTTCCGACACTGTCGGTGCGCGAAAACCTGGTGGCCACCGCGCGCGTGCGGAAGCACGGCGACGCGGCGCCATGGACGCTGCCGCGCGTGTATGCGCTGTTCCCGCCGCTGGCCGAGCGTGCGTCCCACCTCGGCAATCAGCTTTCGGGCGGCGAGCAACAAATGCTGGCGATAGGCCGCGCGCTGATGACCAACCCGAGGTTGCTGATCCTGGACGAAGCGACGGAAGGGCTGGCACCTTTGGTGCGCGCGGAAATCTGGAAGTGTCTCGACCAGTTGAAGCGCGAAGGCCTGACGCTGCTGGTGATCGACAAGAACATCGGCCCGCTGACGCGCCTTGCCGACATGCACTACATCGTCGAGAAGGGCCGCGTCGTGTGGCGCGGCGATTCGGCGGCGCTGGTCGCGCAACCCGAAGTGCTGCACCAGTACGTCGGCGTGTAGGCAGGCCGTCCCGAACAACGATGTAGGCGAGGCTTCAGCCTCGCGGGTTTGGCGCGACGTGTCGCCCGCGAGGCTGAAGCCTCGCCTACCGGTCTCGCGTACCGGTGTGCCCGGCCCGGCAGATGTAATTGACCTGTAAGCGCCGGCTCCGCCGACTCCACGTAGATTGCCGTATGAGGCCATCCTGCGCGTCCGCGCACTGCCTGTGAAGGAGAGCACGGTGATCGACATCCGGCGATTGGGTACGGCGGCAATGTTCCTCATCCTGCTGGCGGCAGGCCCCGCGCGCGCGGCGCCGGAGGTCGGCTGGTGGTGGAATCCAAACGAAAGCGGGCGCGGCTTCTTCGTCGAAAGCCAGAACGGCATCATCTATCTGGCCGGGTATTTCTACGAAGCCGACGGTCGGGCCACGTGGCTCGTGTCCGGGGGGCCCAACACCGACTCTTACAACTACCAGGGGCGGCTGCTGGCCTACAGCAACGGTCAGACGCTCACGGGTGACTACAAGCCGCCGAGCACGCCCACCGACGCCGGCCCGGTGTCCATCAGCTTCAGCGACGATACGCACGGCACCATCGTCTGGCCCGGCGGGACCATTCCCATCGTGCGGCAGACCTTCGGTGCCGGTCCGGATGCCGTCGGCCCCGGTCCGGAGGCCTTCACACCGGAAAACGGCTGGTGGTGGAACGAGGCCGAGAGCGGGCGTGGCTACTCCTTCGAGGTGCAGGGCGACAAGCTCTTCGTGGTCGCCTTCATGTACGACGCCGCCGGCAATCCTGTCTGGTACTACTCAACCGGCACCATGACCACACCCACTACCTACGCGGGCCCCTGGCTGCAGTTTGCAGGGGGGCAAACCCTGACCGGTGCTTATCGCCCGCCGGGAACCCCGGCGGTCGTGGGCCAGCTCGGCATCGAATTCACCGCGGTCGACCAAGCCACGTTGACACTGAACACGCCAACCGCGACCGAACCGCCGGGCGGCCTGCAAAAAAAGTCCAATATTTTCACCGTCAAGCGCCAGTTCAAGAAGCCCAAGCTGCCCCGGCCCAAAGGGTGGATTGGGGAATTCGTAATCGAGGACAAACTCGTCAACATTCGGAAGCCATCGTCCGTCCCCGGGGTGACGGCGATCACCACCTGGAAGTGGACCGCCCAAAACATCGAACTGGGCCTCGGTGAACTTGTTGACCTTCCTGTTAACCCGTGGACTTATTACGTCAAACGAGGCGTCGTGGTCTCCCAGCCCGCTTACTTCCAGATCAGCTCCGACAACAAGGAAATGTGCGAACAGAAGCCCGGCCAGAATTCTGTCGAAAGCCTCGCCGGGGACGCGGTCAAGGTCGTGGTCAGTGTCCCTGGCGAGTCCTGGGGCGATATCGACCTGCAGCTCCCGACTTTCACTTTATTGCTGACCTGTATGATCGATGGGAAGCCCCTGAACCACGAGGTACTCCTTCCCAACTCCCTGAATTTTTCGTTGTCGCGCAAATTCATTGACGCAGGTGTGATCGAAGGGCGCATTGCCGACGCGGTCGTCCTCGAACTTGACCGGGGTTTGGAATCCATCAAGCGCACCGTCAGTGCCCGGTGGAGTTTTCTGCCCGCGAAGTAACGCAGTGGTTCGCAGCGTCTGCCCGCGCTGCGGTTTGTCAAAGGAGGACTGGTCCGTTCCATAGGGGGTGACGACCGAATTTCAGGTACGCTCTCGGCGTGTTGCCCGTCCCGGGCACGCGACAGGCAGACGACCGCCGGGGGCCATGGCCGCTTCCAGACCTTCATCCGCAGCCGTCGCACGATTGGCCGCGCGCGACGTACCGGCCGCGCTGGAGCGCGCGTGGCGGCTCGCGCGTCACGGCGCGCCGGAAACACTGGTTGCCTTCGACGACGTGTGGCGCGCGGCTGCGGCCCGGCGCGACTTTTCCATCGCCGCGCAGGCGGCGGCCGCGGCAATCTGCATTCTCGATGCCGACTATCGGGACTTTCGTTCATTCGATGCGTGGGCGTCCCGCCTTGGCGAGGCGACCGCGCATCCCGCTCCGCAGGACGATCCCGCGGCGAGCCTGCTGTTGCTCGGCGCGCGCGCGCTGTGCGCGTTGCATGCGGCGGAAGACTTCGCTGACGGCCCTGGCATCGGGCACGTGGCGTCGCTGCTGCGCGTTGCCGCTGATGCGGACAAGGCCTTGCTCGGCGCCGCCGCGCTGATCGTGCTCCTCAACAGCGGGCGGCGCGAGCGCGAGTCCACACAGATCGAGATCGAGGCGGAGTCCCTGGTGACGGCAGCAGGGCCGTGGACCGCCGCGCACTGGGCAGCCATCCGGGGTCAGCATGCGTTGTTCAACCACCGCCTCGACGAAGCGCAGGGGCTGCTGCACGGCGCCCTCGCGATCGCGCAGGCGCACGAAATGCATCCGCTCGTCGTCATGACGACGCTGATGCTGGCGAGACTGGCGCTGGCGCGGGGCGACGACGACGCCGTCGGCATGCACCTCGCCAAGGCCGAGCCGATCGACGATCGGCGCGATCCGATGTGGCGCGCGGTCGTGCAGCAGATACGCTCGCTGGCGCAGCTGCATGCCGGCCACTTCAGCGAGGCGTTGCGCTCGGCACGGCTGGCGATCGCCTGGGCCGGCAAGGCGGCGGCCCCCGATGCGGAGTCGACCCAGATGCGCTGCCTCGAAGGCTATTGCCTGGCGGCGGTCCACGATGGCCACGGCGCGGCGGCCGCCTTTCAGGACGCCAGTCGGCGCGGCACGCGCTTCCAGTCGCGGCAGGCCAAGGCCTTTGCAGCCATGGCCACGGCCGATGCATTGGCGGCCGAGGGTCGCACCAACGATGCGCTGCCCCATCTTGCAACCGCGTTCGCCGAGGTCCGTGCCCTCGACTATGCGGCGTTCTTCTGGCCGGTGCCGGACGTGGCATCGCGCGTCTGCGCGCTGGCGCTGGCCGCGGGCATCGACACCGATTACGTGTGCAGCATTATCCGTACGCGCGAACTGGCCCCGCCGCCGGATGCGCCCGCGTCCTGGCCGTGGGCATGCCGTATCGATGTGCTCGGCCGATTCCACGTCGAGCTCGATGGCCGGCGGCTGCTGAGCGATCGAGTGAAGACATCGAGCAAGCCGCTGGAGCTGCTGCGCGCAATCGTCGTGCTGGGCGGGCAGCAGGTCGACGTGGACCACCTGGTGTCGCTGCTGTGGCCCGGCAAGGGGCGCGTCGGGGCGCGCACGGCCTTCAACGTCACGCTGCTGCGGCTGCGCCGCCTCCTGCGTCTCGACAATCTGATCACGATGGCCGACAACGTCGTGTCGCTCGACCCGCGCCTGGTGCGTGTGGATCGCTGGATCCTCGAGGCGGCCCTGGCCGCCGCCGCGCATGCGCCCGTCGCGCGGGAGGGCGCCGCGCTTACCCGGGTGGTCGAGTGCTACGCCGGCCCGCTGCTGCCGGACGAAGCCGCTCCGTGGGTGGAAGTGGAAAGGCGGCGGTTGCGGTTGCGCGTCGATGCGGTGTTGGCGAAGGGGTCCTTGCACCTGGCGCCGGTCGATGCCGGTGTCCTCCTGTCCCGCGCGCTGGCAGCGGATGCGGCATTGCCGCTGGTCGCCAGCCTGTTGCAATCCGTTATGCTGGAATTGCGCGATTCACGCCGCATGGTCGGCCGCTCACCGCGGTTGCGAGGCTGAAGCCTCGCCTACAGGCGTGATCCCGCAGTCACGGCGATCCCAACACGCAGGCGTGATGCCGCAGTCACGGTGATCCCAACATCTAGGCGTGGTCGCGCAGTCACGGCGGTCCCAACACGCAAGGTGTGGTCCCGCCATCACGGCAATCCGAACACGCGTTGCGCGTTGCCGGTGAGGATGGCGTCGCGTACTGTCGCATCGCTTGCAAATGTGGACGTCACCAGCGCTCCCGGCTGCTGCTCGCCCAGCGGAAACGGCGCGTCGGTGCCGAGCAGCACGCGTGTGGGGCCCATCTTCTCCACCAGTAGCCGCAGTGCGCCGGCATCGAAGATCGCCGAGTCGACGCAGAACCGGTCGCAATAGGAGGAGGGCGGCTGCGGGCAATCCTCGCGCACGATGTCGCGATGCGTCCACGCGTTGTCGACGCGGCCGAGCAGGAAGGCGAAGCTGCCGCCGCCGTGCGCGAACACGAGGTCGAGGTTGCGCGGCAACCGCTCGAACGCGCCGGACAGGATGAGGCCGAGGATGCCAAGCTGCGTTTCCGCCGGCATGGCCACGAGCCACGGCAGCATCCACTGCTTCATCCGCGCATCGCCCATCATGTCCCACGGATGGACCAGCACCGGCATGCGCTCGGCCGCACAGTGGCGCAGGAAATCGAGAATGCCCGGATCCTCCAATCCTTTCATGCCGACGTGATTGCCGATCTGCACGCCGACGTGACCGAGGCTGCGCGCCCGCGTGGCTTCGTGGCACGCCGCATCGATATCCTGCAACGGTACCTGCGCCAGCGTCTTCAATCGTCGCGGATCGGCGGCGCAGAATTCGGTGGCGAGATCATTCATCCGCGCGCACCACGTGGCGGCAGCGGCGGCGTCCCACGCGTAGCCGAACATGATCGGCGTGGCGCAAGCCAATTGCACGTCGATGCCCGCATCGTCGAGCCAGGCTAACCGCACCTGCGGATCCCACAGCCGCGCCTCCACCGGGCGGAAGCGGTCGTCCCCCACCATGATGAAGCCCACGCCATCGCCCGTTTCCGCAAGCCACGGCGCGCGCGGATCCGCAGCCGCGGCATCGGCGCGCGTGATGCGCGGCAGGAAGTGCGAATGTATGTCGATCATGGTCGATCCCCCCGAAGCGCCGCTTGGACGTGCTTGGGGCGGCCCTGCGGTGATCATTGCTCCCCACTCGGGAGCGCGGCCTTGCCCGGATGCACGGTGCCGCAGGCAGGGCACTTGCGCAGCGAGGCATCGCCATAGAACTGCGCAAAGAGCGGCGGCAGGTCGCGCACGATGCTCTTCAATTGCACCTCGACGCGATGCACCCGGGTGTGACATTCGAGGCAATACCACTCGAACGCATCGAGCGCGCCTACCGGTCGCCTGTATTCGATGACCAGTCCGACGCTACCCGGCTCCGGCCGCTGCGGCGAATGCCGCACATGCGGCGGCAGCAGGAAGATGTCCCCTTCGTTGATCGGCATGTCGCGCGGCCGCCCGTCCTCCATCAGCCGCAGCACCATGTTGCCCTTCAACTGGAAGAAGAATTCCTCCAATGGGTCGTCGTGATAATCGGTGCGCTGGTTGGGCCCGCCGACCACGGTAACGATGAAGTCGGCGTCTTCCCACACCTGCGCATTGCCGACCGGCGGCTGCAACTGGTCGCGGTGCTCGTCGATCCAGCGCTGGAAATTGAACGGGGCGCGCATCATGGACGACCCCCCCGAAGCGTTGCTGCGCACCGCCTCCCCCCGAGGGGGCGATCGCCTTGGGGCGGCCCGGCGGCGATCGGGTGATCCCCCCGAAGCGTTGCTGCGCAC
>Ga0105048_10015298_pt1 | contig 11912 bp, 9 predicted proteins | sample MAT05_FD_78382 | JGI IMG/M metagenome (GOLD analysis project Ga0105048, IMG submission 78382) | Freshwater microbial communities from Lake Fryxell liftoff mats and glacier meltwater in Antarctica - MAT-05 | ecosystem: Environmental > Aquatic > Freshwater > Ice > Liftoff microbial mat | place...
CTCGCTGACGCTGCGCGATCCGCTGCGCCTCGATGGTCCCTTCGCGCGCGGCAATCTGCGCTACGGCGTGCACGTGGCTGGCAAGACGCTGTCGCGCACCGCCTGGGCGGCCGAGTTGCTGCGCGCGCGCGGCTTCGCTGGCCGCTGCGCGCCCGGCCACGCCATCGTCTACACCGTCACCCGCAAGCGCGCCCAGGAGGTGCACAAGGCGCTTCGTGCTGCCGGCATCAAGGCCGGCTACTACCACGCGGGCCGCAACGACAGCGCACGGAGCAAGGCGCACAGCCTGTTCGAGACGGGCAAGACGCCCGTGCTGGTAGCGACCAGCGCCTACGGCATGGGCGTCGACATCGCGAGCGTTCGTATGGTGCTGCACGTGGAGGCCCCGGCCACGCTCGAGGCCTACACACAGCAGGCAGGTCGTGCGGGCCGCGATGGGCGCGAGGCCGAGTGCTGGCTCGCCTACTCGCAAGCGGACGCCCGTATCCATGCGCGGCTACTCGGCTCGAAGTCGCCTGCCAAGGCGGCCGAGGGCTTCCAGCAGCTCACCTCGTACGCGTACGGCGAGACGTGCCGACAGCTCACCATGGCACGTCACTTCGCCGATGAGAGTTGCACGCCGTGTGGCGTGTGCGACGTGTGCACCGATCTACCCGCCGTTCGCCGACAGCGCGAGACCAGCAAGCCCGCAGCGCCCAGGGGCACGATCGGCGGTGTGCCTTTCCTTCCGCTGCGCGAAGAGCAGCTGGAGCTGGTCGTCGCGTTCATCGACGCGCTGAAAAAGCCGGTGGGTCGTCGCTCGATCGTCAAGGCATTGAGGGGCAGCCGAGCACGTGACGTGCTTAAAAAACGCCTGGCCGACAACCCACACTTCGCTGCGCTTCGTGAAGCTGCAGAAGAGGCCATCTTTCAGGCTCTGGACGACCTGCTGGACAGGGGGTTGCTAATCCCAAAGGGCCAGAAGTACCCAACTCTTTGGGTCGCAGGCAAGGCAGTTCGGCCCAGGCGCGCGGCAGGCACAATCGAGCGGCGCAAACCCAGCACGCTGGAGGCCGCGTTGAAGAGCTACCGGCGCGCCGAGGCAAAACGCCGGCGCATCAAGCCCTACCAAATCTTCCAGAACCGTACGCTCAACGCCCTGTGCGACGAGCGCCCGTGCAGCCAGGAGCAGTTGCTGACGATTTGGGGCCTCGGCGATGAGCGCGTGCGTAAGTACGGCAACGACCTGATCGCGCTGATCGGCGGCAACAGCGCGCTCCCTGCCACGACTGGCAAGACTCGGCGCACAGTCTCCAAACCTGCGCGCGCCGCGGCCGCTATTCGTAACGCTGGATGACGTGAAAGCCGAAGGGCGACTGCACCACGCCGCTGATCTGCCCGACCTGAAGCGCGAAGGCGGCGTTCTCGAAGGCCTTGACCATTTGGCCACGCCCGAACGTGCCGAGGTCGCCACCGGTCTCCTTGGAGCCGGGCTCGTCGGTGTACTTTGCGGCCAGTGCGCTCCAGTCGCCGCCCTCGGCCTTGGCATCGCGAGCGATTTGCTCGGCCAGCGCGCGAGCTTCGGATTCGCTTCGTGTGACGCCCTTGATGGCGTGCTCTGCACCGGCGTACGAGACCAGGATGTGCTTCGCACCGATGCGCGTCGGCCCCTGCGGCGGATTGGGGCGCCGTTCGATCACGAAGTAGCCCTCGGGCGCATCAACGGGCGCGCTGACATCACCTGGCGAAAGTGCGATGGCCGCCCTGGAGACGGCCTCGCCAAACACTCCCGGCTGGGCGGGACGCAGGCGGAACAGGCCCAGGTCTTCCGCGGCGCCTGCCCGGTCGCTGTATTTGCGCACCAGCTCGGCCAGGCGATCACCGCTGCGCGCCATGCGCGCGATCATGCGCGCACGCTCCTCCGCGTCGGTCTTACTGCGCGTGACCACGGGTGTCGCGCCCAGCGCGCCTTCGTACGCCACCACCAGGACGCGCACCTCCACCAGTTCGGGCACCGGCGTAGTGGACTTGGACACGTCCGCGACCGGAGCGCTTACCGCAAGCGCTGGCTGGGGAGCGGCAGCACGCGGCTTGTGAACGGGCGCACACGCACACAGCAGGGACACAAGCAGCGAGATGAGCAAGCCTGGACGTCGAGTCATGGAATCCCACAAGGAGTCGAAGCGCGCGGTTGGCCGCGCGAGCGTAGGCAGACGCGCGACGCTGAAGACAGCGCTCGCGCGTCGGCACTGTGGCCCAGGGCCCACGGTCCGACAACCCAAGCCCATCGCTTGACCGCCTGGCTACGGCTCGATGGGCTGTAGATCCAGCTGCGAGACGCGCAGCATGTCGAAGCTCTTGCGCAGCTCGTGCGTCTCGTAGTCGATGACCAGATCCTCGAACTCACTGGGCGCCATGCCCAGCGCGCGACCCAGCCTGTGCAGGTAGTCGTCCTCGTCGAAGTCCAGCTCGCCGTCCGCGAGGCACAGCTGCGCCACCAGCTCCAGCAGGCGCCGTCGGTTCATGGGAGGGTCACTGACGAAGTCGCGGGCAACCGCGTCCAGATCGAACTGCGCAGGATCGAAGCCCTCGATCAGCTGCTCCAGCTCGGCCGGCAGCTCGGGCAGGACAATCAGCTCGCCAACCAGCCGGCGTACAGCCCGCTTTTCGGAGTCGAGGCAGCGCTTGTCGGCATACAGGGCGCCGAGAAAGAGCTGCGTGATTGGACCAATGCGATCGCGTACCTTCACGGGTCCTCCAGTCAAGTCGCGCCAGTCGCGCGCAGAAGCAAGCGTATCTGCTAGTAGGCGTTTTGGCGCGTACCGGAGCCAAACACTGTCTTGAAGATGATCTTGAGGTCCAGCAGCAGCCCCCAGTTCTGAATGTAGTGCAGGTCGTGGTTCACGCGCTGCTCCATCTTCTCCAGGGTGTCGGTCTCGCCACGCCAGCCGTTGACCTGGGCCCAGCCGGTGATGCCTGGCTTGACCTTGTGGCGCAGCATGTATCCGTGGATCATGCGCCGGTACATCTCGTTGTGTGAGATGGCGTGCGGCCGGGGCCCGACGATGGACATCTCGCCCATGAGCACGTTCAGGAACTGCGGCAGCTCGTCCAGCGACGTGCGCCGCAAAAAGGCGCCGAAGCGCGTGACACGCTGATCGTTTTTCGTGGCCTGCTTTACGTTGGGTCCATCCTCGCTGACGCTCATGGAGCGGAACTTCAGTACCCGGATCTCTTCGCCGTTCAGGCCGTAGCGTCGCTGGCGGAAGAACACTGGACCGGGCGAGGTCAGCTTCACACCCAGTGCGATGGCGAGCATGGGAACGGCGATCAGCAGCAAGATCAGACTGCCCAACACCAGGTCCTCGACGCGCTTGAGCCAGCCGTTTACGCCATAAAACGGGCTCTCGAACACGCTGACCACCGGCATGCCATGCACGTTGGACCACTGTGCGTGCACCAGATCGAACACCAGGAAGTCGGCCACCACGTACACGGAAGCAGTGCTATCGGCGAGCCTGCGCACCATTTCGCTGATGCGCGACTCCGCACGCAGCGGGAGCGCGATGTAGACGATGTCGACCTTACCTTTGTGGGCCAGCTCCAGCAGTTCGTCGAGCCGACCCTTGCAGCCACCAAGGGCCGGAGGCATGGGGTTCAGGCGCTCAACGTCGCGATCGTCGAAGTAACCCTCCACGCGCAGCGCGCTGCTCTCGTCGTCCATGATGCGCTGCGCAATCAGCGCGCCCATCTTGGTGGCGCCGACGATGTGCACGGTGCGTGTGGCCACCCCGCGGCGGTGCAGCGCCTCTTCCAGCCGGCGCACGCCCTGGCGGGCCACGGTGATGAGCACCGGCGTTAGGACGAACCAGGCCAGCGTGACGACACGTGAGTAGTCGTCGCCGGTTTTGGTGACGAACGCGATGGTCAGCAGGACGGGAGGCGTGACGCCCCAGCTCAGCCAGGTCTTGCCAATCTCAACGCGCCGGGGCGCCGAACGCAAGGTGGGGCTGTACAGCCCGTTGGCGTCGGCGACGATGCTGAACACCAGCACGCCCAGAAGCGTGGCCGCCGACCGCTTGACGTCGATCAGCGTGGAGTCGTCGCGGAAGAACGTGGCCAGCAGGTGGGCGAGGACGATCAGCACCGCGTCGGCCAAGCGCGAAACCCAGGTACTGAGGTTCCGCTCGTGGATTGCGACACTGCCTTTCATGACCATCCGCCAACCTTTCGAACTCGAGACGGGAGCGACGACAAGAACCGTAAAAACTGACGGCGGAATCCGAGCACGCTGCGAGCTGGCCAGGTCGACCGCGAACCGCGCGCCAGCCGTGGGGTGGGGCTTTACGGACCTGTCCCGGGGTCCGCCGCGCATTTCAACTCGAGGCGGAGTTTAGCATCCCTGCTGCAGAAACGAAGTACGCGCACGCACACACCCTCGTTTTTGGATCTGTCCGCGCAAGCTCGGGTTCCGCATTGATTCCGCGCCGAGAGTTTGGCATGAGTCAGGCCATGGCAAACGAGCAGAACCCGTTCGGCGAAGTGCAAGTCGACAGAAGCAACCTGTACCGTGAAGAGTCCTTCACGGATCTCAAGGTCGCCACCATTCGTCGCCTCTCGCCCATCAAAGAAGACGGCTCCCCCGACACGTCGCGCACCCAGCTTTTCACGGGTGAAACGACGCTCATGTCGGACCGGGGCCCGCTCCCCATCCAGGCACCGATCGAGGCCAAGGACCTCAGCGAGGCAATGGACAAGTTTCCGGAGGCCGTGCAAGCAGCCGTCGAGAAGCTGATCGAGCAAGCGCGCGAGATGCAGCGCCAGCAGCACTCCCGCATCGTGGTTCCGGGCCAGGGTGGCGGCATGGGCGGCGGCGGCCTGCCCGGAGCGGGTGGCGGCAAGCTGATCCTCTGATGCGCGTGCCCGCCTCGGACGCGCAACATCACTCCTGGTTTGTGAGCGCGCGGACACAGCAAGGCGTGCTGTTAGCCAGATTTGGCATCACTGTCCCCTGACAGTGACCTTGACGGGCTTGCGCAGAAACATAAGCTCGCTCGGAATGGCGACTTTGCTTGGCGGGGCGCGTATTTCCGCCGACGGAACAGCTCACGCCGAAACCGCTGCCAGCTCGCAGCGAGGCTCGTTCTTGCGCGCGGGCGACCGGTCGGGCTCGTTCTCGCTCGCGCGCCCACGCTGCGACAGCGCAAGCCGAGGGTCGACAACGACTTGGCCCTTCGTAGGGGCAGCCTGGTGACGCCCCCCCCGGGCAGCCTGGCCTCTTGCAACGGGGAGAGCACACGACCAGTCTGGGATGCAACGGCCAAAGCCCATCGCGTCCTGTTCGTCGATGACGACCCCATCTGCCGACGCCACTTCGAGGTCTTGCTGGCGTCGCGTGACATCGTTGTGGATGTGGCTGCCAGCGCCGACGAAGCCATCGGCTTTGCGCGCAGGCACCAGTATCGGGTGATCGTGTGCGACCTGGTGATGCCGCGCCTCGATGGACTTGCCGTCATCGAACGTGTTCGACCCACGCAGGCCGACGCGCGCTTTCTTGTGACCACCGCCCTCGAACCGGTCCAGGCGCGCGGCATGCTGCGCGGCGGCCAGGTGGACGGCGTGTTGTGGAAGCCGTGGGAGGTCGGCTCGCTGCTGGCCGTTCTGGAGCGGCTGGTCACGCGCCCGGATCGCTCCCCCACGCAGGAGCCGAGCGGGCCCCTCGATTTGGTGGGTACCGTCTTGATCGTCGATGACTCGCCGTACGACGTCGCGCGCCTGACTGCCCTGCTGCGCGCCGGCATGACCAAGGGCACCTGTATCTGTGCTGTCGCGTCGCTTGGCGAAGCAGTGGCCCACGTCACCAGCGAAGCCAACCGACCTGCGGTGGTTCTGCTTGATCTCCACCTGCCCGACGCCGACGGCCTCAAGGCGGTCGCGCGGCTCAGCGAGCTTGGCCTCGAGGCGCCCATCATCGTGATTGGCGACTGGCAAGACGAGGCCGTCGCCGTACAGGCGGTGCAGGCGGGCGCTCAAGACTACATGGTTCGCGAGCACGCCGACGAGCGTCGGCTGATCCGCACCATCCGTCAGGCGGTCGGACGCAACGACTCGCAGCTCAAGCTGACGCGGGTGGCGCTGTACGATCAGCTCACCGGTGCCGCCAACCGCGTGCTGTTCGAGCGCCGCGCCGAGCAGGCGGTCTCGGCCGCGCGTGCGCAGACCACCAAACTGGGGCTCCTGTTCGTCGATCTGGATCGGTTCAAGTCGATCAACGATCGGAACGGCCACGACGTCGGCGACGCCCTGCTGTCGGCGTTTGCCATGCGGCTCTCGGACTGCCTCCAGCCCAGCGACCTGCTCTGCCGCCTGGGCGGCGACGAGTTTGCCATTCTGGCACCGCGCATCCAGACGCACGAGGAAGCGCATGAGCTGGCCAGCGCGTTTTCGGAGGCCATGAGTCTGCCCTTCGAGCTCTCGGGCCACACGCTGGCCGTCTCCGCCAGCGTGGGCGTCGCCCTCTTCCCCGACGACGGCGCGAACGAAAAGGAGCTGCTGCGGAGCGCCGACGTGGCCATGTACGCAGCCAAGGGCCACCAGCGTCGTGGCTCGCTGGCTCCCACGCCTGGCAAACCGCAGACCGAGCGCGAGCTGATGGCGCAGTCGCTCCGGCCCGCCCTCGAGAACAACGAGTTCGTCCTGTATTTTCAGCCCATCGTGGACCTCGCGACGCGCAAGCCGTTGGCGGTGGAGGCTCTGCTGCGCTGGCAGCGTTCGGAGCATGGGCTGCTGATGCCCACTGCGTTTCTGTCCGTCCTGGACGAGACAGGCATGATCATCCCCGTGGGCCGGTGGGTTCTGAAGGAAGCCTTCCGCGAGGTCACCCGCTTTCGGGCGCTGGTCGGCGAAGGTCTCGGCTTGTCGGTGAACTGCACCGCGACCCAGGTGGCCGACCGCAACTTTGCGTCAGAGGTGGTGGGCATGCTGAAGCAGCGCGGCTGTGATCCTGCGCTGCTCGAAATCGAGCTCGACGAGGCGTCTCTGGCGCGCAAGAGCGAGGCGCTCGCTGAGTCGCTGCGAGAGCTCAAGGCGATCGGCGTAGGCGCTTGCATGGACGACTTCGGCAGCGGCACGTCATCGCTGACCGAGCTGCGGCGCGCCGGGCTCAAGACCCTCAAGATCGACCGCAGCGTGGTGAACGACCTGCAAGGCAGCGAAGAGAGCCGGGCCACGGTCGAGGCCATCGTGGCCATCGGGCGCGGCCTGCGCGTGCGCGTCATCGCCGAGGGCGTCGAGACCGAGGCGCAGCACCGGGTGCTACGTGGCCTCGGCTGTGAGCTCGGTCAGGGGCGCTTCTACGGCTCCCCCATGACCAGCGACGAGCTTTGCCTGACCTGGACCGCTTCGCCGACGTTCAAGTCGACCTCGGCCTGACAGCGCGCTAGCGGCCGAACTTCTCGTTACGCTCGGAAGGCGGGCTCAACTCGTGCTCGCCACGCGCCCACAGCTCCTCGCGAAACTTGTCGCGTCCTTCGCTTGGGAAAGGCATGACGGCGCCCGCCAGCGCGGCGACACCACGCTGCACCATGCCGTAGTTGGAGCCTGGGTTCCAGAACAGGAAGCCGTCGGCCTCACCCTGGCGCGCGCCGGTGATCTGCTGGACGATGAAGTCCGGGTTCCACTTTTCCGCGAGCCCGTTATGGAACGCCTGCATGAACGGCCGGATGATGGGCCCGCGCCCCACCCGCTGACGCAAGATGTAGGTGGGATTCTTGACCAGCACGTGGCCGCGGTCTTCGACGTCCATGCGCCAGCCGGGCATGGCATTCACGTACAGCATCGGCGAGAAGGCTTCGACGTGTACGGTCCAGTCGGTGAGCGACTGACCGAGCCCGGTCGGGTCGCCCTTGCGCACGGCCGCCAACCCAAACACATCCACGCTGAGCGGGATCTTGATGGTGGCGTCGATGCGCCGCAGCATGTCCAGGATGACGAAGCGCCGCAGCTCTTCGGACGAGGGCTCGTACAGCGCGTACTCCGTGCCGGCATCGACAGGGAAGCGGATGTAGTCGAGCTGGACCTCGTCGAAGCCCATGTTCTCTGCCTCCTTCGCCATCTCCACGTACAGGTCGTGGTTGCGCTTGTTGTAGGGGTTCAGCCACGTGTTGCCGGTCCCCCACGAGACCCACGGCTTGTTCTTGCCTGCGTACTTGGGGCGGCCATCCAGAATGGCGCGGTCGGGCTCACTCCTGGCCAGCACCGGATCGTTGAAGCAAACGATGCGCGCGATGACATAGATGCCAGCCTCGTGCAGCTCCTTCACGACGGCCGGCAAGTCGAGCGGCGGCTTGGCAATTTGCGCCTTGAAAGGCACCACCTTGGTGGCGTAACTGATGCGGCCGCGGTCGTCCTTCAGGTCGATCACCGCGGCGTCCATGCGAGAACGCGCGACCAGCCCCTTGACTCCCTTGGCCTTGAAGATCTCCACGTACGGATAGGTGAAGTAGAGCCCGCGCGCGCGCTGGCCCTTGGGCGTCATGCGGTCGACGAACGTACCCTTGGCGGGTTCGGCGCCTGGCGTACTGGCGCTCTTGGGCAGCAAGGGGGCCAAGGCCGTTCCCGGCTCACCGAGCGAGGGTCCGGCGAAGGCTGCCAGCACGATTGTCGCCAGAACCAAGCCACCCAGCGCGCCACCCGATTGGTGAAGCCGCGCGCGCACCCACTGCAACATACTCTGAGCTCCACTCGTACGAAGGAATTAGACGCGTAGGAATGTACCAACAAACTTCGGCGCGCCCGCAGTTTTTGAAGGACGCTGTGTTTGACGCGCCATCCTGCTGGCGTGGCTGTTACAGGCGCGAAAAGACGCGACCCACGTAGGTGCGTGTCTCGGCGGGCAGGCTGGCCAGGCCGCGCACTGGCACCCGTCCCATGCCCGCGTTGTAGGCGGCCACGGCCCGGCGCGCGTCGCCGCGGTACATGGCAAGCAGCTGCGCCAGATATCGCACCCCGCCCTCCGCGTTGTCCTGCACGTCGAACGGGTCGCTCACGCCCAGCTCTCGGGCCGTCTCGGGCATCAGCTGCATCAAGCCCATGGCGCCCGTGCTGCTGATTCGAGTGTGAACGAACGAGGACTCGGTACGAGCCACTGCCAGGGCCAGCCGCGGCGAGATCCCGTGCCGGAGAGCCGCCGTGCGTACGGCTGCCTGGGGCTCTGCGACCTCGCCGGAACAGCCGATGGCGTGTGCCCCCAACAACAGCACCGCCTGGACCCGGTCGCTGACGCGGCCAAGCGACAGTGCGTGAACATCGCCACCCAGCGAGCGCACGGTCAGGTTAATGGCCACCAACGCAGCCAGCGAGAGCCCCGCCGCCAGCAGCGCGGTGGGCCTCAGGGCCGGCCGCAACAGGCCCGCAACGATCGTGCGGGCGGCTCTCATCACAGAGTTTCGGGCGCGACGGCGACGACGGGGAGACACGACTAGCGGCACCTTAGCCGAACCAGGCAAAGCCACCAACAACCCGGTCTCGCAGGCCAAACGCGCGTCTAGCACGTGGCGAACGAGCACTGCTCGCGTCGAAGATTTGTGAAAAAGCGCGCCAACTGCCCGTCGACGGCTTGATCTCGAGGGCTCGCCGGTACATGAGTTGCGCCGGTTTTTGGAAAGGACTTCCATGGCAGGCGAACCAGTTCAGTGCAAACCCGTCGAGGTCGAGGTTGGCGAGCGTGGCGTAGAGCGCGCGATTAAGCAGCTCAAGCGCATGATGGCCTCCGAGGGGATCATGCGTGAGCTGAAGAAGCGTCGCAGCTACATGAAGCCCTCGGTCAAGCGTCGCAAAAAGCAGGCAGAGGCAGAGCGCAACCGCCGCAAGCGCGCGCGCAAGCAGCTCGAGGCCCGTTAAGGTCCCGGCGCAGCTGCCAGCTCGGCGGCCGCACGCGTATCGCATCGGCGCAGCCGCCCCCTCGGGGTGCTCGCTCGCGTGGCCAGCGTAGGTCACGGCGTTCGGCCGGCTGGCAGTCGCTATGTCGGCCTATTCGTGTTCAAGTTAGCTGCGGTCCGCACTGGCTCTGGAACGGCGAGCAACGCGGCGAGGAGCGCGCATGGACAGCACGAACGATCGGCAGCGCAAGGATCGGCTGATTCAGACGCGCGTGCCGCAGAACCTGCAGAGCACTCTCAAGGACGAGGCGCGCAAGCGTCGGTTGTCGGTGTCTCACCTGATTCGCAACGTGCTTGAGGACACCTTCAACCTGGTGGACAACGTGGTCCACGAGGTCGACCGGGTTGTCGCCGACTCAGTTGGCATGGCGCAGACCCTACGCCGCGACGCACAGCGGCTTGCGGCGACCGCGCGTGGCCAGACCCAGCACCGCGAACGCGCAGTCCCCGTGACTGTCGTCGAGGGGGACGAGGTCGCAGAGCCTGCCGATTTCGCCGAGGACGTCACTGACGTACCGGTTGAAGTCTCCGAGAGGACGCCAGAGGCCGGCCACGCGGCTCTCAGCAGCGAGCGCGCACTGGCAGACCCGGCGACCCAGAGCAGGCCGCTGACGGGGCTGTCGCAGGGCACGCTGGCCGGCTTCTACGGGTTCCAGCAGCTGGTGCTCAACCAGCCCGCCGAGTGCGCAGCCTGTGGTGTGGCCATCGCCCGCGGATCGCGTGCGTTCCTGGGCATGACCGACGAACCGGGGCCCCGGGTCTGGGCCTGTCAGGACTGCGTCGACTCTCTGTCTAGTTAGCCGTTCCCCTCGAGTTTCAACGACCTTGCTCGCGCTGTGGGTGCGCGCGTACGCGAAACGCCCTTGCTGCTTCGTCATCATGTGTATTACAAGCTCGTCATACGACAGATGACGGAGGCGAACGGCCCATGAAAAGCACCCGAACGTCGACACCCGGCGCGGCCCCTGACGAGAGCCGCTACTCCAGCGATCCATCCTTCGACGTCCGCACCCAGATCAAGCTTTGGTTGCAGGTGGCGGACGCGCTTCTGCAGGCCGTGGAGCAGACGGTCTGGCAGCTGCGCACGGTCGGCGAGAGCACGCTCGATGCATTCGCCAGCCTGGGTCTGGGCGGCAAGGCCGTCGCCGGCGAGCTCTCGGAGTGGCCCGTGCGCGTGGCGCGCGTAACCAGTACTGGCCTCGCGTTGGCACGCATCGCCGCCAGCTACCGGCTTCACACCACCAAGGCTGCTTTCATGTCGCGCGCCCGCGCCGAGCGAGCCCTGGCCGAACTGCACGAGACCTCCGCCGAGCGGCTGTACACGCTGTCGGTGCGCCACGGCGGCGCTTTCCTGAAGGTGGGCCAGATGCTGTCGGCTCGCCCCGACCTGCTGCCTGCAGCGTACGTACGCGAGCTGAGTCGTTTGCAGGACGCGGCCCCCGAGGTCCCGTTCCTTGCCATCCGCAACATGGTCGAGAGCGAACTGGGCAGGCCGCTGGGCGAGCTGTTCGCGCGCTTCGACGAGCAGCCGCTGGCTGCCGCAAGCATCGGCCAGGTGCACCGCGCGAGGTTGCACGACGGGCGCGAGGTGGCCGTGAAGGTGCAGCGGCCCGGCATCGACGCGTTGGTGGCGCTCGACCTGGACATGCTGGAGATCTTCGTGCGCGCACTTTCGGAGAACCTGCCGCCGGTCGACTTCGACACGATCATCCGCGAGGTGCGCGCGATGGTGGCCGCCGAGCTTGACTACCTGCGTGAGGCCACGCTCACGCGGCGCGTGCAGGAGTTTTTCCAGCACGACCCCTACGTGCGCGCGCCCAAGGTGGTGAGCGAGTTCTCGAGCGCGCGTGTCTTGACGACCGAGTTCATGCTCGGCGGGAAGATCACCGCGCTGCTGCAGGAGCTGTTCGATGCGCGGTTGGCGGGAGATCAGGGCGCCCATAAAAAGTTGACCACGCTACTGGTGCGAGTGCTCGAGGCCTACGTGAAGCAGAC
>Ga0105048_10015305_pt1 | contig 11909 bp, 5 predicted proteins | sample MAT05_FD_78382 | JGI IMG/M metagenome (GOLD analysis project Ga0105048, IMG submission 78382) | Freshwater microbial communities from Lake Fryxell liftoff mats and glacier meltwater in Antarctica - MAT-05 | ecosystem: Environmental > Aquatic > Freshwater > Ice > Liftoff microbial mat | place...
GATCCAAGACGAGGGGATGCTGGAAAACGCGCGCACCCTCGGCGCGCACCCGCTCGCGCAGTTGCGGTCGGGCGGGTCGCCGCTGATCACCGATGTGCGTGGCGTGGGCCTCATGCTCGCCTTTGAACTCGTGCCCGATTTCGCCGCTCGCGTGCCCGCGCTTCCTTCGGGGAAGGCGCCCTCGCTCTTCGTCGTGGAAGCGCTCCACGCCGCCGGCCTGCTCACGGTCCCGAGCGGCACGCACGCCGTCCGCTGGCTCCCGCCGCTGAATGTGGCGCGCGCCGAGATCGATGAAGCCGTGGAGATTCTCTGCACGACCCTCGCCCGCTTTGCCGCCTGACCCGCCGCCATGAAAAACTTTCTCTCCATCGAATCCGCCAACGTCGATGAACTGCACGCGATTCTCGCGCTCGCCGTCGAGATGAAGGCCACCCGCGGGCGCCACGCCACGCACCCGCTACGGCACCAGTGCTGGGCGCTCATGTTTTCGAAAAGCTCCACGCGCACCCGCGTCTCCTTCGAGGTCGGCATTCGCGAACTCGGCGGCGACGTGCTTTTTCTCAACGCCAGCGAGATCCAACTCGGTCGCGGCGAGCCGATCAAGGACACCGCCCGCGTGCTTGGCCGCATGATCCACGGCGCCGTCATCCGCACCTTCGCGCAGAGCGACGTCGAGGATTTCGCGCAATACTCCGGCATCCCCACGGTCAACGCGCTGACCGACGGCGAGCATCCCTGCCAGATCATCGCGGACCTCCAGACGATTCAGGAAAAGCTCGGCGGCATCGAAGGCAAGATCGTCACCTTCGTCGGCGACGGCGCGTGCAATATGCCGATCTCCTGGCTCTGGGCAGCGGCGAAGCTGAACTTTGAATTGCGCATCGCCGCGCCGCGCGCCTTCCAGCCCGCGCCGGAGATTGTCGCCCGCGCGTTTTCCATCGTGAAAAAGTCCGGCCCCGCAGTTGGGGATGCGCCTGCCGTGTACGAAACCGCGAGTGGCGGACGGCTCATCATCACCGAGGACATCGACGCTGCTGCCGCGGGCGCAGATGTGCTCTACACCGATGTGTGGGTCAGCATGGGCAAGGAAGACGAGGCGGCGTTTCGCGTCGCGCAGTTCGGGCGTTACCAGATCGATGCCGCGCTCGTTTCCAAAGCGAAACCGGGCGCGCTCGTCATGCACTGCCTGCCCGCGTATCGCGGCAAGGAGATCACCGAGGACGTTCTCGAAGCGCACGCCGACACGATCTTTACCCAGGCCGAGAACCGTCTTCATGCGCAGAAAGCGATCCTCGCTCTGCTCGCGCGCTGAGCGCCACCAAAAACCTGCCGTCATCCTGAACGAAGTTTCCGGCGGGCGAAGGCGGGCGGAAACGCAGTGAAGGATCGCTGACTGTAAATGGGCGGAGGCGGTCTGGTGAGGTGCGTCCGCCTTCCCTCCCACCACCTCCGCCCGCGTAGAGTCAGCGATTCTTCACTCCGCCTTGTTCGCAAAGCCTCCCAAGGCTGCGTTCAGAATGACGGCGTGTTTTTCCGAGTAACTCCACCGAAACTTCCTCGCCTTCCCGCCGTTTTAGACGAAGCATTTTCCCCATGAAAACCTCCCCGATCCTCCTGCCGTCCGTCTTCGACCGCCGCCGCTTCCTCACCCGCAGCGGCCTTGCACTCGCCCTCTTCGCCACGCCTGGAGCCTTCGCCGAGGAACTCCTCCGCACACCGAAACAAACCGAAGGGCCCTTTTATCCTGACCATCTCCCGCTCGACACTGACAACGACCTCATCGTCGTCAACGACGGCCTCACGCCCGCCGTCGGCGAAATCACCTATGTCAGCGGGCGCATCCTCGATGCCAGCGGCGCGCCCATCCGCAACGCCGTCGTCGAGATCTGGCAGTGCGACAAAAACGGCGCGTATCTCCACAGCGGCACGAGCAACGCCGACAAACGCGACAAAAACTTCCAGGGGTTCGGCCGCTTCGTCACCGGCAGCACCGGCGAGTATCTGTTTCGCACGATCAAGCCCGTCGCCTATCCCGGCCGCACCCCGCACATCCATTACGCCGTGAAAATGAAAGGCCGCGAGATGTGGACGACGCAGTGCTACATCAAAGGCGATCCCGCAAACGAGCGCGACGGCATCTGGCGCAGCGTCAAAGGCGAAGCTCAGCGTGCGGCCATCACCGTCGATTTCGCTCCGCTCAAAGACGCCAAAGCCGGCGAACTCGCCGCCCGCTTCGACATCGTCATGGGCTACACGCCTGCGGCGTAAAATCCCACGCTGTCATTCTGAACGGAGTTTCAGGAGGCTTTGCGACTGAAACGCAGTGAAGAATCGCTGACTGTTTCGCGGGCGGAGGTGGCAGGTGGAACGCGCGTTTTTACATATCGCCACCGCATTTCAGTTAGCGGCCCTTCACTGCGCTCTCGCTGCGTTCAGGATGAGGGCTTTCACGATAAAGCCGCGCGAGGCGCAGCAGCAGCGCTTCCAGCTGCGCAAAATATTCCTTCTCCGGCTGCGCCGCCTTCGCCTCGCGCAACTTCGCCAACTCGGTTTCGAGCACATCGCGCTGCGCTCGTAGCTCCGGCGAAAGCCCGCGCTCCGCGGCGCTCGGCACCAGCGCGAACTGGCTGGCGCGCAGGCCGTCCGGAGCTTTGCCGTCCTTCGATTTCTTGACCACGCGCAAGCCCGCATACCACTCCGGCGGTGTGCCGAGTCCATCTCCATTGTCGTCGAGCAGCGAGTGCTCCGTCGCGATGCGTCCTTCCGTTTTGTAAAATTCCGCCGTGCGCTGCCCGGCGGCGAGCCAGGCTTCAAGCACCGAAGTTTGTCCGTCGTGATCGAGATCCGCGGCGGGATCGGCGACCGCCTCCGCGAAGTATCCCCCGAAGCGCGCGAAGTTGTTTTCCGCCCCGTTCTTCGTCGCCGTCACGATTACGCGACCCGGCGCGGAGAGCGGTTTGAGAAACGCCCCGCTCGCCGAAAAGCCGCAGACGACCACGACCGGCCGCGTGTTCGGCTTCAGCCACGCTGCAATCTCCGACGCCGCCAAATCATCGCCGCGCAGATTGAATTTCCCATCGCGCCCGTCAAACGTTCCATGCCCGAGCAGCACCAGCCAAAGTGGGCTCGCGCTCTCCTTCACCTCCGCCGTCAGCGCCGCGCGCAATCGCGCCAACGCATCCTTTTCCTCAGCACCCGCGCCGATGGTCTGCACCTTGGCATTGCCCGCCGCGCCAGCCTTCTGCCAATGCGCGGCCCACTTCGCAAAGTCATCCGCATACGCCTCCTCGCCACGCGCACCGACGGCGATGATGACGGACTGCTCCGCGCGCGCCAGGCCGGCCAGCAGACAGAGTAACATCCATTTTCCAAGGCAGTGGAGCACGCGTTGCATACTTCGACGTTGGGCGTTGAGGGTTGAGCGTTGAGCGTTCATGCCAGTCCCTTCCAGCGGCGCAGGCCCCACTCGCCGACCAGGCAGGCGAGGGCGAACAGCATCATCCACGGCGTATGCCAGAGCGGGCGCGTCCACGTCTCGGTCACCGGCACGCGCTCGGTGGGCAGGCGGCGGGCGAAAGCGGCGAGGTCTTCCGGCGCGAGCACCTCGCCGCCCGTCTGCCGCGCGAGCTGCTCCATGAGCGCGCGGTTTGGTTTCAAATCCCGAAACTCCGCCGCGGCGAGATCGCTCGTCCAACCGGCTGCGGCGCTGCCGACGATGGCTCCGGCATCATTGCGCACTACGGCTTCCACGCGGTATCCACCGTTCTCGCGCGGGATGTAAGTCGTTTCGTAAAGTCCCGGATCGCTGGGCGACGGCTCGGCGGTGAGCGTGAGCGGCGGCGCATCCGCGATGCCGGCGCGGGTGACGGTCAGCGCGACCGCGCCGTTTTCGAGCGGTTGAAACTTTGCATCCCGCGCGCGGACTTGCAGCCGCACGCTCACGCCGTCGGGGTGCGGTTCGCTGCGCACCTCGGTCGGTTCCGGCACATCCGCCACGATCCAGCGCACCATCTGCCGCCAGCCTTTCATCAGATCCTTCTGCCGCGCCTCGTCGCCGAGGCCCGCCTGCCACAGATCGCCCACGAGCAGTGCCGCCGTGCGCCCGCGCCCGAAGCGCTGCGTGACCAGTGCGGGCAGCTCGCGCCGCCCATCCGTCACCGTCGCCACGACCGTCGCTGCCGGCTTCGGCTCGCCTGTGCGATTGAGCACGTCGAACTTCGGCTGTGCCCCGAGCCGTGCGCGTTCATCCGCCTCATTCGCCCGCAGCCGCGCCCACGGCTGGAGCCAACCTTCGCGCGTCAGCATCAGCCGCCACGCACCCATCTCCGCTCTCACCTCTCCAGTCTCCCCGCCTCGCAAATACACCGGCAGCATGTCGCCGATCGCGGTGCGCGCGTAGCGCCCGTCGCGGAACGACTCCATCCCGCCAAGCGCGAGCAACCCTCCGCCGCGCTCGCTGACGAAACGCTGGAGCAGGCTCATCTGGTCGGCGGTAAAAAACTCCGCCTCCGTGTCGTCGAGGATCACCGCGCGATATTTGAAAAGCTCATCCGCGGTTTTTGGAAAACCTCCGCGCAGCTCGAATTCATCCTCTGTCCCGAGCCGGATAAACACCGGCTGATCGTAACGCTCCACATCCTCCTTCGACTGATTGCCAAAGCCGCGGAACAGCGGATTGCTTTCCTCGCCTGCGCGTCCGCGGAAAGAAAACTTCGGCTCGCGATTCGCGATGCGGATGAGCCCGACGAGCTGCACCTGGTCGTCGCCCTCCACCGCACGGTGCAGGAATTTGTATTCCCAATTTGGCCGTCCGCTCACGTAGAGCACGCGATGCGGTCCCGCCCCGCGATCCACGACGACGACGGTTTCATTGTTCGCCAGTGTCGCTTCAGCCGTGCCCGGGTTTTTCGGCGCGATCACGAGGCGGTAGAAAAGCACGCCCGTCTGCACCGGGCGAAACTGAAACCGGCAGGTCAGCTTGGCGCCTTCCTTCGGCACGGCCTGCGTCAACTCGGCGACAGGCTTCGCGGCTACTCCACTCTTTCCAGCATCCATGGGCAGGAGCCGAGCGACGATTTCCTCACCGGCAAATCCGTTCCCAGCGATCTCCGCCTGCACGGTCACGGGGGCATCCTCGAAGGACGTTTGCGTCACCGCCGTGCTCGTCACCGCCAGGTCGCGCTCCGGGCCGTCGCGCCCGATGACCACGGGATAGATGGGCGGCAAACCTTGCAGCGACAAGACTCCGCCCGGATCGGCGGCAATGCCGTCGGTGAGCAGGATGATGCCGGCGAGCGGCTGTCCGCGGTAGCGTTCGGCGAGCTGCGCGAGCGTGTGGCCGAGCGCAGTGGTGCGTCCGTCAAAGGCGAGTTCCTGGAAATCTTGAGTTGGCTGGAGGCGCGCGTCGGCAAGGAAATTGCGCACTTCGAAATTTTCCGCGAGCGGTGTGCGCCAGTCGCTCCGCGCGCCTGCGACCACGCTGCGCAGCGTTTCCCCGCGCGACTCGCTCGCCCCGGAATCGCGCAGCGTCATGCTCAGCGAATTGTCCGCGACGATCGCCAGCACATTCGCGCCCGGCTTCGCGCGCTGCCCGGAAAGCGTCGGCTCCAGCAAACACGCCAGCAGCGCGGCGAGCCCGAGCATTTTCAAAATGGCACACGTCAGCCGCAAGGGCCCGCGCGCCGGCGCGCGGACGTAGGACCAGGTGACAAAAACCAACGCGGCAAGGAGTGCGCCGATCGCTGGCCAAAGCCAGTCCCGGCCCGCGAGGAAAAGGGCGGCGAAGCTCATGGACGTGCGGCTCTGCTCGAGCCGCGCCCAAGAATGTCATCCTGAGCGGAGTTCCCGCCGGGCGAAGGCGGGCGGGAACGGAGTCGAAGGACCTTGGTGGTCCGAGAATGTGCCGTGCGTAAATGAACCGCCGAGGTCCTTCGACTGCGCTGTGCCCGCCTTTCCGCCTCCACTCCGCTCCGGATGACACGCTTTGGAGATGGTTCATTACCGCACGACGGCAACACCCTTTTCGTAAAGGCCTCAGAATGAGCTGGGGGCAGGAACGCGCTCCTCATCGGTCCCCGCTCCGCCCCAGCTCTTCGTAGTAGCGCCGCACGCGTTCGGCGTATTTGGTCGGCACGGGGTCGCGGTCGATGGGCACGAGGCTTTCCTTCGATTCGCGACGTGCGAGTTCTTCGGTCAGCCGGTTGCGCAGCTCGACTAACGGGGCGCTGATCTTCGCGTTCACCAAATCCCAGTTTGGTTTCACGCTGTGCCGCTTGAATTCCGCGCGAACGCCCTGCGCCGTCTCGCGGATGCGCGCGACCTCGGTGCGGAGAGTGGGCGAATCGACCATCTCTTCGACGTTGCGCAGGCGGTCGGACCATTCTGTGAAATTGTCGCCGGTCAGCGGCCCGGCTTGTTCGCCTTCGTTGGCGCCGCCGCCTTCGCCGCCGCCTTCGCTGCCGCTGCGGATACCGCCGCGCTGGCGCGGTAAAGTTGTCGCCAAACTCGGACGTCCACCGGGGCGCGCGCTGGGGTTGGAATTCTGGACAGTTGAGCTGGCCTGTCCGCCGCCACTCCCCGAGCCCTGACCCTCGCCCTTGCCCTGGCCTTCGCCTTTGCCCTGACCCTCGCCCTTGCCCTGGCCTTCGCCTTCGCCCTGACCTTCGCCTTCGCCCTGACCTTCGCCTTTGCCCTGACCCTTGCCCTTGCCCTGACCTTCACCCTTGCCTGGCTCCGTGCTCGGACCCGGGGCTTGTGGGCTTTGGCCATCACCTTTTCCCGGACTTCCCTGCGCGCCCTGCCCGTCTGGAGTCTGTTCGCGCGGCTGCGCTTCTCCGGGGAGCGCACGCGTCCCGCGTGCTGGTCCCGGCGTCTCGCCGGGACGGACTTCCTGAGACGTCGCATCATTCGCGGCGCGCTCACCCGCGGTCGCGTCGCCGGAAGTTCGCGATGGCGGAACGTCCTCGCCCGCACGCGGGACGCGCGTGCTCCCCGGAGTTTCCGCATCCGCGCCGCTTCCAGCATCGTGCGCTGAATGCTGCGCCAAATCTGGTCGCGCCTGCGCGAGTTCGCGGTTGAGTTGGTCGGAGAGCGTGTCGAGTTCAGCGCGGGCCTGCCGCAGCGCTTCCGCCTCGTCGCCGAGGACGCTGCCCGCGGCGCGCTCGACGCCGGTCTTGAGTTCCTCGATTTCCTGCCGCGCCTTTTCCTCAAACTTTCGCGCTTCCTTCGCGTAACCGCGTTCTGAGAGCAGTTGGGTTTTTTCGAGCGTGTCGCCGGTGCCGGCCTGCGCGGTTTTGCGGAGCGTGTCGTAAAGCTCCTTGGCGAGCAGCGGCTCGGCGGCTTCGGCCTGCTCGCTCACGCGCTGCATCTGCTCGGTCAGCTTGCCGAGATCGCCCTGCTGCTGGGTGAGTTTTTCCGCGAGCTTTTCGCGCTCACCGGAGCCGTCGAGTGTGGGCCGCTCGGCCTGACCGGCCTTGGCCTGAAGCCGCTCGGCGATCTCCTCCTGCCGCTCCGCGAGTTCGCGGGCGTCGGCCCGCATCTCGCGCATCTCCTCCTTAAATTGCCCGCTCGTCTTCTTCCGAAACTCATCGCGCATCGCCTCCAGCTCCTTGGCCGCGCGCGTGCCGCTGGCGAGCGCTTGAGATGGTGCGCCCTGCTGCATCGCCTCCGCCGCTTTTTGCGCCTCGGCGCGCGTCTTGTCGAGTTGCGCGCGCTGGTCGGCGAGCTGGGCCTGCTGCGACGACTGCTCCATTTTTTGCCGCGCCTCATCGATGTCCGCAACAAGCTGCTGCTCCTCCTCACGCAAGCGCGCAAGCTGGCGGCGCACCTCCTCCTTCTGCTGCTCGGTCTTCGCCTCCTGCAGCGCCGTCTGGAGCTCCTTCATCCGCTCGTTGATGTCGCCCTGCCGCTGCGCGAGTTCCTTCAGGCGGTTCAAAATAGCGAGCTGTTCGCGCTGCTGCTCGGCCTGCTGCGGCTCCGCCTCGCTCTTGGTTTCGTAACGCTTTTCCTCGTCCTTCATTTCCAGCTCATCGAGCTGTTGCTGCTGCTTGCCACCGCCTCCGCCGCCCTTGGCCTGCTGATTGCGGGTGACGCGGAATTCATGGGCCGCGAGCTTGAGCAGCGCACTGTAGGCGGCCTGCTCGGCGGCGAGCGCGTCGGGCAGCGGCGCGGTCGTTTCGGCGGCTTTGGTTAAATGGTCGTGCGCGGTTTTCATGGCCTGCGCGGCAGCCTCCACGAGCGCCTTCGCCTTCGGATCGTCGGCTTTTTCAGCCAGCGCCTTGGCCTGCTCCAGCGCCTTGGCCTGAGAGTCGAGGATCACCGGCGCGTCTTTCCGGTATTTTTCGCTCGGCCCATCCTGGCCGGGATTCGCCTGCTCGGCGCGCTGGAGATTCCACGTCGCGCTGACGATCTGCTTTTGCAGCTCAGCGAGTTTCGTCTCCTCCTCACCGCCACCACCACCGCCGCCTCCTCCACCCGCGCCGTCGCCCGGCCGGTAGATTTCTTCAAAGGGCCGGACTTCACCAAAAAACATGTCCGTCGCGGTCCGACGCGGCTGGCCGTCCGGGCCGGTGTCCTCCGCCCACAGGAACCACGAAACGAGGTCGTCCGGCTTCACGCCTAACTCCTCCAGCTTGAGCGTGTGCGCGACTTCCTTCCGTTCATCTGCGCGCGTCTCACGGCCGAGTTCGAGATCCTGCGTGCCGTGTCCATCCACATTGACCGTCAGCCCGTAGCGCGCCACGCCGAAGTCATCCCAAGCCTCCGCGCGGAAGGCGACCTCCTCGATCGGCGACACGCGCTGGTCGCCTTTCGGCGTCTGGAATTTCAGCTCGGGGCGCCGGTTCGGCAGCGCCTCGACGATGAACTGCGCGGGCACTTTGTTTGCGCGCCCCTCTTCGTCTTCGAGCTTCAGTTCGTACGTCGCGCTCGCCTTCAGCGGAAAGTCGCGCAGCTCGGCGAGCGGTTGCCCCGCTTGGATTGTGAGCGGCACGCGCGTCCCGTCCTTCGCCACGAGCGCCGCGGATTTCACGGGCTTGTTGAGTTGAAAAGCCACGTCGAGCTTCGTGCCTTCGACGGCACTAACGCGGCGCGTTTCTGGCACGGTCTTGTCTGCGAGCTTCGTGTATTCGGGGAAGTGGAGTGTCGCGTCCGCGCGGTCGAGGCGGGGATGCTCGAAGATAGTCACCGTGAAATCGCGCGTCGCTTCACCCGCATATTCGATGCGGTAGGTGAGATCGCCCTGCACTTCCGGCAGCCCGCCGCCGAAGACCGGATCGTCGAGGTTCTTCACGAGCGGCATCCGCTGTTCGGGTTCGTTCTTCGGCTGGAGCACGAGCGTCGCCGCGCCGGGCACGTCGCGGTTGAATTTCGCCAAGACCACGAGGCCCGAGCCGCGTTCGAGCGAGATGTCGCCGGGGGTAACTTCGACGCCTTGCTTGGAAACTACGGTCGGCCTGGCGTGGCGCGCGATTTTTGCCAGCGTGGGCACAAACGCGGCGAGGAAAGCCGCGACCGCGACCGCACCGAGTCCCGCCAGCCGCCACGACGGCACGGCACCGAGCCAGTTTTGGCTGCGCGCTTTGGCCGCAGCTTCGGCGACGACGCGTTGCTGGAGAAAATTGAGCCGGCGGGTTTCCGCGTTGGGCTTCTGTTCAACGGCGGTCAGCAAGAGCGCGTGCAGTTCGGGATGCTGCGCCTCCACGCGGCGCGCAATCTCGCGGTAGTCGGGATTCCACCGAGCCGCGCTCCGCCGCGCGACGATCCAGATGAGCAGTGCTGCGAGGACGATAAGCAGCGTCGAAAATTGGAAGCCGCTGCCGCTTGTCCGCAAAGCCAGCGCGACGCCGCACAGCGCGAGCATCCCAACCGCCGCGACGATCAACGTCCGCTGGAGCCGGTGCCGACGGACAATCGGCTCAAGAACGAGAGTGAGCAGCGGAGTAGTCATGCAGGTGCGGTGGTTGAACTGCGGCTGGCGCGCGAAAGTTTCCCGGCAATCAGCGTTTCAAGCAACAACACCCCGAGCGCCACCACTATTAGCCAGCGCCAGAGCTTTTGCTGACCCTCGATTTCGACGGCCTGACGCTGGGCGAGCTGTTGCGGAGTCGGCGGGTGCGCCTCGACGACCGCGGACGGCAGCGGGACGCCGAGCGCGGTGAAGCGCGCCAGCGGGAGCGGCGCGGTGCGGCTTTCCGCGGGTGCCAGGTTCACGACGAAGCGCAGCGGGCCGGGCGTGACGGCGTAGATGCCGGGCTCGTCGGTGCCGGAAAACTTCGCGCCCGCGGCGGCGGCGACTTCGGTGCCGTCGGGCTTGCGCACTTGCAGGGATGCGGGTTCGGCGGGCAGTGGCACTTCGTCGCCGATGATATACTGCGCCTTCTGCACGGGCGCGCGTCCGCTTTGCTCGAGCAGGGCCTGAAGCAGCGGGACAAACTTCGACGAGAGCGCGAGCTGGCTGTCGAGCGGACGCCAACTGCTCGCGAAAAGGACCACGCTGCCTTTGCCCAGCGGCACCTGCACGATGGCCGGATCGCCGCTGTCGAAGCCGGCGATGACCTGCGCGCTGGCGAGCGTGGCGGCGTCGAAGCGGCGGTATTTCCAGAAATGGATCTTCGTGAAATCGCTGAACCGCGGATCGGCGAAGGGCGCGAAGAGCGGATGTTGAAAGTCGATCTGCGCGAGGAGTGCGTAGTCTTTCACCGGCGCTTCGCTCGCGGAAAAGCGGGGGTTTTCCAAAAGCCGCGCGACGGCCTGCGCGCTGGCGGCGGAGGTGAGCGGGGCGATGACGATGTGCCCGTCGCGCGCGAACTGTCGCGCGGAGGCAAGCGCCGCGTCGTCCGCGTTTTCGCCGAGCACGAGGAGCTGCGCCTGCTGGAGTTGGAAGGTGGGCACAGCTTGCGCGTCGCGGTGTGCGGTGATCTCGACGCTCTGGCTGCGCGTCTTCGGGAAGGCGCGGCGCAGGTAGTAGAGGGAGGCGCGCGGGTCGTCGTCGGCGTCCTGGCCGAGGAAGAGCAGGGGGATTTTCGTGGGCTGCGGGGGGAGGATGAAGACGGTGTTGTCGAACGCGGTGTCGTCGCCGGAGAGCGTGAGCGAGGTGGCGCGCGCCGGCGGTTTCGGCGCGCGGACGATGCGGCTCTGGCCGGCGGGGACGTAGGCGGCGACTTCGGCGCCGGCGTCGGTAGTCTGCGTCCAGCGCAGGGGAAATTGTTCGCGCTTGGATTCCGCGGCGTTGGTCACGCGGAGGCGCAGCGGCGCGTCTTCGGTCGAGGCGTCGGCGTCTTCCGTCTCGGGAACCCAGGCGACGCTGGCGTTTTCGTGATGCTGCGCGCGCACGGGTTCCAGCTTCACGGTCACGGTTTTCGGCCAGGTGTAGCCTTGCAGCGCGTCGAGCGTCGCGCCTTCCTGGAGGTCGCTGATGACCACGATCTCGGCGGGCTTCAGCTCCGCTTTCGACGGCTGCTCCAGCAGCTCCGCGGCGTGGATCAGCGCGGCGTCGAGATGGGTCGCCGCCCAGCCGGGCTTTAGCGTGGCGAGGCGTTGCGCGGTGCTGGGCGCACGGTCATTGAGCGGGAGCGTCTTCCATTCATCAAAACTCACGACCGTCCGCACGGTGCGGTCGAACGCGAGCACGGCAACTTCATCGGCAGGCGTGGTTTTGCGCAGCACCTCGGCCGCTTTCGCCCGCGCCTCGTCCCACAGCTTTTCCCGCCGCATGCTCGCGCTCGTGTCCACGAGGATGACGATGCGTTTCCCCGCGCCCGCCACTTTCTCCTCGCCCGGCAGCTTCTTCTGCACAAAGGGCCGCGCAAAACCCAGCGCGAGCAGCGCCACCGCGAGGCAGCGCAGCAGGAGCAGCCACAGGTTTTCCAACCGACTCCGGCGTGTAACCCGTGGCGGCGTTGGCTGGAGAA
>Ga0105048_10015306_pt1 | contig 11909 bp, 11 predicted proteins | sample MAT05_FD_78382 | JGI IMG/M metagenome (GOLD analysis project Ga0105048, IMG submission 78382) | Freshwater microbial communities from Lake Fryxell liftoff mats and glacier meltwater in Antarctica - MAT-05 | ecosystem: Environmental > Aquatic > Freshwater > Ice > Liftoff microbial mat | place...
CAGTAATGGATCGGATGCCCATCCACCTCCGCCAGCCACCAGAAATAGCCGTAGCGTTGGTTCGGCTTGCCTTTATCATCCAATGGCGCCGGGGTGATCGAAGCTTCCCAGTATTCGCGTGGCACGATCTGCTTGCCTTTCCACATGCCACTGTCCAAGTACAACTGACCGATCCGGCCGAAATCGCGGGCCGTGGCGTACAGGCAACAGAACGCTTTGAAGTCGCCATCCTCCCGGTCCTTGCCCCAGTATGCATCGTGTTCGCAACCCAAGGGGCCCCAGATCTTTTCACGCACCAAAACATCCAGAGGCTGGCCGTATGCCGCCTCCAATACTTCGGCCATGATCTGCGTGCTTCCGCTGATGTAATCGAACTCCCTGCCCGGCTCATCCCTGCAGGGTTGGTCCAGACCCACTTTGCGGACATCATTTCCGTAGTACCCCTTGGCATTGTCGCTGAACGGGTTGGCGCCACTTTCGCTCCAGTCCAATCCGGTGCTCATGGTGAGCAAATTGTACAACGTGATCTTCGCATGGCAGCCTTCTTTGTATTCCGGAAGAAAATCACCGACCGGTTGGAACACATTGGTGATCTTTCCCTCGCCCATGGCGATGCCGGTGAGCACGCTGATGTAGCTCTTGGCCACGCTGAAACTGTTGCTCACACTGTCCGCTTCCCAGCCGTTCCAGTATTGCTCGAAGATCATGCTATCGTGTTGGAACACGGCAAAACCCACGGAATACAATTCCTTCAGTTTACTTTCCTGTTCGGGAAGCAAGGCCAACTTGCCGTAGCGTCCACTCGTCGGCCATGGTTGTGGCTGGTCCGCTGGAATGGTGGCAAACGGGAAGACGTGCATATCGTCGATCTCCGGTGAACTGCGACCGATCAAGTAGGTGTAACGCACGCCCTTCACCAAGTGACCATTGCCCGTGAGGTAGGCCAAGGCGATCAGAAGCGCGATGATCCCGATGGTCCAAAGAAGAATTATCCGGAGGATACGCATGGCTGCGAAGGTATTTGAGGAATGTGAAAATGAGAAGAATTGAAGAAAGGAATGAGACGAATTGAGAGAATGAGGTGAATGAGAAGAATTCTCGGCTGGAACGTGAATGAGGCGAATTGACTGAATGAGTTGAATAGCGGGAAAGTGTGTGCAATACTGAATGGTGGGTTTCCTTTGCACCGATGCCCGAGATCCTCGTTGATATACTCAAGGTGAAGGACCTGTACTCTGGCCTGGGGCAGTTCTCTGCCAATTTCGCGCAGGCGTTGATCGCTGCAAAGAGAACAGAGGACAGGGTGGAATTCCTTGCGCCTTCGGGCTACGCGATCGGAACGTCGGAAGGCATCGGTATTGTTCATCCGGGTGCGCTGCAGCGCTATTTTCCCGCGTTGAACAAGCCCTATGACCTGTGGCATAGCCTGCACCAATTCCCATCCTTTCATCCGCATCCACGATCGAAATGGATCCTTACGGTACACGACCTCAATTTTCTTGTGGAGAAGGACCGTTCAAAGGCCCAACGCTATTTGCGTCGCCTGCAAAAGAACGTGGACCGGGCACATACGGTAACTGCCATATCCGCCTTCACCAAGTACGAATTGGAACAACATGTTGATCTGCGTGGAAAGACAGTACGCGTGATCCACAATGGCGTTGTCGCACCCAGCGGCGATCCAGGTCCGAAACCGCAACGGCCCTATTTTCTTTCGCTCGGGGTTTTCAAGGAGAAGAAGAACGTCCACGTCCTGTTACCGATGATGAAGGACTTTCCGGATCATGATCTGATACTCGCTGGGAACAATGCAACCCCTTATGGAGCAGCGATCAAAGAAAGAATTGGTGATCTCGGTCTGGAAGATCGCGTTCGATTGCCGGGTGCTGTGGACGAACAGGAAAAGTTCAGGCTTTTCAGCCATTGCGACGCTTTTCTTTTCCCCTCGCTTGCAGAAGGTTTCGGGCTACCGGTTATCGAGGCCATGTTGTTGGGAAAGCCGGTGTTCCTGAATCGATCCACCAGCCTACCGGAGATCGGGGGTGATGCGGCGTTCTATTTCGACAGGGAGGAAGGAACGGCGATCGCACAGGCAATTCGATCCGGCTTGGCTTTGTTCGGCACGGATCCCACCGCAGCTGTAATGCGGATGAAAACGCATGCTGCACAGTTCTCTTGGGAAGCATGCATCGCGAAGTATATCAAGTTGTATTCGGAAGTACTGGAGCGAAAGTAAACGAAGGCTTAAACGAAAGAACGCCCGGCTTCTGCCGGGCGTTCTTCAAGTGTGTTCGGAATGGATCACTTCCACTGCTTCTTCATCAAGTAGGTTGCCACCTCCTTGCCTAGTTTGGCATAGGCTTCGGCGATACGTCCACCAGTGTCGTAATCAAAGCCCATGGCATTGGCCCCGGGGCAGTTGGAAACGATCATTTCGCCCAGTACCTCACCAGGATCAGCGATCGCCACGAGTTGGATCGAAGCTCCAACACTGGAAGGACGCTTGGAAATACCGATGTTGTAACCCGGCTCTGTGGCCACGGTCTTCACGATCAACCGGTACTTCGCATCGTCATTGTCCGTGCCCGCCTTTTGTGCACCATCCATGCGGCTGTTGTATAGCTCCAGGAATTTTGGCTCGTACAACCGCTCACGGTCGTTGATCCAGGCGATGGCCCAACTATCTCCCTTGCCCTTCTCCTTGTCGTTGTACTCCTTGGTCTTCTTCGTGAGATACTGGTCGTTCGTCATACCATTGCCGACCAGCATGCCATCGTACACGAAATCAATGTCCACGGCCTTCTCGCCCTTTAGAGCTTTGAAGTCGCCACTGATCATTGAGGTGCTCACACCGGAACCGTACATCTGGGCCATGGCCCCGGTCCCGATCAGAAGCAACGGCAATGCCGCAATAATTCTATTCAGTTTCATTTTTCTGGTGATGGTTTGGTTGGAAAGATAGCGCAGGGTCCGCAAACGTGTGGTGCGGGTTGCCAAATGGCATGCCAGGCAGCATGGGTCCATGGATAACGCATCGATGTCCTGTCCCCTTTGGCCCAGCCGGCCCCGACCACCTCCACATCAAAAAGATCCGCCAACTCCAGTTTCAAGCGGTCCTTCACAGCTTCCATATCCAACAGCCCACCCAGTTCCTTCGCCATGCAAGTCACACCTTTATCGGCGATGCCACAAGGGATGATGTTCTCGAAGTAGCTCAGGTCCGTGTTCACATTGAACGCGAGCACCTCAATCCGACGGTACTATTCCACTACAAGTCGAGCAACACCCTGCTGCGTTCCAGTACCGGATCGGACCAGGACCGTGTACAAGCCAGGGGAAAGCCCCCCGCGCTCGATCAACAACTCCTTACTTCCGTTGCCGACCATGCGCCGCACCAAGCGTCCATGCACATCGATCAGATCGATAGCGTGGTTGGATGTGAGTGGTTCGCTGTAAACGAGCCGGGTCTGTTGAGAGAAAGGGTTCGGGACCAGGACCACGGAATTGCGCTGGTGGTCCAGAAAGGACAACGCGATGATCTGCGTGGCATCAGAAAGTGCAGTACAGCCATAGATGCTCGTCACTTCAACTTGATATGACCCGAGTGCATCGAGCATAAGCCAACGACCGGTCTGGCCGAGCATGGGTTCGCCGTTCAAATACCATTGGTAGGCATCGCCTTCGGTGGCCTCCAACAGGTCGTTCTGCGGATTGGAGATGAGGGGGGTCCAGAGATCGCAATCGACCAGTGTGGTCAATGTGGTGTTGGTGATTATAGGAGGGTTGAAGTCGAAGTGGATCGCGGCGGTGTTGGTGATCTGTGTGAGGTGTGGCGGCTCCCCAAGAACCCCAACACGGAATTTGACGAACCCTTGACTTCCGAGAGGATCCGTATCGCGGGTTGGTAAGAATATCGACTCGAAACGTACTTCAAGCTCCCCATTTGCATTGATGTTAACCGAACTTGGTTGGTGTGAATAACCCAGCACTTCCAAGCGCGATCGATCCAGGAAAGCAGGCAACTGGTCGTTCAGCGAAACGGTCCAAGCGGGCGCTGTACCCGTATTCTGAAAACGGATCGTATAGCTCAGTGAGTTGGTGTTGATCGGAACAGCACCTAGTGCGCCGTATCCTAATGGTTCCACTTGCTTGTCATTCGGGTCGTATGAACAAGCAACCGTTCCCGAACTCTCGGTTTGCCATGTTCCGGCAATTGCACCAGCCCCATCCGTCGTTACAATAACCATTGTATTGGTGAACGGCTCACCCATAGATCCAAATCCAGGTCTCTGAACAACCAAAGCGATCGTTCTACTCTCAAAGAAGTCCAAACTGTCGAAGTCCCAACTCAATAGATATTCGGTCTGCACATCGGGCGGTGGGCTGCTGGAGCCGAATGAAAAGGCACTGTCCAACTGCATTGTAATTGTGCCCTGTTCTCGACGTGTGCCCTGGTTGGTGTATGTCAACCAAAGCGGGACCATGGAACCGCAGGGGCCATTCCCAAGAACAAGAGTCGGGATGATCAATGATGTATCGACATTCGCTACGTAGCCAAAATCCAAACCTGCGGCCACTGGTGCGGTTCCCGTTAGCGACACATCGTAAAAAGGCTCTGAGGTCAAGTCCCACAGCTGACCTTGGCCTTGCGTAGCGATGTGATAGGTACCCGAATCAAGCTCAAAGCGATAGCTGCCATTCTCACTCGTGATCGCATAATTCAAGTCCGGAGCACAAGAGACAAGTCCGTTCGACATGCCGGGTTCGTCCGCATCAGGTACCCCGTCGAGGTCCATGTCAATATAGCGTCGGCCCATGGCGCGGAAGCGACTCCCGAAATAGTTCTTGTGCCAGAAAAGCAGATCGTCCATCCAAGATGCACAGAGCAGATCCAGGGAGGGGTTTGCGTCCAAGTTCGCGGCATGGAGGATTCGGGCGCTGGAATACTCTGCAATGACCAACCGAGAAGCAAAATTACCATTTCCCAAATTTCTATACATCGCGATCTGGTCCGAATTCGTGCTTGCGGTGATCACGTCAACATAACCATCGCCATCAACATCGTACACGACCATTGCATCTGGAACCGAACCTTCACCTCCAAATGATGAGGGTGGAGCGAAGGTGCCGTTACCGTTGTTGGAATACCATATCAAAACAAAGCCCACCCCCAATACCAAGTCTTGGTCGCCATCCCGATCTAAATCGGCACCGACCGGCGTAGGCCCGCAAGACACACTCTCATCGATCATGATCTGTTAAGAGAACGGGCCACCACCGAGATTCCTGAACCAAGCCAAGGCACTATATCCGGACGTTGTGTGTACCACGTCGAGCAAGCCATTTCCATCGAGGTCTACAAGGTCGAAGGGAAGAGAACCAGAGACATCGCCAGTGAATAGATAGGGCTCTTCGAACGTGCCATCACCCGTATTCAGAAAACAGGCCAAATAGCTTTCCCCTTGTGCGACGAGATCTTGGTCCCCATCCAGATCCAAGTCCGCGAATTTGAGATCGGTGACCAAATTCGCCGTGGTTGAAACGACCTGCGGGCCGGTGAATGCTCCCGAACCATCATTCAGGAAAGTGAAAATACTGTTCGTTATTCGCGAAGCGACCAATACGTCGGGATCCCCGTCCAAGTCGATATCTGCAACAACAGCACACCGGGCATCAACAACGTTGGCAATGGATCGTTGCGGTGCGAACGAACCATCACCGTCGTTTTCATACCAGGAGACGTGACCATCTGCGAATGAAGCACACAGGACATCAAGGTCCCCATCCCCATCGAGATCACCGGTCGATACTCCCATGGGTCCGTTAACGTGGGTCGTGATCTCTTGCTGTGGGCCAAATAGGCCTCCACCTTCATTCGAGTGCCATGCTATTCGACTATCTGTATAACTGCAATAGGCCAGGTCTGGATCTCCATCGCCGTTGAGATCGGCACTGAGGATCGATCGTACCCCTTTAGCGAATGACGTGATCGATCCGCCGAAAGTGAATAGACCACTTCCATCATTTCTTAACCATTTGACAGAACCCGCTGGGTATGTCGAAAACACCAGGTCCGTGATTCCGTCCATGTCCATATCCGTAGATACGATCAGTTCAATACCATCTGGCCCACTGTCGATCGTCGTTGCAGCTCCGAATTCTCCCGAGCCATTGTTGAAATACACATCGACCGAGTTGTTGATATATGTCGAGGAGTAGATATCCGGATTTCCATCATTGTTGAGGTCCGCCACGCCTGCCGATTGGATCGTATCCAATCCGAGGTAGAGCACATTTCGAGTAGAGAAATTGCCTTCACCAAGATTCCTATACCAAGCTACCTCGCTTTCGGAAATGCCCATTCTGCCGGTTACAATATCCTGAAGCCCATCTCCGTCAATATCTGCCCCTTCTATAGTACGTACGCCCCACCCCGGGGTGTCAATTGTTTCAATGGCGGAGAATTGCATTGCTCCTAAGCTCCTGACCATTTGCAATGTCCCTCCCGTGTAGTTGGCAATGATGTAATCAGTAAGACCGTCATTGTCCACATCTGTTGCCATGAAAACCCTTGGTTGGTCATGGGTAAGGGCGATCGTTTGTCCAGAACCGAATACGCCACTGCCCATGTTGGGCCACCATTGCAATTGGTCCGTTGTGATCGAAACTCCAACCAGGTCGGGCAGCCCATTCAGATCGACATCCTCAACGATCAATTTGTTGATATACCACGTATCGTCCACCAAAATGCGTTGTTCACCAAATGTGCCACCACTGTTCTTGTACCATACAATGCGGTTGTCCATTTGGAGCGAAGCGACCAGGTCGAGGATGCCGTCACCGTCCACATCCAACGAAACAAGTGACAAGGGCCTACGTGTTTCGTTGGACTCGATCACTTGCTGTGGACCGAACTGAGCAGCGCACTGGGAAACAAGAAATAAGAAACCGATCAGACAGGGTACTTTTCTCATTTCGAAAAGGGTTATGCTCAACGAAAATAGCACTAATTCCTTCAATCAAGCTCGACTACATCCACATCAAAAAGATCCGCCAACTCCAACCTCAGACGGTTCTTCACAGCTTCCATATCCAACAGTCCGCCAAGCTCCTTCGCCATGCAGGTAACCCCTTTATCGGCGATCCCACAAGGCACAATGTTCTCGAAGTAGCTCAAGTCAGTGTTCACGTTGAATGCGAAGCCGTGCATGGTCACCCATCGGCTGGCGCGAATGCCTAAAGCGCAGATCTTCCGCGCTTTGATCGGGACCGCGTGATCCAGCCAAACACCGGTCAACCCTTCGATCCGCCCAGCTTTCAAGGAGTATGCCTCCAAAGTCCCGATCACCGCCTCTTCCAAAGTGCGCAGGAAGCGATGGATGTCCGTGAAGTGGTGGTCCATGTCAAAGATCGGATAGCCCACGATCTGTCCCGGCCCGTGGTAGGTGATGTCGCCCCCGCGATCGATCGGGAAGAACTCCACGCCGTTCTCGCGCAAGCCGTCTTCATTCAACAAAAGATGACTTTGTTTGCCGCTCTTCCCCAATGTGTAAACGTGCGGGTGCTCACAGAACAGCAAGTGGTCCACCGTCGGGACCTGCTCGCTTTCCGGCAGCTTTCGGTTCGTGATCTTCCGGTCGATGGTCGCTTGGAAGAGACGTGTTTGCAAAGCCCAAGCTTCGGAGTAGGGGATCAGGCCGAGGTCTTGGAAGTGGACTTTTCTCATTGTGGTTCAACGCAGAGGCGCAGAGAACGCAAAGGAACACAGAGGATGGGAGTTCTGAGGCGCTTCGCTTTTTAGAGGGAAGCCTTGGCATTGTGGGATCAACGCAGAGGCGCAGAAAGCGCAAAGGAATACGTTACGGTTCAGGTGAAGACGCTATTCCAATAGGCCGTTCGCTACGCGGCGCACTCCATCAACTAGGCGTATTTCGTGGAAGTTGATCAGAAGGCCCAGCTGTTTGTTCGTTAGCCGTAAGTAGGTATGGAGCGTCGTCAGGTGAATTGGGTGGATCGTTTCGACAGCCTTTACTTCGACAATTACTCTGTCTTCCACTAAGACATCCAAGCGAAGAGGTGATCGCAGGACCATTCCTCGGAAGGTGATAGGTACATCTTGTTGTCTTACAACCTACAAACCGTTTTCGCGGAGCACGTATACAAGGCACTCTTCGTAGATCGATTCCAAGAGACAGGCTCCAAGTTCCCGATGCACTTCGATCGCGCAACCAATGATCTTCGAGCTGAGTTCGTTGTGCGTCATGTTCAACGAAGGAATTGTGTTCGTTCCTTTTCCAGTACCCCCAAGTCCAATGGTGCCGTTTGCGTCTCTGGATATCCCCCTTCACCCCACCGAGCGCCCACGAATTCTCTGCGTTTCTCCGCGCCCTCTGCGCCTCTGCGCCTCTGCGTTTCCTCTTACTTCACCTCCGCCAACTTCCCCTTCAGCATATTGATCACCGCGATCTCGCTGGGGTCCACGCCTTTCTTGTGCGCCCAGAACAGGCTTACCCAGTCGCCCAGATTGATCAGATACAACTGGCGCGCGATGGCCGTATCGCCCTTGCTCCAAACCTCGTAGACGTTCGGCGTGTATTTCTCAAAAATGCTCTTGTTGATCTCCATCCGCATTTGCGTGCGCTGGTGATCCTCTTTATGGCGGAAGATCACTACGGCCAGGCTCTTGTCGCCACCGGCCCAACCCACCAATTCGTTGTGGTTCATTTCCGGAATGGCATGGTGCCAGCACAGTTCCTTACTGTTCTCATTCACTTGCTGACGGAAGCGGATGCTAACGGCTTCGGTGTTCGCTTCGCTGTAGATCACCAAGCGTTTTCCGACCAGCTTTTCGGTAAGGTCCATGGCGGCTTTCTTGATCGCCTCCTTGTCCTCTGCCAACATGTTCGCTGCCGTTTTCACAGCGTCTTCAAAGCCATCGCCGATGATGCCGAAGTGGTGCAGCACGAAGAATTGCTGCACAAGGGAGTAAGCCAACATGGTGCGCGGCGGATTGCCACCGGGGATCACGATATGGTCCAATCCCTTCGCCTTGGCGGTCTCGAGCATGGTGCCGCCACTCGTAATAACCACCACGCGGGCACCTTTGGCCAAGGCCTGGTCCATAGCGGCCAGCGTTTCTTCGGTATTGCCGCTGTAGCTGCACGCGATCACCAAGCTCTTGTGGTCCACGTAGCCGGGCAGGTAGTAGTTGTTGTACACTTCGATCGGGCACTTGGCCTCTTTGTGCATCAATTGTGCGGCTATGCGCCCACCGATGCCACTACCACCCAGCCCTGTAACGACCACATTGGCATACGGACCGCCGGGTGCTTTCAAAGTTGCTTTACGGCCAATTTCAAGGGCCTCTTTCAGTTGTTTCGGGAATGCGTCGATAAGGTTCTCCATTCTATTTGGTAAGGTGCTGGGGTCAAAAGTAGGGGCTTGATACGAAGGAGCGGGCCTTAGGGTTTGCTTGAGCGTCCAGTCCTGTGGATGGGATGGCGGCGAGCATGGACTACACGCAGGATCCTGATCTGGGCGGGACCGATCTGGTATATAACGACATAAGGAAACCTCTTGACTTGGGCTTGTCGTAAGGAGGCTCGAATTGGCGGAAATCCATTCGGGAAGGCACGGACCCTTTCGGGGTACTTTCAAGTGCCTGCAAGAATGGTGCTCCCAATCCTGTGACTGTAGTTCGTAACACGCGCTAACTCGTGTCATTTGGCGCTCAGCGGTATCCGAGATCAGAAAACCAAGCTTCATTTCCGCAACTTTCCCTTCAGCCGCTTTTTCACATCGCTCCAGCTATGTAGTTTCTCTTGACCCTTATCGATACGCGCAATTTGCCTCTCAAGGTCCTTGATCTCGCTTTCTGTAAAATCCAATGGAGGAACTCCGAGTAAAGCGTGTTCAACCAATTCCAAGGTCTTTGGATCAGTTTCCGCGAGAAGCAATTGGGCCAACTCGACTTTCTTGTCCTGTAATTTTCCCATTGTGGTTCCCTCCAAAGTTAGACGCTCGTAAGAAATCGAATAGATCTGTAACCGAACATATCAGACCTGAAGCGCTTTGGCTTTCACCTCACTCCATGGAATACTTTTGATCGTACCATTGCGCATTCCTTCGGATATGGCCTTGAATTCATCGATCTCCGGCTCTGAGAATTGCTGCAACTCCCCAGCGGAAAGAACATGTTCAAGGATCGTCAACGTCTTGGTGTCGGTTGTATCCAAAACGCGTCTTGCAAGTTCTATGCGTTTGTCCGCTGTTTTGCTCATTTGGATGGGATCTACTCCAAAGATAATGCGGTGGAGAAAATTGAATAACCAGCGGTATATGGGATCTGAAAACCAAGCTTCATTTCCGCAACTTTCGCGTCAGTCGCTTTTCCACAGTGCTCCAGCTATGCAGCTTCTCTTCACTCCTGATCGATAACCGCAACTTGCCTTTCAAGGTCCTTGATCTCGCTTTCGGTAACCTCCAACGGAGGAACTCCGAGTACAGCATATTCAACCAACTCCAAGAACTTGGGATCCGTTTCTGCGAGAAGCAGTTGGGCCAACTCGATCTTGTCTTGTAATTTTTCTATTGAAAACACCTTCAATATACAGAACGGATATCGACCAAATAATTCGTTGGAGAGGTCCTATCACAGCGACCGGAGCAAGGAATCCAACTCGTTCATGAACAGGTCCAACTTTGGTCGCATGGTTTCCGGATCTGCGAGCATTCCATCGTGCCTATGCCTGATCACCCCGTCCGGGCCAACAATGAACGCGACCGGAAACCCATCCGCGCCCAACAACTCCTCCAATGCATCGCATTGAACGGTAAGGACATGTGGATCCTTTTCACGCTTCTTGGTACACATCGGAGCCACATCATACGCCGGTACCGGTACCCCCATACCCACGCGAATTGCTGCGGGTGCGAAAGCTGTGTCCTCACCATAGAAATTCGAAATTTCGTCCATCGTTTGCGGCGCGAAGGAGATCATTTGGAAGCGAGGATCGTGGATGGTATCGAGCATGTTGTTGTACTCCGGTATCTCCATCATGCACCATGAACATCCGATCCGCCAAGCGCTCACCAAGGTCACCTTTCCAGTGAAGACCGAATTGTTCCACGTGCTTCCCTGGAATGTGGTGGTTGAGAAAGTTGGAAATGCACTGCCGACCGTTGTGGCCTGTCGTTTCTTGTCGACACGCTTCTTACTCGGTAATGCAAAGGCGAACGAACATGCAGCTACCACCAGGAGCAGTTTTGAGGTTGTGCTTCGACTTCTCATTGAACGAAAGATAGAGCTAACATCAAGCATACCTTCGCGGCCCATTCATTTCCCCCCATGTCACAACCGCTTTCAGACCAAGAACAAGGCCGCCGCGATTCCATGCAAAAGCTGCGTGCGCTTGGTATCGACCCCTTTCCCGCTGCGGAATTTCCCGTTACACATACAGCCGCAGGAGTGAAGGAGGAGTTCAAGGATGCGGCCCCTTCGGGTGAAGGAGAGAAACCCAAAGCCAACGTTGTGCTTGCAGGCCGATTGATGAGCGTGCGCGTGATGGGCAAGGCCTCGTTCGCAGTGGTCCGGGACCATACCGGTGATCAACAGATCTACGTGAACCGCGATGAGATCTGCCCCGGCGAGGACAAGACCTTGTACAACGATGTCTTCAAGAAGTTGCTCGATCTCGGCGACCTGATCGGAGTGAAGGGATACATGTTCACCACCCAGACCGGCGAATTGACGCTGCATGTGAAGGAGCTGACCGTGCTCGCCAAATCGTTGCGACCATTGCCGGTGGTGAAGACCGACGAAGATGGCAAAGTGCATGATGCGTTCGGCGATCCCGAACTGCGCTACCGTATGCGCTATGTGGACCTGATCGTGAACCCGAACGTACGCG
>Ga0105048_10015307_pt1 | contig 11908 bp, 10 predicted proteins | sample MAT05_FD_78382 | JGI IMG/M metagenome (GOLD analysis project Ga0105048, IMG submission 78382) | Freshwater microbial communities from Lake Fryxell liftoff mats and glacier meltwater in Antarctica - MAT-05 | ecosystem: Environmental > Aquatic > Freshwater > Ice > Liftoff microbial mat | place...
AGGGTGATTGAATACAGCCCATTGACCCGAAAAACCATTTACCGATCCATAAATCCATGGTTTATCCAACAAAAAACAAGCGTCATTTATTAAATATCTTGCAGAAATACTATCGGTACAATCTACAATTATATCATATACTTTAAACAATTCCAAGGCATTCTGTTTATCCAAAGCATTGGGAATGGAAATAAAACTGGAATGGGGAAATTGTTTTGTCAATCGTTCTGCCGCAACTTCGGTTTTCAATTTTCCAATGTCCGCGTATTGATACAACAATTGCCGGTGCAAATTGGATTCATCTATGGTATCGAAATCCATTAAAGCCAATTTACCTATACCTGCACCACCCAAATATTGCGCCACAGGACAGCCCAAACCACCAGCTCCAATAAGCAATACAGAAGACTGTTGCAGAGCAATTTGGCCTTCCACACCTATTTCGGCCATTTTTGTTTGCCTGCTGAAATAATTCAATATAGAACCCGCGTCAATCATCCACCAGAAAAAGGGGGCATCAGCGCAACTTCATCTGCAGCGTGCAAAACGGAGTTTTCTTCCACTACAGTTTGGTTTATCGCTTTCAGGATGGTTTTAGACTTTAAATCAGGCCATTTTTCATACAAACAACACATCAATGCGTTAAGATCACCTGCAGTTAATTCCAACTCTGCATGTCCACTAATGTCTTTCAATTCCCCAAAAAACAACACCTTTGCCATTGCGTTCAAATATAAATCAGAAATGGGGAATAATAAAAATGAACCGGTGTTGATTCGCACTTCAACCTAAATTGCATGAAATAACTGATTTATGGTCTCCTACCCAAGCAACAACTTTATCGAAGCAATGAGCAACACAATACCCAGCATTTTTTTGAGCATTTGGGGTTTAAACTTCCAAGCACCTATTATAGAACCTACAATACCTCCCAGAACGCATACCATTGCAAAAAGGGCTATTGAGTTATCCAATTGCGGCTGATGCTCTAAACTTCCAACTAAACCAGCAATGGAATTGATAAAAATAAAAGGAGCACTCAAAGCTGCCGTTTGCTTTTGACCTTCCCACTTGCCCAAAATAAGAATTGGAGACAGAAATACGCCACCGCCGATGCCCGTTAGTCCGCTAATGAAGCCCAAAGTGGCGCCAATCAATACAGCCAAAATCCAAGGCATTTTTTTGGTTTGCACAACATTGTCACTTTTTTGAATCCAAAACCATAATGCAGGGACCAATAATAAAATGCCCAGTGCAATTTTAAACCATTCAGCACTTAATTGAATGGATCCACCGAGCAATGCCAGCGGCACAGAACCCAAAACAAAAGGTAGAAATTTCTTAAATTGAAAAAAACCAGCCTTGTGAAATTGAAAAAATGCAATCCCAGATACCAATATATTTAGAATCAAAGCATCTTGCCGAATGATGGCAATGGGATAAGCAAAAATTGAAAACACGGCTATATATCCACTGGCCCCCCCATGACCTACCATGCTGTATAAAACCGCAATAAGGCAAAGACAAATGGCAATCTGATACACCATTAAATTGGAATTATTTTTACAGCAGAATCCTTTAAAAACAACTCCTCATTTTCTGCAAACTCTATCAAACAATTCGCTTTTGCAAAGGCATCCATTCGGTAAGATTCTTGCCCACCCAATATTTCAACACGTCCCTGTTCATAAAATCCCTTTACAAAATGGGTCATACCTGCTTTTTTAGAATACGCTTGATCCAACAAACTTATTTGGCCTTGAAATGGGGATAAATCTCCCAAGATTGCGCGAATAACAGGAGCCACATAAACGTGAAAAGAAGTAAGCACCGAAGCAGGATTCCCAGGCAAGCCAAATACGGGTATTTTTCCCTTTTTACCCACGAACAATGGTTTGGCTGGCTTCTGTTTTACCTTGTAAAAAAGCTCAACCACTCCGTTTTCTTTCAGGGCTGGCAGCACAAAATCATAGTCGCCAACTGAAATTCCGCCCGTAATGATCAAAATATCTGACTCCAACAAAGCCGTTTCAATGGCATTTGAAATCAATTCCAATGCATCACCACAAATGGCAATTTTAGATTCAATGCCAATTACAGATAATGCCGCTTGCAAGCCAAAGGAATTGCATTCAAAAACTTGTCCGGGTTGTATGGGAAATCCTGGCTGAACCACTTCTTTTCCAGTAACAATAATGGATATTTTAGGTTTGTTAAATACTTGCAATTCTGCAATGCCAACAGAAGCCAAGAAACCAATAGTGCCTGCATTGATAGGCGTGAATTTAGATAACACTACAGAACCGACCTTAGTTTGGCTCCCAGCTTTTCTAATATTTATTCCTTGACCAATATTTTCATCCAATATCCAAACTTGATCAGTCTTTCTCTCCGCTTTTTCTTGCATCACCACAGCATCTGCACCCTGTGGCACCATGGCCCCAGTGAAAATGCGCATGGCTTCTCCAACATTTAAATGCACAGAAACATTGTCGCCCGCAGCCGATTCCCCAATGATTTTAAATGGAGATTTTCTATCCCAATTTTGTAAAGAAATGGCATATCCATCCATGGCAGAATTGTCGAACCCTGGAACTTGATAATGGGCAATTACATTTTCTGAAATACACCTAGATATAGAAGCCATTAATGAAACTTTCTCAGTGCCCAAAGTACCAAACAACTTTTCCAATTCAATGCGTGCTTTCTCTACCGATACCATTTTATCCCCCTATTGAAATCATACTTCTATTTTGCAATTTATCTGCATCCAATTGCAAATAATTTTCATCAAATTGGCCTCCTAATTTTTCTTTTTTCAACCTTATACTTTCTTGAATTAAGGGTACAATATTTTCTTGCCTTCTGACTGCACCCAAAATATCAGTTTCACCTGCTGAAAACAAACAGTTTTTGAATTTTCCATCGGCCGTAAGCCTCATTCTATTGCAGTCGCCACAGAAAGGGTGAGACATGGTTCCGATAATGGCAAAACTCCCTTTTGCACCTTCAATAAAATATTTACTTGCCGTGGCATTTTTTTCTTTTAAAAGCGGAATAAATTTATATTTTTCGGCTATTTTACCCAAAATTTCATCTGTAGGAAAAACCTTATCACCATGCCAAGTATTGCCAGCGAATGGCATAAATTCTATGTATCTCACGTGTACCGGTTTTTCAAAACTCCATCTTGCAAAATCCACAATTTCGGCATCATTGATTCCACGCATTACCACAACATTTACTTTTACATGAAATCCTTCTTCTATCAATAATTCAATGTTGTCTTTTACTTTTTGAAAAAGATTTCTGCGCGTTAATAAATAGAATCTATCAGAATCTAGGGTATCCAAACTGATATTTAACGAACGAATGCCTGCAAATTTAAAAACATCTACAAATTCATCCACCCTAATGCCATTGGATGTGATGGTTAATTCCACAGGCAATTTTGAAAGTCTTTCTATAATATCAGCCGCTTCTTTTCGCACCAAAGGTTCACCACCTGTCAGCCGTATTTTCTTTACGCCCAAGGAAACAAAAGTTTGGGCAATGCTAAGAATTTCATCTGTCGACATCAAATTTGCCCTTGAAGTGAAACTGATATCTTCCTCAGGCATACAGTAAAAACAACGCAAATTGCAGTTATCCGTAAGGGAAATGCGGAGATAGTCGTGAACACGATCGAAAGTATCGGTAAGCAAAGTCGGTGCAAACTTCGTGAAATAGGGGGAATAAATGCTATCCTTTATCGCGGGGGTTGAATTAATTCAAAATAAACTTACCTTTGCACCTTTCTAGCAGGAAGTTCAATTCTAAATATGGAAAGCGACAGTCGACAGACACCAAATTATGCTGAGGGTTTATTTCAAACGGCAAAACAAGGTACAAAAAGTACCTGCACTTTCAGAGCTTGAGAGCTTAGAAGATATCATATGGATTGACCTTCAAAATCCAAGTCCTGCTGAAATTAAAGATGTTGAAGCCCATTTTGAATTTAAGTTCCAAAGCAGACAAGAGCAATTGGAAATTGAAAGTTCTTCGAGGTACTTTGAAACCGACGATGAAATCATAGCCAATAGCAATTTTTTAAAATTCGATTCTAGCGGTGAAGGATTTATTGCCAGTGCCGTTTCGTTTATTCTGCAAGATGAAGTCATTTTCACCTACCGTGAATCTGATTTGGGTTCATTTGCCGAATGTGTTAAAAAAATAAAAGTTGGAGGCAAGTTTTTCCACTCAGGCAAGCAAATATTAACCACGCTGCTAGAAACAGACGTGGACAACGATGCAGATTTGCTTGAAAGCTTAGGAAGACAGGTAAGTGTGCTTTCTCGCGAAATGACCTTCAACCGCAATCCAGATGAAAAATTGATTTTTCAAATTTCTAGACTACAAGAATTAACCATGCTACTTCGTCAAAACGTAATTGACAAACAACGCGTGTTGTCTGCGATTTTAAAAAGCAAGGAATTTGAAGGCGAAGAATATGAAAGATTGCGCTTGGTTATTAAGGATATTAATTCTTTGGTAGACCATACCAATTTCAATTTTGAAAGGTTGGAATATTTGCAAAACACCTTCATGGGTTTGATCAATATCGAACAAAACAAAATCATTAAAATCTTTACCGTTGCTTCCGTAATTTTTATGCCTCCCACACTCATTGCAAGTGTTTATGGCATGAATTTCCACTTCATGCCTGAACTGTTATGGAAGTCGGGTTATTATTTAGCTTTGGGTCTAATGCTTGCCTCTAGTATGGTTACACTGTACTTTTTTAAACGCAGAAACTGGATTTAATTGTCATGCGATATGGGTTGTTTTTTGTTTTGTTATTTAGCTTAGAATCAGATATTCGCGCATTGTATGTTTCTGGTGTGGAAAACAGCAAAGATGCCGACAAGTTGGTAGCGACGTGTAAACCCAAAATCAACATCCCTTTTTACAGGGCGTATTATGCCAGTGGGCTTGGGTTTCAAGCCAAACACAGTTGGAACCCTGCCACCAAACTAAGCAAAGCAAAAGAAGCTGCAAACCAATTGAACTTGGCTGTAAATGCGGCAGTGAACGACTTTGAAGTGCGTTTCTTGCGTTTTAGTTATGAATACAAAGTGCCAGCCATTGTGGGAATTACAAAACATACCATTACGGATAAAAACTGGCTGCTTTTGCATTTGAACAAACAACATCCATTGTGGCCAAAAATCAAGTTGTTTTTAAATGATTGTGATTTGCTTTCTGCGGCGGAGAAAAAGGGGCTTTAATTGGCAACCCTATCACAGCGTAACCTGTCCCAATACAGCGGCAATTCCAGGCAGCACTTTTCCTTCGAAATATTCCAGTAAAGCGCCGCCACCTGTGGAAACATAGCTCACTCTATTTTCAAATCCGAATTTATGAACCGCTGCAGCACTGTCGCCACCTCCAATGAGACTAAATGCTCCGTTGGTTGTTGATTCTGCAACGGCCTCAGCAACCCCTTTGGTTCCATTTTCGAATTTTCCCATTTCAAAAACACCCATGGGACCATTCCACAATATGGTTTTTGAATTTAACAACACTTCCTTAAACGCTGCTGTAGATTTGGGTCCAATATCCAATCCCATCCATCCATTTGGAATGTTGTTGCTGTCGCAAATTTGGGTATTTGCATCCGCAGAAAAGGCATCTGCACAAACACTGTCTTCAGGTAAAAATATTTTAACCCCTTTGGCTTCCGCTTTTTTCAAAATTTCCAAACAAGTTTCCAGTCTTTCGTTTTCACAAAGGGAATTGCCAATATTTCCACCCTGGGCCTTGTAAAATGTGTACGCCATTCCCCCGCCAATGATGATATTGTCTGCGGTATTTATCAAATTTTCTACAATCAATATTTTATCCGAAACTTTAGCACCACCCACAATGGCGGTCAAGGGTCTTTGTGGCGACTTCATTACCCGATCTGCATTGGCAACCTCTTTGGCCATTACATAACCAAATGCACGTTTTCCTGAAAAAAAGTCGGCTATAACAGCCGTGCTTGCATGCGCGCGGTGGGCAGTTCCAAAAGCATCGTTAACATAAAACGTACCCAAGGCAGCCAGTTTGCCAGCAAATGCCTTATCCCCCATTTCTTCCTCTTTGTAAAACCGAAGGTTTTCCAACAACAATATTTCACCAGCCTTCAAATTGGCAGCAAGTTTCACCGCTTCTTCACCAATACAATCTGCTGCGAACTTTACGTCTTTGCCTGTAAGTTTAGACAAATGAGAAAGTATGTGGCGCAAAGAATATTTATCTACCGGTCCATCTTTGGGGCGCCCCAAATGGCTCATCAATATTACCGAACCCCCGTCATTTAGAATTTTATTAAGGGTTGGAATGGCTGCTGTTATTCTGCTATCGTCAGTAATATTAAAATCAGCATCCAAGGGTACATTAAAATCTACCCTTATCAAAACTTTTTCGCCAGCAAATGAAAATTGATCAATGTTAACCATATAGTGCTGCAAAGTTAAGTATATATTGAGACATGGGGAAAATAGAAAAACACATGCTTTATGGCACAGAAGTTGCTCATTAAGGGCAATGCTAAAAAGGATTACACCTTTATTACTCGCAATGGTATTTATATGCCAAGCATGTATTTTCAGCATTTCTGCTGCACCCACTGTAAAATTCGATAAACAGTTTGAACTTAGCGAATCCAACAGTGTACCCCTGGGTAGTCACTTCGATTTTACCATTGAAGATGAAGAGTTGGATGAAGATGAGAGCCAAGCATTTACAGACTTATCTTTTTTAGGATATTTCCGTGCTGAACTCAAAATTTCACCAAATTTAAATTCATCCATTTCGTTAAGTAGCGAAGCAATTTTGCGCACAATCTCGGCGAATCGGGATTTTATTTGCGTCTATATTCTTTAAAATTATTCTTAAAATTTGCGTATCCAAACTAATGGATAGGCAAACTTGCACGATTTGCCCGCTGCTATTGCAAATCTGTATTTAGCTATTTTCTTACGCAGCAATTTTCAAAAATTAAAACAATTAAACAGTTCCTACTCCGCATTGAAGGATACCTCTGTATCTGTTTGTATAGCTTGGCGTAGAAGTAATACAACACCTTATGGGGTAGGAACTTTTTAAATCTTAAATACCACAATGACAAAAAAAACAACACAGGATATTATAGCGTTTAATGAAGCGGAGGCACTGCAACATTTAAGACACTATTTGCCCGCCCAATCTCCACTAAAAGATTTCATTCACCACAATACATTGCATGCTTTTCAAGATCGAAAATTTCACGATGCTTTAAATGAAGCAAATTCAATATTCGGATACAAAACCTATTTGAGGTTGGATGAATATAGAAACTTGTATCAAAAAGGAACCATTACCAAAGTGCAACTCGAAAAAAGCATTCTAAAAAACAAAAGAAATTCTACCAAAGAATCCTGGGAATACAAACTTTTAGAATCGAACATAGATACTACAGTCTCTCCGAGAATTGGTGCACTTAGAAATCTTTGGAAAGACCAATACCATATGAATATGGACAAAGCGGTACATCCCATACTTTTTAGATTGCTTAGCAGTTATTTAGACCAAGGCATAAGCATCAGACCCTTCCCAGTGGAACAAAAAGGATTGATTGGTTCGTTGCGCGAAATGGTAAAAACGAGTTATGCTAATTTGTTTAGAAATGAACGTGCCAAAAATCTATTGTTGCATACCCACTGTAAAACAGAACATTTGTTAAAAATCGTTATTGGTGATGAAAATTTATACGAACAATACATTTTTGATCAACAATTTGCACATCCTGGCTGGTCTGGTATGGCTAGCACCATTGAAAACGACCCAAAAACATTGTTGGATCCAAAAAAAATTACATTGCATGATTTAATTGCCTTGGAAATGTTATTAGAAATCGATGCCTTGGATAGCAAATTTGGCGTTGAAAATTGGAAGCCTATGGGAGAATCCATTTCTGAAAAGCCCCAGCCATTGTTTTCCGATGTTCCAAGAAGCGAATTGCACGACATTTACACAATATGGCAAGATGCTTATGAGTGGAGTTATTATGATTCAATTCTTTGTGGAATTTTAGCAGCAACTTCCACGGTAAGCGAAACCCGCAATTCTACATTTGATGTATTTTTCTGTATTGATGATAGAGAGTGTTCCATTCGCAGGCATTTAGAAAAGGCAGATCCTTATTGCAATACATTTTCTACACCTGGCTTTTTTAATGTAGAATTCTACTTTCAGCCATCTGGAGGTAAATTTTTCACCAAAGTTTGCCCTGCACCATTGACTCCAAAATATTTAATCAAAGAAGAAAATGCTATAGACAAAAGAGATAAGGATGCACATTTTACAAAGTGGTCACATTCTTTGCTTTTTGGTTGGATGATATCCCAAACTTTGGGATTTTGGTCTGCATTTAAGCTGTTCATTAATATTTTCAGGCCTACTGTGGGTCCTGCAACATCCTATTCATTTAGGCATATGGATAAAAATGCAGATTTAACCATTGAAAATCACAATTTAAATGAAAAATCCCAAGGTTTACAAATCGGGTTTACTATTGATGAAATGACCGATCGTGTAGAAGGCCTTTTTAAAAGTACAGGATTTACAACAAAATTTTCTTCTCTGGTATATTTTGTAGGCCATGGAGCCAGTAGCATAAACAACACGCACTATGCTGGCTATGACTGTGGGGCATGTTCGGGAAGACCTGGCTCTGTGAATGCAAGGGTAATTTCATTTATGGCAAACCATCCGGTCGTGAGAAAAAACCTCCAATCGCGCGGAATTAATTTACCAGAAACAACACAATTTCTGGGAGCTTTGCACGACACCACCCGAGATGAAATAGAATTTTATGACGAAGCCAAATTAACACCAGAAAACAAAGAATTGCATGCTAGAAATGTGGTTAGTTTTCAAGAAGCTTTGCACGAAAATGCAAAAGAAAGATCGCGCAGGTTTGTATTGATGAATCACAACCAAAGCGCAGAATTGGTGCACAACAAAGTAAAACTTCGTTCCGTTTCCTTATTTGAACCTCGCCCTGAATTAAACCATGCAACGAATGCACTTTGCATCGTTGGACGCCGCGCGCTTACCCATCAATTGTTTTTAGACCGTCGGGCTTTCATGAATTCTTATGATTTCAACATAGACCCTACTGGTAAATATTTGTTAAACATTTTAAAAGCTGCAGCGCCGGTTTGCGGGGGAATAAATTTAGAATATTATTTCTCTCGCACAGACAATTACAAATTGGGTGCAGGAACAAAATTGCCGCACAATGTTATGGGTTTAATTGGGGTTGCCAATGGGGCTGATGGAGATTTAAGGCCTGGTCTGCCATTACAAATGATTGAAGTTCACGATCCCATTCGGTTAATGGTGATGGTTGAACATTTCCCTGAAATCATTTTAAAAACGATTTTGGAATCAGCCCCTACTTATGAATGGTTTAAAAATGAATGGATTCATTTAATCGCCATTCATCCAGAAAACAAATCACTTTTCCTATTTAAAAATGGTGAATTTATACCCTATACACCGGTTAAAAACAAAATTAAAACGGTGGAAAATATGGATACTTATTTTATGCAACATGCCGAAAATTTACCAGTGGTATTAATGAAAGAACCTTATGAATATTGATATTAATCCCTACATACACATATTTATATTCATCTCTTTAATTGGGTTTTCACTGAGTTTTTTAATTCCATCCAAAAAGGAAATATTGCTTTCCAGAATTGCATTTCTTACCGCTGGAATTAATGTTCTTTGTCTTATTGTCTTCATTTCACTCTGGCTTTATCAAGGCGCAGCAAGCCTCAACATTAAGGATTTAATTTTATACCAAACCCACGGTTATGAATTTCAACTCGATTTTTATTTCGACAGAATTTCTGCAGTTTATTTATTTGTAGGTGCTGTTTTAACTTTTTTAATCACCGTTTACAGTCGGTATTATTTGCACAGAGAAAGCGGTTATAAAAGGTTCTTTAATACCATTCTTTTCTTTTACGTGGGATACAATATCACCATTCTTTCAGGCAATTTTGAAACCCTGTTTATCGGCTGGGAAATATTGGGAATTTCCTCATTTTTACTCATTGCTTTTTATAGAGATAGGTATTTGCCTGTAAGAAATGCCGTTAAAGTATTTTCCATTTACCGTATCGGAGATGTAGGTATCCTTTTGGCCATGTGGGCCAGTCATCACTTGTGGCACGAGAATATTACGTTTCTTAAATTAAACGACAATGTTTTGGTTCATCATTACCTAGAAAATCATTCGTGGGTTGGAACTTTTATAGCGTTAATGATAGTAATTGCAGCGGCGGCCAAATCAGCCCAACTGCCCTTTTCTTCTTGGCTCCCGCGCGCCATGGAAGGTCCTACCCCATCAAGCGCTATTTTTTATGGATCTTTATCTGTCCATTTTGGCGTATTTTTATTGTTGCGCACCTATCCTTTTTGGGAAAACCAACATGTTGTTCGCATTTTAATTGCAGCCTTGGGCATAAGCTCAAGTATCGTGGCCACTTTAATTGCTAGGGTACAATCTTCGATAAAAACGCAAATTGCGTATTCTTCCATCGCCCAAATAGGACTCATTTTCATTGAAATTGCCTTGGGTTTCGAAAACTTAGCATTGGCACATTTTGCAGGCAATGCATTCTTAAGAACTTACCAACTTTTGGTATCTCCTTCTGTAGTGAGCTACATGATTAAAGAGCAATTCTACAATTTTACACCACGCAAACACTCCGCAGAAGATACCTTGCCAAAAAGATTGGAATACTCAACTTATTTTCTAAGTCTTAAGGAATTTAATATGGATACCCTTATCAACCGTTGGATATTTACACCACTCAAAACATTGGGACATCAGCTAGATTTTATTACTGTCCGAAATGTTTTCTATTATTTTATTCCAGCCTATTTGGTTGGTTTTTTCTTTCTTTTTCATGAAGACAATATTCCAGATACCATTGAACGCACCTTGCCCATTATATTTTCTTTTATTGGGTTGTTAATGGTGTTAAAGTCATTTTCTGAAAGAAAATCTCCTGCACTGGCTTGGCTGTTAATTATCATGAACCACTTTTGGATTGCTTTGGCAGTTTCCTTTAATGAACATTACAATTTAGGCCATTCTGCACTCTATTTAAGTGGAATCGCTTTCTTTGGTATCATTGGATATATCAGTTTAAGAATGCTCCAGAAAATTGAATTTAAGAATTTTGATATGAACCAATATTATGGGCATATTTATGAGCATCCAAGGTTCGCAACTTTCTTTTTCATCGCTTGTCTTGGCCTCATGGGATTCCCTATTTCCCCCACATTTATTGGCGAAGATTTATTATACACGCATATCCATGAAACGCAATTTTTACTGGCGTTTTTTAATGCGCTTGGATTTATCATAGGCGGCATTTCCATCATAAGGATGTATGCCCGTTTATTCCTAGGTCCACATGTGAAAACTTACCACGAAACACCCATTAAATCCACTTAAAAAAAATAAAATGAAAAATAAAAACATACAAATCCCAAAAGATGGATTTAGCGGAATGAAAGAAAATTTCGCCACAGACGCAATGTCTGGATTTCTCGTATTTTTACTGGCGCTGCCGCTAAGTTTAGGCATTGCAAAAGCCAGTGACTTCCCAGCAATTATGGGTCTGATTACTGCCATGATTGGTGGTATTTTGGTCTCCTTTTTTGCAGGTTCTAAATTAACCATAAAAGGACCAGCAGCGGGCTTAATTGTTATTGTAGCCAGCGCCGTTGCAGAACTAGGTCAGGGCGACTCGATTCGAGGCTGGCACTTGGCTCTTGGCGCTATTGTTATTGCCGGTATTGTTCAAATTCTTTTTGG
>Ga0105048_10015311_pt1 | contig 11907 bp, 9 predicted proteins | sample MAT05_FD_78382 | JGI IMG/M metagenome (GOLD analysis project Ga0105048, IMG submission 78382) | Freshwater microbial communities from Lake Fryxell liftoff mats and glacier meltwater in Antarctica - MAT-05 | ecosystem: Environmental > Aquatic > Freshwater > Ice > Liftoff microbial mat | place...
ATCGTGCGATCGAAGTGTTGCTCGAATCCAAGGGATACTGCCGTTCCCACAAGATTTCATTCGACGCCCAGGATGTTCTCGAAGAACTGCTTGAAGCGAGAATGACAGGTGTTTCCGATCCAAAGAAGAATCGCGACAGCAAAAGACCGGTGCAGCGCCGCCCTGCAACCGCGCGAAAATAGGATGTGCCCGTCATACCGCGGCCCCGTTACTCCGGAAGGACTCCTCAATGTCGGCTGAAATTTGGTCGATCAAGCGCCTACTGCAGTGGACGCAGCAGTTTCTCAAAGAGAAGGGCGTTGAGAGCGCCCGCCTCGAAGCCGAGATCCTTCTGGCGCATGTTCTGGGCTGCAAGCGGATCGATCTCTATGTTCGCTCCGAGGAACAACCGGCTGACGACAAACGCACGACGTTTCGCGAGTTGATCAAGAAGCGCGTGGATGGCTGTCCCGTGGCCTATCTCGTCGGGCAGCGCGAGTTCTTTCAGTTGAACTTCGCCGTCACGCCCGCGGTGCTGATCCCCCGGCCCGAAACGGAACTGCTGGTGATCGAGGCGATCCGACTGCTCAAGGGTAAGGAATCTTCGCGTGTGCTCGACATCGGCACCGGCTCGGGTTGCATTGCGTTGAGCATCGCGAAGCAGTGCCCGGCTGCGCGCATCACCGCCAGCGACAAGAGCGAACAGGCGCTGGCCATTGCGACCCGGAACGCCGCCACGCATCGGCTGGGCGAGCACGTGCGCTTCATACTGGGCGATCTGTTCGCGTCGATCGGCGATGAGACATTCGATTTGATCATCAGCAACCCGCCGTACATCGCGACCGCGGAGATCGAGACCCTTGATCGCGACGTACGTGACTTTGAACCGCGTACCGCCCTTGATGGCGGCGCAGACGGGTTGGGCATCTATCGACGACTCATCGCCGAAACCCCATCGCATCTCGCACCGGGCGGCTCTCTGCTGCTGGAAATCGGCGCGACGCAGGAATCAGCCGTTCATGAACTGCTGAAAGCAACAGGCCGATTCACCGATGTGAAGACGCACCGCGACGCGCAGAAGTTGCCGCGCGTGATCGAAGCGGGATAGTTGCAGCCTAAACATCGAGTTGATGACTGTCCGTCGGAGCAAGAAGCGCGAGGGCGTGTGAACAAATCTCGCGCAAAGCCGCCAAGGAAATCACGAGATGGCCGCCAGCTGATGTACTTCTTTGCGGCGCTGCGTCCTGGCGCGACAACGTCATCGATTTATTCATAAACCCCATAGGCTTCCGGCTCGGTCCCGTCTGCACCGTTTGTCATGCCGTTCAGGTACACTAGCCCGGCAGTGTGAATTCGTTCTTGAATTCGGACTTCCGCAGGTTAGGCTACCCTCTACCCTTTCAACGATGAATCGCCTTATGAACCAAGCCATGGAACCCGGTGATGCAGGCAAACAGGCCGAGACCTCGTTGACCGCGGACTCGCCTGGTGGGCACTTCGTGCAAAGGGACAGTACCGAAACTCAGGCGCAATCCCCGCATGAACTTCGTGTGGCGGAGTCCCGAAGTCAGCAGGAGTCCATGCCGGTTGCCCCGACCGGGTACGAGATCATTTCCGAGCTGGGCCGGGGCGGCATGGGGGTCGTCTACAAGGCGAGGCAGTTGCGACTGCAACGAATCGTGGCGTTGAAGATGATCCTGGGCCGGGGATTCTCCAGCGGTGAACTGCGCGAGCGCTTCCTGATCGAAGCCGAGGCGATTGCCCGCCTGCAGCACCCGAACATCGTCCAGATCTACGAGAACGGCGAGACGGCGGACAATCACTGGTTTTCGCTCGAGTACTGCAGCGGCGGTTCGCTCGATCAACGCCTGGCGAAAGGGGCCCTGCCCGCGCGCGAAGCGGCCGAACTGGTCGAGAAGCTTGCGCGCGGGATGGCGGCCGCGCATCTGAAGGGAATCGTCCACCGCGACTTGAAGCCGGCCAACGTGCTGCTGACCGAAGACGGCACACCGAAGATCACCGACTTTGGTCTCGCCAAGAAACTCGATGACCTGGGCGGCAGCACCAACGCTGATGTGATCGTCGGCACGCCCAGCTACATGGCGCCGGAACAGGCATGCGGCGAGTCGATCCTTGCCGGCCCCGCGACCGACGTCTACTCGCTGGGAGCGATCCTTTACGAGTGCCTGACTGGTCGGCCGCCGTTCAGGGCGGCCAATGCGATTCGCACGCTCGAACTGGTTCGGAAGCACGAACCGGTGCCACCACATCAACTGGCTCCGCAGACCCCGACGGAACTGGAAGCGATCTGCCTGAAGTGCCTGCAGAAGGTTCCGACGCGCCGCTACGCCAGCGCGCGAGACCTGGCGGATGACCTGCATCACTACCTGCATGGGCACCCGCTGCAGACGACGCCGCTGGTCGGATCAACGGAGCCGTTGCGACTTGCGGAACTCAGCCGCCTGTTATGGCAAGTCGATCCCGGCGCAGTGGTTGTTCGAGGCCACATTATCGATCGCGTCGTGAAGCATGTGGCCGGCACAAGATGGTACCTTTGGACCGTTCCCCATTCGCATTGCTTCGTTGTCGACCGGGCAACTCTGTTCAAGCATGTCGAGCAGGACGAGTTGGCGCTGCCGACGGACCACCCCCTTCCCGAGACGGTGCTGTTGTTGCGGCGGCCGGCAGATGATGAATGGAACGAATCGCGCGACGACATCCTTTGCCGTTACTGGCGGTTGCTTTTTCACGCACGCGTGCATGCGGTATGCGAAAGGCACCTCCATGGCCTGCCGCAGGTGGAACTCGACAGACGCATCGATGCGATCGGCCGCTCCGCGTTCGAGGAGGCGCGGTCGGTATTGATCGAGGATCGCCAGTTGCTTCAGCCGGAGAGCGACCTGGCCGCGTACATCGAACTCGCTGCCGTGTTTCTCGAACTTCGTTTCTTCGCGCCGAATCTGCTCCCTGTCTATTTTCCCAGCCTGGTTGATCGGGCGAGTATCGAAGTCGTGCTGGCCGGCGACATTGATGGAGCGGGGTTGTATGCCGAGTGCCGGTTGCGGGGTGCCCCCGACCCGATGCCGCGAACCGATGACCAGACCGACGAATCCCATGAATACTTCGATCAGCTGTCGCGCTCGGCCGAGCGCTCGTCCAGAAACGGCGATGCCGTCGGGGCCGCCATTCTGTACACGCGTGCCGCGCGTGTCGCGCCGGCGTCGCGGACCGGCCCATCGGAGGCGGCCGCCCGACGTCAAGTTTTCTCCCTGGTTGCCCGGTTGCAGTCGGCACTCGCACTGTCGATCACCGACGCGGATGCATGGCGCGGCCTGTTGCCGCCATTGCTCGATAAAGCGGATCAGGGATCGCACCCCGTCGAAGCAGCCATTCTCTACGATCTTCAGCGTGTCTGCATCGAAACCGAGCGAACCACTTACAATCTCGAGATCGGCGAGTGGATCCTGTCGCTGGGTCGCAAAGCGCTGCTGCGCCCTCTGGAATGCCAGCGATTTGTCCGCATTCCTGTGTTGCTGCGGGCGGCCGTGCGCCGGCTGACGGCAGCCCGGCTTGCGGATGCCGATCGCCAGGCACTGGCCGGGCTGTTGCGTGAAACGTTGAACCGGGCCGAGGAGCGACTGCGCAGTCGTTTCCGTCCCGTACTGGATGCCGCCTTGCGCGATACGGGGTTGCGGCCCACGTCCCCGCCTGAAGAAGCTGTGTTCGCGAAGACCGTCGAGGAACTTCTTGACTGTATTTCATCGGCCGGCTTCCTCGGTTTCGCCGACTTGCGGGATGCGCTGGCGCGAGGCGAGTTGAAACTCGCCGACCTGGCCGGCCTGCATGAAATCGTCCATGGCGACCCGCTGATCCGCCTTGATCGACGGCTGGACTTGCTGCTGGAAGGCGTCTATCGCCCGGCTGAGACATACACACGGGCGCTCGAGCGCGGTGCCTCGGTCCTCGCGGGTACTCCGGGAGGGCGATGGCTGACGCGGAATGTCATCGGCACGTTCGGCATCGCGTTCCTGCTGATGCAGTTCATCTGGCTGCTGATCGCCGAGAAAAGGGCGGCCGCGGACAGGCTCGCCAGCGGCGACACCAGTCCGGTGACGGCCGCGGAGAAATGGCAGGCGTTCAGCGGCGGCTGGAACACCCAGGTCTGGTTTCATGCGGCATGGATCCTGCTCGGCGGCGGGATCCTGGCCGTGCTGCATTCTCCGTCAATGAAAAGTGCCTTGCGCCGTGCCGGGCGTGCCGTCATCCGGACGGCACGATACCTGTTCCTCGAACTGCCCGACCTGGCCTGGCAAAACTCGTGGCTGCAGCATTTGCGGGCCAGCATCTCCTTTCAAATTGCCCTGCAGTACATCGGCAAGCCGCTGGGTTTGTGTGCGGTGGCCTGGGCCGTGGCCGAGCCGTTGCGTCCCTGGCCTGGCCCGGCACTGCTGACTTTTCTCGGTGCCGTCATCATCACCAATTCGCGGATCGGGCAGTTGATCGATCTGTTTCTGCTGGAACTATCAAGCCGGCTGATCAGGGTACTGACAGCCGCGCCGGCACTGCTGCGCTGGATCGCCCGCGGGTTCCGTGAGATGGTGCGTATGCTCGATTGGACCATGGCACGGATTGACGACTGGCTGCGCCTGCGCGGGCGTTCCGGCCCCTTCGGCATCGCCCTGCGCGTCGTGAGCAAGATCATCTGGACGCCGCTGGCGTTCCTCGTTCGGTTCTACTCCGTCGTCCTGATCGAACCGACGATCAACCCCGTCAAGCTGCCGATGACACTGGTGTTCGCCAAGTTCGTCTACCCGCTGTTGGCCGTCGTGGGTCTGTTCACCTTCGAGATGGACTGGAGCGCAGGCGGCCTTCCTGCGGTGGAAGTCTATGCCGCCGGCAAAGACGAGTTGGCGCAATGGATCCCGGCCTGGATGGCGTTCGTCCTCGTTGTCGGCACGTTCTGGCTGCTGCCCGACGCATGTACGTTCCTGTTCTGGGAAGTGCGTGAGAACTGGCGGCTGTTCCAGGCCAATCGACCGAGCGTACTGCGGCCGGTGCGTGTCGGCCCGCATGGGGAGACGCTGCACGATCTGCTGCACTACTCGTTTCATTCGGGGACGCTGCCGCGGCTGTACGCCAGGCTGCGCCGGGCGGAGCGCAACGCCGCCCAGACCGATGAATGGCGCGAAGTTCGCAATCTGCGGCAAGGGTTGGAACAGATCGAGGAGTCGATCCGACGCTTCGTCGATCGTGATTTCGTCGCCTTCCTGAATCGACCGAACGTCTGGGAGTCAAACAAACCGCTGCGCGTCGGGCGGATCAATCTGGGCCTCAACCGGGTACGCGTCGAACTGGTGGCTGAAAACAGTGCCGCTTCGGCATGGGTGGAATGGGAAGACCGTGCCGGCTGGCTGGTCGCCCGCTTCGTGCAACTCGGCTTCGTGAGCGGACTGTCGAAGTCGCAATCGCTGACGTTCCAGAAAGCACTCGGCTATCTGCACGCGCGCGCCGGTGTCGATCTCGTTCGGGAACAGGTCGATGCGTCATTGCCGACAGAGGCGGTCCGCAGCGAGATCGGTTCGGCGGGCCTGACAGTTTGGTACGGCTCGCGCGATCACGCGCCCGCGGTGTACGATCTGAAAGAGGACGGCGAGGGCCTGCACCCGCGCGACCTGAAAACCCGACAACGGAATGAGGCCCCTGTACTGCCTGCCGACCGCCTTCTGTTCAATCGCCAACGGCTCAACTGGGTTCAGTGGGTGGCAACGTGGAAATCCGACGCCGAGATGACGATCCCACTGCTGCCCGAACAAGCTGTCGAGCTCCCGTCGACAACCGCTTGAGGCGTTCGACGTCGAACTTGTGCGGCTATTTCGTTGCCCTCGTTCGATATCGCGCTATAATTCATCGGAATAGTCCTGCCACATGAGGCGGCGGGGCGACTCTCCCCGGATTCCGAAAGCACACCTTACATGGTTCAGACATTGCAGGCCCCGTCACTCGAACGGCTCAAGACCCGACCCATTCTCGATCAACTACAAGGTGCCTGGGCTGCCGTCGCCGGCAGACGCCACTGCCGTCTGCTGATCGCGGGCACCCGCTACAGCTTCGAGATCGAAGAAGGCAACATCTACATCGGCACCCTCTTCCTCGACGACGAGGCGCCCCGGCAGATGGACATGCTGATTGAAGAAGGCCCCGACGACGTGCGCGGCCTGATTTCGCTGTGCCTGTTCCAGGTCGATGACGACGTGCTTCGCTGGTGCCCGACCCGTCCCGGCACCGACCGCCGACTGCGGACATTTCCGAGTGTTGAAGACGATCGCTATCTGTCGCTGGTGATGAAGCGCGCGCCCAGGCGCCGGCCGCGCTGAGCCGTCGGTGGCGGCGACTGGATTGGAGCACGAAGTGAATCCCGATTGCCTTCAACAAAATGCGTGATCATGACGAAAACGCGCGAACGAGGCGAGAACGAAATCACTCTGGAAGCCAAACGCGAAGCAGCAAGAACGGGCGAATCAGTTTGCACTGTACCAGCTCGATTGCTTACTGCCGCCAGAGATGCTGACGATCGAGCACGAGCAATAAAGATTGTGCAGGCCCAGAAGTTTCCCGGTTGTCGCAATCGGAGAACGCGGGGATCGTGACATGAAATGGTATGCCGCGCACTTGGTCTTTTACTTCAAGTTGAAGGAGGACAACCAAGCGACTTTTCCGGTATGGGAAAACATTGTTCTTATCAGCGCTCGCACGGAAGACGAGGCCTTCGCCAAGGCCGACGAACGCGCACGCGATGAGTTGCTTGGAAACGACGAGAGCCTGCGATGGGGCGGCCAACCCGCCGAAATGATCTATGCAGGTGTTCGAAAGATGAGGACCTGCCAATTTGAGGAGGAACGGCCGGGCGATGGAACTGAGGTGTCGTATATCGAGATGGAACTCGCGTCGGAGGCGGCAATCCGCAAGTTCGTCGATGGCCTACCCGTCTCCGTGATGATCACGGATGCAATTCCAGAAGTCAGTTTTGTTGCAGTCAACGGGATCGATCAGAATGCGGTCGTTCCGGGGAGGCAAACATGATTCCGGATATTCGCTGGATTCATTCAGCCTATGGATTCTCGCTGGACAAAGATCGCATCAGTGTGCCGCGCAATGCCCGGGGTGAACTTTCGCGCATGTACAATGAATTGAACGGCACCGACGCATTGACAGTCTGCTACATCGCCGAATCTGCACCGGACGACTATGCGACTCCCGAGATGAATGGAAAGCTCATCGCCGCAGCCAGAGTCTTGACCATGCCGCCGGCTGTTTTGTGGAACGCATATCCCGATTTGAGAGAGATCCGGTCAGGTGGCCAATTGGTGTCCCTTGCGAGGTTGTTTATGCACCCCCAGTGGCAGAGTGCCCATCGTTAAGAGCGCTTGCTGGTGAGATCTTTCCTGCGACGCGGTTCGGGGAGTTTACCCGGAAGATTCGCGGTACACCGTACAAGCTTCCCGTGGAGTTGGCGTCACGCTTGAACGAGCAGTTTGCGAAGTTTGAGCGAGTTCGGTAAACATTGCACGATCGTTCGTCGGGAGATTGCTACCTCGTGCTGCCCGCATCTTGATCTGAAGTACTGCACGACATCGAAGCTGATCAACGTCGACAAGTACCGCACCACCCCCCGTTCACTTCACCACCTTCAGCACATCCCCCACCGGCTTCGCCGCTTTCGGTTCGGCAGCGCAATAGTCTTCACCAAGTAGCGCAGCGAGTGTGGCGGCAACCTGGGCTTGTGACACCGGCGGCACTTCGCTGCGCTCGCCGAGTGCGGGCGTATCCGGCCCCATGAACGCCATCCAGGTGAACTCCGAGCCCTTCACCGCTTTGCCGTGGCTTTTCCAGCCGACTGGGGGGTCGCCCCGGCCATGGTCGCAGGTGAAGATCAGCGTTGTCTTTCCCTTGTATTCGGGCATCGTCTGGATCGTTTCCCACAGCAACTGCACGAACCGGTCGGCCTTGTTTGCCGCCGTCAGGTATCGGTCGTAGCGGCCTTCGTGGCAGCGCTCGTCGGTTTCGTCGAGCGACAGAAACAGCACGCGAGGCTTCTTCTTCGCGATGTAGTCCATGGCGGCGGCAAACGTGAACGCATCGGAACGCGCTTCTTCACCCAACTGCTTGCGCTCGTCCATCATCGCTTTGATCGCCTTCAGCGACGGCGTTGCCGGCAGGTCGGCAGGCAAATCCGGGGACACGTTGACAAGCAGCTTGCTGCGCTCGCTGTTAATAATGAACGGGAAGACGTCCCACGTTGTGAATGCGGCCACCTTGCCGCTGTAGGCCGGCTTCTCGTTCAGCCATTCCAGCACGGTGACGTTGGGATTGTTCCGCTTGGCATTGCTGTTGATACGCGGGTCGACGAAACCGCAGAGAATTTCGCTGTAACCGGGATAGGAAAAGTTCAGGCCGTTGGCGATGCGCGCCGTGCTTTTCTTCCACTGGTTGCCGTAAATCTGTCCGTTCTTCGCCATCTCGGTCCAGACGAATGGGAACAGGGCTTCACGGCGCTGTTCCCGGGTGCCGGTGCCGAAGAGCTTCTTGAGCGGTTCGACTTTCTCGACCCCGCCCCTCTCCTTGTTCAACAGTTCATCGTCGGCACCGCCGAACATTTCCTGCCAGCGCACGCCATCGCTCATGACGAGGATGACGTTCTCGGTCTGCCGCTTCGGCTCCCCGGCCAGTGCGGCCGGGGTGAGCATCAGCACAATGAACAGGGTCAAACGCATCGGTCCGCTCCAATCAGGCATGCACCGGTTCGAGAACCTGGTTCCACCTGCGATGCGTGCGGGCCTTCCAGTTGCCTTTGTGATAGGCGTAGCCCATGATGAGCGGCACGGCGATCGTTGCTTCGCTGAACACCATCTGCTCGTAGGCGAGATCGACCTTGCCCCAGCTTGAGGCCTCTTTCAGCGTACTGCCCGAGAGAGCGCCGTCACGCACGTCGGCCACGGTGATCTGGACGGCGTACTTGTGCATCGGCACTTCTTCACCGAGAACGTCCGCGGCAACAACCACGTCCTGCGCGAAGTTCTTGGGCACGCCGCCGCCGATCATGAACAGGCCCGTGGTCGGGCAGTGGATCTTCAACTGCGTCAGTTCGTAAAAGTCCTTGGCGCTGTCGAGGCTGACCTTCGGGCCATCGCCGCGGGCGTGCTGGTGGGCCACCAGGCCGAAGCCGGCCGAGCAATCGCTGAACGCGGGGCAGAAGATCGGCACATCGTGCTGGTACGCTTCCCAGACGATGCTGTCGGGCGTCTTGCAGCCGTTCTTTTCGAGATAAGCTCCCATCGCATGAATGAACTCACGCGACGAGTAGGGGCGATGTTCGAGTTCATCGGTGATCTGCCGGATCGTGTCATCGCAGATGCGCAGATCGTCTTCGTCGATCAGCGTGTCGTAGATGCGGTCGATGTGCAGTTCGCGGAGTTCGCCGTCGTACATGCCCGAACGCAGGGCTTCCTCACCTACATAATGTTTGAAGCCGAGCGCTTCGAAGAAGTCCTGATCGACGATGTTGGCCCCGGTGCTGACGACGGCATCGACGAGCTTGTAGCGGATCGCGTCCGCGAAGACTTTTTTCAGCCCCGCGCTGATGAGCGACCCGGCCAGGCACAGGATGATGCCGCAGTCCTTGTCGGCCACCATCCGATCGGTGATGTCGGCCGCGCGGGCCAGATCACGGGCCGAGAAGGCCATGTTCTTCATGGCATCGACCAACGGCACGACGTTATGCTTCGTCATGTCCAGGTGTTCGATCGGCTTGGCGAGCAGTTCTTCCTTCTTGAGCTTCATCACTATCTCCGCGGCACGGGACTTCGTTAAGCAGAGATTATAGAGACGCGGTCAAGAAGGAACGCACTTCGCCATTTGTTCATAGTCACCTGACGCCTTCAAGTCCGATTCCGGCATTCTGCCACCGTCGGCTGGACAGCAACTGGCCGATACAGTTATATGGACGCGCGTACACTTCCTGTCCCTCATTCGGGGGTCGAGCATGAAAGCCCCGTCTGAATTTCAACCTGCCGATCTGATTCCGAAGGTCGTCGACGACCTGATGAATTGCCGGTCGTGGGAAGCCGTGGCCAAAAGGCACGAACTCGACCTCGGCGAGATGCAGCAGTGGCCCACGGAGTTCGCATTCGAGTGGCAGAAGAGCCTGGGCGAATCCGAAGACCGCATGGGTATCGAAATAGCCGCCGAACTGCGGCTGGTGCTCCGCCGCTTGCTGCGATCCGAATCGGAAGATACCCGCATCAAGGCCGCGCAGCAGCTGTTGAAGCTGCATATCGAGAACGCGCGAATCGCGAGCAGGCAAGCAACGAACGGTTAGCGACGAGGTTAGCCGCGACCCGGAAGCTCTGCGGAGGGGAGCGTTCAGCCTTTAACGGGCATTTTCTCTGAGGAATCCGCCATGCGACTCGCGTTAAACCTGCGGTTGAACGTCCTGCCGATGAACCGCGGTCCTCGCTTGGACCTGCCGTTCGACGCGCAACTGCTGAGCGGTGCCCGGCAGGACGTGAATCGTTTCATGGAGTTATGCTTCACCGATCCTGGCGGCCGACCGCTGCGTCAGGGACGCCTGCACGTCGAGCTGCAACAGTTTCTGAACGAACATCACAAGGCTCTCATTGAATTGCCTCGCGATCACGGCAAGACGATGCAGGTCTGCTCGCGCGTCTTGTGGGAACTCGGCAACGACCCGAGTCTGCGCGTGAAGATCGTTTGTTCCTCCGAGGCCGTGGCCGCGGAGCGCGGCCGTTTCCTGCTGACGGCCCTGCAACGCAATCGGGCATTGCGGGCTTGCTTTCCCGGGTTACGGCCGACCGTGCCGCAAAGCAGCACGCGCTTCAGCGTTCAAAGGCCGGCGAACGTCATCGGACCCAGCGTGACGGCCATCGGCGTCGGGGCGTCGCTGACCGGCACGCGCGCCGACCTGCTCGTGTGCGACGACATCGTCGATGTGAAGGCGATCGCCAGCCGCAACGAGCGCGAACGCATCAAGAAGTACTTCCGCGACAATCTGATGAACCTGCTCGAACCCGACGGGCGTTGCTGGTGCCTGTTCACCCCCTGGCACGACGCCGATCTGAACAGCGAGTTGAAGAAGAATGCCGCCTTCGCGCACTTCTGCCGCGCCATCGACGCGGACATGACACCGATCTGGCCCGAACGCTGGCCCCGTGTGAAGCTGGAGGAACGCTGCCGGGAGATCGGCACCACTTCGTTCGCGCGCGGCTATCGGCTGCTGCCGCTCGCGCCCGACGCGATGCCGATCCGCCCCGAGTGGATCCGCGTCTGGCTCGACGAACGGCCCTTCGAGCGCGTGGTGCTGTCGATCGATCCGGCCGTTTCAGTCCGGGCGCAGGCGGACGCCTCGGCCCTCGTGGTACTCGGCTTGACGGCCGGCAACGAGATTCGCTGTCTGGAGGCGACCGCCCGCCGGGTCAATGCCCCCGACTTGATGCAGTCAATCGACGATGCCGACCGCCGGCATCGGCCCGACGTGATCCTGTTCGAAAGCAACGCGGCCTTCGCGGGGATCAAGGATCTGCTGATCCGGCATGCCCGCTACGGGCCGAAGATTCAGGGAGTGATCCAATCGCGCGAGAAGGCGGCACGCGTGTCGTCGTTCAGCGTTCTCGTCGAGAATGGTTCATTCCGGTTGAAGGGAGATTCGCACGGCGAAGTGGATGCCGGTCAACAAGTGCTCCGCGACGAGATGATGACGTTCCCCGCCGGCGAACACGATGATTTACTGGATGCGGCAGCGACGGGCTCGGCGTGGCTGCTGGACCACCGCGAGCCGCGCGTCTGGTGATGAGGGTTGCACCGAAGAGCCGCGCACGAAGTAAGCGGATCTTCCGGCGCTTACTTCGCGCGTGG
>Ga0105048_10015313_pt1 | contig 11906 bp, 8 predicted proteins | sample MAT05_FD_78382 | JGI IMG/M metagenome (GOLD analysis project Ga0105048, IMG submission 78382) | Freshwater microbial communities from Lake Fryxell liftoff mats and glacier meltwater in Antarctica - MAT-05 | ecosystem: Environmental > Aquatic > Freshwater > Ice > Liftoff microbial mat | place...
ACGAATGATCGCGAGCGACGGACGAGGCGCAATCGTCGAAGGATTGTTGACAGCGACAGTCGGCCAGGTGTTCACCATTGCCGGACTCACCGCTTCCAACTCGTCTGCGATGAGCGCCGAGATCAACGACAACATGGGAGCGCGATTGGTGGTCGCCGGCAGCGGCGGCCGAGTGGGCTATGCGTACTACGAGGCGGGCGACTTCACGTACAACGGCGGTGATGCCGGAACTCCCACGCCAGGGGCCAACGGTGCCGGCCCCCACGCGGGGGCGGGCGCAACCCAGAGCAGCGGTGGAGCCGGCGGGGTCGGACCCGGGGGCTCTGGCGAGAGCGGCGACACCGCCGGTGTCGGTGTCGGTGGCATCGCCAGTGATTTCTACACGAACCATGGCAACTACATCGAAATCTACGGCGGAGACGGCGGCTCCGGCTACCACGGCGGCGGTGGCGCCGGTGCCGGCGACGAGTCCGACCCAACCGGTGGCGGGGGCGGCGGCGGTTCGTCGTTCGCTGATCCGACGCTCACGAGCGACGTCACCTACGAGCTCGACGATCTGCGATCCGGACCGAGGGTCATTGTCTACGCCTGCACGCCACCACCGGCGATGCCGCTGACGATACCTGCCGGATACACGTGTGGCTCGCCGACCATCTTCAATCTGACCAGCGGCATCGATCGATTCACCGTCCCCGCCGGCCAGACGGTGGCCATCATCGACGCCTACGGCGCATCTGGCGGCAGTCTTGCTCTTTCCTCGCTGGGGCCGATCCTCGGTGTAGCAGGAATCAGCGCTGAAGATCTCGTGGCCCTCGGCGGTTCGGGCGGTCGCGCCTCGACCATCGTGCCGGTCGCCCCCGGAGCCATCCTGGACGTTCGGGTCGGTGGCAACGGCTCCCAGACTCTCAACGGTGACGAGGTTGCCGGTGGATTCAACGGCGGCGGCAGTGCCTCCAACGACTCCAGCGGAGCCTCGACCAGCGGTGGCGGTGCCTCCGATGTCCGACCGGCGGGTGGCGACATCACATCGAGCTACGTCGTCGCCGGCGGTGGTGGCGGTGCAGGCCGACTCGGGTCAGGTGGAGAGATCTTCGATCGGCCGACGCTGAACTTCGCAGGACCGTCCGCAGACGGGGTTGACGACGTCTTCGACGGCGGTTCGGCGGGCTTCCCGGCGGGTGCGAACGGGACCGGCATCCTTCCCGGCACGGGCGGCGACCAAGCTGTCGGCGGAAGCTCCGGCGCGATTCCGTCGGGCAGCTTCAACCCCGCTGGTGCCGGCTTCGGCGGCTCGGTCGAAGGCGACTCCGGATATGGCGGATCGCTGGCCGGCGGCGGCGGCGGCTGGTTCGGCGGCGGTTCGAGCGGTTCGCTGATCGATGATGAGGCACAGGTGTTCGACAGCAGTGCGTCGTCGGGTGGCGGCGGTTCGAGCGGTTCGCTGATCGATGATGAGGCACAGGTGTTCGACAGCAGTGCGTCGTCGGGTGGCGGCGGGTCGTCGTACGCGGTGACATCGAGCGGATTCTCGGCGCCTGTGTTCGAGAACGGCGTGCGCCAAGGCGCTGGGCTGGTACAGATCGTGACCTGCGCACTGACGCCGATCGAGACCATCACGACCAACATCGCCACGACAACCACCACGATCGACCCGGCGACCACGACCACGACGACAGCCGCTGCGGTGATCGCTGCCGCCCCGACGTCGACGATCGATTTCGGTTCCGGCGCCGGTCTGCCCGCCACGGGCTCCGACGCCACCTCGAGCGCATGGCTCGGGGCCGCGGCGTTGCTCGCCGGCGCCGTGCTGGTCGGAGTGACGCGGCGTCGCCGCACCAGCTGAACGCTCGACCGGCCGATCAGCCGATCACTCCGACGGACCAATCACCCGGACGGTCGACGATCGCCGTGGTCGCAGCATCCGCTGCGACCACGGCGAGTCAGCCGATTTCGTCAGGCATCTCGGTCTTGCGCCTGGTGATGAACTCGGTCAGTTCTTCGTCGATCGCGCTGTCGAGCGCGGGTGGTTCGTAGTCGGCCAGGCTCTTCTTCCAGAGCTTGTTGGCCCGGGTGTTGGCGTCGGTCGATCCCTCTTCCAACCACTGTTCGTAGCTGCTGTTGTCGGCGGTGTTGCTGCGATAGAAGGCACTCTCGAAGTTGGCCAGCGTGTGCGGCGAGCCGAGGAAGTGCATGCCCGGTTCCTGGGCGGTGATCGCGTCGACCGCTTGACCGTTCTCGCTCATGTCGACACCCTTCGCGAACGTGTGCATCATCCCGAGTTGGTCGGCGTCGAGCATGAACTTCTCGAACCCGAACGACAGACCACCCTCCAGCCAGCCAGCGGCGTGGAGGACGAAGTTGACGCCACCGAGCATCGTTGCCTGCAGCGTGTTCGCCGATTCGTACGCAGCCTGGGCGTCGGCGATCTTGGAGGCATTGAGGCCACCGCCCGAGCGGAACGGCACGCCGAGTCGACGGGCCAGGTGAGCCATCACGTACAGCACGAGCGACGGCTCCGGTGTGCCGAAGGTGGGGGCGCCGGTCTGCATCGACATCGACGACGCGAAGGACCCGAGCACGACGGGAGCACCCGGGCGGACCAACTGCGCGAACGTCATCCCGACCAGGGCCTCGGCGAGACTCTGGGCCGCGACACCCGCCACCGTCACCGGTGCCATCGCCCCCGCGAGGATGAACGGGGTGAAGATGCACGCCTGGTTGTTGGCGGCATAGACGTCGGCCGATCCGAGCATCGTCTCGTCCCACACCATTGGTGACGACGCATTGATCAGGCTGATCATCACGGTGCGGTCCTGCAGGTCGCCGCCGAACGCGACGCGAGCCAGATCGACGCTGTCCTGGGCCCGGCTCATCGCTGTCACCGAACCCATGAACGGCTTGTCGCTGTACTTGACGTGGCTGTAGACCATGTCGAGGTGGCGCTTGTTGACGGGAATGTCGACCGGCTCACACACCGTGCCGCCGGAGTGGTGGATGTACGGCGACGAGTACGCGAGCTTGACGATGTTCTCGAAGTCGGCGAGCGTCGCGTAACGGCGGCCACCATCCAGATCGCGCACGAAGGGGCTGCCGTAGTTGGGAGCGAAGACCGTGTTCATCCCGCCGATCTCGACGTTGCGGGCCGGGTTGCGGCCATGTTGGGTGAACTGCGCAGGAGCGCTGGCCTGGATGATGCTGCGGCACATGCCGGCGGGGAAACGGACCCGCTCGCCGTCCGCGACGGCACCGGCTGCAACGAACAGTTCGATCGCTCGTGGGTAGTCGCGGATCCACACTCCGCTGCGTTCCAGGATGGTGTCGGCGTTGACCTCGATCTTGGCGATGTTCTCCTCGTCGAGCACCTCGAACGGGGCCAGCGTGCGCGTGATGTACGGGATCGACTCAGCCGAGCTGGACGCGCGCGCCGCCTGGCGAGCAGCGCGACCTCCGCCGCTGCGACGGCCGGTCGCGGCCTCGGGGGCGACGACTTCGGGGGCGACGACTTCGGGGGCGACGACTTCGGGAGTCGTGAACAACGTCAGATCGGTGGACGTGTCGCTGGATGCGTCGGTGGTGTCGGACATCGGATTTCCCCCTGGAAGCTGGTGCGAAGGCGAGGTTGAGTGGTGGTCGTGTGGTGGATTCAGGTCCGGGGCCGGCGGCGGGTGCGCGTTGGTCCGGCAGAGTCGGTGCGCTCGGGCAGCGTCACCACGGCGGCCAGCCGCGTGTAGGGATCCGTGGTGTGAGGCAGGCCCATTGCGCCGACGAAGTGTTCCTGGAAGCGCGGCTCGATGGCCGTCTCGACCTTGGTGACCGTGCGGGCGACCGTGGCAATCTCGTCTCGATCGCGCTTGGACAGCAGTGCTCGCACCGCACCGGATCCGGCGGCGTTGCCGACCGAGGTGACCTTGGCCGGCTCGCAGTCGGGGATCATCCCGAGCACCAGCGCGTAGACGGGATCGATGTGGCTGCCGAACGCGCCGGCCAGCTTCACCGCATCGACCGATTCGAGACCGGCGCGATCCATCAGAAGCCGGGCGCCGGCGTAGAGCGCACCCTTCGCGAGCTGGATGCCGCGCACGTCGTTCTGGGTGATCCGCAGCTCGGGACGGCCGTCGTGATTGGTCTGTACGACGTAGGAGAACGTGCGCCCGTCGGCGACGACTCGATCCGTGCGCTCGGCCATCTCGCCGCGGATGGTGCCGTCGCCACCGATGATGCCGGCTAGGAACAGTTCGGCGACGATCTCGATGATGCCGCTGCCGCAGATGCCGGTGATACCGACCTCGGGAAGCGAGTCGGCGAAACCCGGTTCGTCGCTCCAGAGATCCGAACCAATCACCTTGAGCCGCGGCTCGAGGGTGATCTTGTCGATCCGGACCCGCTCGACCGCGCCGGCGGTCGCGCGCTGGCCGGACGAGATCTGAGCACCTTCGAACGCGGGACCGGTCGGGCTCGATGCCGCAGACAGACCGTGGCGGTTGCCGAGCACGAGTTCGGCGTTGGTGCCGACGTCGATCAGCAGCACCACCTCGTCGCCGCGGTGGGGACCAACGGCAAGGATGGCCGCCGTGGTGTCGGCGCCGACGTGGCCGGCGATGCACGGCAGCAGGTGCAGCGTGCTCAGCGGGCACGCGATGCCGACGTCGGTGGCTTGGCCGTCGACCGGCAGATCGGTGGCGAGCGGGAACGGCGCCCCGCCGAGTGGCGTGGGGTCGATGCCGAGGATCAGGTGGTGCATGATTGGATTACCGACCAGCACGATGTCGGAGATCTCGGTCTTGCGGATCGGCGGAATGCCGGCCGCGATGCGATCGACCGAGGCCACCGTGCACAGCTCGGTGATCAGGTCGCCGAGCGCACCGCGAATCACGGCGGTCAGTTCGTGCTGGCCGCCCGGGTTCATCATCACGTACGAGACCCGGCTCATCAGGTCTTCGCCGAAACGGATCTGGGGGTTCATCAAACCGGCCGAGGCAAGGATCTCGCCGCTCGCGAGATCGCACAGGTGGCCAGCAACGGTGGTGGAGCCGACGTCGATCGCGACCCCGTACAGCTCGTCGAAGAACCCGGGCCAGATGCCGGTGATCACCCGGTTGTCGTGCACCGCAACCGTGACATCGCGACCCTCGTGCGCCAGCGCCGGCTGCAACCGGATCAACGCTTCGTGGGTGATCGTCAGCGTCGGCAGATTCCACTGCTCGCCCAGCGCATCGGTGAGCAGACGCAGATCGCTGCGATCGCCGCCGAGGTCGTTGGGCAGCACGTCGACGTAGTACGGGTGCACGACCGGATCGATGATCAGCCCCGTCAGATCGACCGACTTGCGAATGACCGGACGGTGCATCTGGCTCGCAGGCGGGACGTCGACGAGCAGGTCGCCGAGCACCTTGGCCGTGCAGCCGAGTCGCCCGCCGATTTCGAGCGGTCGCCGACCGTGATAGGCCTCTTCGGTCGCACCGACCGGCGAGAGGTGATCGGCGGCGCTGTTGATGCCGTGCTTGTCGAAGTGACCGAACGTCGGGACCACCTGGCAGCGGCCGCAGATGCCGCGACCGCCGCACACCGAATCCAGGTCCGCGCCGAGTCGGCGAGCGGCATCGAGCACGGTGCAACCCGCTTCGACCTCGCCACGGCGGCCGGATGGTGTGAAGACGACGGTAGGCATCAGTTCGGGGTCACTCCTGTTTCGTTGTCCGGGTCAGGCCGGGGTCGGCACGTCGCGCGAACGGCGTCCGCCGCGACGGCCACCCGACTCGCTACCGCTGGTGGACGAACCCGGATCCCGATTGGCCTTGATCCATGCGCCGCAGTGCTGATCTGTGCCGCACAACACGTCGGCGGCCATGATCGCGTTCTTGACGTCGGTGTGCATCGGGTTGGTGATCGCCGAGGTCATGCCGTGACTCATCGCCATTGCCAGGAACGTGCCGCTGATGGCGTGACGGTTGGGCAGGCCGAAGCTGATGTTGCTGGCGCCACAGGTGGTGTTGACCTTGAGCTCTTCGTGCAGACGGCGCACGAGCGAGAACACCTGCAGACCAGCTGTGCCCATTGCGCCGATCGGCATCACCAGTGGGTCGACGACGACGTCGCAGGCCGGGATGCCGTGGTCGGCGGCGCGGTTGACGATGCGCTTGGCGACCTCGAACCGCACGTTGGGATCCTCGGAGATCCCGGTTTCGTCATTCGAGATCGCGACTACGGCCGCGCCGTACTTGGCGATGAGCGGCAGTACTCGTTCGAGCACTTCTTCTTCACCGGTCACGGAGTTGACGAGCGGCTTGCCCTGGTACACGGCAAGGCCGGCTTCGAGCGCGGCGATGATCGACGAGTCGATCGACAGCGGTACATCGGTGATGGCCTGCACCAGTTGGATCGCCCGAGCGAGCATCGCCGGCTCGTCGGCGAGTGGGATGCCGGCGTTGACATCGAGCATCTGGGCGCCGGCGGCGACCTGATCGAGGGCGTCCTTCTCGACCCGGCTGAAGTTGCCGGCTTTCATCTCTTCGGCGAGCAGTTTGCGGCCGGTCGGGTTGATCTTCTCGCCGATCATCACGAACGGTCGGCCCCAGCCAATGACGACCTCTTTGGTCGCTGAGCTCAAAATGGTGTCGGTCATGTTGGTGTTCCGTTCTCGTTCTGTTCGTGTTCGATTCGTTCGTGTTCTGGTCGGTCGGGATCCCAGCCGCCGGTCTCGACCCACAGCTTGAGCCGGGCGGTCGGGAACTCGGCCTCGATCCGTTCGGCTTCGGCGATGACGGCGGCCTTGTAGTCGCCGGTGAAGCCCTCGGGCAACGGCACCGACGAGCGACGCCATTCCTGGACGTAGTCGCCGGCGGTCTTCTTGCCGCTCTTCATCGCAGCCCGGTCGATCGCACCCTGGAACCGCTGGGGCAGGATCTGCTGGTGTTTGCTGTCGCCATTGCCACCGTTGACCTGGGCGGGGATGTCGCGCCAGGCGATGATGGTGAGTTCTTCGCGGTTGCCTCGACGGGCCATCAGACCAGTGCTCCTTCAGAGTCGGTGTGTAGGTGTGCTTCAGAACGGGTGCGGCTGATCCCCACTGCAACGGGATCGCCGAGGCCATTGCGACCAACGAACCGTCGCTCGAACCGCAGTCCCAGTCGCGCGGCAGCCTCTTGCGCCCGAGCCGTGATCGCCGAGTCCTCGGTCTGGGCCAGGAGCATCACCCGGGTGTAGTTGCCGAAGTACGCATCACGCAACTGCGGCGCCCGGTCGAGGCCGAGCGCGCTCCACACCAGCGCGTCGAAGTGCTTGGCCAGGAAGTCGGTCAGGTAGAGCGTGCCCAGTTGGTCCTCGTGCATCGCTGCGAACTCGGCTGAGCCGGCGAAGAACTCGTAGCAGTGTGCGCCGGGGAGACGGTCGACACCGGGGTACTCGGTCAGCAGTGCGTCGAGCAGGCCCCCGGTGCCGCAATCGGCGTAGGCGACGTACACGGGGCGACCGGTCGTTGCGGCCGCATCGAGCAACGGCCGCAGCGCAGGGACGATCTTGTCCGGACGCGAGTGGTAGTTGGCGGGCAGGTACTGCACCTCGACTGCGTCGGCCAGATCGTTGACCTGCAACACGCCGCGCAGGTCGGCAGTGAGCGCGCCACACGCGATCACGAGCGGCCGCTGAGAGACGCGCGAATCGATCGAGACGCCGGCCACGGTGACGTCCTCAGCCGGCAAGTGCGGCGGCGCGAATGCTGGCTCGGCGCGCCTGGACCAGTGTCTTCGCGGTCTCGGCAGCGACGGCTGCGTCGCGGCAGTAGGCGTCGGCACCGATGGCCGTACCGAACTCCTCGTTCAGCGGGGCTCCACCGACGATGACGATCTGGTCGTCGCGGCGGCCCTGCTCCTTGAGCGTGTCGATGACCACCTTCATGTACGGCATCGTGGTGGTGAGCAGGGCAGACATCCCGAGGATGTCGGGCTTGTGCTCGTCGAGCGCAGCGAGGAACGCTGCAGCGTCGGTGTTGATGCCGAGGTCGATCACCTCGAAGCCCGCGCCTTCGAGCATCATCGCAACCAGGTTCTTGCCGATGTCGTGGATGTCGCCCTTCACGGTGCCGATGACCACCTTGCCGACGGGCTCGGCGCCGGTCTCGGCGAGCAGCGGACGCAGAATCTCCATGCCACCCTTCATCGCGTTGGCGGCGAGCAACACTTCGGGGACGAACAAGATGCCGTCGCGGAAGTCGATGCCGACGATCCGCATCCCTTCGACCAATGCGTCGTTGAGCACCCGGTCCGGACCCCAACCGCGCCCGAGCAGCAGGTTGGTGCCCTCCTTGATCTCTGGCCCCATGCCGTCGTAGAGATCGTCGTGCATCTGGGCCACGAGGTCTTCGTCATTCAGATCTGCCAGAACGATGTCGTCGTCAGCCATGAAACTCTCCTCGGTGAGGTGCGGTGAAGCGGTGCGGTGCGGATCTCACCGTCGCTCATCATCCACGATACGGCAAAATGCTATATGACGGAAGATGTAACGGTCAATCGACCTGGTCATTGTGCCCGATTTCGACCAACTCAGGACAACATCACGGCGAGGCTAGATTGATCCGCCATGGGCAGCGCTTCGTCAGGAATCCAATCGATCGAGCGCGCCTTTTCGGTCCTGCTCGCGGTTGCGACCGAGCCGGCCGGTATCACCGATGTGTCTCGCAGGGTCGCCCTGCCCGTCAGCACCGTGGCCCGGCTGTTGTCGACGCTCGAACACCTCGAAGCGGTCATCCGCCAAGACGACGGGGTCACCTACCGCATTGGACCAACGGTCAGCAGGCTGGCTGCCGGCAATGACACGACCCTCATTGGTCGGGCCCGGCCGTTTCTCGCCGAACTCGTCGAGCGGATCCACGAGACCGCCGGGTTGTCGGTGCTCGAGGGCGACGAGGTGTTGTACCTCGATCACGTCGAGACCGACAACGCCGTCCAGATCCGGGACTGGACCGGCGAGCGGATTCCGCTTCATTTCGTACCGTCCGGCCTGGTGATGCTCGCCTTCCAGCCGCAGTCACGAATCGACGCCTACCTCGCCGGCGATCTCAGAACGTCCACCGAGAACACGATCACGACTCCCGAGGAACTGCTCCCCCGCCTCGCTGCGATCCGTGCCGACGGATTTGCCTGGGCGGTCGACGAACTGCAGGTCGGCATCACCTCGGTCGCCGCCCCGGTGCGCAACCGCGCCGGCGAGGTCGTCGCTGCGATCCACTGCCACGGCCCCAGCTACCGCTTCCCCGCCGACCGCGACGCCGACGACATCGAAGCCGCCGTCGCCGCCGCCGCCCGCCGCCTGAGCGACACCAAACTCGACTGACCCCACCGGCGCTCGCCTCATGGCCGAGCGGCGTTCTCATGATGCGGCAAATCGTTGTATGGTGGTAACCAGTACAGGCGTGCCGGGAACTCGGTACGCTCGCCCACGGGGATCGAGGAGCAGCTGATGGCACTTTTCAACAGGTCGAAGAAGACTTCGGCACGTCATACCGACGCCGCAACCGGGGCCGAGGTCGAGGTCGCGCCGGTCATCGTCGACCGCGTCGCCCATGCTCACCTCGAACTCATCCCGACCCCCAAGGCTCACCTCCATTTCGAGCATCTGCCGGCGCACAGCACGGTGTCGGTCACGGCCAGCCCGGCCAAGGACCTGCGGGCCACGATGGACATGGCATCGCAGTTGATCGATCTCGGCCACACCGTGATCCCCCACCTCGCGGCCCGGATGGTCGAAGGCCCCGAGCACGTCGCCTCGATCGCCAACTGGATCAACGCCAACGGCGTCAAGGACGTGTTCGTGATCGGCGGCGACGCCCAGGAACCGTTCGGCCCCTACCTCGATGCTGCAGCGTTGATGCGGGCCCTGCTCGACTCCAACGCCAACATCAGCCGGCTCGGCTTCGGCGGCTACCCCGACGGGCACGCGACCATCCCCAGCGACATCCTCGGCTCGGCGCTGGTCGACAAGCAGCAGCTCATCACCGACGCCGGTATCGACGGTTGGGTCAGCACCCAGATGTGCTTCGACACCAAGACCGTCACCAGTTGGATCGCCCAGCGCCGGGCCGATGGCCTGGAGTTGCCGGTGCACCTCGGCATCCCCGGCGTGATCGACACCACCAAGCTGCTCACGATGGGCATCAAACTCGGTGTCGGCGCCTCGCTGCGGTACCTGCGCAAGAACCGTTCGGTCGTCAGCAAGCTCGCTGCCCCCGGCGGCTACGACCCAATGGACATGCTCGCGCCGATGGCGCGCGAACTCGACAGCCTGAACATCTCGGCTCTGCACGTGTTCACGTTCAACCAGGTCGCCAACACCGTTGCCTGGCAACGCGCCGTCGGCGGTGGTGCCACGTTTCTCGACAACGTCGATGCCGACGCCACCGTATTCTCAGCCACCGACTACGCAATCGCAACAGCCACCGAATCAGCAACCGAATCAGTAAAGGGGTAAGGCCACCATGGGCTTTCCATCAGATCTCGACATCGCCCAGGCCGCCACGCTGCAGCCGTTGCTCGACATTGCCGCCCAGATGGGCCTCGGCCCGCACCTGATCGAGCCCTACGGCGACAGCCTGGCCAAGATCAAGCTGAAAGCGATCGAGGAACTGGCCGACCGCCCCAAGGCCAAGTACATCGTCGTCTCGGCAATCACCCCCACCCCGCTCGGCGAGGGCAAGACCACCACCACGGTCGGCCTCGGCCAAGCGTTCAAACACATCGGCAAGAAGAGCGTGATCGCGATCCGCCAGCCATCGATGGGGCCGACGTTCGGGATCAAGGGTGGCGCTGCCGGCGGCGGCTATAGCCAGGTCATCCCGATGGAGCTGCTCAACCTGCACCTCACCGGCGACTTCCACGCTGTCACCTCGGCCCACAACATGCTCGCTGCGGTGCTCGACAACCACCTCCACCAGGGCAACGAGCTCGGGCTCGACATGAACAACATCACCTGGCGGCGGGTGCTCGACATCAACGAGCGGGCGCTGCGCAACATCGTGATCGGCCTTGGCGCCAAAGAAGACGGCGTCACCCGCCAGACCGGTTTCGACATCACCGCGGCCTCCGAGGTCATGGCGATCTTCGCCCTGTGCACCTCGCTGCAGGACATGCGCGAGCGGCTCGGCCGGATCGTCGTCGGCTACACCCCGTCCGGCGACCCCGTCACCGCCGAAGACCTCAAGGGCGCTGGCGCAATGGCGGCGATCATGCGCGACGCGCTGAAACCGAACCTGATGCAGACCCTCGAAGGCACGCCTGTCCTGGTGCACGCCGGCCCGTTCGGCAACATCGCCCATGGCAACAGCAGCATCATCGCCGATCAGATCGGCATCCGCGGCGGCGACTACCTCATCACGGAGGCCGGTTTCGGTGCCGACATGGGCGCCGAGCGATTCTTCAACATCAAGTGCCGCGCCTCGGGCCTCGCTCCCGATGCCGCGGTCCTGGTCGCAACGGTGCGCGCCCTCAAGGCTCACTCGGGCAAGCACAAGATCGTGGCCGGCAAGGCGTTGCCCCCCGATCTTGTTGCCGAGAACCCTGACGAAGTCCACATCGGTGGCGCCAACCTGCGCAAGCAGATCGAGAACATCCGCATTCACGGCGTGTCACCGGTCATTGCGATCAACGCGTTCCCCGGCGACTTCGACAGCGAGCACAACGCCATCCGTGAGATCGCCGAGGAACTCGGCTGCCGGGTTGCGGTGTGCAACCACTTCAGCCAGGGCGGCAAGGGTGCCACCGATCTTGCCGAGGCCGTTGCCGAAGCGGCCGACGAACCGTCGAACTTCCAGGTCCTGTATCCGTCGGAGGCCTCGTTGAAGACCAAGATCGAGACCGTCGCGACCAAGGTCTACGGCGCGGCCAAGGTCGAGTACTCGGCCGCTGCCAACAAACAGC
>Ga0105048_10015317_pt1 | contig 11905 bp, 15 predicted proteins | sample MAT05_FD_78382 | JGI IMG/M metagenome (GOLD analysis project Ga0105048, IMG submission 78382) | Freshwater microbial communities from Lake Fryxell liftoff mats and glacier meltwater in Antarctica - MAT-05 | ecosystem: Environmental > Aquatic > Freshwater > Ice > Liftoff microbial mat | place...
AAACCCTGCAATTCCTTTGGGAATCACAGGGTTTTCGCTAATCGGGCCGGCGGGATTCGAACCCACGACCTCTACCACCCCAAAGTACCCTTTTATTCGTCCAAACTTGGCGTTTTTCCTGGCAAAAACAGCGTAAATGCCAGTCGAGAACCCTTTTTAGAGTTATACAAGGATACCCATAAATAACCAGAGAAACCGGGAACTTTCCCGGATGAATCGGGAACTTTCCCGGATGCGCTTTTGCCTAGTAATTGAGCACCGACCTAGAGGGGGCTAGCATCGTCTCTAACGCGGTCTAGCCGGCATGGCTGCTTTGGGTCATCCCGCTGCCTTACGCACTGGAGCGGTAGCGTTGCGAGTCACTGGCCGAATCCGTGAAGTGCGCGACGACTCAATCTTTGCGATGCTCTTTCCGCTGCTGCCTGAGCGTCCCCCGCTTCCAACTTGGCAATCAGCGCTACGATGGTTTCGTGTCGCCTGTCGTTTGCCGCTTTAATCGAAACGATCAAGGCCAGGTCATCCGATTCCATCGCTAACTCCATGGCCTCGAGCATCGCAGCACATTCAGCATTCAACGCTGCCACGTCTTCACGTTGCCTCTGGGGGTAGGTCTTCGGGTCTATTCGCATCTCGTTCGCTTCCAAGTGAAGTTCTGCCAGTGTTCGGTTACCGTGCGGAAAACAGAACACACACGAACGGGAATCCAAAATGGCGAACGGGTCTATGGGCAAAGCGTTTCCGCTTAAAACACAATTAGCCATTTTCGCGCTTCTTGATCGGGATTTTCCTCGGCATGTGATCGCAAAACGGCTTTCAGTGTCAGAAGCCGTGGTGCTGAATTATGAAAGACGGAACACGGTCGAAAACCGGCGGAAACTCAAATTGCAGATCGAAGTGGCCGCCGCGCTAACCCAAAACCAGCATGAACGGGCTCGGTCGCTGATTGGACGGTGTTTGGGCGACCCTGAGGTCATCGCAGACAAGCTAGGCATTCCCCTGGCTGCCGCAATTGCCGTCGTCGACCTCGAAGGCATGTTGGCTTACGAACGCTCGGTTAGGGCCGCCAAAGCGATGCCAAGGCCTATGCGAGAGTCGAAACAGGCACCGAAAGCCAAGTCCAAGCGCAAAGAGGATGATTGGGAATGCAATCCTGCCTATGCGTCCTTGCGGGACCGCTGGAACGAATGCTTGGGCGTGATTCTTGGCATCGACAACGACACTGCCGATGAAGTTCGACGAGTCATCTGGAAAAGTGAGATTGGCACCACTCGGTCCCGATCATTGCCGGAACCGAATCTGAGTTGCGACCAACTGAACTAGGCCGCTCGTAGTTGCTGTTTCGCGGCCTTGATTGCCATCAAGATGTCACCGCGTAGAGCGAGCATCTCAAGCCGTTCCCGTGGCGAATACCCGGAAACGTCCACCCGTGCCACGCTGCGATGCATCTTCCGCAGCTCGGTAGTTATCGATTCGGCAACGCCATGTGCCCCCGCCCCCGCCACACCGGACACCGACTTAAGCCGGTCGATTTTGCAGCAAAGGCCGATTGCCTTCCTAAGCCTGGCTAGATCGGTCTTGACCGCTTCCACGTCGAAATATGTTGCTACTGCCATTTCTTCACCCCCTTAAAAACACTCTGAAACCGTTCGTTATTCCACCATCAAAGCCGATTCGTCTGCCGACAACAACACTCCCCAGAGTCGATCGATTTCCCCCTGGTGTTCGTCAATCTGCTTTTCGATGCTCGCAATCTCCCGCCCTAACCTCTCAGCCTCCACCCGTTCCGCCGGTTCCGTCGCTGACCGATCCATTGCCAGCTCTTGGGCCCGTCGCTTCTGGAGCAAGATTGGACAACCATCTTTGAACCGCAGCTCCTGAAGTTCCGTTTCCAGCCGGCTGATTCGTTTTCCCTCTGGGGTTGTTGCAAGCAGTTCGCGTTTCATCGATTCGATTGGCTGGAGCAAGGAATTGCACTGGTGGATGTCTTCGTGGCAACGCCGAATCTTTAGCCACGTCTTCTCAGTGAATTCCAAAATCGATTGCTCGAGTCTCTGGGCTTCCACTTGTGCCGCCCCTTTCGTGCGCTGGATCTCAGTTTCGCAATTGATTCCGGCGACCAATTCTGCTCGTCGGTCCACTTCCAAAACTCCCAAAACGTCTGAACTCATAATACTATCTCCTTGGAAAAGCTAACTGTAATGGGCTCTTGCCCCTGTAAATTGAATCCGATCGCTCGTCTGGCATCCGGTCGGCGTACCAGTCGCTGTAATCGTTGCAACAAAGAGCGCTATGTTTCGATTCGACGCCTGTTTCGTGTGCAAGCCGGCAATGATCGCAGCAATACCCGTCACCGCCGAATGATGGCCGTCGGCAATCCGGATTTCGGCACCGCTCTTCTGCCTTTGGGGTCGTTGTGATCTCGTCCGCGATGACGATACCCGTTGAACCCGCCTCAACTAAGGCTTTGTGCCCCATCGCTGCGCCATCCGCTTGGTCGTCATGTCTGCCTGGGTACTCGTCCAGTTCTGACAGGAATGCAGGTATGTATGGCCCATCCAGTATCGAAAGTCCACCGAAGTTGATTTCACCGGCAAATGGACCGAATCGGTATTCTTTCGATCCTGCCGGACGTATCGAAACGATTTGGCAATCCTTGATCCTCTGTCGGATTTGGCGGTCTAACATTACCCCCGCTGCGGCTGGCTGCATCTCGACGGCCAAAACAACCTTGCCCCATCGCCGATCCATCTCAACGGAAAGCATCATTGCTCCAATAGGGTCGCTTGTCTGCTCCCGAATCACGTCCAGGATGATGTAATGGTCCAGGCTTGCCCCCATCGGACGATAGGATCCCATGAGAACGCCGGCTGTGAAGTCGCCAGCGCCCTCGGTCGATGCCAAGTCCCAAGCCCTCACCAGATTTTTGAACTTGGAGGGCAGTTGTTCCGTGGTCAACAACTTGATTCTGTCGACTTTGAAAAAGCTGGTCTCGCTGCGCCGCGGATCCTGTCCTAATTGCGCCCGGCTTGCCACTGGTCCTAGTGACCGCTCCAGGGCAACAACCTTTTGTTCGTCTAGCAACTGGGGGTAAAGAAGCTCTCCCGCGGTCGCTCTCCAGTCGCCCCCAAAGCCTCTATCCTCCATCGCGATAGACGGGTCGTACCGCATCGGTAGACGAACGTGAAACCAAGGGGAATCGCCATAGGCCGCTAGCAAGTGTTCGTGGTGGCGAATGATGTGCCCAGATAGATCGTCGATGTTCAATCGTTGTTGCTGGACAATATGCTTAGCGCCCTTGCCGATCCCACGGCTGGAAATCGTCTCGAAATACCACTTGCGCACCCTCTCACGCTCGGCCGGACTGTCTGATTCGTCTCGCGACAATGGGTCGTCAATCTCAATGATCGATGGGTGGAAGCCCGTAGCGCCCCCACCGATCGGACTAACCCGCCTGGAACCGCCACTCGTCAACCGAAAGTATTGCTTGCTGTCGTCTTCGGCGGAAACGATGACGTTGGGAAACAGCGATTGATACCACTCGGTGGAAAGCAGCTCCCGGCACATTGTTGATGCATCGGTCGCAAGCGTGACGTTGTAACCGTAGAACAGGAAATCCTCTGCCTGGCCCCGCGCCCAGGTCCACGCTGGAAACAGAACACCCGACAACACGGTCTTGAACGTGCTTGGCGGGATATTCATCAACAGTCGCGTTATCCTGCCGGCTGCCACCGCTTCCAAATGCCGAACGACGACATCGATATGGGGACCATGCAAATACGCAAAGCCTGTCGCAGGTTTCCAGCCATCCGCAACGAACTGCGAAAACGAGTTCCTCAGTCGCTTAGCCTTGATCGCACTTGCGAATTCATCCAGATCGGCAATGTCCTCCAATCCCGCCATTAGCTTGACCTGGCCTTTGCCATCGCGATTTCAAACGCGGCCAAATGCTCGTCAGGCAAATTCTCAATGATGGCATCGATCGCCTTTCGGCTGTCTGTTTCGGCCTCTTGCTCCACCTTGATCGTTCTGGGAACTGGGCTCATCAGGAACGAGAACAACCAATTTCTGGCCCGGGCGTCGCCTAGCCGCGCTTGTGAAATGGCCTTCCGATAAATGTCCTGAGCATCTTGGTCGGTCAACGTCTTGCGCAACATTTCGGCATAGTCCATTCGCTTTGGTCGCCCTGGTCCCGGCGGTCCACCTGGGACGAATTGACCTTTGTCGCCTCTCGCAATCATCAAATCACTTCCCGTTTTCGTCGCTTTGGAGTCTTGGTAAAAAGCGTTCAACCAAGATGACGGAAAACGGAGTGGCTCTACAAACTTGAAGGGGCAAGAGGATCGGACTAAGATGCGATCGTATCGCTAGTTTCCATTGGTTTCGGAAGCTGTGTCAGGCTTACAGCCCGTTGTGTGACGCAAGTTGCCCAGCAGGTTGTTTTTTTTCTACTGGTCGCTCGTGCTGCCGTGCCCGAAGTGGACTCGTAGATCCTGCCTGGGCTATTTTTTGCAATCATCCTGTCCCTTAGTGACTCTTGATCCCTTAGTGACTCTTGACCGGCATAGTTGTTTGAACCGCTCTTTGATGGTCATCTCGATCTGCTTCAACAAGGTTTGTGCCTCCTTGAGCCGCTACCGGCCTTTCTTCCCAAGCTTCTTCCGCTTGGCTAGCTCGTTATCGATCTGGTGAATTGTCATTTCCTTCATCGAATCTCCTCAAAAGCATAGCCAGGATTCATGGAATGCTGAGGTTCGGATGATCGACTCCGAATATCGAAGGAACCTGTAGGAGTTGCTATGGATAGTCCCGATTCAAAAACCGATTCGCCATCAATGGGAGAGACTAATGAGACAATCATTGCCACTTCACGCCATAGTGAACACGCATATCAGATTTGCTAATAATGCAACCGAATGGATTTTCCCGACTGTCCATTGGGAAATCCGTTGAACGGCTCGCAAATTGTTCGATATATCACCTTACCCTGGTCTACGGGCATCGTGTAATGTAGATTAAAGTGGTTCCCACCATGAGGCAAAAGCCGTTTTGGTCCGAAAAACAGCAGAGTGAGATGGCAATCAAAATCAAATTGAAGGAAGACCAGACAAACGCGATTCAAAAAATCGCAGAGTTAGGTCCAGAAAAACTGGTTCAAATTCTTGATGCGCTTCGCAACGAAGAAGTGAGGAAGCCACTTGGCCACAAACAGTTAACTCGATTCATCGCTACGATTATTGAACGGGCCAACGCTGAACTCCTCACGTCTCAGTTAGTTTCGCTCGGTTCATTGATCATTCGGACAAACGAAAAACCTCAAGCTGTTGTCGAGGCTATCGATGAGCAATTAACCGAAATGAATACGTCCGGTCGGTTTCCAAAGCTTGACCAGTGGCGAATTGTTTACGAAAGTTTCCTGAGACTTCTAGAATCGCCCGAGATTCGCCGAGTTTCGATGGCGCTTTCATTGAACTATGACTACGCGAACCTTTTGCACAGGGCGAAGATCTTAACGGATATCCGCCCAATTTTCAGTGAGTCCGCGGACCGGATAGAAGCTTGCGTTGTTTCGTATACCATGCGAGTACACTATTCGACAGGGGATGGAAATCGTGAACTAAGCATTGCACTCGACTACGCGGATGTTGAGTCGTTAAAGTCTCAGTGCGATCGCGCATTGAAGAAATCTGAAACCGCTAAGGCATCAATGCAGGATGCGGGCATCCAGACGGAAATATCCGGTGAAGACAAAGGGGACAGCGAATGAATACTTACGAAGTATGCGAGAGCTACCTAGAGCAGGAGTATTTTACTCAGACCGATTGCAAGTCAATTGTTACAGAGGCAAAGAGAGCTTACCGGACTGGCTTGGTCATGCAAAATCAGCAGCGTCAGATGTTGATGGACTATGAGCCTGTTAATCGGAAGATGGATTTTTTAAACACGGATGCTTTCGCCCGTTCATTGGAATCGGTGGAATACGCCATCCAACTCGACCGCGAAAGTCGTGTCGATGCTGCGTTGGACGTTATCTGCGAACATTTTGACGGATTGATTTACCGTGGCGGATTTAAGCGAGTTAGCCAACTACTTGATTTGGTAAAGGTTGAACGACTTTCAATTCCCCTTATGCTTGGATTTTTGACTATTACAGCTCCCCTCGCAGAAAAAATCGCGTCTCGCTCGAATTTTTTTCAACGATGCAAGAATGAGTTAGTTAAACGATGTGAGTGGCGTGAGGAGTTGTTGAAGGGATTAGAATAGTTGTCTTTGCTTCAACCACCTAATTCAGATTCGGAACGAATTGCCCACGTAGCTATTGCAATCGGCATTGGGAATGAAGTTTTTCCAAATCAGCTACATGTTGGACTACTGCACCGTGGAACAGACGGAGTGGGTATCCTACATCTGTGCTGGCATCTAGTTCTTAAAAGCAACGATCTATACGACAACTCCATGTGGTGGGTTGTCCCCCAAATCATCCCGGAACGGCTTCAGTCGGTAGCGATGCTTTGTCGGCAACTTTCACGAACGGCAGGAGCCAGCGGAATCCCCTATGGATTTGGAACGTTCAGAAACGTTTTCGATACCCGAACTGGTACCTTTAAGCAGAATGAAGGAGCAGGCGGGCTAACATGCGCAACTTTTGTCCTTGGGGTTTTCAATGCGGCTCGACTTTCACTTTTGGATGACGAGACGTGGCCGCAACCGTCGCAGGCAGATCTTGAATGGCAGGTTTACATAGCAAATACGTTGAAATTATTTGAAAAGTCTGCAGTACAAGGGGGATTGACCTTTTCTCAGATACCTGCCAAGAGATTTCAGCCGAACGAGGTCGCAGCAGCGGCGATTGAAAAGAGCCTGCCAACGACTTTTCAGCGGATTGAGCGTAGTGCCAAGGAAATTAAGCTGTTAGTTCTGGGACGATATTTACACCACCTGATGGAGGGTGAAAAAAATCGGAATGCTGTTCAAGTCGCAGAAAAAATCTTGAAAGGTCATGGTCTAGTTCCAAATAGCGTACGCGTAAGACAACAATCCGAGAGCGTGACCCTGGAATACAAGAACCGTTACGGACTCCGAAGTGCAATGTGTCTCACCTTAAATTCGAATCCATCGGATGGAATTGTTCGATTAATCGAGAATAAAAGATTGAGTATCAAAGCTGATCTTAGCAGGCTAGGTGAAGTGATTGAAATTTTCGATCGAGGCAAGTCAAGTCAGGCGTAGAACCGCTTCGGCAGGTTTGAAACGTACCGCGTTGGTTCGAGCTTCGCCCGGCTTGAGCTAATGCTTTAAAGTCTTGATGTATTCAGCTCCCTGGCGGAGAGGTTTGGGCGCGGACTATTATCTCAGCTTGGTCTCGCGTGTACTTGCCATCGTGCTCGTGAATCGCTGCTCGCTCATTCCAGAATTCTAGAACGTCTTCCGGTTTGGGCATGACGTGTTCCCCATTTTGAAGCATGTTTGAAAATGACTCTTTCACGGCTCCTCCGATCCATTTTGAAGCATGTTTGAAAACGACTCTGCTACGCTAGATTTCATCGCTTGCAAGACAGCTGCATCCTTCTCTTCCTGAGCCACTTCGGAATTGAAAGCAGCAAGGTCTATCGTTGCTTCGATGGCTTCCTGAACCGTCTGCTGCATCAACTTCGGCGGGACGGCTTCCAATTCGAAAACGAAGTCTTCACCATACTTTCCAAAGAACTTTTTGTACTTGCTTGACGACTCTTTGGCCTCCATCCCGTTGTTGGGAAGCTTCATCGACTCAATCTGGTCTTGCCGTAGCAAGATCTTGCTGGCGGAAACGTCATCGATTCCAAAGTCGTCGCGAATAGATCGAACGAAGGATTCCGCTATCTCCTCGCCGTCTGGGTCGAAGTCCGAAGCAATCAACAGCTTTAGCCGATCCTTGCCGCTCTTCTTAAACCGCTGGACAATTGCATGTCTTGGTTCGATGGAGCAGTAGCCTCTTGCTACCGTCATTGGCAAACAAAATTGATTCGCGATTGGCTGGATGATTCCCTGGACCGTCAGTTTCTCGACAATCAACTCCATGTGGTCGTGCTGCGATTGAAGCAAGTCGCGACGATACCCACGGAGAAAGTTACGTGTTTCAGATTCAACAAACTGCGCAACATCCTTATTGAAGCACGTGCCGGAGGTTGCCCTAGTTTCGTCGGAAATTGCTTCCCATGGCACAAAGCCCGACAGTCTCGCTCTGGTTAGCAGGTTGCATAGATCTGAGTAGCTCTCGGGATTGTTTTCGTACGTCGATCGCTGTGCCCCAGTCGACGAATTGCGAAGCACAACTGTATTCAATAACCCGTAGTGAACCTGACGCACCGTTACTGGCCAATAATCCTTGAGGTCGTTAACGACCAGCATGGCTGCGTCAAGGAATTGCTGCTTGCGCTCACTTATACCGCTTCTCGTCTTTTCGCCGCTGATGCTAAGCTGAGGTGGTGCATCTCGGTCGCGTTCCTCCCGCTCCGCGATAAGCTGAGCATGTGCAAGTTTCGGATTGATGTCTAGTAACACCTCCTTCAATCGCACGGCGGACGACTTAACCCGTTGATGGTTGTGAGCGCGTAAAATACGTTTCCAATCGTCAACCGAACTGTTCTTCCAAACGATATCCTTTCGGCGATGAACCTGAATCGTTGCGAGATTAATCCATTTTGCCGCCGCAAATCGACGGTGACCACTAATGATGTACGAGTCGCGAGAGACCTGTATCGGCTCTAGCATGCCACGCTTTATAATGTCGTTTGCGAGGTTTGCGAGATCTGCGTCCTTATCTACCGCCCCGTAAATCCCATCGTTTTCGGGCGATGGAAAGATATCGTCAATGGCCACTGTCTCTAGCTTAATTGTCGTGGTTGTTACCAAAATGCACCTCCTTGATAGCCGGCTCAACGCCGTATGTGAAAAACTGAATACGTTGAATCATTTGCCCATGTGCCGGACTAGGCGGACGCCATGGAGAAAGCTGGAAACTTCCCGCTTGCCATCGGGCGTTTCGGGGGTTTTTCCAGCAATTGTGTACCTGACTGAACGGCCAAGTGATCTAATTGGCTCAACATCCGCGTATCCCTTGCCAAGTTTTTTCCAAGCTTCAATGAGTGTCTGAGTATGGAAGCCAGGCTCAGTGATAATCACCGCATGGACGTGTGGACCGAAGACAGTTGTCTTTGATCTCATCAGATGCACGGACGCGATACCCCCGCGTATCATCCATAGACCCCCAGGTTTCTTGGATCGACTCGAGTTGGACCTTGCGACCCCAAGCTTTCTCCATCCCTCAAATAGCTCGCCTGTCTCCGTAGCCCAGTTGTCGCCCGTAGGGAGGGTGGGGATGGACAGGGTTACAAACCAGACTTGACCGTCCGTCCCTAACTTTCCCTCTAGCCACTTTTTGGCGCTCTTGTAGCGCTTTGCGACCCACGAACGTCGGCACTTGTCACATTCAATCCTTGCTCCGCAATTGCAGAATCCAGGAATGAGTGACGGAGAGACGTATAGACAAGGAGGAGCGGATTCAGCCGTGGCGCTGGTCATGGTGCATCCGCCAAAATGCGGGACTGACGGTAGCGCGGCATTGGATACTTGTAGCCAACGGCTATGGGTATGCTATACTTCCTCACGTCGATTCCTCTTTGACCGGGGGGAAAGACAAACTGCTCTAAGTCGCACTTGCCTGCGCAACCATTCAGAGACAGCCAAGGCCACACACCTTGGCTGTTTTCGTTTCTGCTAGAGGATGCCGTTTGCCTCGCATTCGGCGATGGCCGCAGCCTGGAGCTTGGCTTTTGCTGCTTCGGTTCGGCTGCGTAACGCTGGCTTGGGCGCTGCTTGGTTCCTCGCTTTTGCCGGCGCTGAGATGAACTCCAAAAACGCCGACTCAGTGCACCGCCAAGCACCCAGGATTTTGACGCATTCCAGCCTTCCGGATGCTGCGATTCGGCTAATCGTGTTCGACGCTGTTTTTTCTCCAGTTGCCTCGAAAAATAGATCTCCGACAAGCCGGTACTTGGGGGATGTGATCGTTTCGCTTTCACTCATTTTTCGCTCCATTGTCAATTTTGCTTGGTTGCGATCGATGTTGTTCGCAGGCCAATAGGCCGGTTCCGGTTCTGGTTTAGGCAGATCCATGTAGAAAGTTGTAGGGTTTGGCCATGTCAGACTTCAATACCTCGAAATCCCTGGTGTTTTCGGCTAATCCGATGGAGCAATGGAGGGAAACGAAAAAAGCCCCCCGGTGACTCCGAAGGGCTCTTTGTTGTTTTGCTCGTCCGAATTGGCGCTAGACTGCGACAGGCTTAACGCTGACCTCATTGGCGACCGATTCCAGGATCGCCTTTTGTTCTGCCTGCGACATTAGGCGGAATATCCGAAGTCTCTGCTCGTCGATGGACTGCCCGGCCAGGGCCCACAGCGCGATTAGGCGCTCTTCGTTTTCTGTTGCCATTTTAGCCCATCCTCCGCGCTGCTTCTCGCGACCTATTTTTGTCGCGCTCGACATAGATTTGCGTGGTACTTAGGTTCGAATGGCCGGCTACGGCACTCGCTGCCTCCATTCCCATCATCCGTTCAACCTCGGTCAAGGCGCTATGTCGCAGCTGATTTGGGGTCCAACGCTCAATGCCCTGGGCTTCGCAAGCCCGTTGGATCGCCCTTGCGTAAGATCCAGACGTGTAGCATTTGCCTGCCGACACAAGAGGCTTCTTGGCTCGATTAGAGCCTGGAACATTGCCGCAAGACGTTGGGGTGACTCGCTCCTGATGGAGAGCCTCCCGGCGCTTCCGTTCTGATTCCTTTGGGCAAAACAGGCAATCGTTTTCCCCTCGCAATAGATAGGGGAGCATGACGTCTTGAGCCTTCGGGCCAACAAAGAAGAAACGCTGCTTACCTTTCAGCATGGTTTTGTGCTTCATGATCGTCACTTCCCACTCTGCGCCGGTGGTCCGGTCGATCATGGCCGGCGTCAACTGGCATAGTTCGCCTGGTCGGCAACCAAGCAACCGCTGGAGCTTCACCATGTCCCGGACTACGGCAGGCAAATGCGGCAAGGTGGCTTCCACAATTGCATCCGACACGACGCCAACCCCCTCCGTTTCGGGCGCTGTGGTTCTGCCCTGCTTCAATGGCTCGATTCTCTCCAGAGAATCCGCGATGGATCCGGGGAGCAAGTTGCCATCACCAGCCGCCCAACGAAACAACCGCGTAACTCGCTGCATCAACTCGTTGACGTGGTTTCGGCTTGGTTTGACGATCGGGCGACCTTCCGCCCCATTCTTGCCGTCAATCATGTACTGACGCACTGCCAGCCACTGGGGAACCCCAAAGCCTTTCGCGTCCAAGCTCGCGTACAGTCGCTTTAGCGGACGGACGGCCAATCGGATCTTGTATCCCTCGCCCTTCTTGGCGTTCGGATAGGTCACCTTGACGTAGGCGGAATATGCCGCAAGCAATTGAGCGACCGTGAACCCCTCCAGCTCCGCCCCAAACGACTTGCTCTGTCCCGATGCGAAATACTCGGCAAGCAGCCGATTGTATTTCTCTTTGCTTGGCTTAGAGCCATACGGCCCCAAAAGATAGTCTTGGCCGTTGATTGTGCATCTCGCTTGGCCTGTCGAGTGCCGCCTGTAGCTTGGCGTTCTCATAGCTGCTCTCCTAGTCGAATCCAGTGAAACCGGGAAAGTTCCCGGTTCCAAGTAGTCCGAATCCAAGAGCACTTTAGGCAAAGATTGTCGCTTTCGCCTTGATATTACAAGGGAAAGAGAAAAATCGGGCCGGCGGGATTCGAACCCACGACCTCTACCACCCCAAGGTAGCGCGCTAGCCAGGCTGCGCTACGGCCCGATTTTGTCCAGAATTGCGGTTACCAACTCCTCCGGACTCCCGA
>Ga0105048_10015319_pt1 | contig 11904 bp, 12 predicted proteins | sample MAT05_FD_78382 | JGI IMG/M metagenome (GOLD analysis project Ga0105048, IMG submission 78382) | Freshwater microbial communities from Lake Fryxell liftoff mats and glacier meltwater in Antarctica - MAT-05 | ecosystem: Environmental > Aquatic > Freshwater > Ice > Liftoff microbial mat | place...
GGCGGCATGAATCTCCATCGTGGATTTGGGCGATCGCACTTTTCTTTGTCACCTTTGCCTTAGTAGCTCCCAACTTGTTGAATCCTATTTATCACGTATGGATGCGCTTTGGCTTGGCTTGGGGATGGGTGGAAACTCGGATTATTTTAGGTATGGTATTTTATATCATGATGCTGCCGATGGGTTTAGTGATGCGCTTGCTGGGGAATGACCCGATGCAGAGGGCTTTGCAAAAACGAGAGGCTAGTTACCGAATACCTAGTAAATTAAGAACCAAGGAAAGTTTGGAGAGACCGTTTTAATGTTTGAAGGAATTATTGATTTTATTCAGGATATCTGGGCGTTTTTGAGAGAACGAAAGAAGTATTGGTTGCTACCTCTGATTATTACCCTAGTGCTATTAGGAGCCTTAATTATCCTCAGTCAAGCCTCGGCGATCGCCCCCTTTATTTACACTATTTTTTAGATAATAAAAAAGATAAAAAAGCCCCATACGGGGCTTTTTTACCAAAAAAAACTATTTTCTAGCTTGTTTCAGGCAGTATTCGGAGAACATATCTATGGCATGGCTAGAAATCCGTCTTGATGCTACCCATGAGGCGATCGATTGGGTAAAAACTCTCCTCGTCGGAGTAATTAAACCCCAAGATTTACATATCACTAAATGCCTAGGTGCAGAGCTAGATACCTCAGAATCTGCCTTAGAATCTGCCGTGGCTTGGGAATTTACGATCCTGCTTTACTTTCCTGAAGATGGACAAAGCCGGACAAAGCTAACTCAGGTGGAGCAAATCCTCTCTCCCTTGCACCGGACGGGATTAACCAGTGAGATACAAGGAGCGATCGTAGACGAGAAGTTGGCAATCGCGCCTTATCTACAACAACAAGTCGGAGAGAGGTTTCTAATTGTAGCTCCCGACTCTTTAGCCTCTGAGACTAATCTGGAATTAAAGGAACTAGACCCTAAGATTATTCCTTTAATCATTAATCCTAGTATGGCCTTTGGCAGTGGACTACATCCAGCAACCCTAATAAGTTTGCAAATGCTAGAGCGGTATGTGCTGCCGGGAATGCACACCCTCGATCTTGGTTCTGGCTCCGGTGTGCTTAGTGTTGCTATGGCAAAGTTAGGGGCAACGGTTTTGGCACTAGATAACGACCCGATCGCAGTTCAATCAACCCAAGAGGCGATCGATCGCAACCAAGTTAGCAGCAAGGTATTAGTTCAAGCTGGCAGTTTGGGTAAGGGAAATGATCTGGGGCATTGGTTGGGAGGAGCTACCGTAGATCAATCCCCACCTATGGATACCCAAGGAAAGTTTGATCTGATCATGGCAAATATTTATGCTCGGATTCATACTGCTCTAGTAGGAGATTATTACCAAGCATTACGACAAAAGGGGAATGAGAAAGCTAGTAATCAAGGTCTATTAATTACTACTGGGTTCACTACTGATCAAGAAGAGGATGTGATTATAGCTTGCAGAGATGCAGGGTTTAAATTGGGCGATCGCCTGGGCAGAAATGACTGGGTTGCCCTAGTTCATTATCGGGGTAATTAATCCTTAGATCGTGCTAATCCACTAACATCTGCCGAATTAAAGTGAAAAACCAGCGATCGGGCAGTAATTTCCTTAAGGTCAAAAGTAAACTAGCATTTTTTCCGGCGGGATAACGTAACTTAGGGCTGCGATCGCTGGCGGCTTGGTAAATCACTGCTGCCACTGCTTCCGGGGGAGAACCATCGACTCCGGCGGCTTGCATTTTGGGCATCACGCGATCGCTAAAATCTTGATAAATTTCTAGGTCTGGGGAGTTACCGCTATCGGCCGATCGCCCATAAAAATCTGTTTTAATTGGCCCCGGTTCCACCAGCTTGACTCTGATATTAAAGGGTTCTAGTTCGTACTGCAAAGATTCACTAAACCCTTCCACCGCCCACTTTGTCGAATGATAAAGACTATACAAAGGAAAGGTAAGGCGACCACCAATAGAGGCAATATTCACAATCACCCCGCCTCCTTGGTGTTGCATCACTGGCAGGACATGACGAGTAACCGCCATCAACCCAAAAACATTGGTAGCAAATTGGCGTTCGATCTGTTCTGGAGTACAGGCAGCAAAGGGACCAATAAGACCATAACCAGCATTATTAATCACCACATCTAGACTGCCGAAGTGGGAGAGAGTTTGGGCGATCGCATCCTTAATAGAATCTTCTTCCGTGACATCTAACCGGAGACAAACTACCCTTTCTAGAGCCGCAAGATCGGGAGAATTTTCGGGCGATCGCATGGTTGCCGCCACTTGCCAGCCTCGTTGTTGAAATAGCTTCACTGTCGCTTTCCCAATCCCTGCTGCTGCCCCAGTAATCAATACTGTTTTAACCATAAGTTTTAGCTTTGACACTCCCACGTCTAAAAAGCATGGGATTCTTTAAGAGTTCATAAATAAAGCCTCGGAACTCAGAAAATCTTTGCCTCTAGTTTAGCAATATAGCAAGCAGGAATCGTATCTCAAGACATTATTAAGTAAATCACACTTACCGGAGGACAGGGTGCTGCAAAATCAGCAAGCCCTACTATTGTTGAAAAGGATTTTCTCCTATGCCTAGTTCTTCTTTGCTGGCACTCAACTGTTGCCATAGGTCTTTGATTTCCTCGTAAGCTCTGTCTGGAGAAAGCTTTCCAGCGGTTTCCAAATTGCAGATATAGCTAATCCTTTGAGCAAATTCTTGCAGGTTGGCATTAAACATCAAGTTTTCCGGCTTTATTTCACCCCGATAGCGGCTATGGGGATGCATGAAATCTGATTTATTAGTCATGATCTACCTCTGCAAATGTGTTTTATTAAATTTTAATGATATTAAATGGCTTTTTCTTTATATTCGCCATTCTAGCTCTATCTTAATGAAGATATTACTTTTATTACTAGATAGTAAGGTTTAGTGTTCTCTTAACCTATTATTAACCTTAACAAAAAAAATCTAGTTCTGCTACTGTAGATCCCGCACTAAATGCACTTGCAAAGTGTTGTACTTCTAAATATATTTATAACTCTTGCTCCCAGATTTCCTCAAAAGCACGTTAATTATCAATTATTCACCTTTGCTACCTAGCTATACTCATGCCATAAACTAGATTTCTTGACCAGATTTCATGACAACCTATAGGCAATCCCCATGACAAATCCCTTAACAATCAAGCTCTACGAAGGCAAAGCCAAAATTCTCTATGCCACTGATAACCCAGATATTCTGCTTACCTATTTTAAAGATGATGCCACCGCCTTCAATGCCCAAAAACGGGGACAAATTGTGGGGAAGGGAGAAATTAACTGTGCGATCGCCGCTGCCCTGTTCCAAGAAATTATCGCCGCCGGGATTCCCACCCACTACCTAAGCTGCCCCGCTCCCGATCAGATGCTAGTAAAAGCTGTAAAGATTATTCCTATAGAAGTGGTAGTCAGGAACATTGCTGCCGGTAGTCTCTGTCGACAGACCGGATTACCTTTAGGAAAAGTTTTACCCCGCCCCTTGGTGGAGTTTTACTACAAAGACGATGCTTTGGGAGATCCACTCCTAACCCGCGATCGCCTCTTTTTGATGGAACTAGCAACTCCAGCCCAACTAGAGCAGATTCAAACCATGACTCTGCAAATCAACCAAGTTCTGATCAAGTTTTTTCAAGACTGCGGCATTACCCTCGTAGACTTCAAGCTAGAGTTTGGCATAGATAACCAAGGACAAATCATCCTCGCTGATGAAATTAGCCCAGATACCTGTAGACTCTGGGATACCCAAGAAACTGATCCAGTCAAACGGGTGCTAGATAAAGATAGATTCCGTCAAGATTTAGGAAATGTGGAAGGAGCCTACCAGCAAGTATTAAAAAGAGTCAAGAAAGCAAGAGACTCAAACCAACTCTAAAATTAAATCTAAAATTAAACCCACTCCTAAAGTTAAATCTCTACTAGGGAAGAAGCGATCGAGATTACTTACCTATTCTCTTGATGCCGATCCCCGATCGCAATTATGTGATTTAATCGTGGGGTGTGGAAGTGGGAATAGACAATAACAAAATGCACTTATCAAAAATTTTATTAGCCTCTCTAGCTGCCTCTGTAACTTTGGGTCTGGCAAACCCCGCCAAAAGTGAAACTATTGTGATCTCTGAGGTAGGGGCTTCAACAGCACCAGCAATTCCAGAAGTAGCCATACCTAGACAATCCGCCCCAGAAATGGAAGTCAGCCAAATTGCTCCAGAGCCTGCTCAACTAGCCTTAGCAAATCCTTCTACTGTAGTGGCAGCAGCAGTTCCTTTACAACTAGCTGCCGCAGTTAGCAATTCCGCTTCTAACCCTGTAGGGTCTGATTTGGGATCAGCAATAGGAGAATTAGGAAATTCTAGCGATCGCCCTTCTGCAAACCTCCTGAATCTCCGCCCCCAAAATAACGGGTTAAGTACTTCAGGAGTAGAAGCTAGTCCGGCTTTAGAATTTTCCCCATCTTTTTTAAGAATTCAAACAGCCGCTGCCCCTTCTCAAGGACTAGAAGGATCGCCCCAAAATCTAACCAATTTGGCGCAAGCATCCCCGGTAACCGCTCCCGGAACCACGCCTCCTAGGACTACAACTCCTACAACTCCTACAACTCCTACAACCTCTCCAACTTCGCCCCCTAGAACCACAGCTCCCCTGACTCCCTTCACTCCAGTTGCTCCCACTACTCCTACCCCTCCAGAAACCCAAGTATTAGTAGCCGAAGTGGTAATTAGGGGAGCTGGAGAATTGGAAAATCGGGTCTATGAAGTGATTCGCACCCAACCCGGTCGGACTACTACCCGATCGCAACTCCAAGAAGATGTAAATGCGATCGCCGCCACGGGCTTTTTCAACGATGTAGAAGTCATCCCAGCCGATACTTCCCTAGGAGTCCGACTTACCTTTGCAGTTAAACTCAACCCAGTCCTGCGACAAGTAGTGATTCAAGCCCTGCCCACAACTCCTCGCGGCAGCGTTTTGCCTCCTGCGGTAGTTGACCAAGCCTTCAGACCCCAGTACGGGACTATTCTCAATACCCGCCAACTCCAAACTAGCATTGGTCGGCTCAATCAATGGTATCGAGATAATGGCTACACCCTAGCTCAAGTAATCGAACCAAAAATTGGTGACGACGGGATTGTAACCCTTAACGTAACGGAAGGAGTAATTGAAGATATCCGGATTCGCTTCCTCAATGCCGACAACGAACCCAACAATAGCGATGGCACTCCCATTGTTGGGCGTACCCGAGATTTTATTATTACCAGAGAAATAGAACTAAAAGCAGGAGATATTTTCAATCGCCGCACGGCAGAATCAGATCTACAGCGGGTGTTTGGCTTAGGAATTTTTGATGATGTCCGGGCTAACTTTGCCCCCGGTCAAGATCCCCGCCGCTTAATACTAGTCCTTGATGTGGTGGAAAAAAATACCGGTTCTATTACTGCTGGAGGCGGTTTCAGCTCCTCTAGCGGCTTATTTGGTTCCATCGGTTATCAGCAACAAAACCTCGGCGGCAATAATCAACGGATCGGAGCCGAAGTTCAGGTAGGGCAACGGGAGTTATTATTTGACCTCCAATTTACAGATCCATGGATCGCGGGCGATCCCTACCGGACTTCCTACAATGTCAATCTTTTCAGGAGCCGCGCCCAATCTCTAATTTTTGATGGAGGTCCCAGACCCGTTACCTTTCCAGATGGTTCCATTCCCCGCATTGTCCGCTATGGGGGAGGCGTAACTTTCACTCGACCCCTGAGCGATAATGTTTTTGTCCGACCAGAATGGGTGGCTTCCGTGGGCTTTCAGTATCAAAATGTATCAGTCCAGGATGGTAATGGCAGAACTAGGGCTAGACAGAGGGGTAATCCTTTGAGTGCTAGCAACTCTGGGGTAGACGATCTCTTTTCCTTCCAAGTGGGTTTAGCTCAAGATACACGAGATAATCCGATCGCCCCCACTCGGGGTTCGCTGCTGCGCCTAGGATTGGATCAAACCATTCCTTTAGGCTCTGGGAGTGTGGTCTTTAATCGCCTCCGAGCTAACTATAGCTACTACATTCCGGTACGGTTCACCAATTTCACTGAAGGCTCCCAGACTCTAGCCTTTAACCTCCAAGGCGGAACAGTGTTGGGAACCTTACCCCCCTACGAAGCTTTTTCCACAGGCGGAACTAATTCCGTTCGGGGCTACAACGAAGGAGAGGTAGGCAGTGGACGCAGCTATGTCCAAGCCTCGGTGGAATATAGGTTCCCGATCGTGAGTATTATTGGCGGGGCTTTATTTGTGGATGCAGCTAGTGATCTGGGCAGTGGGCGATCGGTAATTGGCAACCCAGCCGGATTACGGGGCAAACCCGGTAGTGGCTATGGTTACGGCGTAGGTCTCCGGGTGCAATCTCCCGTAGGGTCAATTCGGATTGATTATGGAGTCAACGATCGCGGGAACAATCGCATCCATTTTGGCATCGGCGAGCGGTTCTAAGCTCACCTCAAGAAATCAAGAAAATCAGGGGTAAAACAAGAGGACTATGGCAGCATCATGGCTAATTTAGTAATTTCTGGTATGGGTTTGCACAGTGGAGTCACCACTAAGGTGCAAGTGAATCCGGCACCCCAGGGGGCAGGGCTGTGCTTTATCCGAGTAGATTTGCCCCATAAACCTCAAATTCCGGTGCGTTTAGATGCTGTCCATCAAACTATTCTGTCTACAGAGCTAGGAGTGGGGGAAGCGAGGGTAAGAACGGTGGAACATCTTCTTGCCTCCTTGATGGGGTTAGGAGTAAAAGATGCCCAGATTGAGGTAGACGGGCCAGAACTGCCTCTGTTAGACGGCAGTGCCAAAGCATGGGTGGAGGCGATCGCCGCCTCAAATTTAATCAAACAGGCAGAACCCTTTGCCCCTCAAGTTTTTCTCTCAGAACCCGTATCTATCTATCAAGGAGAAATTTTTGTCGCAGCCATACCCAGCCCCGTGCTGAGATTTAGCTACGGCATTGATTTTGATAGTGCTGCGATCGGTCATCAATGGCATAGCTGGACTCCCAGCCAAGAGAGTTTTGCCGAGGCGATCGCCCCCGCTCGGACTTTTGCCCTCCTCCATCAGATCAAGCAGTTACAAGAATCTGGTTTAATAAAAGGCGGTAGCCTAGAAAATGCTCTAGTTTGTGATCAAGAAAAATGGCTCAATCCCCCCCTAAGATTTGCGAATGAGCCGGTGCGCCACAAACTTCTAGACTTCCTAGGAGACCTGAGCCTTTTGGGAGATATTCCTGTCGCTCACTACCTAGCCTACAAAGCTAGTCACAATCTCCATATCCAGTTAGCTAAGGCCATCTGGGAACAGATGAAAGATTAGCTACTCCTGATTAACTTACTTACCCATGACCATTACTAACCTAGAACCTGACTTAGAAAGCACTCCTCCCCAGATACCTATACCTGCCCCTTTAGAGGAGGATAGAACTCTCCTAGCCACCCCAAAAACTACCCCAAAAACTACAATGACTGTGGAAGAGATTCATCGTCTCCTCCCCCACCGTTACCCCTTTGCTTTGGTGGACAAAATTATTGATTATGGCCCTGAAAAATTTGCAGTAGGTGTAAAGAATGTCACCTTCAATGAACCTCATTTTCAAGGGCACTTTCCCGATCGCCCCTTAATGCCGGGAGTTCTTATTATTGAGGCGATGGCTCAAGTTGGAGGAGTAGTTTTAACTCAACTACCTTTTTTAGAAGTGGGTTTATTTGTGTTCGCAGGTATGGATAAAGTCCGGTTTCGGCGCCCAGTAGTTCCCGGAGATCAACTAATTATGAGAGTAGAACTCCTGGCTGTAAAGCTAAAAAGGTTTGGCAAAATGCACGGAACAGCTACAGTGGATGGGCAGTTAGTCTGTGAAGCAGAAATGATGTTTTCCATTGTTGATTAATCTCTCTCTAAAATCCGATAAATCTAGCCATATCTGGCAATATATTAATTGTTAGCCAGTTGTTTATTTCTAGAATTCAAACTAGAAGCCAACCTTCGTCCTTACCAACTACTCACTATTAATATTTCTAACTATTTTTAACTATTTTGATTCATCCTACCGCCATTATTCATCCCCATGCTCGCCTCCATCCCACGGTACAAGTGGGCCCCTACGCGGTGATTGGCGATCGCGTCACCATTGATGCCGGGACTGTGATCGATGCCCAGGTGGTAGTCCGGGATTTTGTAGAAATTGGAGCAGATAATCATATTTTCTCTGGGGCAGTAATTGGGGGCGATCCCCAAGACCTAAAATTTGCGGGAGCAGAAAGCTGGGTCAAAATTGGCGATCGCAATCGTATCCGTGAATTTGTCACCATTAACCGAGCTACGGGAGAGGGAGCCGCCACCATCCTTGGTAATGATAATTTGCTCATGGCTTACGTCCATGTTGCCCACGATTGTGTAATCGAAGATCATGTAGTAATTTCCGGCTCTGTAGCGCTAGCAGGGCACGTCCACATTGAATCTAGAGCAGTCTTAGGCGGCTTAGTTGGTATTCATCAGTTTGTTCATGTGGGGGGCTACGCCATGCTCGGAGGTATGAGTAGGGTAGTCCAAGATGTCCCACCCTTTATGCTCGTAGAAGGTAATCCGGCTCTAGTGCGATCGCTCAATCTAGTCGGCTTAAGGCGAGCCGGAATTAACCGGGAAGAAATTTCCCAACTCAAAAAAGCCTTTCGCCTCTTGTATCGATCAGGGCACACCATCCGAGAAGCGATCGATAAACTAGAACTTCTCCCAGATACAGCCAAAATTCACCATCTACGAAGTTTTCTCCGTCAATCCCACACGGAAGGCAGGCGAGGTTCCGTCCCTAGTAAAAAAATGACCGCCGAAGAACCAATTTAATTCTAGTCTTATCTAAAGCCACAACATAAGCTACAACAGAATTAAGATACAAGTTCCTTGCTCCATGGAGTTTTTTCAAAAAAATAAGGAGGTGCGTTATTTTTGAAAATGGCTGTAATTTCGGTATAATTTCGGGTATTAACCCCTAGCATCCTTCAACTAAACTGAGTCTATTTTTGTGATTGCCCTTTATCCCGGTAGCTTTGATCCTATTACCTTTGGTCATCTCGACATTATCGATCGGGGCAGCCGGCTGTTCGACCAAGTGATTGTTGCTGTACTACGCAACCCTCAAAAAGCCCCCCTATTTACCGTACAAGAACGTTTAGACCAAATTCGCCGCTGTACCGAACACCTCGGCAATGTGAAAGTTGATAGTTTTGCTGGTTTAACAGTAGAATATGCCAAGCTCCACAATGCTCAAGTTCTCCTCCGGGGCTTGCGAGTATTATCTGATTTTGAGAAAGAGCTACAGATGTCTCACACCAATCAAACTTTGTGGGATGAAGTAGAAACTGTTTTCTTAGCAACTTCTAATGAGTATAGTTTTCTCAGTAGTAGTGTAGTTAAAGAGATCGCCAGATTCGGTGGTGCTGTTGAACATCTAGTCCCTCCCCATATTGCTCACGAGATTTACCAATGTTACGCCAAGACCCATCCCGCCTAGAGACCGATCGCCCCAGCAATCCCCAATCTCCCGGTGAATCAAGCTACCGCGAGGGTGACACCCCAGCAAGGATTGATATCCAACGGGAACTAAACCGGATTGAGGAAGTTATTTTTGATAGCCTCCATATTCCTCTGACGCGCTTGACCTTAATTGACGAGGAACAAGTCTTGACGCAGCTAAATTTAGTCCGGATCAACCTACCGGAAGCTTTTGCTGAGGCTCAAGAAATCATCCGACAGCGAGAAGAAATTCTTTTGCAAGCCGATGATTATGCCCAAGAGATCATTGCCGCAGCCCAACGTAAGGCTGAAGAGATCATCGATGAAATGGGCTTAGTCCAACAAGCCCAGATGGAAGCAAGGCAAATTCGCCAGCAGGTGCAACTGGAGTGTGACGCTATAGAAGAAGAAGCTTATGCTGAGATAGACCAACACAAGTTGCAAGCCCAGCAAGAACTAGAGCAGTGGAGGGAATCTGTTTTGGCAGAATGTGAGGCTATGGAGGAAGATGCTCAAGAGTATGCGGAAAATGTTTTGGGTAGCATTGAGCATCAGTTAGCAGATATGACCAAAGTAATTCGCAACGGCAAGCAACAATTGCAGCGAGAACGGGAAGCTACAACCGTCAGCCGCACTCTCCAAGAGCGATCGGCAAAAAAAACCTCTTAAACTTTAAGTAGTGGTAAATAAGTTAAGGATGTCCCTCGTAGCGCGGGAAAAATCCTTACCCCAAAAACCTTACTTCTATGACACTACCAAATTTTATAAATAAACTAACTACAACCTATGGATATTCAAATTGGGCGAGGGAAACAGGCCCGGCGGGCTTACGGTATTGATGAAATTGCTCTTGTACCGGGGAGCAGAACCCTAGATCCCAGTTTGGTGGATACCAGTTGGCAAATTGGCGGACTTACTAGAGAAATTCCGATTATTGCTAGTGCCATGGACGGTGTAGTAGATGTGAACATGGCAGTGAAATTATCTCAATTGGGAGCCTTGGGAGTGATTAATCTCGAAGGTATTCAAACTCGTTATGCTGATCCTGAGCCAATTATAGATAAGATCACTTCCGTGGGACCTACGGAATTTGTCACCTTGATGCAGGAGCTTTATGCCGCCCCTGTACAACCAGAATTGATTGAGCAGAGAATTAAGGAAATTAAGGCTCAAGGTGGTATTGCAGCGGTTAGTTCCACCCCCTCCGGAGCCGTGAAGTATGGTGAGGCTGTAGCAAAAGCGGGGGCTGATTTGTTTTTTGTTCAAGCTACCGTAGTATCTACGGATCACTTGTCTCCAGAGACTATTACGCCCCTAGATTTAGCAGATTTTTGTCAGAGTATGCCCATTCCGATTTTTCTGGGGAATTGTGTCACCTACGAGGTAACTCTGAGCTTGATGAAGGCGGGGGCGGCTGGCGTGTTGGTGGGAATTGGTCCGGGAGCGGCTTGTACGTCTAGGGGAGTCTTAGGTATTGGGGTTCCTCAGGCAACAGCAGTGGCGGATTGTGCTGCGGCTAGGGATGATTATTTCCGGGAGACGGGTAAATACATCCCTATTATTGCCGATGGGGGTTTGATCACTGGGGGAGATATTTGTAAATGTATCGCCTGTGGTGCTGATGGGGTGATGATTGGATCGCCCTTCGCTAGAGCAAAAGAAGCCCCGGGTCGGGGGTTTCATTGGGGGATGGCGACTCCTAGCCCTGTGCTGCCAAGGGGAACCCGAATTAAAGTGGGAACTACGGGAACTTTGGAGCAGATTCTTCGAGGTCCGGCAGTGCTAGATGATGGGACTCATAACTTTTTGGGGGCTTTGAAAACTAGTATGGGAACTTTGGGCGCAAAGAATCTTAAGGAAATGCAACAGGTAGAAGTGGCGATCGCGCCCTCTCTGCTCACGGAAGGCAAGGTTTACCAAAAAGCCCAACAATTAGGGATGGGGAAATAATTTATGGAATTAACTTTTGTCCCCGTAGAAGAATTTTATTTTGCCCTGACTTTGGCAGTAAAAACCCTAGAAGATATCGAGAAACCCGGACTGGTAGAGCAGGTGCGATCGCGCCTCTTGGCAAAATATGGTCAACCCTCCACCGTAGCACCGGGACAACAAAATACCTTTAACTATGTCTTTCAAGTAGGAGAGGGAACTCCCGCAGGTAAGCCTTTGGTGGTTTCTATTTCTGACTGGCAGGAAAAGCTGCGGCTGAGTAGTGATTACGGCTGGATCATTGATGAAGAGCGCAAACCTGTCCGTACCGAGGAGTTTGGCGATCGGGCTGAATTTAATTCCAAGCTCAAGCTTTATCTCCAA
>Ga0105048_10015320_pt1 | contig 11904 bp, 10 predicted proteins | sample MAT05_FD_78382 | JGI IMG/M metagenome (GOLD analysis project Ga0105048, IMG submission 78382) | Freshwater microbial communities from Lake Fryxell liftoff mats and glacier meltwater in Antarctica - MAT-05 | ecosystem: Environmental > Aquatic > Freshwater > Ice > Liftoff microbial mat | place...
CGTCGTGGCCCCGGCCGTTCGTGGTACAGGAGTTCGTGCGACTGGAACGGCCGGAGGTGTACCGCACCTACGCGGCCGGCGGCAGGCTGTTCGGCTGGGTGGTTCGCCGGTTCCCCGAGGGGGCGAAGCCGTCGCCGTGGGTGGCCCACTCCCGGGGTGCCCGGTACGAACCGGCCGGCGAGCCGCCCGCCGCCGCGACGGCCGCCGCCCGGTCGGCACTGGCCGCGACCGGGCTGCTCGACTCGTTCGGCTGCGCTGACCTGCTCCCCGCGCCGGGCGGCGGGTGGCTGGTGTTGGAGGTCGGCACCGACGGGCCGACCAGCCACGTCGACCGCGCCCTCGGCCTCCCGGAGTTGGAGCGGGAGATTCGCCGGCGCGTCGCGGAGGCGTTCTGGGTACGGGCCGTGGTGCCGCCGTGGGGCGACGGGTCGTGGCGGTCTCTGTCAGATTCCTCGCGTGGAGCGTGAACGTGCTGGCGACCGAGCCGTACCCAGATCAGGTGAACGTGTGGCCCAAGGAGGGCCGACACGTCCTCGCGCAGTTCGACGCCGAGACCGTGGTCGTGTACCAGGCGTACACCCCGGCCATCGGCCGACACGCGGCCGAGCACGGGGCGTTCGGCGGGGATTTCAGCTACAGCCGGATGAGCTGGATCAAGACGAACTTCCTGTGGATGATGTACCGGTCCGGGTGGGGGACGAAGGAGAACCAGGAGGTCACCCTCGCCCTGCGGCTGCGGCGGGCGTTCTTCGACGCGCTGCTCGCGGAGGCGGTGCCGTCGAGCTGGGACCGCGACCGGTACGCGACCGCGGACGACTGGTCCCGGGCGGTCGCCGCGTCGGACGTGCGACTCCAGTGGGATCCCGACCACCACCCGTCCGGGGCGAAGCTGGAGCGGCGGGCGATCCAGCTCGGGCTCCGGGGCGGCGTGCTGGAGGCGTTCGGCCGGCGCGAGCTGGTCGAGGTGACCGACGTGTCCGACTTCGTGGCCGAACAGCGGGAGGTGCTTGCTACCCGCGGCGTGTCCGCGCTGGTCACCCCGCGGGAGCGGGTGTACATCCCGGCCGACCCGAGAGCTGCCGCCCGGCTGCGGCTGGAGAACCTGGCGGCCGACTAACAGTCGAATGACCGAGCCGCCCGTGCGGTCGTCGATCGCCACCACCCGGTTCCCGGTCGTCGGCCGAGCGGGTCACTGGTCGAGCACGATGGCGGGCCGCGAGAGGACGTTCCCGGACAGCGCCCCGTAGTGATCCGACCGCCAGTCGCGTTTCAGTTCGGTTGCGGTCACGAGTTGCAAACCGGGGGCGGCGAGGGCGGGGTTGCACAGGACGTACAGGTCGTCGCGGGCGATGTACCCGACCAGCGCCAGGGTGTGCCCGGCCTCGCCACCGGGGTACTGCGGGCCGGTGTACTTGAAGTCCACCACGAGGGGCCGGCCGGCGTCGAGTTCGCGGCGGGCGAAGGCGGCGGCCTTGTCGAACCCGGCGTCGTCCGGCGGGAACGTGACCAGCTTCCAGCGTAGCCCGATCCGCCTCGACGCCGCGAGCAGGTCGCCCCAGTCGGTGCCGGTGCCGAGCGGCGGCGGGCAGAGCTTCTTGTAGTCCCACCCGCCGAGCGCCCGGCCCTGCGCGCGGGCGAGCATCGCGCAGCTCGTCGCCCCGCAGTTGTTCCAGCCCTGGTGGACGTGCGGCAGCGGCACCAGGGCGAACGCCCCCGGCTCGGCCTTCCGGCCGCGGTACGGCACCAGCTTCAGCAGGTCGGCGCATTGCCGGGCGGCCGGACTCGACCGCGACACCTTCGCCCACAGCGCGCGGGCCGCCTCGACCTCTCCCGCCCGGAAGTGGAGTTCGCCCAGGATGACGAGGCCCGAGGGGTCGTTCAGCGCCGCGGCCCGTTCGGCCAGCGCCCGGCCTTCCTTCGCGTCCGCCGGGATGCCGTCGCCGGCGAGGTACACCATCGCGGCGGTCGCGGCGGCCCGGCCGTGACCCATCGCCGCCGCCTTCTTCCAGGTGTCGAGCGCCTTCGGGATGTCATGGTCGACGCCCTGGGCGGCGAAGTAGCACTGACCGAGGTTCCACGCCGCCGCGGCGGACTTCCCGGCCGCCGCCCGGAAGTACCCGGCGGCGACCTCGGGGTTGCGGCGGACGCCGAGGCCCTCGAAGAACATCCACCCGACGAAGTCCATCGCGGCGGGGTCGCCGCGGTCGGCCGCCCGGCGGCCCCACCGCATCGCCTCGGCGTAGTCCCGCGGCACGCCCGTGCCGTCGCGGTAGGTGTAGGCCAACGCCAGCTGGGCGCGGACGTCGCCCTTGTTCGCCCGGTCGAGCAAGTCGTCGGGCGGCGCGGCGCCGGCCGGCACCGCCAGCGCGCCGGCCACGACGGCCATCAACAGGTGCTTCATCGGTGGCGCTCCGCGGATGTCGGTCGGGGCCGCGTCCTACTTCTTGAGCAGGTCCGTCGTCGCGCGGCCGAGGCGGAGGCCGACTTCGAGGAACGTCTCGGCGTTGCGGTTGTAGTGGTAGCCCTGGTTCTTGGGCGACACGTCCACGTCGCGCCACAGGTCGCGGACGTCCACGGCTTTCACGTTCCCGGCGAACGCCGGGTACTTCTTGGCGTCGCCCACGGCCAGCTGCGCCTCGGCGATCTTCAGGCCGTTCCCCTCGCGGCCGGGGTTCCCGCAGCCGGTGGCGAGCACGAACGTGGCCGCCGGCGCGGCGTAGTCCTTCCGCAGGCTCACGATCAGCCGTTCAAGGTTCTCCTCGTACTTGGCCGTGTGGGCGTTGCTGCCGTGGTCGCGGTGCCCCTGCCACCACACGAACCCGGCGATCTCGTAGCCCTCGCCCTTGTAGCCCGGGTACCACTTGTCGAGCGTCGCCAGCGCCGCCTTGGCGTTGGCCATGTCGTCGTCGTACTGCTTGCCGGCGTACCAGTTCACCTCCTTCTTCGGCTGCCCCTCGACCCACCACTCGGCCTTGTCCCCGGACCCGGCGTAGGTCTTGCCGTCGAACGTGAACTGCTTGCTCCCGGGCGGGAGCAGGTCCCACCCGAGGGCGCGGTTGCCGATGCACGACTTGAGCACCAGCACCGGCTCGTCGAGCGCCGCCCCGACGACGTACCCGAAGCCGACCTCGGGGCCGAACGCCTTCCCGCCGTTCGCGGCCGGGCTCAGCCACGCCCCCTTCTTCACCCGGGCGTCGTAGTAGTACACGTCCTTCCGCTCGGTCCACTTCCCGCCGGCGTCGAGCAGAAACGGGTACTTCTTCTGCGCCTTGGTGAAGTACTCGAGCGTGCCCTTGGTCGTCTCCGGGCCGATGTCGCCCATGCCGACCATGTTCGACTGGCCCATCAGAATGAACACCTTGAGCGGCTTCCCGGCGGCCCCGGGCTTGCCGTCGGGGCGCAGCCGGTCGTCCTGGGCGAACGCGGCGGCGGCGAGCACACACAAAAGTAGGCCGGCGGGGAGGAATCGGGTCGTTCGCATGGCACGCTCGCGGGGTTACGGGTGTTCGGTCAGAAACGCGGCGACGCCGGCGGCGAACCGCTCGGCGGCGGGGGGGTGGCAGCGGAGCCACAGTTCCGGCTCGATCAGTTCGAGTTCCATCACCGCCAGCCGGCCGGCGTTGTCGCGCACCAGATCGACCCGGCCGTACACCGGGACCGGGTGGCACGCCGCCGCGGCGCGCTCGGCGAGCGCGACCTGCTCGGTCGTCGGCTCGTAGTCGCGGACGGTGCCGCCGTGGTCGTCCTGCACGCGGAAGTCGCCGGCCTTCGGCACCTTCCGCACGGCGTGCGAGTACCGCCCGCCGAACACCATCAGCGTGTCCTCGCCGGTGCGGGCGACGTCGGCCTGGAAGGGCTGCACGATCATCGCCTCGGCGGCGAGCAGGGCGTCGAGCAGCGGTTGCAGGTCGGCCGCGGTCCGGCGGTTCACGCGATACGTGTGCCGGGCCGCGCCGGACACGCACGGCTTCACCACCGCCTCGTCCCACCCCGTTTCCGCGAGCACGTCCGCGAGCGGTCGTGTCGAACCGCGTTCGAGGAACCGCGACGGCACGACCGGCACCCCGCCGGCGTCCAGGTCGGCGAGGTAGTGCTTGTCGAGGTTCCAGCGGACGGTCGGCCCGCGGTTGCACAGGCGAGTCTCCCGCTCGACGCGGTCCAGCCACGCGGCGAACTCGGTGAACCGCTCGAAGTAGTCCCAGGTGGTGCGGAACACGGCGCAGCGGAATCGCGACCACTCGACCGTCGGGTCGGCCCAGTCGACGCGCTCCGCGCGGAGCCCGCGGCACGCGAGCGCCTCCACGAGCAATCCGTCGTCGGCCAGGATGTTGCCCATGTACCAGTCGCCGTCCGCCGCGGTGGCGGCCGTGTAGCGGCGGTCGGTGAGCAGCGCGACGTCACACGGCGGCATCGGTTCCTACTCGTGCGCGGCCTGGCGGGTGACGACCGGCACGTGGCCGACCTCCAGCCCCCGCGGCGGGGTGACGAGCACCGCCGGGTCGAGGTCGGCGAGCCTGCCGGTCGTCGGGGGCGGCAGGTACTCGCGCTCCTTCGTCCACGTGCGGTGCAACAGCTCGACCCGCTTCTGGAGCGCCTCGCGCTCGGCGGCGGTCAGGTCGGCGTTCAGCAGCGCGGGCTGGTCGGCGAACCGATACCAGTAGTACGTCGCCACGCTACCGTCCCCGAGCTTCGCCTTGAACGGCCCGGCCGCCGGCCCCGGCGTCTTCCAACTGCTCGCCGGCTCGTCGGGGGTGACGTAGGGTTTGGGGGCGGCGTCGCGGCGGCGCGGGAACGCCACGTCCGCCAGCCCGGTCTCGGCCGGCACCCCGGCCGCGCTCACCACCACCCAGCGGTCCTTCCCCTTCGCGTCCGTCTCCAGCCGGTAGTACTCGGGGAGGGTGACGAGCGACCCGGCCTTCGTCACCGCGTCCTTCCCCCACTTGTAGCCGAAGGTGGTGTCGTCGAGCGCGGCGGGCGTGGCGAACGAACTCCACGCCACCGGCGCCTTCTTCTCCTTCGGCGTGTCGGGGGTGTAAATCTGCCACGTCGCCCCGCCGCCGCCCTTGAACGTGTGGACGCCCGCGGCCTTCGGGTCGATCGCACCCGTCGCCGCCGGCCCGCCGTCGAACCACGCCTTCACCCCGTCCCACAGCGCGGCCCGGTTGTACGCCGTGACGCGGTGGACGAGCGGCGAGTCGCCATCCGCCGTCACCGGGAACTGGGTCGGGGCGACGCGTGCGTAGGTCGTACCCTTCGCGTCCGTCGCCACGTAGGCGGGGATGTGCTGCGTCTCCATCTGGATCGCCTTGTTCGGCTCGGACGGCCGCGCGTCGAGGAACGTGCCGGCGAATTCCGTCTTCTCGACGGTCGGCTTCGACCAGAAGTACGGCGTGAAGAACGCGACCGGCCCCTTGAAGTTGCCGGTGTTCAGGAACAGCGTCCAACTCTGGTCGCCGGTCGGCACGTCCTTCCCGGCGGTCGTCTTCTTCGCCGCGGTGAGCGGGAGCGGGAGGTAGCCGTACCCGAACAGCTCGCCGTTCGTGCCCTGCTTCAGGTTCAGCCCGTCCGGCGGCCAGATCACCCACGGGCTCAGTTGCGCGACGGCGTAGTGCCCGGCGGGCCTGGCCCAGTCGCGTCCCTTGCCGGCCCCGGGGCCGTTGGCCCACTCGCTGAAGTTCAGCGCCACCCCGCCCATGATGAACTTCGGCGTCTCGGTGGCGAAGCGGGTGTCGCGCCACCAGCCGAGCCCGCCCTCGATGTCGGAGTAGTGCCCCTTCCGCGGGATGCCGTCGTTCCGGGCGAACATCCACGTGCCGAACAGCCCGCTCTGGAACTGCGACCCGGGGTAGTTCTTCAGCAGCGGCCACGCGGCCACGTACATCGAGAACCCGGCGTCGTACGTCTGCGGCACCCGCTCGTGCGGGACGAGCAGGTAGCCGGCCATCTCCGCCTTCCGCGGCGCCGGCCCGGGCGGGGGGACGAGCGCGTCGGCGAACGCCTTGCCGATCGGGGCCATGACCCGCGCCGCCCCGAGGTAGTGGTAGCCGCCGTTCGACACGCCCGCCGCCAGCCGCGCCGCCTCCGCCGGCGTGAACTGCTCCTCGACCGCCTTCTTCCTGGCGGCGTCCTTCGCGGCCCGGGTGAGGTCCGGGGTCTTCTTGAACCCCTGGTCGAGCTTGCCGTTCAGCCGCTCCATCCGCTCGCGCAGGTCGTACAGGTCGTCGTCCCAGAACGGCGACGTTTCCACCGCCCTCACGCTCCCTTTGAACTCGGGGAGCGACGCGGCCTTGACCTGGGCGGCGCGGAAGTGCAGCTGCGGCGCCTTCGCCCCCTCGCGGTCGCCGCCGATGCCCATGACGCCGATCACCACCGGCAGCTTCGGGGCACCCAGGTCTTTGCGCACGTCGCGGACCAGGTGGCCGAGCAGGGACGCGTACTCGTCGTACCCGCCGGCCTTGTTCCGGTCCGGGTACGCCCCGCCGTCCACCAGGTCGTTGAACCCCTGGAACCACACGAACCCGGCCAGCTCGTAGCCCTGCTTGTCGTCGTAGTCGGGCACCACGCGCTTGACGTCCTTCACCACCGCCCGCACGTGGTCGATCATGTGGCGGTAGAAGACGCCGCCGTTCTTGTGGACCTTCTCGGTCTCGGCGGCGGGGTCGAGGCCGCGCTTCTTCCACTGGTCCAGCGTGAAGTCGTTGATCTTCTCCGGCCCGGCGCCCGGCGGGCGGAATTCGGTGTGCAGGTTCCGCCCGCCCCACGCCGTCTTGATGATGAGGATCGGCCCGGCGTGCCGCTTCTCCAGCGTCAGCCCGAACGTGAACTCCGGGCCGAATTTGTCCTTCCCCGGGCCGAAGCCGGCCGTCAGCCGGCCCGTCTTCTCCCGCAGGTCGGTGTAGGCGTCGCCGAGGCACCCGACCGACGTGATCCACACCCGCTCGCACACCTTCGGGATGCCGTCGGCGGCGCGCATCTGGGCCAGCAGCGGGGCCGTCTTCGGGTCGCCGGCCATGCTGTCGAGGGTGGACAGGTGCGCGTGCCCCTGCATGTTCGACTGCCCGGCGAGGACGTATACCTTCAGCGGCCCGGCGGCGGCGGGCGTGGCCGCCGCGAGGACGGCGACCAGCGGGAACAACAGGCGCGACATGACGGACCCTCGGCGGGGGCGGGCGGGCGTTACTCATCTTGACGGACGGCGGTTACGTTTCGAGGAAATAAAGTAGCGAATCTCGGAACGCACCCATGCCCCGACCGCCGCGCCGCGTGGCGCTGATGCTCGACCTCCGGTGGCCGTACAAGCGGCACGCCGAGGTGTTCGCCGGCACCCAGCGGTACGCCGAGGAACGCGGCTGGGTCTCGATCATCGACGAGTTCGCCCACGACACGCTGCGCCAGAAGAAGGCCGCCCCGTACGACGGGATCGTGGCGCGGGCGAACCACCCGCTCGCCCGGCGGGCCGCCGCCCGGGGGGTGCCGGTGGTGAACGTGTGGCCCAGCTCGCCCGCGCGGCACCTGACCCCGGGCGTATTCCCCGACTCGACGCTGACCGGCCGACTGGTGGCCGAGCACCTGCTGGCCCGCGGCTTCCGGTCGTTCGCCACCCTGACCTCGCCGAAGAACGCGGACAACGAGCTGGAAGTCCGGGAGATCACCCGCGTCGTCCGGGACGCCGGCTTCCCGTGCGCCGCCGCGTACGTCCCGCAAGACCCCCACCGGGACGCGGCGAGTTGGCGGAAGACCGTCCGGCTGATCGGCCGCGCGATGGCCGGGTGGACGCCGCCCGTCGGCGTGTACGTCGGTCAGGAGGTGTGCGGGCGGTTGGTGGTCCAGGCCGGACACCTCCGCGGGTGGCGGACGCCCGGGGACGTGGCGATCGTCGCCGGCAAGAACGAGGAGGCGCTGTGCGAGCACCCCCGCCCGTCGCTCACCAGCGTCGAGATCGGGTACGCCCGGATCGGGTACGCGGCGGCCGAACTGCTGGACCGGCTGATGGCGGGGCGGGCGGCCCCGCCGGGGCCGATCCGCCTGCCGCCGCACGGCCTGGTCGTCCGCGAATCAACCGACTTCTTCGCCGTCGGCAACCCGGTCGTGGCCGCGGCGCTGGCCTTCGTCTCGGCCAACAGCCACCGCCGGATCGGGCCGGACGACGTGGCCGCAGCGGTCGGCGCCGGGACGCGGACGTTGCAGAACTACTTCCAGAAGGCGATCCAGCGGCCGGTGGCGACCGAAATCCGCCGGGTGCGGATCGAGCGGGCGAAGCGAGAATTGACCCAGAGCGGACGCACGCTGGACGCCATCGCCCGCGCCGTCGGGTTCGGCACGATCCAGCGGCTCTCCGAGGTGTTCCGACGCGAACTCGGCATGAGTCCGGGCGAGTACCGCAAGCAGCGTCGGCTCGGCTCGGAATGAGCCGTCACGGGCTGCTGACGCCGTCCGAGCAGGCATGACTCCGGCCGCGCCGTCACGCTCGGTCTCCGTCGGGAAGTTGCGGGAGTGGCCCGCGGTGTGGTCGGCCGACCCGCGGGTGCTCGCCGCGATCGGGGACAACGAAGTCGAAGTGGCGGTCCGCGCAGGAACAGCTCGGCTCCGCTACTTCGCCGCGGCCGGCCCGGCGTTCCCCGCCGTCCCCCTCCTCCCCGCGACGCCCGGGGACGCCGCCCCGCCCCGCGACCCCGCGGACCCCCGCCTCCCGGCTGGGACCGGCGTGCGGGACAAGGTGTGGCAGCGGCTCGTCGTCGAGGACGCCGAACTCCCCCCCCAGCCCCCTTCGCCGCCGTCGCCGGCGACCGGGTCGTGGCGAGCAACGCCCCGTGGCTCGTGCACCTGGGGGTTGCCGACTGTCGCCCGGCCGCGGCCGGCCTCCGCTCAGCGGCGGTGCCGAGCTCCGTGGTCGTGGTCGAGGGCATCGGGGCCGGCTTCGTCGCGTGGGTCGAGGGTGGCGGAGTGGGCCGAGATGGGCGTGCCGGCGTTCGCCGGGTACGATCCCCCGGGCCGGCTCCGACTCCGGTTCGGGCCGGAGGTTGGGTGAGCCGACCACCCCAACGTGCCACGCGCTCCCACCCCGCATACCGGAGAGACCCGATGGCCCGTCACTGCCGGAACTCGGCAGCGTCTCGGACCGCGTCTTCGGCCTCGCCAACGACGTGGCGAAGGACGTGGGCAAGGCGTACCCCGGGAAGCTGGTCGGCGTGCTGGCGTACAGCGAGCACAGCGAGCCGCCGAGTTTCGCCCTCGAACCGAACGTGTACGTGCAGCTGACGGCCGGGTTCACCCGCGGCCGGTACACGCACGACGAACTCCTCGACCTGTGGCCGAGGTGGTGCAAGAACATCGGGTTCTACGAATACTTCTCGGGCTGGCTCTGGGACTTCGATCGGCTCCCCGGCGGGAACGGCGCCAACCTGACCCGCACCCGGGACATGATCAAGCGGTACGCGGCGGCCGGGGCGACGAGCGTGGACGCCGAGAGCGGGAACAACTGGGGGCCACACGGCCGCGGGTACTACGCCGCCAACAAGCTCCTGCGGAACCCCGACGCGGACGTGACCGCGGTCCTCGCCGACTTCTACGACAAGGCGATCGGCCCGGCGGCACCCGCGATGCGGCGGTACTACGAGCGGCTCGCCCCGGACGCAGAGCCGCTCGTGAGTCGCGGGCTGGTCGGCGAGGCGTTCCGCGACGTGGGGGAGGCCGCGGCGCTGGCGAAGGACCGGCCGGACGTGGGCGGGGACGTACGCGTTCGGGTGCGACGACTCCGCGGCCGGGTGGGGGATCGCCGTCGCGGCGGGCCGGCCGGCGGTGCTGCTGTCGAACCGCGGGCGGCGCTACCTGCACCTCGGCCAGTTCCAGGAGACGTTCTTCGACGTCCCGCGGGGCACGACGCAGGTGCGGTACTTCTGGGGCGGCGGGCCGCACCGGGTACTCGGCCCGGACCGCACGGTCGTCGCGGAGGTGACTTCAAGCGACGAGGTGGTCACGATCCCGGTGCCGGCGGGGGCCGCCGGCCGGCTGTGGTCGTTCACCCCCCACGCCCACGGCCACCTGTGGTTCTACTCCGTCCCGAACGTACTCGCCGCGTCGCCCGACGCGCTCCTGCTGCCGCGGGAGGTGGTCGCGGCCGACGGGCTGCCGACCCCGAAGAACTGACCCACGCCGGCCGCACCCCACGGAATCCCGTCCGCCGCGCCCGCCGCGCCCCTGTGACCGCACGACACGCCAGGCGGCGACGCGGTCATCGGGCGCGGCCGGGCGTGGGCGGTTGTGCCGGACCCGGGGTGTCGGTTTGCAGTCCGGGCTCGGGCGGGGCGTCGAACCGGAGCAGCTCGGCCGGCGGCACCCCGAGCCCGGCGGCGATGAGGCAGAAGTTGTCGAGGCTGACGTTCCGCTCCCCCCGCTCGATGCTCCCGATGTAGCTCCGGTCGATCTGGATCACGTGGGCGAACGCCTCCTGGCTCACTCCCTTCTCCTTGCGGAGCTGGCGCACGCGCCGGCCGAACAGCACCTTCACGTATCCGTCCGCCATCCCCTGACAGTGGCCATTTGCGTTCTCCCGATCCACGGCTTATAACAACACGGCTTTTATCACCCAACGGCCGGTAGGGAGGCTACCCGGCCCCGCGAGGGTCGCCCGTGCATCCCGTCATTCCCTTCGCCGCGACCTACGGTCCCGAGATCGCATCCTGGCTGCTCGCACACGCCGGCGAGCTGGGCGACGCCGCCGCCCGGGTGACCCGCCCAGTCATGGCCGCGATCACCGATCCGACCGCCTCCCTCGACCGGATCGGGGCCGCCCTCGTCGCCCCACCAGAACGGCCACACCGAGGTCATGGGCCTGCTCCACCAGCACACGGCCACGCTCGACGGCATCACCGCCGCGGTCGACGGGATCGGGTCCGGGCAAGTTGTACTCGGGCAGTCCCTGTCCGTACTCACGACGCTCTCCATGGTGGGGCTGGGGGTGTCCGTCCTGTCCCACCTCCACCTCGCGGTCCAGTTCCTCGCCCTGACCCGCCGGGTCGACCGGCTGGCCGCCGAGGTGCGGCAGGTGAAGGCCCTGCTCCAGGCCGAGCACCGGGCCGAACTCCAGGCGGGTCTGACGAAGCTCAAAAACGGACTCGACATCTCCGACACCCACCCGGGCCAGGCGGCCACGCAGTTCGCCACGGCCGCGGACACGCTCACCGACAGCTCGGCGAATTACGCCGAGCAGCTGCGCACCCAGCTCGGATCGGGCGACCACGCGTACCGGTGGCTCCTGGCCCGGCACCTGACGGTGTCCGCCCTCAGCGAGGCCGCCGCCCACCTCCGCCTCGGCCAGAAGGGGCTGGCCGTGCGGGCACTGGAGACCGCCCTCGCCCCCCTCCAGGCCCACGCCCGGGGAGTGTTCGCCCGGACCGTGGACGCCGACCCGACCCGGTTCCTGATGCCGGCCATGGCCGCCCACGGGGTCACCCTGGAGGCGGTCGCCGAGCTGTACCGGCAGGCCGGGCACGCCGGCGCGGCCGGGGCCGACCAGCGGCTGTCCGCGGCCGGGCGGTTCGAGGCCCTGCGGGGCCGGCTGTACGCCGTCCGCGACCCCCGGTTCCGCGCCGCGGCGGTCGTGCGGCGGCTGGCCGCCGAGTGGGCGGAGGCGGCGGCGGCGGTGGAGGAGGTGAACCGGGTCCGGGGGCTGGCCCTGGCGGTCGGGGCGTACCACGGGCCGACCCGGACGTACGACGACATCGCGGCCGAGATCCTCCGGCAGGTGGACGCCCGGCGGCCGGCCGACGGCACCTGCCTCGCGTTCTTCCCGGCCCCGGGTTGACCGCGTCCGGCCCCCGCCCCGCGATACCTAAAGGAAAGGGTTCGGTCGCCGGGCACGCCCCAGTGTTCCGACCTCGCGGCCCCGCACCACACCTCCCGGGA
>Ga0105048_10015321_pt1 | contig 11904 bp, 9 predicted proteins | sample MAT05_FD_78382 | JGI IMG/M metagenome (GOLD analysis project Ga0105048, IMG submission 78382) | Freshwater microbial communities from Lake Fryxell liftoff mats and glacier meltwater in Antarctica - MAT-05 | ecosystem: Environmental > Aquatic > Freshwater > Ice > Liftoff microbial mat | place...
GAATGTGGAATGTGGAATGATGAGTGAAGACAACAAGAAATCCGTTCGGCATTCAGCATTCGACATTCTCACTTCTGAATCGGAGCAAAGATGAACCGCCGCACGTTTCTGAATGTCGGGGCCGTCAGCACGACGCTCTCGCTCTCGGGTTGGCTCGGGCGCTTGGCGGCCGCGGCGCCCGATCAGGCGAAGAAGAACAAATCGGTCATCCTCATCTGGCTCAACGGCGGGCCGGCGACGATCGATCTATGGGACGTCAAGGAAGGCCACGCCAACGGCGGGCCGGTGAAGTCGATCCGCACCAATGCCCCGGACGTGCGCATCTCCGAGTATCTGCCTAAACTGGCGGATCACGGCAAGGACATCGCGATCGTCCGCAGCATGTCCACCAAGGAAGGCGACCACAGCCGGGCGACGTATCTGATGCGGACCGGCAACCTGCCGTTGGGGGCCTTGCAGTACCCGACGCTCGGCTCGATCGTCTCGAAGGAGATCGGGGACAAGGCCTTGGAACTGCCGAACTTCATCAGCATCGCGCCGCAGCGCTTCTTCAACGTCGATGCCTTCGGCCCCGGCTTTCTCGGTCCGCAATATGCTCCGCTCATCATCGCTGAGAATCGCGGTGCCGAGGTCGAATTCAAGGCCATCGACGGCATCCTCACCGTCGAGAACATGAACCGCTCCGCCGGCGTCGATGCCCAGCGCTTCGCCGATCGCCGCGAGATGCTTCGCTTGGCGCAGAGCGAGTTCAACGTCGGCCGGCCGGGTGCCATTCCGGAAAGCCACGCCTCGGCCTACGACCGCGCAGCGCGGCTGATGACGTCGGACGCCGGCAAGGTCTTCGACCTCTCGACCGAGAAGACGCCGATGCGCGAGAAGTACGGCAAAAATCTGTTCGGCCAAGGCTGCCTCCTGGCCCGGCGACTGGTGGAACGCGGCGTTTCCTTCGTCGAAGTCAACCACGGATTCTGGGACACGCACGGCAACAACTTCGATCAGGTCAAGAACCTGGCCGCGCCGATGGACCAAGGCTTGGCGGCGCTGATTTCGGATTTGAAGGACCGCGGCCTGTTCGATTCGACGCTGATCCTCTGCATGGGCGAGTTCGGCCGCACGCCGCGGATCAACGCCGGCAACGGCCGCGACCACTACCCGAACGCCTGGGCCGCGATGCTCGCCGGCGGCGGCATCAAGGGCGGGACGATCGTCGGGAAGACCAGCACCGACGGTACCACGGTCGAATCCAAACCGACCAGCACGATCGACCTGCTCGCCACGGTGTGCGCCGCGGTGAAGATCGACGGCGACAAGCAGAACATGTCGAACATCGGGCGGCCGATCCGCATCGTCGATCGTGCGGCCCAGCCCCTGACGGAGATCCTCGGATGAACCCGCTGGTCGTCGCCGCGAGTTTGGCCGCTGCCGTGTTGGCGGGGGTCCCGAAGGTGGAGAAGTCGCCGCCGCGGCCGTCGCATCCGTCCTTCAGCCTCGGCTTGGGACGACCGGCCGGCCCGCGCGGCCATGCCTTCTCGCCGGGGGAAATCGACTACGCGGAGCGCGGACCGATCGCGCCCAAGTCGGCGACGCAACCCAATCCGCCGGAAGCCGACGGCGACCTCGGCCGCATCGCGGTCGTCTACCTTGGCGACGCCCAGGTCATCCGCCTCAACGTCGCACTTACCCATGCAGGCCGCAGTGTCTCCGCCGCGTGGTACGACTATCTGCGTGTACTGTTCGCCTATTTCGACCGCGACCGCGACGGCGTTCTCAATGCTTACGAAACCGAACAGTGCTACTCCGCCGTCGGGATGCGGGCACTCTTCTACGGCAACTACTACACCCCCGCCTCCGGCCCCGCACCCGACTTCCGCGCCATGGATACCGACGGCGACCGGAAGATTTCCCCCGCCGAGTTCGTCGCTTACTTCGCCGAGATGTCGGACTCCCTGTTCCGGGAACGCCGCGCTCAGACGACTGCGGACGACGGCACCACCGAAAACCTGATCGTCCGCCTCGATGCGGACAAGGACGGCAAGCTCTCCAAAGCCGAATTGACGGCTGCACCGAAACTGCTGTTCGCGCTCGATACCGACGAAGATGAAACCGTGTCCCTGAGCGAAGTCTTTGCCGCCTTGCCGCGCCGCAAATCGAGTGCAGCAGGGGCCGAGATGATGAATTCGAACATGATGGGCATGAAGGGCAACGCCGCCGCGACGGCCGTCCTTCCCGCTGCGGGCGACCTGTTCCTTTATCCCGGCCGGGCACTCCGCGGCGAAGTCGTGCCCGCGCTGATCGCCAAGTACGACCGCAACAAAAACGGCAAACTGGAAGCCGACGAAAGCCCCTTCGACGGCGCTGCGACCAAGCGTCTGGATCGCGACGGCAATGCCGTACTCGACGACTCCGAACTCCACGCCTGGACGCGCGAAACCGCGGGCGTCGAACTCCTCGTCGACGTTGGCGTGACCCCGGAAAGCGGCGGAGTCACCGTCGTCGGCGACCTGCCTGCGGGCGCGGTGCTGCGTCGGGAATCCAAGCGTCGCGCCGTGCTTCGCTTCGGATCGCAATCGGTGGAACTGTCCCTGTTCGTGCCCGATGCCAAACAATCGAAGTCGGTCTACGATGGCCTGATCGCCTCCGTCTTCGGAGCCAAGAAGCACATCGACGAGCAGGATTTGGGCGGCATCTCGAACCAGTTCATCCGCTCGATCTTCGACTCGGCGGACGTGAATGCCGACGGCCGGCTCATCCGTGCGGAGCTGGTGAATTACTTCGACATGCAGCGCTGCACCATGGACCTCGGCTTCGCGCTCTCGGCGTCCGTGAATCGGCCGACGCTGTTTCAAGTGCTCGACGACGATCACGACGGCAAGCTGAGCCTGCGCGAACTTCGGACGGCGTGGGAACGCCTGAGCCTGCTCGAAGCCCCGGGGGCGACGACCGTCTCCGCGGGCATCCTGCGGCCGGTGGTGTTCCTGCAGGCGTCCCCCGGTCCTGCCTTCAACGGCGCCCGCCTGCCGCTGTCGGACGACTTCACCCAGCAGACCGCGATGCAGCCGGCGGCACCCAAGCCCGGCCCGATCTGGTTCAGCCGGATGGACCGCAACAGCGACGGCGACGTCAGCCGCGGCGAGTTCCTCGGCAGCGCCGCCCAGTTCGCCGTGATCGACACGGACAAGGACGATCTCATTTCGCTCGCTGAGGCCGAGGCCCACGACCGCAAGCTGCGGCCGAAGCCACCTCAGCGCTGAAAGCGCTTGACGCGGGTGGTGCCGTCCTCCAGTTCGAAGCGGTAGCCGTCCGGGAAGGCGTCGGCGAATTCCTCCTGATGGCTGACCAGCAGAATGCAGTGCAGGTGGCCGCGGAGGTTCTGCAGTTCCTGAATCATGATCTGCCGCCCCTGACGATCCAGGCAGCCGAATCCTTCGTCGATGATGACGCTTTCGATCGGCCGCTGCTGACGGCCCGCGTATTGGCCGATGGCGAGGGCCAAGCTGACCGCAACGCGGAACTTCTGCGATCCACTGAGAAACGAAACGTTGATCGGGGCCGTCCCGGCGATGCGGTTGGTCGCTTCCAAGTCGAGTGCCTTGTCGACGCCCGTGCCTTCATCCCCACCCACGAGCTTGAGGAAAAGCTGCCCGCCGCTGAGTCGGTCGAGCACGGCATTGCCGTACTCGACGATCTGCCGCTCGGCCTGACGTACCAGAAAGCGCTGGAGCCGATCGCGGCCGAGCAGTTCGGCGACGATTTTCCAGCGGTGGAATTCGCCGTCGATCCGGGTCGCCTCGGTTGTGAGTTTGCCCCGCTGCGATCTCAGGGAATCGAGGTCCGCCTTGGCCTTGCGGGCGTCGAGCAGGGCATCGTCCTTTTCGTCCGCAAGGTTGCGGGCTGCGGCGATCCGCAGCTTGATCTCATCCGGTGAGACGTCCGCTTCGGGCGGGAACTTGGCCAGCTCGCGTTCCTGCAGGCGAATGTCGTCCTGCAATGCTTCCTGATTGATGCGGGCTTGGGTCAGCGACTTGGCCTTGGCCTCGACGCCGTCGGCGAGCAGGCGTTGATATTCCGTACTCCAGGCGCTGTATTCCGCCGTGTGGGAGTCCTTCACCAAAGTCTGCCAGGCGGGCGGCAGTTGCGCGAGCGCCCGGTCGCCCGCTTCGCGGCAATGTTTGCGGTTCATCTCCTCGGTGTTCAGCTTCCCCTGCAGGTCGCTGAGTTTCTGCACGCAATCGTGCCCCTCCGCAGTGCGCGTCTCCAAAGCGCGGACGACGGGAACCAGCGAATTCCGGATGCTCTTCACCGATGCGGCCAACGAGCTTTCCTCGGTGGTCGCGCCGTGGTGCTCCGTGCGGATCGCGGCGGGGTCCAGCCCTGCCAGGCCGGCGCGGAGGCGGGCCAAGCCGGCCTCCGCGCCTTCGTGCTTTGCCCGCAGCATCGCAACTTTCGTCAGCGATTCCTGCTGTTGTTTCTGCCTGCGTCGGACCGCATCCCACGTCTCGGCATCCCGGCGAAGCCGCACGAGATCCGCGCTCGCCGGGTAAATGGTCGTCGCCCAATCCGCCGGTTGGGTTGCGGCGATTTTGTGCGATTCGGGTTGGGAAAGCTCGTCGTAGCGCAAGCTGAGCGCTTCGCGAAGTCGGGTCGTCGTCCGGCCCGAGTCGGCGACGAGATTCTTGAACTTCAGGTACTGTTCGCGGGCCGCGTCCCGTTGCTTGGTCAGCGTCGCCAACTGCTGCGTGGCCGCGTCGGAGGCGTTCGCGGCCCGAGCGAGGGCTTCCTCGGACTGGGTGCGTTCGACGGACGCCCGGCGCAGTTCCGCGTCGCGCTTGGCTCGCTCCTCCGCCAGGTGTGCCGCGGTCAGGGTTTGGCCGCAGGCCGTGCAGGTCGGCTTGCCGGCCAAGTGTTCGACTTCCTGCGAAGCCAACGTCACCGCGTCGAAGCGGCTGCGGGCCACGGCCAGTCGCTCGGCCGCGGCATTGCGTTCGGTGACGGCCTGTGCCGCCACCGGCTCGGCTTCGGCCAGTGCCGTCTTCCGTTGCTTGCCGCGCTCGGTGACGGTGGCCAATTCCGACTTTTGCTTCGCTTCCAGCTCTTGGGCTTCAATCAGTTCCTGTCGTTCGCTGCCGATACGTTCCAAGTGGACGAGATCGCCGCGCAGGTGCTCCAATCGCTCGAGCGTTCGAGTCGTTTCCGTGAATTCGGCTTCGAGCGACGCGGGATGCGCCGACAATTCGGCGGTCAGCCGCGCGACCTCGGCTTCGGCTTCATCGCCTTGGCGAACTTTCTCCAGGAGCGTGGACAGTTCGCGCAGCCGCGTGCCGAGGGCCTGAAGCCTGGCTTCTTCGGTGGTCTGCCGGGTGAGCAGTTCGTCCCGTTGCTTCTTGAGGCGAACGACCTCCACATCGGCGGCCGTTGTGCGGACCTGCGTCGCCTCGCGCTCCTTGATGAACTTCTCGGCCTTGGCTTGGGACGCGGTCGCATCGGCCCGCATGGTCACGACCGTATGCGCGGCGGGCAGCACTCCGGCGAGTTCCTGCCTGCGACGGTCGTCGGTTTCGATCCGGCCCGCGTCGTGCAGAATCGTATTGGCGGCGGCCAGCCGCTTGTTGGCCCCGGCGAGGCGATTCACCGCGTCGAGCCGACGCGTGGCAGCCAGTTCCAGAGTCACCAGGTCTTCGATCTGCTGGAGCACCTGCCTGCGGTCGTCGTCGCCCGCTTCGACCGCGAGCAGCGCGGTGGCGTATTCGAGGTCGGTCACATCGGCAATGCCGGCCAACTGATGGCTGATGGCTTCGAGCCGGTTTTTGCATTCCAGCTTGCGGTCGTTGGCGCGTGCGTGGAGCTTCTCGTAGCGTTCGAGGTTGACGATCCCGGCGAGCACCGCGGCGCGGCCGCTCGGTTTGGCGTCCAGCAGCTTCTCGGCCTTCCCCTGCAACAGCAGAACCGACGACGTGAAGGTCTCGTAGTTCAGCCCGATGTGGGCGTCGATCCAGGCATCGAAATCGGCCTTGCGTGACGTGTCCGGGATCGGTTCGACCGAGCCGTCGGTATGGATTGTCGAGAGTTGCTGCGTGCCGGTCGCACTGCCCTTGGTGCTTCGGCGCAGCGTGCGTCGGATGCGGTAGGAGACGTGGTCCAGGCGAAAGTCGAACTCGACCGTGGCGGCGTTCGATTCCTTGTTGATGAGTTCGACGTGGTTCGTGGAACCGCCGCGGTGGGCGCCGAAGAGGGCATAGGTGAGGGCGTCGAAGATCGCCGACTTGCCGCTGCCGTTGTTGCCGGCGAGCATCCACAAGGCCGCGCTGCCGAAATCGATTTCCTGCTCGTCCTTGTACGAGAGAAAGCCGAGGAGCCGAATGCGTTGCGGAATCATGGCCGGCGACTCCGTGGGTGTGAACCGACGGAGTTATCTTACGCGAACCCGAGGAAAGTGGATGCGCCCCTGATCCCGAGTTCACCGGTTCATGCCGGCCAGGATTTCGAGTGTGAGCCGGTCGTACATGGTTTCGTCACCGCTGTATTTTTCCTGAATGCAGAACTCCATGACCTGTGCCAGGATGACGCGGTGCAGTTCCGGTTGCGGGATCACGTTCAGGTCGTAGACGCCCGCGGCGGCGAGTTTGGTGATGATCCGCTGCGTCACCTTTTGCCGAATGCGGACGTAGGGATCGACCATCGAGGTGGACGACATCGACGAGGAAAGGGATGCGGACGATTGCGACGACGGCGGAGCGAAGAAGCCGACGCTGGAATTCGGGCCGTTGCCGCGCGTCTGCGGTGCCCCGAGGGTGATGACGCCGGATTCCGGCTTGTCCGCCCCTTGGCCCGCGGTTGACGTCGCACTGGGAACGGTCTGCCGCGGGGCGGGCGTCGTCGCGATCCCAGACGTGCTCGGCGGCCGATAGATGCCGGACATGCTGCCCACGGAACTGCCCGTGCCGCCGATGCCTGCCGCCGGTGCCGAAGTGGCCGGTGCGCTGCGGATCAGCAGAATCTGCGGCATGGCGTTCATCACCGGCGGCGGTAGGATCGCGATGACCCGAAAGCCGTTCGGCAACCGCAGATCGAAGCCGCCGACCGACGGCGACCCCGGTACGTAGCTTTCCCCAAGATTCGCCCAGTTCTGCAGCACGATGCGGACCTGATCGTCGTCCCGAAAACGGGCACTGGTCGGCAGCCAATTGTCGCTCTTGCGGCCGATCACCTGCGACGAGTTCAGAATCAGAATTTCCTTGATCGACTCGTCCCGAAACACTTCCTCCAACGGCCCGAAGCCGGTGGACGACGCGATCAGATCTTCGACGATGCGGTCCCGGTCCGACCGGCTCAGGGCCGATGCGGTCACTTCCTGATCCAGAAACTGATCGAGGACGCGCTTGGCTTCGGCACGCAGGATCGAGAGCGGTTTGTGTTTGTTGCGGATCAGGTCGATCCGTTCGGTCAGTCGGATCTGCGCTTTGCGCGGCAGATCGACCGGCGGCGTGAAGCGCGAAGCGGCCGTCGAGTTCGACGTCATCGGGTGTTGGAGCGATCCGGAGGCGGGCGTCATCGGGCGAGACTCATCTCAGGCATTGGCGAAGCCTGAGCAAGCTTAGAACGATTTCCTGCCGACTGCGCTCGCCTCGCAGTCCGAATCGGAAAAATCGATAACGCCTACCGAATTCTCATTTCCGAGGCATTACGTCACCGGTACGAGTCGCAGTACCGGCTCGGTTCCGGCAATCGCGTTGGTACAATCCGTCACTTACAACAAGACGCCGGCCACGGCGGCATTAATCAGCGTCGCCAGAAATCCGCCCAGAAGCGCCTTCGGCCCCAGGCGGGCGAGCTTGGCGCGGAGGCCGGCTTGGTCGGCCGGATCCTTGGTCAGGCTGCCGATGCCGCCGAGTTGGATGCCGATCGAACCGATGTTCGCGAAGCCCGTCAGGGCGTAGGTGGTCAGCGCGTAGGAGCGGTCGGTCATGCCGTTCGGCGTGCCGGGTTTGTAGTTCTGCGTCAGGGCGTCGAAGGCCAGGAACTCATTGCCGACGAGCTTGACGCCGAGCAACTCGGCGACCTTGGGCACGTCCGCCGCGTCGACGCCCATCAGCAGCGCGACGGGGGCAAAGATTTCGGCGAAGATGGCCTGCAGCGTCAGCCCGTCCCACATTTGGCCGAGCAGATAGTTGGCGAAGGCGATGAGCGCAGTGAAGGCAATCAGCATGGCGATGATGTTGATCGCCAGCTTCATCCCTTCGGAAGCACCCGCCGCCGCCGCGTCGATCACGTTGGCGTAGCCCGTCTCGTTGGCGATGGTCAGCGAACCGCGCGTCAGCGGCGTTTCGGTCTCCGGCTGCAGCATCTTGGCGACGTATAACCCGCAGGGCGCCGCCATCGTACTCGTGGCCAGGATTGCCACGGCATCGGCGCCCATGCTGATGTAAACGGCCATGACGCCGCCCGCGATCGTCGCCATGCCGCCGATCATGATCGCCATCAGTTCGGACTTCGTCATTTTGGCCACGTAGGGCGCCACAATCAACGGCGCTTCGGTCTGGCCCATGAAGACATTGGCGACCGCGGAGAGCGTCTCCGCGCCGCTCACGCCGCGCTTGCCCATGACCAACACCATCAGTTTCGCCAACACCCAGACCACCCCCTGGAGGACCTTGAGGTGAAACAGGATCGTGAACACGCAGGCAACGAACACGACGGTCGGCAGGATGATGAGTGCCAAGGGGGGCCGCGGCCACACCGTGCCGAAGAGGGTCGCCGTCGGCCCTTCGGTGAAGGTGAGGCACTTGGCGACGAAGTTGCCGATTTCCTCGAAACGGCGATAAACGAACGGTACCTTGGTGATGACGAGCGCCAGGGACACCTGGAGCAGAAACCCCGTAAGAACCACGCGCCAGTTGATGGCCCGCACATCGGCGGAGAAGAGCACCGCGACCAGCAGAAACGCGATCACCCCGAGCAGCGACTGAACCTTCACGTCGACGCTCCCGGCGAGGAGATAAGCCGCCGAAGCGAGCGCGACGATCCCGGCGGCCAGACCGAGGCGCCAAGAGATGGGAGTGGCGTTCATGTCGCTCCGGGTGATTGTTCCTGCAGGTCGAGTCGAAAGCGTACGCGACGGCTGCACATCCACCAACGAAAAAAGCCGCGGGCTTCCCAAACGGAGGAGCCGGCGGCTTTTCGGAATCCGCGCGAGGCGCGAGTTACTTCTTCTTGGCGTCCTTGGCCGGGGCGGCCGCGCCCTCGCCTTCGACCTTTTCCTTCTTCTTCTTCAGGATGACCTTGATGACGCGCGTCTTCGGGATGCCGAAGGGGCTGCGGCCGTCTTCGAACTTGCCGTCCTCCATCATCTTCGCGATCCGCTCGACGCGGCTCATCACGGAGCGGTTGACGTTGCCGCCGGACTTCAGTTTCAGGCTTTTGTCGATCGACATGGTACGTTCGGGGTTCGAGGTCGCGGTGGGTCGGCAAACGCAAAGTGTTATGATAGACTGCCCGCGACGGCCCACAAGGCGCATTTGCGTTCGCGCCTCAACCTGAAAACGGAACACCGAAAACCGACCACCATGAAAGTCACCCTCGATTACGGCAAAACCGGCCTCGTCGTCGAACTTCCGGCCGCGAACCTGATCGCCCCGCCGCTGACGATCCGAGACGCCGAGCCGCTCGCCGACCCCGTTGCCGCCGTCGCCCACGCCTTGGAGCACCCCATCGGCACGCCGCCGCTGTCGATTCTGGCACGCGGCCGTAAGTCCGCCTGCATCGTCATTTGCGACATCACCAGGCCGGTGCCGAATCGGCTGATTCTGACGCCGATGCTTGCCATCCTCGAAGCCGCCGGCATTCCTCGCGAAGCGATTACCATCCTGATCGCCACCGGTCTCCATCGGCCGAACGAGGGGGACGAACTGATCGAACTCGTCGGCGCGGACATCGCCGCGAATGTTCGCTGCGTCAACCACCACGGCAAGGCCGACGGCGAACATGACTACCTCGGCGTCAGCACGCACGGCGTTCCCATTTGGATCGACAAGCACTACACGCAAGCGGACCTCAAAATCACGACCGGTCTGATCGAGCCGCACCTCATGGCCGGCTACTCCGGCGGCCGCAAGCTGATCTGCCCGGGCATCGCGCATCTCACCACCGTCGCCGCCTGGCATTCGCCGCGGTTTCTCGAACACCCCAAGGCCGACTGCGGAAGTCTGGACGGCAATCCGGTCCACGAAGAGAACACCGAGATCGCGCTGAAGACCGGTTGCGATTTCATCGTCAACGTCTGTATCGACGGCAAGCGCCGCATCACTTGGGTCGGTGCCGGGGACATGATCGCCGCCTGGAAGCAGGGCGTGGATTTCTGCCGCGAGACGGTGAAGGCCGGCGTGCCCGCGCTGTGCGACATCGTCGTCACCAGTTGCGCCGGCTACCCGTTGGACACGACCTGGTATCAGGCGGTCAAGGGCCTGACGGGGGTCATGTCCATCGTCAAGCCCGGCGGCACCATCGTGCTGACTGCGAGCCTGACCGAAGGCATCGGTTCCCACGAGTTCCGCGAAAGTCTCCAGCGCTACGCCGAGCAGGGGTACTTCCAAGCCTCCGCCCGAGCGGTGCACGACCTCTCGATCGTCGCCCCGCCCGGGCCGCTCGCCGGTGCGGCCGACCATTGCGAGATGGACGAATGGCAACTCGTCATGCTCCGCAAGGTGCTCGCATTGTGCAAAGTGAAGGTCGTCAGCGGGACATCCACCCCCGAAGTGCTGCGGCAATGCGAAGTCGAACCGGTCGAATCCGTCGAAGCCGCCGTCGCTGAGGCCCTCGCCGTCTACGGCACGAACGCCACCATCGCCGTCATCCCCAAGGGACCATACGTAATGCCGTATGTGATCGGGGCGTAGGCACGATAAGAAGACGTTTCGTTTCAAGTCCACTAAATGCAGAGGTTCCGCTTATGGTCACGACCCACAAAAATCCGGACGGTTCCCTGTTCGTGGAAATCGTGTTGCACGTGAATCGGAACGCAATCGCCCGCGGATCGGTCGGCCGGTGCGGTCGCCCTTCGTTGGTCCGACGCCTTCCGGGGAGAAGCTGAGCGAGCCGAAGCCGAAGTAGCCGCGATTAAGGATTTGTGCCCGGGAAGTCTTCGACGTATCGGGCTTCGTCGAGCGTTTTGACGACGAGACCGTTGCCGCGAACGATCAGCTCATCCCCGTATAAGCCGCACGTCGTGAAGCGGATGTCGCCGATGCTCGCGGCCGGTAACGCGAGTAGGAATTGCGTTTCAAAATCGCTCGTCAACTCGCCGTCGTCCAACTCCAGAGGAAGTTCCGCCGGCGAGCGTTCGACCAAGCCGCCGGCGAAAGTCAACTCGACCACTTGAATCCACCCCGTCCCCGCGTCGTACCCCGGCCGACCTTCCGAACGATGGAGATAAGCATTCAAGCGCACAACGACCGTGTCGTCCCGCCGTTCGACGGCGACAAGTGTAGAATCATGGAACTCGATCGCGGCATTCATGAGCGAATCGAACCGACAGGTTTCGGCGACGTGGCAAGATGTTCGTGGATCGCAGTCAGCAATTGCTCTTCGTCCGCATCCCAAAGTTCAACACCAACCCAACCCGCGACGTTGGCGAGAAGTTGGCCGAAGCGCCAATGCGGATACCGATGCCCCAGCTTTTCTAGCGCCGCATTCAGTTCGTCGCGTTCGGGAGTCATCGTCGGCTCCACAGAAAACTCCGGAACAAAACGCGGATCGTCGGAACACAGCCGACGATCCGTAATCCGAAACCTTAAACCTCAAGCTTCCACGGGCCGCGCATTTCGCGGCCTTTCATCTTGTTCCCCAGCTCGGCGTTGGCGCCGGTGAAGACGTGGGCCTTGGGGTCCCAGGTGAACTTCTTGCCGGTCTGCA
>Ga0105048_10015323_pt1 | contig 11903 bp, 15 predicted proteins | sample MAT05_FD_78382 | JGI IMG/M metagenome (GOLD analysis project Ga0105048, IMG submission 78382) | Freshwater microbial communities from Lake Fryxell liftoff mats and glacier meltwater in Antarctica - MAT-05 | ecosystem: Environmental > Aquatic > Freshwater > Ice > Liftoff microbial mat | place...
CGGTCGGTGAAGCGGGAGTAGATGCTGCCGGTCCAGGGGTTGTACATGCGGCCGTCGGGCAGGGCGAGGTAGCGCCCGGGGACTTGCTGCGTCATCGTCGGCGGGGTGTAGCTGCCGGGGTAAAACGCGGCCCCGCCCCACGGGCTGGTGACCATGGCAGGCGGAACGTAAGTTCCGGGCGTAAGGACCGTAAGTTGCGGTGGGGTCGTGGCTTGCAATACGTACGGGTTGTAGTTTGGCGGGCTCACGACGGTGACGGGTCGGAACCCCGGTCTTTGTGCGGAGGCCACGCCGCCAGCCGCCAAGATCATTGCTAAACTGAGTGTCAGGGTGCGCGTCATCGTTGGGTCTCCGCAGAAGTGGCTGTCGTACTTTAGAACGCGGAACTTGAGGAAACTTGCGCGGCTCGACGATTGAGGACCAAAATACCCACGGCGACGGTCGAGATCGTGCCGACCTCGGCGAAGATCCACCACGCGGGCATCCCGGCCACGAGGTCGATGCCCAGCAGCTTGGCGGCGAACGTCAGGTGGCTGTAGTAAATCCAACGGATCATCGGCCGATAGCGGGGCACATCGAGCGAGAGCAGGAGCAGGACGACGCCGTGCAAGGAATAGCACGCCGCGGCGGAGCGGGTGAGGTATTCGGTGAGCGGATTGCGTACGAACAGTCCGAGGCCCAGCCGCTCGTTGCTCTCGGCCATCCAATCCGTGGGAAAGAAGATGGGGACCGCAGCGAGTAGGAGAATTGCCGCGTTGGCCCGGATCGCCCGGGCGAGCCAGCGGTCGGCGGGTGTCATCGAGCCTCACGCGGCGGCGGAATCGGGTTGCATCAGGCCGAGGATGTTCCCCTCGGTGTCGTGAATGTAGGCGAGCCAGCCCACGCCGGGGATGGCCATCTTCGGCAATGCGATCGCGGCGCCAAGGCTCGTCGCCTTTGCCACGCGGGCATCCAAGTCCGGAACTTCGACCGTGCAAACGAACGCATTCACCGCCTGGCCCTTCGCCGGAGCCGCGCCCATTCGCTTGATGAGGCCGCCGTTGATTCCCTTTTCGGTCTCCGGTCCGGTGACGATGACGCGGTAGTCCAGTGGGCCTCCCCACTTGGCGAACTTCCAGCCGAACAAGGCTATGTAGAACTTCTCGGCCCGGTCCGGGTCTTCGGCGTGAATTTCGAAGTCAACGACGCGGGGCATGGCGAAGCGCTCCGTGAGTGGAGATGTTGAAATTATCGAAAAAGTCCCCAAGCCGCTTGCGGCTTTGTGCAAAGCCGCAAGCGGCTCCGCGCGATACGAATATAACAGCAAACTACACTCGTTGCGGAGCGGACCATGCAGACGGCGATCGAGGGCTTGGCCTACGTTCTGGGCGACAACGTCGACACGGACCAGATCATCCCCGCGCAGTACCTCACGTACAACCCGTCGATCCCGGCCGAATACAAGATGTTCGGCAAGTTCGCGCTCAGCAGCGTGCCGCCGGAAGGCGCCGGGTTGCCGAAGGGGCACGTCCCCTTTCACGGTCCCGAAGACGAGTTCGTTTCACTGTACAAAATCATCATCGGCGGCAAGAACTTCGGCTGCGGGTCGAGCCGCGAGCACGCCCCGATCGCCCTCGCGGCCGCGGGGATCGAGTGCGTCGTCGCCGAATTCTACGCCCGCATTTTCTACCGCAACTCGGTCAACGGCGCGTACCTGATCCCCATCGAATCCGAGGGTCGATTGATCGACCAAATCTGCACCGGCGACCGCGTGCGCGTGGATCTGGTGGCCAGCGAGATCGTCAACCTCACGACCGGCGACAAGTGGCCGTTGAAGCCCCTGGGCGAGGTCGTGCCGATCATCGAGGCGGGCGGGATCTTCGCTTACGCTAAAAAAGTCGGTATGCTTCCGGCGTGAAAATCCTCGGCAACTGGTCGCTCTGCGCGGTCCTAGTCTGGATGCTCGGCCTCGGGGGCACGTCCGCCTACGGCTACGCGAAGCCGAAGAGACACACCGTCTTCGAAATCTACGCGGTCGCGTCGCGCGACTGGTGGAACGGCGAGGAGAACCTCTACGCCTACCAGCCCGAAACCGACGAGATCTTTCGCTATAGTCCGCTCTTCGCAATCGCGACTTCGCCGCTCGCTTACCTCCCGCCCGGCGTCGGGCACGCCATCTGGAAGATTCTGAACGGTGCCGCCTTCGCCGGGGCGATGTGGTACTGGCTCCGCCGCGGCATTCTGCAGAAGTTCTCGCCCAACGAGATCGGCGTGGCGCTGCTGCTCTCGTTGCCCGTCGGGCTCTTGAGCCTTCACACCGCGCAGGCCACGATGATGATGGTCGGGTTGATGATGGTCGCCACCGTAGCGATCAGCCAAGACCGCTGGTGGCTTGCGGGGGGGCTCATGGCCGGGGCCACGCTCATCAAGGTCTACCCCATCGCGTTCGCGGCCGTGCTCGCCGTGGTGTTTTGGCGGCAGTTCTCGTGGCGATTTGCCGTTTGCCTCGCCGTCGGCTTGCTGTTACCGATCTTCGCCCAGTCGCCGGAATACGCTTTTGATCAAACGCTGAAGTGGTTCGATCAACTGATGGCAGGAGCGGAAATCAACCGCGAGCGATTGAAGTCGCTCGACGGTCTCCTGGAGATTCTCGGGCTGTCGCTGCCGCGCAACGTATTTCTCGGCCTCGGAGCGTTCGCGGGGCTCGGCGTGCTCGTGGTCACCTGGGTCTACCACGTTCGCGCGGCCAAGCGAGCGGAGACTCTTTCGATCAGCCTGGCCTGGTACATTGCGTGGGTCTTGCTGTTCAGCCCCGCCACAGAACCCGTTACCTTTTCGATCCTCGCAGCCGCGATCGCGTGGGCGATTATCGTCGCGTTCCGACGACCGGGGGCGTGGATCGACCGCGGGATATTGGCCGTGAGTCTTTTCTTGATCGGGCCGATTCAAACGGACTTGGTGGGCAAAGCGGGCCGCGAATGGGGTGGCTCGTTCGCCGCCCCGACCTGGGGGACGCTGCTCTTCGTCGCGTGGTTGACGATGGAACTGGTGCGATTCCTCATTTCGACCCGAACGGCCGCGTCGAGTTCCCCGGCGTCGAGCCCCGCACGCTCGACGGGTCGAAGCGAACCTGGGCCAGGTTGATCGGGTTGACGCCGTCGATTGCGGGGCGGGCGAACAGTTTCGCGGTTTCGGCATCCGTCAGCATTTCGTTCACCCGCGGTTTGGGGAGTTTGAGTTCCATTTTGAACTGCTGCTGCGGCCAATCGAGCGAGACCCGAGTCGGCACTTGGGCGTACATCGGTTTGCGCGTCTGCGGGTCGAGGCCGACTTGCATCGTGCTGACTTCCCTCACCTCCGCCGTCGCAATCGTCTTCCCCGCCGAGTCGAGAATCAGGTGCCTCCGAATCTGAGGCTGCGACCCGTTCATCGGCTCGGCCGCGAACACGACCACCCGCTTCACCGGCGTGCCTTGCGGCGTTTTCGTGTCGAAACTCAGCCAGAGTTCCCGCTGCCGTTCGTTCTTCTCGACGGTGTAAATCAGGTCCGGCGGATACTCGGTCATTCCCAGAGCTTGAAGCGCCCAATCCGGGTCGAACGGGAAGGGGAGCTTGTTGCCCGCGGTCGGGAAGTCGGCGTGCGAGCAGACCACGTAGTTCTGTTCCGGGAACCTCGAGTACATCCAGAATTCCTGGCTGTTCGAGCCGATGTTCACGAGATTGGCCATGACGTGGCGGCCACCGACGAGCAGGAAATTTCGCGGCTTGGCCACCACGAGAGAACTGTCGTTGAGCGTGTAGTTCTCTTTGCCGACGTAGACTTCGATGGAAGCATCGGAATAGCGCACCGAATTCAAGGCCTTGGACTGCCCGTTGAGGTAGCTCACGAGTTCGGTCGAAGTCTTGCCCTGGACCGGCCCGCTCGGCACGTCGTTCGATTTGGGCCGCATCCGGTCGAGCCACTCGCACCCCGTTGAAAGGGCGAGGACGGCGACGGCGGCGATGATAACGGCGACACGCATGGACAACCTCCGGCGGTCACTGCCAGCCGAGCACTTGGAACACTTCCGCTTGAACCGCTTCGATCTCGGCCTCGTCGAGCCGGGGATCGTCCACTTCGTACCGAGCACCCCCGCGAGCATCGCGGACGACCAGGACGAACGACCCGCTCGACGTGCGCCGGGCGTCTTCGAACTTCAACCGCTTCCGCCGCATCAGGAGCAGGGCGACCACGAACCGAAAGTTCACGCGGTCCGGTTCGGTCGTCCCCGCCAAGTGCAAAAAGCAATCGACGAGGAGGTCATCGTTAAAGGTCGGCTTCCGCGGCTTATCGCTTGCGGGAACCCGAGCCGACCAGAACGCGACCGACCCCGCGGGCGGTCCCGTCCAGGCATCTGCGGCAAAGTCCGCACGAACGAACTTTCCGGACTCGTCCGTCAGCGAGGCGAAAAACCGGTCGCCCGGCCTCAGTTCCCGCCCCGTGGCCGCACACACTCGCGTGGGGCCCTGGATTTCGAAGTCGATGGCCATTCGTGCCTCCTGGCCCTTTTAATCCTACGCTCGAATCTGCACGGCGAGCAATCGCACCCGATCGAATTGGCCCGCACGATCCTTCCGACGGGGCAAAGTGTAAAGATTGCGCCGTCCGCGAAGGCCCTCTATCGCTTTTCGGGGGTCGGGTTCAAGAGGCGTTCCAATTGTTCCTTCACCAGATACCCGGTTTCCGAGCCGTAGCCGTCGAACTTCCACGCGAGAATACCCGCGGAGTCGATTGCATAGAACTTCGGGTAAGTGTCGATCTGGTAGAGGTCGCGAATCGAATCGCCGTTCGCAATGGGTACGGTCAACTTCAAGGCGGTGCGCTGGCGCTCCGCGACGCCCAGTCCATCGACCACGCTGATGGCCACAACCGCGGCTCGCCCCGTGTAGTTCGCGTGCAGCGCCTCCGCGACGGCGAGCGTGGCCTGGGCCGTCTTCGATTCGGGCCGGTAGAAGACGAGCACGACCGGCCGACCGCGGACCGCGGAGGGGCGAAACTGCCCGCCCGCGTGAACCCAGGGCACGGCGAAATCCGGGGCGGGGCGGCCGACCGTCGGTGGGTCTGGGGGCGGCGTGTCCGTGGCCGTCGGAGTTGGTGGAGACTCTCCGCGGGTCGCGGCTTCGCACCTTCGTCGCACGGATTCCACCGAATCGCGGAACCCCGTCGGGGCGGGGTGATCGGCCAGGAATCGCTCGATCTTCGACAACTTGGGTCGGAACTGCTGGGGGTCGATCTTGCCGACGAGGGGAACGAGCGGAGCCAGTTCAGCCGCGAAGCTGTACGCCGCTTCCGCCTCGCGGCGAGCGTCCGCGTAGCGGGTTCCGAGGTACCGCGTGGGTGGGCGGAGTTCGTAGGTCAATTCGACCCAGCCGACGACCGCGGCTCCTTCGCGCCGCTCGACGCGCCGCCGCACGGAGGAGGCGAAACCGTCCGTGGGGCCGACGAGCAGAACGTCCGTGCGCTTCCAGCCGGTGACGGCTTTGGAGGGGTCTTCGTAGCCGGCGGTTTGTTGAATCGCGTTCACTTCCAAGCAGCGTCCGCCGTTCCAGGTCGCTTCCTTGAGCACGGTGTAAACCATCGGCGGGCGGCCCGGATCGGCGAGTTCCCAGGTCGCGGCCACGGTCGCGGGTTTGCCGGGGAGCGGGAGGAACATGCCGAGTTCGACGGCCGGAATGGAATCGATCGGGAATCGCAGGGCAGGGGCAGTTGCCGCGGAAGGCCCGAGGGACAACGGGGGCGGCCCGGCCGCGGGGATCAGTCGAACGAGCCGGCCGCGGGCGTCGATGCGAACCAGTTCGATTCGTACGGACGGAGGGAGTTGCTTCTTGTCGAGGGCCAAATCGGCGAGTGGGCGGACCAGCGTTTGCACGGCACAATCGGCGGTTCCCTCGGTCGCTTCGAGCACGAACACGCGGACTTCGAATTCGTGCTTCTTGCGGAAGCGGTTATCGACTCGTTCCCCCGCTTCGAGCACTTCGCCGACGTAGACGAATTCGTCTCCTCGCACGAACCGGGGGCCGTGGAGCGTCGGCGAGTCGGCACCGAGAATGAGACCGAAGAGCAATAGTCCGGCGGCCAAGGCGATCCTCCACGCCCGGACGCCGGGCCGACCCGGGGCTATATCCGCCCCGCAGGTTCGGCCGCAAGCCCATTACGATCTTGGCGAGCGGGGGGACGTGATTACTTCGCCCTCGGCACGCCAGCGGAAGTGCGAGTCGCGCGGATGCGGTCCAGAAGGTTTTGCCGGGCGACCGAGGCGGGGTCTTGCGGGCTCTGCGGGGTCGGCGTGTTCACGCCGGATGGCGACGGCGTTCGCGTTTCAGTTTCGAGCGTGATGTCGTCCGTTTCGCTGAGAGCCTCGCCGTACATACCTTTCAAATCGCCGACTTTGACGACCTGTTCGAGCTTCATGTAGGCGATTTCGTCGTAGGGAACGAAGAAGCCGCGGCCGTCGTCGTTCGTGCCCGCCTCCCGGCCGCGCACGACGAGGTAATCCGGCTCGAGCTTGAATACCATGTCGATGTTGATGCTGTTGACGCCGCCCTTGATCACGAGGACGACTTTCGGAATGCTCTCCGGCGGAATTCGGCGAATCAGGCTTTGGACGTCTTCGCGGCGCATGGACTAAACCTCTCGGGGGCGATTGAGGCGGGACCGGCAGAGGGTCACCGACGGACGAGTTCCAACCGCGCAGGCGGGAGGGTGAATCGGCGGTAGAGCCAGACTTGAACGAGGGCCAAGGCAGCTCCGCCAAGCCCGCAGACGACCCGCCAATCGAACCATACCGGTAGGGCCAGAGCGCCCGGAGCGGCGTCCGGCAGGGCGGAGAGCCCGAGGGCGATTGCGGCCGTGGCCGCGGCCACGCCCAGGAGCGCGGCTACCGGCGTGCGGACGACTTCGATCCAGTCCGACTTCAAGGGCGTGAGCTCGAAACCTTGGCCCAATCGCCGCCAGAGTTTGGTAAAGACCGTGTCGGCGGCTTCGGAGGTTGCAAACACCACGGCAATCCGATGCCTCGTCGGCGTGCCGCGGCCGACGTGGTAGTCGATCGCGAGCGTGTTCGACGCCAAGTCGAGCCGCAAGCGCTGGATGGCGAACAGATCGACCGTCATCGCCGCGGGGCCGAGCAAGGATTCCACATCCATGCCGCGTTCGAGGGCGGACACGGTTTCGGGCTTCGGAGGTCCAGAATCCGGTGTGACGAAGAGCTTGGTGAGGCTGAGCACCAGCAGGGAGTGCGAACGCACTTCCGGAGCAGCCCACACCCGCCGCCGCGTGGCGCCGGGGAGGGTCGTATCCGCGATGTCGGTCTGAACGGCGGGCGGCATGGCTCAGGTCCGGGCGAACCTCGGGCCGCCTCCACCGCGGATTTGGCCCTACCAGTTGGTAGAACCCGAACAGTCGGCGGTCAACTCGAACCACGGTGAGGACCGCATTTTCCGCTCCGTCCTCAATCGCTTTTTCGACCTGATCACTGCGGCTGGAAGTCGTCGATCAGCCATTCTCCGGACTTGACGCCCTTCGCGAGTTTGACGGTGAACGGCCGGCCGTCGCCGAGCTTGCCCGTCGCTTCGTTCAGATTGATGCGTTCGATCTTGTAATTCGCGGAAGAGCCCGCGAACGCCGCGAGTTTCTGGTTTAAGATGCTGCGGTTGTACCCCCGCTTGCGGTCCACGTCGTCGAGCGGCGGAGCGATCCTGGCTTTCTGCCCCGGCGAGAGCAGCGCCTCGGAGAGCAGCAAGTTCGAAGTGTGAACAGTATCGAGGAAGCCGGCCAGGACGAAGGCAGCGCCCGTGGTATCGACCGGCCAGACGCGGTCGCCCGACGGGCCGATGTGGACCCAGTCCACGAGCCAGCCGGACGGTTCCTTGACCAGTTTGAGGAACGCGGCCCCGGTCGTGACGATGACGGTGTCCGCATTCAACGGGTAGGCGAGTTTCAGAGGGCCGGCTTTGCCCGCGACTTTCGTCTTGAGGTAGTGCTCCGCCTCCCAATCCGAGTAGCCGCGGTCCTTGTCCGCTTCCATCGTGGGCGAGGCGACGATTTTCTTGAATCCGACGGTGAGCTTCGCCGGATCGGCTTTGCCGGCGACCATGTCCGCGAGGAACGCCTTCGCCGCGTCCTCGGCCCCCGCGGGCATCTTGACGGGCGTGGGCGGCGGTGGAGCCAGGCCATTCACTTTGTCCGGCGAACCCGTCTTCGGGGCCTCGTCCTTCTTCGTCTCCACGGGCTTGCCGCATCCTGCGAGCAACGCAGCGATGAAAGCGATCCCCAGGGCGGGGCGAACGATCCTTGTCGTGGCCATGAAACTCCTCGGAGTACGTCGCGGGAGAGGCGGACGGGTTAAGAATTAGACTTTCGCTTCTCCGGGCAACGCGAAGAGATCGGCAACGCGGCAGCGGAAATCGGGGAGGACGCCGTTGCCGGTGAGTTCATTTTCCTCGTTCAAGAACTCGGGCCGATGAGTCGGTCGATAGACCGCAACCGTTTTGTCCTCGGGATCGACCACCCAAACGAGTGGAACGCCTCGATCGAGATATTGAGCAATGCGGACGTTCAACTTCGTCCAAGTATCCGACGGAGAAATGACTTCGATGGCCAGCACGGGAAGTTGCTTCGCGTATCGACGGCTGATTTCGTCGTAGACAGCGACCTCTTCGTAGAACATCACATCGACTCCGCGCATCGTGTCGGGATCGCGCTTTACGACCAATCCGGAGTCATTCGACGCCACTCGTCCACGTCCGCGTTCGAATGCGAAATTCCCGAGGATGCGGGCAATCAGCGGACAGATCGTCCCGTGAATATCGCCCGGCGGCGGCATCTCGACCACCTCTCCATCGACGAGTTCGACACGGCGTTCGGAATTCTCCGGCCGGCAGATCCAATCGAGGAACTCTTCCGCGGTCTTCAGTTCCGAAGCGACCGTCGCCATGCCGTGCCTCCGTTACTTCGCCAGTTCCACCACCAGCTTCGCCGCTTCGGTCAGGCCCGCGGCGGAGCGGATCATCGGGAGTTCCGCCTTCACGCCTTCCAGAATCTCGCGGGCCTTCGCGGAGTTCGTGCCTTCGAGCCGCACAACCACGGGTACCTTGAACCCGACTTCGCGACCGGCTTTCACGAGCGCCTCGGCGATCAGGTCGCACTTGGCGATGCCGCCGAAGATGTTGACGAGCACGCCCTTCACTTTATCGTCGCTGAGGATGATGCGGAACGCCTCGATGGCCGCGTCCGCGGTCACACCGCCGCCGACGTCCAGGAAGTTCGCCGGGCTGCCGCCGTGGTAGTTGATGATGTCCATCGTCGCCATCGCGAGGCCGGCCCCGTTCACCAGGCAGCCGATGTTGCCGTCCAGTTGAATGTAATTCAGGTTCGCCTTGCTCGCGCGAATCTCGACGGGGTTCTCTTCGCCGAGGTCCCGCAGCGGGGCCAGTTCCGGGTGGCGGAACATCGCGTTGTCGTCGAAGTCCATCTTCGCGTCGAGCACCACGACTTCGCCCTTCTTGGTCACTGCCAGAGGGTTGATCTCGACGATGCTGGCATCCGAGGCGAAGTAGACTTTCGAGAGGGCCATCAGGATTTTAACGACGGGTGCGATCTGTTCGTTGGTGAACCCGAGGTCGAACGCCATCTTCTGGGCCTGGAACGGCAGCAGCCCCGTCTCGGGCGAAACCGGTATGCGGATGATCTGCTCGGGATGGTCGTGGGCTACCTTTTCGATGTCCATCCCGCCCGCCGCGCTCGCCATCAGGATCGGCAGGCTGGTCGCCCGGTCGAGCACCATGCTCACGTAGTATTCCTTCGCCGGTTCCGCGTCGGCCTGCACGATCAGCGTCTTGATCGGCTGCCCCTCGGCCGTGGTTTGTAGCGTGACGAGCGAGTGCGCCAGCATCGCCGCGGCCACGCTCTTCGCCTTCTCCTTCGTCGGCACGAACTTCACGCCGCCGAGTTTGTCCGCGTATCCCTTCAACTGCCCGGCCCCGCGGCCGCCGGCGTGGACCTGGGCTTTGATCATCGCCCCCGTCCCGCCGAGTGCCTCGAATGCCGCGGCCGCCTCGTCGGGTGTCTTCACCACGATGTGTTTCGGGATCGTCGCCCCTGCGGCGGCGAGCAATTCTTTGGCTTGGTATTCGTGGATCTTCATGGAAGGGTCCGAAAGTTTGAGGATGGAGCCTTTATAGCGGGGCGAAGGGCACTTGCGAGGGTCGCGACCCCGGAGGGCGAATCGGGTCTGCGCGTAGAAAAGGGCACGTTGGAAAACGTGCCCCACGAACGAGAACGGCTTCGGAACCTTCGTACCCCTCGACTACTTCTTCTTCTCGACGCCCGCCTTCACGTCCACCGGTTCGGTGCCCAGCAGCTTGCCCGTCTTTTCGGAAACGGCGTTCGCGAGCAACCCGCTCGGGTCGCAGCCCGCGGCGATGGAGACGATCTTGCCGCCCTTGGCGATGAGGAAGTTGATCGGCATTGCCTTGGTTTGGAACGTGCCCCAACTATCGCCCTTCGGATCGACCGCGTAGAGAACGTCGATCTTCTTTTCGACGGCGTACTTCGCCATCTTTGCGTCCGCCTCTTTGAACACGAACAGGCTCTTCAAGCCCTGGGCCTTGTAAGTCTCGGAGATCTTCTGGAAGTACGCCAGTTCCTTGTCGCACCCCGAGCACCCGCAGGTGAGGCGGACCAGAACTGGTCCCTCTTCGGTCAATTTGGCGAGATCGACCAACTTGCCGGACGAGTCTTTGATCTTGAATTCCGGAGCCTGCTGACCGACGGCCACTTTGGCTGCCGGGACCGGGTCCGCGGCAGTCGTGAACACCGGCAAAATGGCGACGAACAGGGCCGCAGCGAAGGATCGAATCACGGGACACCTCAGGGATAGGACGGTCGGCGGGGTGGAAGGCAGAAGAGGAAATTACCACAGAACCCCCGAAACATCCAGCAGTATTCTCGCATAGATTCCACTGTAGAATAAAAGCACCTTTCCGAGGAGGAATTGAGATGGTCGTTCTTTATGCGAGCGGAAAACGATTGGGCACCTGGGCCGAGGCGGAACGGCTATTCGTGGACGCGGCGAAACTCGGCCCCGTCGAGTTCCGCGACGAAGACGGGTCCGTATTGGCACAGACCACCACACCCGCCGGATCGATTTGTCCATGGGATCCGACGCTGACGGTCGAGGAACTCGACCGTCGTTCGGCTGCGGGCGGAGGCATCCCACTCGCAGAATTCTGGAAACGGATGGGAGTGGAATGAACTACACCGTCTTGTGGCAGCCGGATGCCTTGAATGAACTCGCGGCAATTTGGACCGAGTCCAACGATCGTAACGCGGTAGCGGCCGCATCTCGCCGGATCGACTTGCTTATGGCCGATGACCCGCTCGATGTCGGTGAATCTCGGCATACCAACCATCGACTTGCTTTCGTACCTCCTTTGCAAGTGATGTTCCGCGTTTTCGCGGCCGACAGCCGTGTCGAAGTGGTGGCGGTTGGACTTTACGGCAAGTAATCGCATCCCCGTTGCGATCGAACTTCGCCCGCGCTGTTAGAGTGGAGTCGATTCGAGCAGCACGAAAGACTCCACGATGCCCGAGAGCGCAACTCAGACCGTCGCCTTAGCCGACTCCACCGGCGATGGGTCGACGGCCGTCGCCCCGTTCGGTTTTGAACTCCTCGCCGAGGTCGGCCGCGGCGGCATGGGCGTCGTCTATCGAGCCCGCGATCTCACTTTGGATCGGGAAGTCGCAGTCAAACTGCTTCTGGAGAAGGTCGCGACGAACTCCGCGACGGCGGGGCGATTTTTTGAAGAAGCCCGCATCACCGGGCAACTCCAACACCCGGGCATCCCCGCCGTTTACCAAGCGGGCACCTCGAGCGACGGTCGGCC
>Ga0105048_10015325_pt1 | contig 11902 bp, 11 predicted proteins | sample MAT05_FD_78382 | JGI IMG/M metagenome (GOLD analysis project Ga0105048, IMG submission 78382) | Freshwater microbial communities from Lake Fryxell liftoff mats and glacier meltwater in Antarctica - MAT-05 | ecosystem: Environmental > Aquatic > Freshwater > Ice > Liftoff microbial mat | place...
CGACGAGCAAGCGTACGAATTCGTCCGGCCAGTGGATCAACTGACAGCCGAGCCCCATGACGAGCAGCAACGGCTCGCCCTCACCGATCACCTCGTACTCGATGCTGGTCGTGCCGATCTTCGCTGCGGTCATGGCCTCATGCTACGGCGATCGTGACAGCCCGTTCAGTTGGTGAAGTTGAAGAATCCGCGCGCTCGCACCCGCTCCATGAACGACGGCTCGTAGGCGTCGTGGGCGAACTCGCGCACGAGCTCGTCGAGCACCACTGCATCCTCGCCGACGAGGATTCGCCACTCTCCGCTGCGTACGCCGTCGAGGATGATGGTGGCAGCGTCGGCGGCGGACAGGGGAGCGTCGTCGCGGAATGCCTCGGCTCTGGCCTGCATGCCTTGGCGGAGGTCCTCGTCGCTCGCAAACGAGAGGTCGAGACCTGATCGTGCGGAGCGGTCGCGGATCTGGAGCAGCTGATCTTCGGTCATCTCCTTGGGACTGCGGCCGAGGATCGCGGACGAGTTGAGCACGATCGAGGTGCCGACGTGGCCGGGCATCACGACCGACGCCTTGAGGTGCGGGGCGTTGATCCGGAAGTCGGCGATGAGTGCTTCGGTGAAGCCCTTCACTGCGAACTTCGCTGCACTGTAGGCCGTGTGCGGAATCGCTGGGCCGAGCGACGCCCAGAACCCGTTGACGCTGCTGGTGTTGATCACATGGCCCTCGGTGCTGGCGAGCAGCATCGGCATGAACGTGCGGGTCGAGTTGTAGACGCCTCCCCAACAGACGCCGAACGTCTTGTCCCACTCGTCGCGGCTGTCGGCGACGAAGCTGCCGCCTGCGCCGATGCCGGCGTTGTTGAACAGCAAGTTGATGTGCTCGGTTCCGAGCCCAGACGCCATCGCGTCGCGGAACGCGACGATCTGGGCCTCGTTGGACACGTCCGCGACGAACGAGATGACGCGCGTGCCCGTCGGCGCCCCGGCGAGGGCCAGCTGTTCGGTCTCGGCCATGTTGTCGGCCGACACGTCGCACATCGCGACGTGAGCCCCTGCTGCCGCGAGCTGGCGGACCAGCTCTCGTCCCATTCCTGTTCCACCGCCGGTTACGACAGCGATGCGCCCCTCAAAGTGTTCCATAAGGCGACGATAACGACGGGGATCGCCACAGCGATCACCGGAAGTGCACGGCCCCGATCGTCAGGCAATGTGAACGTTGGATGACCTCCGAACACCGACTGCCGGTCGTCGATTACGTTGCAGCGGATGCATGACCACACCGAGCCGAGCGACGCGACCGCCAACCTGATGTCGCCGCTGAAACCGCATGTCATCGTGCTGTTCGGGGCGACCGGAGATCTCTCGCGCCGCAAACTGCTGCCCGGGCTGATGCACCTGTATCTCGCCGGCCTCGTGCCGGATCTGCGCATCGTCGGGACATCGCTCGACGACCTCGACGATGACGGCTTCCGCACGTTCTCCCGTCTGGCTTGCAAGGAGTTCTCCAGCCGCAACATCTCCGACAGTCAATGGTCGAGTTTCGAAAAGTTGCTTCGCTACATCCGCCAGGACGAAGGCGCCGCCGGCCTCGCCGCCAAAGTCGCCGAGGCCGAGGCCGAACTCGGCGGTGAACCCCGGCGGCTGCACTACCTCAGCGTTCCCCCGAGTGCGGCCAAGATCGTGGTGCGCACGCTCGACGAAGCCGGCCTGGTCGAACGCTCACGGATCATCATGGAGAAGCCGTTCGGCACGGATCTCGCCAGCGCCCGATCACTCAACGCCTCGCTGCACCAGACTTTCAGCGAGAACCAGATCTTCCGGATCGACCACTTCCTCGGCAAGGAGGCGGCTCAGAACATCCTCGCGTTCCGGTTCGCAAACGGCCTGTTCGAGCCGATCTGGAACCGTAACCACATCGATCACATCCAGATCGACGTACCCGAGACGCTGTCGCTCGACTCCCGGATCGGGTTCTACGAATCCACCGGTGCGTACCGTGACATGGTGGTCACCCACCTGTTCCAGGTGCTGGCGTTCATGGCGATGGAACCCCCGACTGCGCTCGAGCCGCGAGCGATCAGTGAAGAAAAGAACAAGGTCTTCCGCTCGATGAAGATGATCGAGCCCACCAACGTCGTGCGTGGCCAGTACCTCGGCTACCGCAACGAGCACGGGGTGGCAGCAGAGTCCGAGACCGAGACGTTCATCGCGCTGAAGTGTGAGATCGACAACTGGCGTTGGGCCGGCGTTCCGTTCTTCCTGCGCACCGGCAAGAAGTTGGCCGAAGGGGCACGCATCATCTCGATCGCGTTCCGTGAACCGCCGAAGAGCATGTTCCCACCGGGTGCCGGCGTGGGCGCCCACGGACCCGATCACCTCACCTTCGACCTCGCCGACGCGTCGAAGCTGTCGCTGTCGTTCTATGGCAAACGACCGGGTCCGGGGATGCGCCTCGACAAGTTGAGCTTGCAGTTCGCGCTCCACGAGACCTCGCGAGCTGCCGATGTGCTCGAGGCGTACGAACGATTGATCCACGACGCGATGAGTGGCGACCACACGTTGTTCACGACCGCAGAAGGCATCGAGCGGTTGTGGGAGTTGTCGGTGCCACTGCTCGAGTCGCCGCCCCCGGTTCGTTCGTACGCCCCCGGGTCGTGGGGCCCGAACGCCATCCACCAGTTGATCGCTCCCCACGCATGGCGGCTGCCGTTCGAACGGGCGTGGCGCAGCAAGGTGTGACCGCAGCGCGGCCAGGGCGCTCATCGTGTGATGTGGTCGTCATCCGGTGGAGGCGGCGGGCTGGATGACGAAGACCGGATAGCCGGATGCGATCGCCGAGAGTTCTTCGGTGGTCGCATCCGGTTTCACGCCGTCGAAGAACACGTCGACTTCGGCCTTCCACCGCCGCAGATACTCGCGCAATATCTCTGGTTTGGCGACCTCTTCGAGTTCGGTTGCAGCGAATCGCTCGACCCGAGACCCGATCCGAAGCTCGCCATCACCGGCCACCCGCAAGTTGCGCACCCAATCCGTGGCGCCGCGAGGCGCCACGAGGTATCGAACCCCGTCGATCGCCAAAGGGTTCACCGGCACTGAGCGCCACTCGCCACTGACTCGCCCCTTGACTCGGAGCTCACGCGAGCCGCGGACGCTGATTCCCATTTTGGTCAGTCGCCGCATCGCCCGGTTGATGACGTGTTTGGTGATCCAGCCGGGCCGAAGGTAGCGGTCTTGTGATGATCGGGACGCAGTCATGGTCATGCCTCGACGGTGAAGTGAGAGCAGTGCTCTCGGTTGGTGCCGCCACCATCGCGCCGATCATCGAACAAGTCAAGAGCACTGCTCTCGTTTGTTGTCATTGATCTCGACGTGAGTCAGAATGCGGTATGTCCGAAGACTCGGTGCCCCGCACCGCGCGTGCTCGTGTGCGAGCGGAATTGATCACCGAGATCAAGGAGGTGGCTCGCCGCCATGTTGCCGAGCACGGATCCTCGACCCTGTCGTTGCGCGCGGTTGCACGCGATGTCGGGATGGTGTCGTCGGCGGTCTACCGGTACTTCCCAAGCCGTGACGATCTGCTCACCGCGTTGATCATCGATGCGTATGTGGCGTTCGGTTCTGCAGCAACGGAAGCCGAACGGGCGGTCCGGCGGCCCGATCATCTTGGCCGGTGGATGGCTCTCGGTGCTGGTGCCCGGCAGTGGGCCGTCGCGAACTCGCAGGAGTTCGCGCTCATCTTCGGTAGTCCGGTTCCCGGCTACCGAGCGCCGCCCGACACGATCGATCCTGCTGCGATCGCACCGTTGCTCCTGCTCGCGATCGCGTCCGATGCTGCTGCCGTCGGCCGCCGCCCGGCGGCCGACCGCCCGATGCCACAGGCGGTTCGGGCAGACCTACGTGAGTTGGCGTCGACGACGTCTATCGATCTCGACGAGCAGGTGTTTGCCAGGGGCCTCATGGCGTGGACCCAGTTGATTGGCTCGATCAGCTTCGAGTTGTTCGGACATCTTCACAACGTGATTCACGACTACGACGGGTATTTTGCGTTCCAGATGCGCGGGGTCGGCCTCGACCTCGGCTTCGGCGATTGACGAACGTGGCGAAGTTCACCCGCCAGCAACTCGAAGCGTTCAACGGCAAACAGGTCGACGACCTGCTCGGTCCCGATGTCCGATTGTTGTTCGTGGGGATCAATCCCGGTCTGTGGACAGCTGCGGTCAACGCCCACTTCGCCCGCCGAGGCAACCGCTTCTGGCCGGCGCTCGCGGCGGCCGGAATCCTCTCCGACGTCGTCGACGCGAGCGATGGCATGACCCACCGCGACCTGGCAATGGTGCATCGTGCCAAGATCGGGATCACCAACCTTGTCTCGGTGGCGTCGGCCCGCGCTGACGAGTTGACGTCGGCTCAACTTCGAGATGGGGGTCGGCGGCTGGCCGACCTGGTCGCCAGGGTGCGCCCGAGAGTGGTGGCGATGCTCGGAGTCACGGCGTATCGCCGGGCCTTTGACGACAAGACGGCCGCTGTTGGCCGCCAGACCGAGCGGCTCGGCGTGTCGGCATCGTTCGCCGGGGCCGAATTGTTCGTGCTGCCAAACCCCAGCGGCCTCAATGCTCATGAGACGTTGGCGTCGCTCGCCGCTGCCTACGCCGTACCAGCGAGCGCGGCGGGTCTCCACCGGTACGGAGATGCTGGCTAGCCTCACAATATGAGTAGTCGGGGGCGGCGGGGGAGACCGCGACGATCGACCATCGCAGCTGCGATGTTCGTGGTGATCGGTTGTTGCTGGGCGAGTTCGTCGACGGCTGCCACTCGCGCCGCGGCGCCAGCGCTCGACCGATCCGCCGCGGCGACCGCGGCAGCGATACGGGTCGATCCCCCCGGACGCACGTTCACGATCGTCGCAACCGGTGATGTGCTCACCGAGAATGCGGTGCTGGTGACGGCGGCGGACGCTGCGGTGAACGGCACTCGGTACGACTTCGATTCGGTGTTCGGTCCCGTCACGCCCATCATCACCGCCGCCGATCTTGCGATCTGTCACATGGAGATCCCGATCGGATCCCCTGGCGAGAGGGCGGGCATCTACGGGCGATCGGCGTTCGGTGGCAATCTGTTGCTCGCTCCAGCAGAGGTCGCGGTCGGGCTCCGAGACGCTGGCTACGACCGGTGCAGCACCGCGTCGAATCACAGCTACGACCTCGGACTCGGAGGCATCGACTCGACCCTGGCACGCTTCGACGAGGTCGGCATCAGTCACGTCGGAACGGCTCGCAGCGCAGCCGAATCACTGCCCGCCCCCATCGACGTCGCCGGTGTGCGAGTCGCCCACCTTTCCTATACCCGCTACTCCAACACGGTGCAGCCTCGGGACCCGTGGAGGTTGAACTTTCCCGGCACGGCGCGGGCCGTCATCGCCGACGTTGCGGCGATTCGCGCCGCCGGCGCGGAGGTGGTGGTGCTCAGTATCCACGTGTCTCAGGAGCTGCTTCGCGGCCCAACGTCTGTCGACCGGGCGTTCGTGGCTGCGATCACTGCGGCTGGCGGCGTCGATCTCGTCATCCAACACGGGCCACACGTCGTGCAACCACTGGAATTGGTGAATGGCACGTGGGTCTACTGGAGCGTCGGCAACTTCGTCTCCGCGATGGGCCAGCCCGGGGCGACGAGGTACGGTCCGCCGACCCTTGATGGCCTGCTGGCCTGGGTGCGGTTCACCGAAACCGGACCTGGGCGCTTCGAGGTCACGCCGACGACGGTGTTGTTGTGCAGCGAGATCCTGTCGCGGATCGTTCGGCCAGCCGTCGAGTCCGCTGAAGACCCTGGCCTGCCGTCGGCTCTTCGGGGTCAGATGCGCGACTGTATCGAACGGTCGTTGCCCCTCGTTCCGGACCTCCGGTAGCTGCCGGGACGCCGTTCGTCACACAACCACGACAGACGCTCCACTCGTCGGACGGAGGAGCGCTACTCTGGGTCGGCCTGGCAAGTCAACCCTGAGTAGTTGATTGTGCGCTCAAAGTGTCAGAATAGGTAGCAATCTCGCGCTCAGTTGTCTATTGTGCTCAGGCGAAGGGAGACGCGCTGCGCTCCACAGCCACCACATAGAGGGGGCAACACCACTCATGGCGATCAAGTCTGTTCTCGGGGGTGACTTCACCCTGGGTGAACGAACCGATGAACAACTGATCGAACTGGCGCGCTCGGGCGGCAGCCGCACCGGCGCGTGGGACGAGCTGTACCGCCGTCATGCCAGCTCCGCACGCAAGGTCGCCCGTCACCTGTTGCGTGCGCGTCACGAAGCCGACGATGTCGTCAACGAGGCGTTTGCCGGCGTGATCTCGGCCATCGGCCATGGAGCCGGGCCGCGCGACAATTTCCGTCAGTACCTGATGGCCTGCGTCCGCAACGGATGCAAGACGTGCGTCTGGAAGGGCAGTACGACGATCACCACTGATCCGTCAGTGCTCGAGCAGAAGCATGGCGCCGTCTTCGAAGACGCCGAACAGTTCGGCGAGGCTGGTCTGGTTGCGAGCGCGTTTTCGTCGCTGTCCGTCGATTGGCAGCGGGCGTTGTGGCTGACCGCCGTCGAGGAGCGCCCCGCCGCGGACATTGCTCGCGAACTCGGAAAGCGTCCGGCCGCTGTCGCTGCTCTTGCTCACCGCGCTCGTGAAGCCTTCGCCGAGGAATATCTCGCCCAGCATCAGCAACGTGCGGTTTCGCCCGCTTGTGAGCGCATCACGCCCAAGCTCGCCCACTATGTGCGCAACCGTGCCGGCGACATCGATACAGCACGAGTCGAACACCATCTGTCCGGGTGCCGAGACTGCACGCGCGCTGCCGTCGATCTGTGCGATGTCAACTCGTCGCTGCGGACCCTCGCTCTTCCTGCGTCATTGGCGGGAGCCTGCATCGTTGCTGCCTCCACCGTTGCTCCGATTGCCGGATTGGGCGCTGTCGCCACGCTCGGCGGATGGTCGGCCACGATCGTCGGTGGGTTCACCTTCGCCAAAGTGGCGGTCATTGCTGCGCTGTTCGTTCCCGCTGCGTTGATTGCCACGGATGCGGCCGAGACGCCACGGCAGACCATCGCCGAGAGTGCCTCGGCGGGCGACGCGCCCGGAGACGCCGAGGCCGCCCACACCGTGTTGACCAAAGCAGCATCGGAGAGCCCGGCGACGAACTCGGGTAGCGGGCCCACCTCGTTGGCGCCGACAGCGACGGCTCCCGCGGCATCGCTCCCGGGAGCAGGCATCACGGTGCCGATCGCGACGGTTGCCGCTCTGGCGGTCCCCGGTGGCTCTGATCCAACAGTGTCGAGCCTCGTCGGAGCTGGCGTCACCACGGTTGCAACGGCGGTCGTCAACCCGGTGGGCACCACACAGCGACCGTCGCAGCCCACGATTGCAATTCCCCCGGCGATCAGCATTCCAGCGATCACTGTCACGCCGACGATCACGGTGCCGGGCATCACGGTCCCGGCATCGTCGCTGCCCGGCATTTCGACGCCGCCGATTGCTGTCACCCCACAGGTGAACGCCTCGATCCCGCTGCCGTTGATCACGACACCAGCAGTTGCGTTGCCCCCCATCGCCGTGCCGTCGATCTCGACGCCGCTGGTCGTCATTCCGGCGGTCACGCTGCCGCCGCTGGTCGTGCCGCTGACTGTCGCTGAGTCGCCGTTGCCCAAGTTGCAACTGCCGCTGCCTCGGTTGCCCGATCTGCTCGGTTCCTGACGAGCCGGTACATGAGTGGTGGGTACCGAAACAGTCGGGGGCCCGTCGTCACGTTTAGCGTTTGTAGGGCTCGGGTAACCACACGGCGATCAACAAGGAGATCGTGATGACCCTCACCAAGACCGTTCAGTCCTTCGCCCATGACGCCGCCAACGTCGCCAGCGACCTCGGTAGCCAGATCGGCAACCAAGCCTCCGGGCTCGGCAACCGGGCAGCTGATCTGGGTGCAGAGGCTGCATCGTCGATGGCTGCGGCGGCGTCCAACCTCGCCCACACGATCGGGCAGAAGGTTCCCAGTGTCCAAGTCAAGCACAAGAAGTCGAGCCCGTGGAAGCTGCTCCTTCTCATCGGGGCCGGCATCGGTGGCGCCGTCCTGTTCTTGGGCAAGCGGCGCAAGTCGACCGTCGTTGACGCGAAGAGTTCGTACGGGACGCCCATGCCGCGTGCTGGCGACTCAGCCGGCGGATCCAAAGCGAGTGTCAAGGAGGCCGCCGTGGAAGCCAAGGAAAATGCAAAAACCGCCGCCTCCGAGGCCAAGGACACCGCCAAAGATGCTAGTCAGGACGTTGCAAAACAGGTCAAGGAGTCGGTCAAGGAGACGGCTTCGAAAGTCACGGACAAGGCCGACGACATCAGCGGTTCGATTGGCAAGCAGGGCCCTGGCGCAGCAAAGCAATGACGTGACTTCGGTGGCCGGGTCGCCGGTGCACCGATGACATGTCAACTACTCTGCAGCGAATTCCGCTCGGCACGCAATGGCCGACGATCGACCCGTTCCTGCTCTGTGTGCATCACGACGATGCGTATCCGGCAGGCAACTGTGAACTCGACGACCAGCGGCCGAACCCCGTGGGCGCCGGGAGCCGATTCCGATGTCGCCATCTGGCACGTCACGCTCGAACTGGGCGCTTCGTGGACGATGCCTCCGACGGGCCACCCCGACACGGTTCGCACCGTGTACCTGTTCGAAGGTGACCGTCTCGAGATCGGCGGGGACTCTCTGGAGTCGTCGACGGGGGCAGTGGTCCGGTCCAACCAACCGACCATGCTGATATCCGACCCGAGCGGCGAAGTCGACACCCAGCTGCTGGTCCTGCACGGTCGCCCCATCAACGAGCCGGTGGCCCAGTACGGGCCGTTCGTGATGAACGCCGGGCTGGGCGCCGCGAGCCGCAGCGCAGCTCGTGTGTCGCTGCGATCGCCAGCCCGCAGCAATCGCCTGTTCCGGGACGCCGAGGACGTGGCGGATGGACTGCGACGTGCTGGGGGCTGCAGAGGACGAGACGTTGAGTCAAGGTAGTTCGTGGTCAGGGCGCCCAGCCGAGGGCAGTCGACAGTCCCACCGCTGCATCGGCGACAGCGCGACGGCTCGTATCGAGCGCATCAGCCGTCAGTCGGAACGTCGGGCCGACGATGTTGATCGCAGCGACGGTGCCGCGAGACGAGCGAACTGGGGCGCTGATGGCGGTGATGCCGGCTTCGAGGCTTCCATCCTTGCTGACCACACCGTCGGGATCGACCCGGCCGCGAAGGGCTGCGCCCACAGCGGTACCGCCGCTCGCAAAGCCTCGTCCGAGCCAGCCGCTGTGGCGCAGCGCATGTCGGCCGGCAGCTGTAGCGACATACACGGCGGTTCGCGGTGATTGGAAAACCGCGAGGTACGCCGACTCGCCGGTGAGATGAGCCAGTTCGTCGAGGAACGGTTGAGCGGCAGTCGTCAGCGAGTGGCCGACGAAGACCGTCCGAGCCAACGCAACGAGCTGCAGGCCCGGACGGTACAGCTGGGCATCGTCGTCGCGAACGAGCAGCCCTGCGGCCTCCAGTGACCGCAGTTGGCGCAGCGCCGTGCTGGGCACGAGTCCCACTGCTGCGGCCGCTTCGGTGAGCGTCATCCCCGCTGCCGATGCTCCGACGGTGCAGAGCAACTGCAAGACCCGATCGGACGATCTGGGACGGTTCCTGGCAGCCTTGGGCAAGTTGTCGCTCGTTGCATCCTGCAGTGCTACGTTGCGCATAGTGAAACTCTACTCCGATCGTCCAGGTGAATCCGACGGCGCCCTTTCACCCACCGAACTGTCTGATCAGGGAGCGGGTCGCGACGACGTCGTCGCGGTCGCCAGGTATGGCAGGACGGTCGAGCTTCAGGCGCCGGCGCTCGACGCAATGGCCCGCACGGCAGCAGTGGTCGACGGCTTCGTGCATGGCGATGTGCCGGTCTACGGCGTCACCACGGGGTTCGGATCGCTGGCAAGTGTCGTCATCCCGCCGGACCGCACGGCCGAATTGCAGCTGGCGCTGCTGCGATCGCACGCCGCCGGGATGGGCAGCGAAGTCGAACGCGAAGTCGTACGAGCGCTGATGTTCCTGCGCGCCCGTAGCTTGTCGCTCGGATATTCGGGGGTACGACCAGTGGTCGCCGAGAGCTTGGTCGCGATGCTGAACGCACACATCACCCCGGTGGTGTACGAATACGGCTCGCTCGGCGCGAGTGGCGACCTGGCCCCGCTGGCACACATCGCGATGGTGTTGGTCGGCGAGGGGCAGGCGCGCAACGCCGACGGCGAACTCATCACCGGGGCTCAGGCGCTGGAGTCTGCCGGGCTCGAGCCGGTCGTGCTGCGCGAGAAAGAAGGCCTTGCGCTCATCAACGGCACGGACGGAATGCTCGGAATGCTGTGCCTGGCGCTGCGCGACATCACGGAACTGCTGCAGGTCGCCGACATCGCAGCCGCGATGTCCGTCGAGGCACTGCTCGGTACGGATCGAGCTTATGCAGCCGATCTCCAGGCGCTGCGGCCACAACTCGGGCAGGCGGTCAGCGCCGCGAACCTGCTGCGTCTCCTCGCCGGTTCACCCATCGTCGCCAGCCATCGTCTCGGCGACAGTCGGGTGCAGGATGCGTACTCGTTGCGCTGTACCCCGCAGGTGCACGGCGCGGGTCGCGACACAGTTGCCCACGCTTGTCTGATCGCCGATCGTGAGTTGGTCTCGGCCATCGACAACCCGATGATCCTGCCGGATGGTCGGGTCGAGTCGTGCGGCAACTTCCACGGCGCACCCGTTGGGTACGTGCTCGACTTTCTGGCGATCGCCGTCGCCGACCTGGGGGCGCTGGCCGAGCGACGCACCGACCGGATGCTCGATCCCGCCCGGTCGTGGGGGCTGCCGCCGTTCCTGTCGCCCGACGCCGGTGTCAATTCGGGAATGATGATCGCGCACTACACCCAGGCTGCAATGGTGTCGGAGAACCGCCGCCTCGCGGCCCCGGCCAGCGTCGACACGATGGCCACGAGCGCCATGCAGGAAGACCACGTGTCGATGGGATGGAGCGCAGCTCGCAAGTTACGCACGGCGATCGCGAATCTGACCCGCATCCTCGCGGTCGAATTGACGTGCGCTGCGCGGGCGATCGACCTCCGCCGGCCGTTGCTGCCCGGAGCCGCAACAGGTGCCGTGCTCGCCGTCATCCGCGAACAGGTCGCTGGACCCGGCCCGGATCGCTGGCTGTCGCCGGAACTCGCCGTGGTCGAACAACTCGTGCTCGACGGCAGCATCACCCGAGCCGTCACCGTCACCATCGGCGAGCTGGCCTGAACCGCCGGCCCACCGCCTCACCGAGAGAAGGAACCATGTCTGGTCCACGCGAAGTTCACGCCGCAACCGGTACCGATCTGACCTGCAAGAGCTGGCCGCAAGAGGCAGCGCTGCGGATGCTGTGCAACAACCTCGATCCGGCTGTCGCCGAACGTCCCGACGATCTCGTCGTCTACGGGGGCACCGGACGCGCTGCCCGGTCGTGGGACGCGTTCGATGCAATGTGCCGAACGCTCACCACGCTCGCCGACGACGAGACGATGCTCGTCCAGAGCGGTAAGCCGGTGGGCGTCATGCGTACCCACGAGTGGGCCCCGCGTGTGCTACTCGCGAACAGCAACCTGGTGCCGGATTGGGCCAACTGGGACGAGTTCCGCCGGCTCGAACACCAGGGCCTCACGATGTACGGCCAGATGACGGCCGGATCGTGGATCTACATCGGCACGCAGGGCATCCTGCAAGGCACCTACGAGTGTTTCGCAGCGATTGCCCGCAAGCGATTCAACGGCACGCTCGCCGGAACGATCACACTCACTGCCGGACTCGGGGGGATGGGTGGCGCCCAGCCGCTCGCAGTCACGCTC
>Ga0105048_10015327_pt1 | contig 11901 bp, 9 predicted proteins | sample MAT05_FD_78382 | JGI IMG/M metagenome (GOLD analysis project Ga0105048, IMG submission 78382) | Freshwater microbial communities from Lake Fryxell liftoff mats and glacier meltwater in Antarctica - MAT-05 | ecosystem: Environmental > Aquatic > Freshwater > Ice > Liftoff microbial mat | place...
GGGGGCGAGTGGCGGGGCGCTGAATCTGCTGCATGTACTCGCTTTGCTGATTCTGGATCAACACACGATACGGCACAGACCAGTCGTACTGTTTCGAGCTTTGCTGCTCCTGGGCTTTGCTTGTTTCCAGCGCTTCTTTGGCTTGCACGCACAAAGAATCCTGCTCCCCAAAGCGCCGGTGAAGTTTGTTGCAAAGCCGATCCAGATTGTCCACGTGTCTTGACATGGCACCTCCTTGGTTTGAAGACGAGGCAAATGGTAATCACAGACTTCTTCCGGGCCAAGCGAAATTGCATGATGTTTGATCCCGCGCAAACTCGCCAGTGGAAAAAGCAACGGGTGCCTTGCCATAGGTCAAGACCTGTCATGAAGGGTTCACCGACAGGGCCTATAAATGACCCATGAACTCTCAAAACACGCTCCATGCCCGTGCGCTCTTGGCAGCACCTTCCAGTGACGCGCCCGGGAGCCAGAGCCGCAGTTTGAACCTTGTTGAGCAGCTCAAAGCGCATGCCATTGACCTGCTCGGGCCCGAGCGTGCAGACCAACCACCGCGCATCATGGTCACGCTGACCAAAGACACGGCAAGTCATTTTTCAGCGGTCGAAGGGCTGGTCAGTGCCGGTATGGACATAGCCCGTATCAACTGCGCGCTTGACACGCCCGCAGATTGGCTGAACATGGCGGCCCATGTGCGCCGTGCGGCTGAGACGGCGCAGCGCCCGATCAAAATTCTGGTGGTTTTGGCTGGCGCAAAAATTCGCACCGGCGAGGTGGCGCATCACACGCCGGTGTTGAAGTTGAAGCCTGCCAAAGATCAGCTGGGGCGGGTGGTTAGCCCGGCGCGCTTGCTCTTGCGGCCGATGCACAGCAACACCAGCTTGCCCGGTGTGGACCCCAGTGTGGGCGTGTGGGAGCCGTGGCTGGAGCGCCTGAAATCGGGCATGAGCCTGGACTTTGTCGATGCACGCGGTGCCAAGCGGCATTTGCAGGTCATCAAGCGAGACGAATTGGGCGCCATCACCGAATGCGCCCAAACCGCCTACCTGACCCCCGAGACGGTGCTGACGCTGGGCGGTGTCACCGGCAAAAAAAAGCACGCCACCCTGGTTTGCCAAATCGAAAGCCAGCCGAGCACGCTGCACCTATGCACGGGCGACGTGTTGCACCTCACCAAACCCAACGTTAACAGTGTGCCCGAGTTGCCCGCCGAGGACGCTGATGCCAGCCCGGGCGACCCATTGCAGATTTCCTGCACCGCGCCCCAAGTGATTGATCAGGTGAAGGTGGGCGAGCGCATCTGGTTTGACGGTGGCCGCATTGGCGGTGTGATCCGCCAAAAACACGCCGATTACCTGGCCATCGAGATCACCCAGGCGCGTGAAGGCGGCGACAAGCTCGCGAGTGACAAAAGCATCAACCTGCCCGACAGCCAGCTGGACCTGCCGCTGCTTAGTGCGAAAGACCTGGGCGACCTGGCGGTGATGGCGCCCTATGCCGACATTCTTAGCCTATCTTTTGGGCTCTAACCCTTGTTGGTAAAGCGTAGGTAGCTCTGTTTTTTGAAGCGCAGGAATCTAACGTCGCATTGGGAAACGCTGACACTGCCTTGTCATGAAGCCTCTCTAGCATCGCTCACATATGCAAAAAATTGAGCTGATTTACTTCAACGCCGGCGGCGGTCACCGCGCGGCGGCCCAGGCTTTGACTCAGGTGATGCAGGGCAAAGCCTGGCAGGTCAGCTTGGTGAATCTGGTGGACATTCTGGACCCCACGGCCTCATTTTCCAAAGTGATGGGCATGCAACCCGAGGACCTGTACAACAAGATGCTCGCCAGGGGCCTGACGCTGGGCATGGCCCAAGAGCTCAAGCTGCTTCAGGCGGGCATCAGGCTGGCGCACAAAGCCTTGGTCAAGCGCTTGAAAGCGCACTGGTTGACCACCCGACCCGACCTGGTGGTGTCACTCATTCCCAACTTCAACCGGGCCTTGTGCGAAAGCTTGACGCAGGCCATGCCGGGCACACCCTTTGTCACCGTGATCACCGACATGGCGGACTACCCGCCGCACTTTTGGATCGAGCCCAGTCAGCCCCAGCACCTGGTCTGCGGCAGCGCGCATGCGGTGCAACAAGCCCTGGCAGCAGGCTGCCCGGCGGCGCAGGTGCACCAAACCTCGGGCATGATTTTGTCGCCACGTTTTTACGGTTGCCCTCCCATTGACCGCGCGGCGGAGCGCCAAAAGCACGGCTTGGCGGCGGACCAAACGGTGGGTTTGGTGATGTTTGGCGGCCATGGCTCGCGGGTGATGAAGCACATTTCAGCGCGGCTGGACGATGTGCCGCTGATTCTGATCTGCGGCAAAAACGCCTTGCTGGCCAAGCAGTTGCGCGACACACCTGCGCGGGCAGCGCGGGTGATTGTTGAGTTCACCGACGACATGGCTTACTGGATGCAGCTGGCAGACTTTTTCATCGGCAAGCCTGGCCCGGCCAGCTTAAGTGAGGCAGTTCACATGGGCTTGCCCGTGATCGTGACCGAGAGTGCCTGGACCATGCCACAAGAGCGCTGGAACACCGAGTGGGTGCGCAGCAATGGGCTGGGCGTGGTGCACCGCAGCTTTCGCACGGTGCGCGCCGCAGTGCAAGAGATCGTGAGTGACCTGTCCACCTGGCAGAAAAATGTCAGGCAAATCGACAACCGGGCGGTGTTTGAAGTGCCGCAGATTCTGGCGCGTTTGCTGGCCCCACCTGCACCACCTGTCAGGCACCACCGGCCAAGCCGGGCTATGGCGTCAAGCGTTTAATTCGGTCGCTTCTCTGACCACCAGGCCCTTGTCACTGGTTTTGGCATCGTGTTTGGCGCGCGCCGCCATGGACGCCACCTGTTCAGCGTTGGCAAGCTCGTTCTGTTTGATCTTGACCGCACCAATCGACAGCGTGGTGAGCGGGAAAAAGCGGGGCACACCGTAGCGGTCGTCTGCCTGAATGCCGCCTGCAGCACGGGCTGGCTCATCAAACAGATTGATCGCCTGGCTGGCAAATTCCGCAATGATGGACTCACATTGCGTCTGCCAGTTGTCGCTTTGGTACAGCAAGATGAAGTCATCGCCGCCCACGTGGCCCACAAAATCACAGCGCGGGTCGCAATGCGATTGGCACAACCTCGCCAGCAAGCGGATCATCTCGTCGCCGCGCCAATAACCATACTGGTCATTGAAGGGCTTGAAGTTGTTCAGATCTGCATAGCAGGCCACAAACCCCACGCCACGCGCCAGCAAGCGTTCTATATGCTGGCTGATCGGTATGTTGCCGGGCAGGTAGGTCAGGGGGTTGGCATGGCGCGCTGCCTCAATGCGGGTTTCAGTCACTGAACGCACCAGCTGGTCGCCGGTGCCCATCCCCTCGTAGCGCCCGTTGTCGGTCACGATAAAGCCATCCGTCAAATAGCGCTGGTCTTCCGAGGTGAGGATGCCCACCAGTTCATCCACGTTGTGGTTGCGCTCAATGATGCGGGGGTCCAGATTGGCGTGCGACATACAAGACTTGCAGCCCCAGATTTCGCGGTAATACAGCTTGCTGTATTCGTTCATGAAGGCTGTGCGGTTGATGATGGCCACCGGCCGGGTGCCGTCCAGCACGGCCACGGCATGCAGCTTGGGCTGGTCAAAAAACAGCCGGGCGAGTTCATCGTTGGTGGCTTTCAGCCCAACCGTAGGGGCCTTGTTCACCGCCAGGCTGCTGATGGACCCGGCGTTGGCTGCACGCCGCTGTTCTGGAAACACCGCCACCGTACGGTCGCAAATAACCACCCGCGCTTTGGGTTCGATCTGGGCATATGGCAAGCGCGCCGGACGCCCCAACAAATAGCCTTGCCCATAGGGCAGGCCCAAATCGCGCAGCACCCGCAAATCGTCTTCGGTTTCAATGCCCTCGGCAATCAGCGATGTGTCAAACACAGCCGCTATTTGCTGCAGGGCCTGAATGGTCTTGAGCTTGTCGGCATTCTGGCTGATGGCTTTGGTGAAGTATTTGTCAATCTTCACAAACTCGGGTTTGAGTTGCGACCACAGCCGCAGGCTGGAGCGCCCATCGCCAAAATCATCCAGCGCGAGCGACACACCCGCAGCCCGAATATCTTGCACCGCACCGGCCAGGTAGTCCATGTCGGCTACACGCTCGTATTCGGTAATCTCAAGCACCAGCATGCGCAATGAAACACCGTAGGCTTTTGCCAGCCCCACCAGAATGTCACAGCCACATTGTTTGAGCACTTGCTGCAGCACGTCGGCGCTGATGTTCAAAAACAGGCGGCCTGGCTCGCCCAGGGCACCCCAGCGCTCGATGCCCAGCAAAACGCACTGGTTCTCAAACTCGAAATTCAGGTTCTCATGCTCGGCGGCCCGCAGCAGCGCGTCGGGGGAGTGAAAGGCAGTTTGCTCAGGGCCTCTGATCAGCGCTTCATGCGCGTAGATTGCGCCGTCACAAAGCGATGCAATCGGCTGAAATAGCGGGTAGAGATTTTTGCGCCGCAATATAGTCGCCAAGGGCCCGCGGTCGCGCCTGACGGCCGCTGATCCCAGGTCAATGGGTATCTCTGGTTCGGCCGACTCGACATCAGGCAGCAAGCAACCACCGTAAAGCCCATAGGCGGAAAGTGCAGACTGCAGCGCGGGTTGAGTGTTCATGGAACGTTATGAAAACATCTGACGGGGAAATGCTCAGTTTATGAAAGCCAAGTGACAACCGTGTGACAAGTGAGAAGGGCGAGTCAAAACCTTGACCGTGGTTGTTTAAACGGTATAAACTATTTACCCTGTTAAACCAAAGGAGCGCCTACTATGACCACCACCACAACCACCACAACCGCGACCACAGAAGTCAAACCGGTTGCCAAATCCGTGACCAAACCGGCGAGAAACTTTGCTGCCAAACCGGTTGTGAAAGTCGCCGTCAAGCCGCAGCCTGAAAAGGCGGTCAAGGTCAAGAAGCACAAGCTGGTGCGTGACAGTTTCACCATCCCCAAGCCAGAGTATCTGGTGCTGGATGAGCTGAAGCTGCGGGCGGTCAAGCTGTCCAGCCCAGCCAAGAAAACCGAGTTGATTCGTGCCGGCATCAAGGCCCTGGCAGCCATGTCGGATGCCAGCTTGCTGGCGGCTCTGAAGGCCGTCCCGGCAATCAAAACCGGCCGCCCCGCCAAGCCCTGAACGTGCCTTGTGGGTTAGGCTGCTTCGTGCAGATTGACCCGCTCAGACTGGCCCTGCGTGGCGTGACCGGGTGCCAACCAGTGCACCAGTTCCAGTCGGCCGCTGTAATGTTCCACCAGCGCGGTGCAGCTTTCGACCCAGTCGCCGTCATTGCAATACAGCACACCATTTACTGTTCGCATTTCGGCGCGGTGGATGTGGCCACACACCACGCCATGGTGCCCGCGCCGCAGGGTTTCACGGGCAACTGCTTGTTCAAAGTCGTCCACGTACATCACCGCCTTCTTCACCTTGTGTTTCAGGTAGGCTGACAGCGACCAGTAGGGCAGGCCCATGCGAGCGCGCCAATGGTTCAAATGGCGGTTGAGCTTGAGTGTGAACTCGTACAGGTTGTCGCCTAGGTAGGCCAGCCACTTGGCGCACTGAATCACGCCATCAAAGCTGTCGCCATGGGTCACCCACAAGCGCTTGCCGTCAGCTGTGATATGCACCGGATCGTCTGCTACCTCAATACCGCCGAACTGGTGGCCGAAAAAGCCACGCGCAAACTCGTCGTGGTTGCCTGGCACGTAAATGATACGGCAGCCTTTGCGGGCGCAGCGCAGCAGTTTTTGCACTACATCGTTGTGAGAGGCGGGCCAGTGCCAACGTCGGCGCAACTGCCAGCCATCCACGATGTCACCCACCAGATAGAGGTAGTCGCTGGAATTGGCTTTGATGAAATCCAGCAACGCATGGGCCTGGCAGCCGGGTGTGCCCAAATGCAGGTCTGAAATAAAAATGGCGCGGTAGCGCTTTTGTGGTGGGGCCTCTGGGTCGGCATGGTCATGATGCATGGCCTGGCTGATCAGGGCCGCAGCCTCGCCAAGCGGTGCGCGCCGCATCACCCCGGAGAACGCCTGGCCAGATAGCGTAAAAGCAGTGGTCGGCGGTTGGATCATGTCGCGCTCCAGTTTTTGATACTGCATCGTCGCTAGTTAGGGTGACGTTACCAAGTCAAAAATAAGTAGATTCAGTGACGCCATCAGTTAAGTGCAGGCAACAAGGTTAAGGCTTTGGCGGGAAGCTGGAACTGGTTGGCGACATCTCTCAAACCACTGGCCTGGCCTTGCAAACTGCGCGCAGAGGCCGCCGCCTCCTGCATGGCAGCGGCGTTTTTCTGGGTCATCTGCTGCAGTTTGCTAACAGCGGCATTGATGCTGGCAATACTGCTGCTTTGAACACTGCTGCCGGTATGAATCTCGCTCATGCCCGAAGCCATGCGCTTTACCGAATGAAACAGCTGGCCCATGGCTTCGCGCGCTTGATCAGCCTTTTGGGTGCCAGTTTTGACGGTGATAGCAGACGCACCGATCAACGCCTTGATCTCACGCGCCGCCTGTGCTGACCGGTTCGCCAGCATGCGCACTTCTGACGCCACTACGGCAAACCCGCGCCCTTGCTCGCCGGCACGGGCTGCCTCCACGGCAGCATTGAGTGCCAGGATATTGGTTTGAAACGCAATGCTGTCGATCTCCGCAGTGATGTCCACAATTCGACGGGACGAGTCACTGATGTCGTTCATGGTTTGCATCACTTCAACCATGACCGCGCTGCCGGTACTGGCTTCCAGGGTTGCTGATTTGACCAATTCCTCGCTGCGGGCAACGGCTTCCAGCGAGGCGTGCAAGGCGCTGGCGACCTCGTCAATGGACCCGGCTGTCTGCTGCAAAAAGGAGCCAGCCAACTCGGTACGTCTTGAAAAATCAAGGTTGCCGGCGGCTATCTGTGTAGCTCCTTCGGCCACACTGTGGCTGGCATCCTGAACCTGGTCCACGAGTGCGTGCAGCGAGGCTTGCATACGTTTCAAGGCATGCAACAGTCTGCCAGCTTCATTGCGATCATGGCCGTCAATGCTGAATGTCAGGTCAAGCGATGCCACGCGATTGGCGGTGTCTAGCGCTTGCTGAATAGGTCGGGTGATATTGCGAACCAGCCAGAAGGTCAGCACCACGCCTAAGCCCAGCGAGGCCAGACCAAATGCCACCAGACCCCAACGCGCCGACAGGCTCAGTTGGGCAATGTCACTGGCAGAGTGCTCAATTTTCGTGCGTTGCGCCTGGCCCAATTGGTTGACCGCCGATTGCAGTGTGTCGGCTGCGGGCAAGAAGCGCTCTTGGTAGACGCGTTCAATGTTGGCGGTCAGGCCACCGTCTCGGGCTATGGTCAGTTCTTGCCGGGCGACCGAGAATGCGGTGTTCGCCTGGGTCATCTGCGCCAATATTTGCAAGTCTTCGGCGGTCGTCAAATTGCTGGCAAGCTGTTTCAACAGCACCTCTATTTGGCTTGCAGTCTCATTGATTTCCGGCAACAACGCGTCACCAACCTGTGGTTCAGAACTCAGCGCAAAGGCTTTGATGCGTGCCACGTTGATCACAATGTGGCGCTGTAGCTCGGCAGTCACACGCTCCGTGGACATCACCTGAGTCACCATCCTGTTGGTTTCGGTGGAGATATGGTTGAGCGACCAGAAGCCAATAGCAATACCCAGAAGAGCTATCGCCAGAACCAGTGAAAAAACCACGGTAATCTGGCGCGAAAACGATCCCCAGGCGCCCAAGGGTTGTGAAAAACGCTTTGGTGGCATGGATAGCCCCCCTTCAAGACAAGTCACCCAGACTGCTGGGGAAAACAAAAAACCCGACGGAATCACAGCATTTTGAGTAAATTTTGTGACAAAAAAAAGTCGGTTTGACTTTATGGGGAAGCTGCAGCTGGCGTTGAAAGAAGCGCAAGCCATTGCCTGACCTGTGCGGCGACCCACGGGCCATCATCCAGCGGCAAATCATGCCCGGCGCTGGGGTGAAGCCGCAGCGGGCACCCCCAGTTTTGCGCCAGTGACCGGGAGCAAGCGGCACAAACCAGGTGATCGTGCTCGCTGGCCAGCAACAGTGTGGGCACGGTGGGGCTGCCAGCGGGTGCCTGAAACCGCGCCGCGGCCAGCAATTGCCGCAAGGCGTTGGCCTGTGACACCGGCTGCTGCTGGCGCAGTTGCAGCCAAAGCGGCAGCGCCGCCGTGCTGGCGCTGTTACTGGTCATGTGCAGGATGGCGCGCTCCCATGCCTCAGGAGTAGCGTTGGTCAGCAGCAGCCGCAAAAGCGTCGCGTAGTTGGCGGGCTGCAGCCGCTGGTAAAAAGGGCTGAAGGGCCGCAGGCTGGTGTTGATCAGCACCTGGGCGGTCAGCTCTTGCGGGTGTGCCTGTGCCCAGGCTACAGACACCATGGCGCCCAGCGACATGGCCAGCACCTGATAAGGCGGCGCGATGTGGCGCTGGGCCAACTGCGTGCGACAGTCTTCCACCATGTCTTCTACCCGGCTGTGACTGCTTCGGTGGTTTTGCAGGCCGTTGCCAGCCAGATCCAGCAGCACCACGTTTTGGTTGGGCAACACCGCTTGAAACTGGCCTACAAAGTCACCCCAGTGGCGGCTTTCGCGGGTGAGTCCGCGCAAAAAAACCCAGGGGGCTGTGGGCATGTCAATACCAATCCTGCAAGGCCTGTGCGTGGTGATGCGCACGCGTGGCCGGCGTGGGTAGCCACAGGTTGTGGCTACAGGCTGCGCGCGACAAAAAATCCAGTAGCAGCTGATGCTGGCGCAGCACCCGTTGCTGACGGTGCTCGATCAGTGGGTTGAAGATGCCGTGCCGCGAGAACAGCTGGCGCGGGTTTTTCTTGACCCACAGCCAGGAGCCCATCTCCAGCGTCAGCGGCAAGAAAATGCGTTCGGGCTGCGCGCACGACCGTAGGTGCAGGTAATCCCACAGGTCGCCATGCGCCAGGTATTGCAGGCTTTGCGGCTCAATCAGATACCGGTGGTAGCTGTGCGACTGCACAAAAATCTCTTTCAACGCCTGCATTTCTGCCAAATGCACCATTGGGGCACGCTTGTGGGCGTACGGGAACCAGAGGCGGTCTTGCGCTCCAAAACCCGAGTGGCAGTCTACCGACAGGCTGAAATCGCGGCTCAGCAGCTCGGCGTTGACCACCTCACACACCGCCCGATTTTCAGCCTCCATGCCTTGGTTTTTGAGCCCACGGTACCAGGGTAAGCCGGCGCTGATGCGCTGCCCACCGACCAGAAACGGCACCGCGTCTGTGGCCTGCACCGGCGCATTGCGCATCAAGTCCACCCCGCTTGGGTTGGCACGTGTGCCCAGCGCCATACCGCCCGGGTTGACGATGGGCATGAACACCAGCCGCACGGTTTCCAGCTGCCGGTGCAGGGTGCTGTCCCATTGCAGGCGCATGACCAGGCTATGCAGGTAAGCAATGACCACCTCTGCGCCGATACGCTCCAGCCCATGCACGCCACCAAAATAGCCCACTGCAGGAACCTCCCTGACAGGGTTGCCCAGCGTAATCACATAGACCGGGTAGCTGCCTTGGCCCGGCACGCTGACCTCGCACACCACGCGCGCATGCAACCAGTCAGCGCCCAGCTCAATGATGCGCTCCAGCGCCTCAAGCTCGGGCAATTTGGCGGCTGTCATGTAGCGGTCACCGCGTCTGTTGGGTACTGACACACAAACGTCATCATGGTTTGTTAACTTCCGCACAGTTGTTTTCACCAGACCCAAGACCTATGCGATTCAAGGCCAATTTTTTCAGGCTGCTAGCCATTCCTGCTTGCGTTGTCTGGGGAGTGATGGAGTTTGTCTGCCTGCAGCGCTCGCGCTGGCTGATGCGCCGCGAGTCTTGGCCAACGCCACGGCATTGAAGTGCGGTGCCAGCGCGCATCACATCTTTTTGGCTCTGATCTGACGGCCGTCCAGATGCTTGAGCAGTAAATACGTCGACACACCAATCAGTCCGGCCCCCAGTAAAAAACCCCCATAGGCCAGCGGCCAGGGAATACCTTGGGTCATCATCGAAAACTCTGACATGCCGCCCATGCCCGCCAGGATGTTGATGGGGGTGAACACCACACCAAAAACGGTCAACTGGTTGATGCGTTTGTTCTGGTTGATGTTGATGAAACCAATGGTGGCATCCATCAAAAAGTTGATCTTGTCAAACAGAAACGAGGTGTGGCTGTTCAGCGAGTCGATGTTGCGCAGAATCTGCCTGGCGTCGTCAAACTGCGTGGTTGTCAGGGTTTTGCTGCGGATCAAGTAGTTGATGGCGCGTTGGGTGTCAAGAATGTTTCCCCGGATGCGCCCATTCAGGTCCTCCTCTTCGGCAATGTCACCCAAAATGGCGGCGGCTTCCCGGTCGCTGATGGTTTCGCTCAGCACCTGGCGGCCCACTTTGCCAAGCGTGCCGTAAATATCTTCCAGCGAGTCGGCCGAATACTCCACATCGGCGCCATACAAGTCCAGCAGCACATCGGTGCAGTCAGACACATAACCGATCTGGGTGCGAGCGCGTCGGCGCTGCAATCTGAATACTGGCAGCTCTTCGTTGCGCAGCGAAAACAGAATGCCCTGGTGCAGGATGAACGCCACCGGCACGCTGCGCGAGTCACCCTCTTTGTCGAGCAGAAAATTGGAGTGCAGGTGGATCTCGCCGTTTTCTTCAATGCGGTAGCGCGAGCTGGCTTCCAGGTCGGTGATGTCGTCCGGGTCTGAAAAGCTCAGGCCAAAGTGCGCGCCCACATAGTGCCGCTCAGCCTTGCTGGCACCCAGCAGGTCGATCCAGATCGGGCTGATGCCTTCCAGGCTTTTACGCCCCGCAACTGCCATTTGCTGCAGCTTGCCTGCCACCAGCACAAACGCATTGATCTGGCTCTCGTTAAAAACCGGCTCCCGGTCGCCCACCAGCAACTCGCGCCGCGCGTCGCTCACTTCCCACAGGATGTCGTTTTGGCGGGCAACGGCAATCTGTTGCCAGAGCAGCTGCGCCTCATCGACAGGCAGTGCGTCCAGCAGGCTTCCCACCTCTGCGGCAGACAACTGCGCCAGCATGTTTTGCAGTTCGGCCAGATGCTGGCGCTGCACCAGGGTCTCGACAACTTCCTGGCGGGGCATGGTTTGGTTATGCACCATGCCGGCAACCCGCTTTTGCTTTTTGAGCATCTCTGACACTTGTTCTGCGGTAGCGGTCATGGTGCGTGGTATCTTGATGGTTTGGCGCTGCCCAGGTTTGTCGCCACGGAATTCAGCACGGCAGTATTGAGCAGCCATGTGACGGATTTGTGACAAGTTGAAACTGTCACGCATTTGACACGACAATTCTCTACCATGCGCCGAAGCATTGCCCCTTGGCAGACGGCATGGCAAGCCCCCCGATGGAGAACACCCATGGCAGTTGACACCCGGCCCGACCCCGCCAGTAGCGCAGTCAGACAGCCGCGTTTTGTCAGCCAGCTCACCCGCAACAGCTTTGCCATGATTCTGGAAGGCGCGCACAACCAGGGTTTGCATGAGCTGACCGACTGGCGTTCCAAGTCGGCAGTGTCGTTTGGCGGCAAATTTCGCCTGATTGACTTTGCGCTGTCCAACTGCGTGAATTCTGGCGTGCGGCGCGTGGGTGTGGCGACGCAGTACCGGGCGCAAAGCCTGATCCGGCATCTGCAACTGGGCTGGAGTTTTCTGGACGGTCGCCTGGGTGAGTTCATCGAGATCATGCCTGCGCAGCAGCAGCTCAATGCGTCGCAGTGGTATCGGGGCACGGCAGATGCGGTGTTTCAAAACTGGCGCGAGGTGGCCCGTGTTGCACC
>Ga0105048_10015331_pt1 | contig 11900 bp, 10 predicted proteins | sample MAT05_FD_78382 | JGI IMG/M metagenome (GOLD analysis project Ga0105048, IMG submission 78382) | Freshwater microbial communities from Lake Fryxell liftoff mats and glacier meltwater in Antarctica - MAT-05 | ecosystem: Environmental > Aquatic > Freshwater > Ice > Liftoff microbial mat | place...
GCCGTGATCCTGCTCGCGCTCGTCTCGACGCTGCTCGTGATCGGCATCAAGGAGTCCACGCGCTTCAACAACGTGATCGTCGTCGTGAAGCTGGCCATCGTGCTGCTCGTGATCGGGTTCGGCTACAATTACATCGACACCGCCAACTGGCAGCCGTTCGTGCCGCCCAACACGGGCGTCTTCGGCGAGTACGGCTGGAGCGGTGTGTTGCGTGCATCCGGCGTTGTGTTCTTCGCCTACATCGGTTTCGATGCCGTCTCGACCGCAGCTGGCGAGGCCAAGAACCCGCAGAAGGACATGCCGATCGGCATGCTGGCGTCACTCGCCGTCTGCACGGTGCTCTACATCGCGATGGCGCTCACGATCACGGGCATGGTCAGCTACAAGGACCTGAACGTGCCACACCCGATCGACGTGGCCGTCTCGCGCTATCCGGCGCTGAATTGGCTGGCGTTCTTCGTGGACATCGGCGCGATTGCCGGTCTGGCATCCGTGGTGCTGGTGATGCTCTTCGGCCAGACGCGCGTGTTCTATGCCATGGCCCGCGATGGACTGCTTCCGGCCGTGTTCGGCAAGGTGCATCCCAAGTTTCGCACGCCGCACATCACGACACTGATCTGCGGCCTGCTGTCGCTGTCCGTGGCGGGAATCCTGCCGGTGGGTCTCTCGGGTGAACTCGTCTCGATCGGCACGCTGCTCGCCTTCGTGCTGGTCTCGATCGGCATCATCGTGCTGCGCAACACGCAGCCCGACCTGCCGCGCCCGTTCCGCACGCCGCTGGTTCCGCTGGTCCCCATCCTCGGCATCCTGATCTGCGGTGTGCAGATCCTTGGCCTGCCGATGGATACGAAGTTGCGGCTTGCGATCTGGCTCGCGCTCGGGTTTGTGGTGTATTTCGGCTACAGCAAGTCGCGTTCGAAGCTGGGTCGGTTGGAATCCGGGCTTCCTCCGCTCAGCTGATCATCGGGCCCGTGGAGTGTCAGGCGGTGCCCGGTGCTCCGGGCGCCGCCCTTTTACGCAACCACCTTGAAGATGGACGACCTACTCGAAGTCCCCGTCGACCGCGCCGATGCCATCCGCGCGCTTGGACTCGGCCTCACAACCGGCATGACGGTCGCGCTTTCGACGCACGTCAACAGCGACGGTGACGGCTGCGGGTCCGAAGCCGCGCTGTCGCGGCTGCTGGCGCTGCGCGGGATCACCTGTCGCATCGTGAACCCGACGCCGTGGCCGACGATGTTCCGCTTCCTGCTCGGCGGTCCCGTCCAGGACTTCAGCGCGCAGGGCGCCGCCGCACTGCGCGATCCCGACATCGACGCGCTGCTGGTCGTGGACATCAGTGATGTGAAGCGCCTCGGCAACCTCGCGGAGACGGTGCGGCAGATGACGGTGCCGCGCTTCTGCATCGATCATCACATTCCCAGCGACGAACCACCGGCGCCGGTCATCGTGGCCGACACGCGCGCGTCCGCCACGGGTGAACTGGTCTTCGACCTCGCGCGGGTGCTCGACCTGCCGATCGACATGGAGACCGCGACGGCCCTCTACATCGCGATCCTGACCGACACTGGCGGCTTCCGCTTCAGCAACACGACGCCGCGGGTGCACGCCATCGCGGCACAACTGCTGGCGCGCGGCGTGGATCCGGAGCTCATGTACCGCCGCGTCTACGCGTCGCAGAGTCCCGGCCGCGTGCGCCTGCTGGCCGAGGCGCTGCAGTCGCTCGGCGTGGAGGAGTCGATCGGCTTGAGCTGGCTCTCGCTGACGGCGGGCGCGAAGGAGCGGTATGGCGTGACCAGCGAGGAGATGGATGGCATCGTCGAACATCCGCGCTCGATTGCCGGCACCAGGCTGGCCGTCTTCTTCCGCGACCTTGGCCACCATCGTGTGAAGATCAGTTTCCGAAGCTCCGGCAACCTCGACGTGAACGCACTGGCACGACAGTTCGACGGTGGCGGGCACGCCAAGGCGAGCGGCGCGCTGGTGCACGGATCATTGCCTGAGGTGCAGCAACGCGTCCTGACGGCGGCTCGAGACGCGCTGGCCGCGACGCCGCATGACAATGCGCCGCCGTCACCGATCGCGAGTGGCGCGGTGACGGAGTGAGGGTGCCGCGGCGATGACCGAGTTCGCCGCCGCGCTGTTGTTGGCGCTCATCGCGCTGGGCGGTGCGGGGTACTGCGCGTGGCTCTTCTCCCGGTTCCGGAAACCGTATTACGCCTGGTGGTCCGCCAGCTGGCTGCTGTATGCGCTGCGTGTCGGCATGATCATCGGCTTCCTCCGCACGCAGCAGAGCGGGTGGCTGTTCTGGCATCAGGTGCTCACCGGCTGGACGGCGCTGGGATTCCTGGCGGCTGGCCTGAACTTCGCGCGCGGACTGCGATGGAGCTCGAAGCTCGCGCTGCTCGCGCTCTTTCCAGTGGTGTGGAGCTACGTCGCGATCTTCGTGCTGGACAGTTTCATGTCCGCCGTCGTGCCGGCCATCGCCTTCCTCAGCGCCGCGACGCTGGTCACGGGCATCAGCTTCGGCCAGCATGCGACGCGCACCGGCTCACCGGGCGCGTGGACGCTGGCCGGCGCGTTCACGCTCTGGGCGGTGCACCATCTGGATTATCCCATGCTGCGCGCGCGCGGCGCATGGGTGCCGTGGGGCTATTACCTCGACATCCTGTTCATCCTGGCGGTGGTGGCAGGCATCGGACTGCTGGTGATCGACGACCTGCGGCGCGGACTCGAGGCGCTCGCGCTGCTGTCGGCCGATGTGCAGTCCAGCGCCCGCGGTGACGACGTGGCCGCCGCACTGCTGCAGCGACCGTTGCGACTGCGTGGCGTGAGCGGCACGGCACTGTACGACGTGCCTCGCGCCATGGTCCTCGACGGTGCCGGGAAGTCGCACGCGTGGCGGGGGGCGGCGCTTCCGCTGCCCGTGAGCCAGGTGGTGGCGCAGGCTGTGCGCGGTGGGCGAAGCGTGAGCGCGTCGATTCCGCGCACCGCCGACGGCGAGCGATTCGTCGCGGCGCTGCCGATCTATCACGACTCGACGGTGACGCACGTGCTCGTGCTCACCGGCGACGTGCGCGATCCCTTCTCGGCACTGGACGAGGAGTTCCTGCGTGCGCTGGGGCGTCAGGTGGGCTCCGCGCTGCAGCAGGCCGAGCTCACGCAGCAACTCCAGGAACGGACCGGCGAACTCGCGCGTCTCTCAACACGGCTGGTGGAGCAGCACGAGGACGAACGGAAGCGCCTCGCACGCGAACTGCACGACGAGACCGGACAACTCTTCAGCGCGATGCGCATGGAAGTCGGTGCGTTGCGGGGTGGCGATGGCGCGGGCGCAGTGGCTGGCCGGATGGACGCGCTGGTGACGGCCGGACTCACCAGCTTGCGACGCGTGACGGCTGCGCTGCGGCCTTCGCTGCTCGACGATCTTGGCCTGCTCAGCGCCGTGCGGTCGCTCGTGGCGCAGGTCTCGCGCGAGGGGCAGGTGCAGGCGGTGCTCGACGCACCCGAGTCGCTGGCACCAATGACGCGCGACCGGGAACTGGCGCTGTTCAGGGCGGCGCAGGAAGGCATCACGAACGTCATCCGGCATGCCGGTGCGTCCCAGCTGCAGGTCACGATCATGATGGACGGTGACGAGGTGCGCTTGCTCGTGGATGACGATGGCGTCGGCCCCCCGACGCGCTCACAGCTCGCGGAACGGGAGCGGGGCGGGCATGTGGGACTGGTGGGCATGCGCGAACGGATCGCGGCGTTGGGTGGACGCATCAGTCTGGAGCGCTCGCCGCGGGGCGGCACCCGCCTGGCAGTCGCCCTGGAAGCCGTCGCGCCGGTCGCGCCGGTCGCGCCGGTCGCGACGGTGTCGGCGTGAGCACCGTCGCCCCGATTCGCGTGCTGGTGGTGGACGATCATCCGATCGTCCGCGAAGGGGTGCGCCGCATCCTCGAGGCTGCGCCGGACATGCATGTCGTCGGCGAGGCGAATGACGGCGCGAGTGCGCTCGCGCTGGCCGCGCGTCTGCTCCCCGATGCCGCCGTGGTCGACGTCGGTCTGCCGGACATCTCCGGGCTCGACCTGGTGCGGCTGTTGAAGGCGCAGCGCAACGAGCTCACGGTGGTGATGCTCAGCATGTACGATGACGCGGAGTATGCGCGTGAGAGTCGACGAGCCGGTGCCAGCGCCTACGTCGTGAAGGACAGCGCCGCGACGATGCTGGCCACACAGCTGCGGATGGCGGTCGGGACGCGTGGCGGCGGCTTCGTCGTCGAGCCCGTGGGAGAGCCCGCAGGACCAACGCCATGGGAGCGCATCGCACAGCTCACGCGCCGCGAATGCGATGTGCTGCGCGGTATTGCGTCAGGGCACACCAACAAGGCGATTGCGGCGACATTCGGCATCAGCCCGCGCACCGTCGAGACACACCGCGAACGGCTGATGCGAAAGCTGGGCGTGAGCACCATCGCCGGGCTGACGGCGCTTGCACTCGAGACCGGAATGCTGACGGCGCCCGACCGGGAGAAACCGGTCGGGCGCCGCAGTGGTCCTGCATGATCGGCGTGCAGGCTATGCGTCGACCTGCAGGCCGCCGCTGCCGTCCTTCTTGGCATCCTTCTTCATGTCACTGCCGTCGACTGCGCGAAGCGCCGGACGGACCGGCTCGCGCGAACTCACCATCAGCATGCCGTCCTGCGCTGGTGCGGGACCGGCGCTCCCTGCGGTCCGCGTGGTGCCCTGACTCTTGAGCACCTTGCCCATCGCGAGGCCGGCCCAGATGAACAGCGAGGAGAGCAGGAAGCCGATCAGGCAGGCGCGCAACGCCACCTTGATGAAGTTGCCCTTCACGTTTTGCGGCAGCTGGGCACGGATCTGCACCGCATCCAGTGTGAACGAGAGCAGAAGCGCGATGGTCAGGGCGCCGACGAGGACCGTCACCCAGCGCATGACCTGCAGCAGACGGCGGTCGCTGTTGATGAAGGCGGTAAAGTAGATCAGGATCAGCGGGAGCACCGTGCCGAGCAGCGCGTCCATGAGCAGTCCGGAGGCGCCAACACGCCAGTTGAGCTCGGACAGCTTAAGGGGCCAGACCTGAATCGCGAATTGCGCGAACGAATTGAGCATCAGCGCCACGGCGGCGTAATACATCACACTGCCGAGCTGGCGCAGCTGGGTTGCCGAAAGGTTCATGCGAGCCTCAAGAGGGAGCCGGTCCGGCTGACCTCGGCGGTGAGGGCAATCGGTAGCGGCTGGCTGGGACATTCTCGCGCACGGGCAAGTGCGGCGCAAGCGAAGAGTCGCAACAGGGGGGCAACGTGACACACCAGCCGCCGCCTGACAGCGGCCTGCCACCGTCCTGCCACCGTCCCGCCGTACGCTCTCGTTGTCAGGACGACGGGGCGGCGGCACTGCAACACTGGCCGGGCTCAGTAGATTGAGGATTCCTGTCGGCCCGCCGAGCTGTGTGTTACCAGGCTCGACCGTCCGCTCGTTCACCCACTCCCGCTCCTTGAGTCCGCTCCCGTGTCGTTGACGCAGCAGATCACCACCGCCCTCGGCCGCGTTCGCAATGCGCGCCTCGACACTGATGTCATGTCCGCCGAGATGGTGCAGGACATCGCCACCACCGTCGACGGCAAGGTGCAGTTCACGCTGCTGCTCGACAGCCGCGACGATGCGACCCTCGTGCGGGACGTCCGCGAGGCCGTGGTGGAGCTGGCCGGGGTGACCGACGTGAAGGTGAATGTCCGCGATCCGCGCCAGCAGGCGCCGACCCCCGCCCGTCCGGGTCGCGCACTGCCCATGGCGCCCGAGGCGAAGGCGGCCCAGCAGGCTCCGCGCGTGGCCGCGCCGACACCGGTCGCGCTGCCCAACCTGGGCCGGATCCTCGCGGTGAGTTCGGGCAAGGGCGGTGTCGGCAAGAGCACGGTCAGCGTGAACCTGGCCATCGCGCTCGCGGAGCTCGGCTACAAGGTCGGGCTCATGGACGCCGACATCTACGGGCCGAACATCCCACTGATGATGGGCCTGGAGCAGCAACCCGAAGTGAACAAGCAGGCGAAGATCATCCCGCTCGAGGCGTACGGCGTGAAGCTGATCTCGCTCGGCTTCCTGATCGAGAAGGACCAGCCGGCGATCTGGCGCGGCCCCATCGTGATGAAGCTCATCGGCCAATTCCTGAAGGATGTCGACTGGGGGCAGCTCGACTACTTCATCGTCGACATGCCACCTGGCACCGGCGACGCCCAGCTCTCGCTGGTGCAGACCACGCTGGTCAGCGCGGCACTGATCATCACCACCCCGCAACAGGTCTCGACGGGCGACGCGCTCCGCGGCGTGAAGATGTTCGAGCGGGTGGCCGTACCGGTGCTCGGCATCGTCGAGAACATGAGCTGGTTCGAGAATCCCGAGACGGGCAAGCCGATCGCGATGTTCGGCAGTGGCGGTGGGCAGCGGCTGGCAACGCAGGTCGGTCTGGAGCTGCTGGCACAGATCCCGATGGACCCGCGGATCGCCGAGGGTGGCGATACGGGACGGCCGCTGGTGGCCGTCGAACCGTCAGCGCCGGCGTCGAAGGTGATCACCGCCCTCGCGGCCCGCGTCGTCGATGGCATGAACGCGATCGCTGCCAGGAGTTGAGTACCGCAGCTCCGCGCGCACATGGCACGGGTAGCGCGGATGTGAACCTGGCCGAAGACGCGCTCCCGCGTGTGGTGATACGCCTCGGCCTGCCCGCCGTGGCGAGTGCCCTGCTCCTGACCGCGTTCGTGTCGCTGGACGCAGTGTGGGTCGGCCACTTCATCGGCGGTGCGGGCCTCGCGGCGGTCAGCACCTCCATCTTCTGGATCTGGATGGTCGTGTCGATGGCCGAAATGGTCAGCGTCGGCCTCACCGCAGTCGCATCGCGGCGACATGGCGAACGACGGGATCACGAAGCGGCGCGTGCGGTCGGCGATGCGCTGGTGTTCACCGCCGGACTCGGCATTGCGACCGCCGCGCTCGGATTGTTCTTTCTGCCGCATCTCTTCGCGACGATGGACACGCCGCCCGAGGTGACGGCGCTCGGCATGCAGTATCTGGGCACATATCTCGCTGGCGCGCCCCTGATCTTCGGTTACTTCGTCGTCGACGCGGCGTTCCGTGCCGCAGGCAATACCCGACTGCCGTTCATCATGCTCGTCGTCGCGACCATCGTCGCAGCGATTCTCGATCCGGTCCTCATCACCGGATGGGGTCCCTTCCCGCAAATGGGCGTGCGAGGTGCCGCGCTGGCAACGCTGTGCGTGCGCGGCTCGCTGTGTGTGGTGGGTGTGCTGATGCTGCGTCACCGCGGGCTGGTGGCATTTGGCGCCATCGACTGGAGGCGCATCGCGACCATCGTGCGCATCGGACTGCCGACCGCAGCGACCGGCGTCGTGTTCTCGCTGATCTATGTGGTGATGACGCGCACCACCACGCAGTTCGGCACACCCGCGCTGGCGGCGCTGGGGCTCGGGCACCGCATCGAGAGCTGGATGTACATGATCGGCGTCGGCTTCGGTGCTGCTGCGGCAGCGATCGTCGGCCAGAACCTTGGCGCCGGCCAGCCCGATCGCGCCGCGCGTGCCGGCTGGCTCACGCTCGCGATGACCGGCGTGCCGGGTGTGATCGCGTGCGCGGCGCTGCTGCTCGTTCCCGACACGCTCGCCGGCCTGTTCTCCACCGATGCCGCCGTGGTGGCCGAGGCGTCGCGCTATCTGCGCACGGCGGCCTTTGCACAGCTCGTCGTGAGCGGCGAGACGGTGCTCGAAGGTGCGCTTGGTGGTGCCGGCTGGACGCTCCCGCCGATGATCACGTCCACGGCGATCACGCTCGCGCGAGTGCCGCTGGCCGCCTGGGCGGCGATGCACTGGGGCACGACGGGCATCTGGTGGGTGATCTCGCTCACCGCGATCGCACGTGGGCTGGCGATGATGGCGCTCTGGGCCTCGGGCGGCTGGCGGCGTTCGGTGGTGTAACCACCGCACTGCGGTAGTGCTCGGCGAGAACACTGTTGCAGTCAGCGCTGCACCAGCTCCACCTTGCCCAGCATCGATGTCACGACGATGCGCACCTTGACGGCCGATGTAGCGAAGTTGGCACTCCGCCAGACGTCACCATCACGGGTGATCGGCCCGCTCGCACTGACACGCGCCAGCGCACCGTCGGACGTCATCTCGATGCCGACGGTGGGCGGTGCAGTGATGCGAACCGTGCCGACGGCGCTGCGGATGCTGACCAGCATGTCGCGCTGCCAGCGTCCGCCGAGATCGAGCGAAATATCGCCGACATCGCCGACGATGCGGGTCTCGCTCGCACCGGCGTTGCCAAGGCCGATCAGCTTCAGCCCGCCGGCACCCACGCTCGCGTCGAACACCGACATCGATTCCGCGTTCGGCGCATCGAAGCGCACCGTCGCGGCGGCGGCGCCGGTGTTCAGTGAGAAGCGGCGCAGTGGCAGGCCGGTGAGGTCGAGCGTCGCATCGGCTGCCTTCGCATTGATGGTGAGCTCGAGCGGTGCGCGTCGTGAGAGCTGCAGCCGCCAGTCCTGGGTATTCTCGTCGTCACGGTCGTCAGCATCACCAGTTGGACGCGCACCGCCGCGCTGCCCGCCGGTGAGCGTCAGCGTGCGCTGCGACGCATTCCACGCCGATGTCGGTGCAACGAACGCGTCGCCGAACCTGGTGATGCTGCGATAGAGGTACGGCGCATCGGCTGCGCCGACGCTCAGCGTGCCCGTGCCGAACTGCACACGCACCGCAACCGGCGCGGAATCGCGGAGCAGTCGCGCGGATTCGAGCGTACGGACATGCTGCGCGTGCAGTGGTGCTGCGGCAGCGAGTGCGCAGAGCACTGTCATCGGAGCCCGCAAGGTGGCGCGCCGGTCGCGTGGGCGCGGTCTGGGTGCGGGCGCCATCAGCGCACGCTCCCTGCTCCGGTGGTCGTCGTGCGCTTCACCGCGATCACGCCGGTGAGCGGCGTCGGTGTGAGCCACTCGGGCTGCGGTTGCGGCACCGGCATCGCGGCACCGCTGGGTGCCGGTCGCCAGACGCCCCACGGCTCCTCGTGCGAACGGGTCCCGCCGCGCGTGAGCAGCGCAGCGCCAAGTCCGGCGGTGACGGCAACCCAGGTGAGCCCGAGCGCGAGTGTGCCGACCGCCGCCGCCACCACCGGCTGCGATGCGAATGCGGCCGCGATGAGCCACGGCACGGAGAGCAGCAGCATGCCGACCACCAGCGCCTGCAGCCGGGCACCGCGTTCGGAGACTCCGGGCCGGCGTGCGCCAATCCCGCTGCCCACCATCTGCACGGCACCGAGTCCACCCAATACCAGCAGGCCAAGCACTGCGATCACGTACGCGACGATCGCGAACGGAATGAGCAGGATGCCGACGAGGGTCAGCGCCAGCAGGACGCAGAGCAGCACGAGAACGGGAATCAGCGCCAGTTGCGCGGCAATGCCGATGCGCACGTTGCGGCCGAAGCCCGACTTCAGCGCCGCGTTCACGCGCTGCATCGCATCACCGGCATTGATCAGCACACCGATGCCGAGCAGGATCAGGATGCCGAACCACGCCGTGGTGCGCTTGAGGCTTGCGAGTGTGTCGGCAACGCCGCCGGTGACCGGTGGCGCGACGAGTGGCTCGATGGCATCGAGTGTGCGAAGCTCGCCGTCGATGCGTCCGGCTGCTGCGATCGTCGCGCCATGCTCGGCGGCAATGACGTCGCCGAGCACGTGCCCGCTCGAGTCGACGATCACCGCCCCGTTGATCGCGACGGCGCTGCCCGTCACGGTGCCCGCCACACGCAGCGTGCCGTCGAGCACGACGATATTGCCGCGCACCGTGTCCAGTGCCGAAACGGTGAAGTCACCGGTCTTGTGCAATGCGTCGACCACTGCGCAACCGACGATCGGGTCCAGGCTGGCACGCGTGAGCAGAGCAACATTGGCGCTGGTGAGGCCCGTGACGTCACGGGCTGCACATGGCGCGGCAGGCGCGCGCGTCGACGGCGCGACTGCATCCTGCGCCCATGATGCGGCAGGCAGCACGAGCGCGGCGAGCAGGGCGAGATGTGTATGGGCGGCGCGCACGTCGCTACGCCTCCAGACGACGGGCGCGCGCGGCAACCGCGCGAAGCCCGAGGAATCCGAGACCGGCACCGGCCACCAGCGTCGCGCCGGCGAGGCCCAGCAGCGGCAGGCCGCTCCCGAACATGTCGCCCAGCGGTCCGACCAGTGACTGCGCCGTCGCGGTCAGCGCCGACAGCACACGGTCCCGGGCACGTTCGGTGACCAACGCGCCAACGAAGGCCGTGGCATCCCGGTGTGCCCATCCCCACACTGCCGCGCCGGTCACCAGCGTCGCTGCGCCGGTCATCACCGTGCCCGCCGCAATCCGCGCCGCAGGGCTCGACGGCACCCAGCCAGCGACACTGGTCCGGACGGCCACGTGCCACGGTTCGAAGACATGCACCTCGTGCATGACCCGCTCGGCGAAGCCGCCGCGCGGTGCGATCTCGGGGAGCGTCTCGATGTCGGCGACGAACGCACGAAGCGCAGCCAGTTCATCGCGGCACGGAGCGCAATCGCGAAGGTGGCCGGTGAGCTGCTGCACCCCGAAACCCGTCTCCCCGTCGAGGAGCAGGTCGAGTTCGTCAGGCAGGAGGTGGCGTGTGAGTGTCATGTGGATTCCCTGAGGCGCCTACGCGGGGTCTCTGTCATGGGTTTCAGCGGAAGTGCCGGCACCGGCGTGCACGGGAGCAGGCGAGGTCTGAGCCGGCTCATCGCACGTCCTCCAGTGCCTCGCGCAGCTCATGCCGCGCCCGGTGGATGTAGGTCTTGACGGTGCCGAGCGGCAGGTCGAGCAGCTGGGCGATCTCTTCGTACGAGCGCCCGTCCACATGCCGGAGCAGGATGCAGCTGCGGTACAGCGGCCGGAGTCTGGCGATCGCGACTTCGATCGCGGTCCCGAGCTCCTTGTTGGCCATGGCGTCGAGCGCGTTCTCGCTCCGGTCGCCGATCTCGAAGCTGGTGGCCTCGATCTCGGCCTGCGTGGCGGCACCGGCGGCGCCATCGATGCTGATCGTCTGCAGGCGTCGGCGCCGCAGCGAGTCGATGGCCAGGTTGTTGGCGATCTTGAACAGCCAGCTCGAGAACTTGAACTCCGGGGAGTACTTCTCGATGTTGTTCAGGACCTTGATGAAGGTCTCCTGCGCGAGGTCTTCGGCGGCCTCGCGATCGCGGACCATGCGGTAGACCAGCGAGAATACCGGGCGCTCGTAGCGACGGATCAGCTCCCGGTATGCCTCGTCGCGGCCTTCCTGGGCCAGGGCGACGAGATCTGCATCGGGAAGGTTGGTAGCGTCGAGGAGCCGGGGCATGCGTTCTGGAAGCACGCTCGGACGGCGGCCGGTGTGCGGCGCCCGCGGTGCGATGCGAAGCTAGCCCACCAGTGGGCTGCGGGTGAAGATCGTATGGCATCTGCCGCGGCTGGCTTGTGGCACCGGCCTGTCTCCCGCGAGCTTTGTCTGCTCATGCCCAGCACACTCGATGCCGATCTCCGGCGCGCCGATGCGGCCGCCGCGGGCGGTGCGGAGAAGCGTGCCTACGTTCAGCAGATCTTCTCCGAGATCGCCCCACGATACGACCTCCTGAATCACGTTTTGTCGATGAACGTCGACAAGGCCTGGCGTCGTCGTGCGCTGGAGGCGCTGGCGTGGGGCGCGGCACCGACAGGGCGGTATCTGGACCTGTGCGCCGGCACCCTGGACGTCGGCGCGCAGCTGGTCCGGCAGTCGGGATTCGGTGGCTACGTGATGGCGGCAGACTTCGCCGAGCCGATGTTGCGCATGGGTGAAGGCAAGGCCCCGCGGAACTCGCTCGGTCCC
>Ga0105048_10015332_pt1 | contig 11900 bp, 9 predicted proteins | sample MAT05_FD_78382 | JGI IMG/M metagenome (GOLD analysis project Ga0105048, IMG submission 78382) | Freshwater microbial communities from Lake Fryxell liftoff mats and glacier meltwater in Antarctica - MAT-05 | ecosystem: Environmental > Aquatic > Freshwater > Ice > Liftoff microbial mat | place...
CCGGTCTCACCGATCGGACCGCGGTCACCGGTATTGCCGGTGAGCCCGGTCGCGCCATCTTTGCCGTCGACACCCTTGGGCCCGGTCTCTCCCGTCAGTCCGGCCGCGCCATCCTTGCCGTCGACGCCCTTGGCCCCGGTCTCACCGATCGGACCGCGGTCACCGGTATTGCCGGTGAGCCCGGTCGCGCCATCTTTGCCGTCGACACCCTTGGGCCCGGTCTCTCCCGTCAGTCCGGTCGCTCCGTCCTTGCCGTCGACGCCCTTGGGTCCGGTCTCGCCCGTCAGTCCGGTCGCGCCATCCTTGCCGTCGACGCCCTTGGGCCCGGTCTCGCCCGTCAGTCCGGTCGCTCCGTCCTTGCCGTCGACGCCTTTGGGTCCGGTCTCGCCGATAGGACCACGATCACCCGTCTCGCCCTTCGCGCCGACATCGCCCTTCGCGCCCACATCGCCCTTCGCGCCGACATCGCCCTTCGCGCCCACATCGCCTTTCGCGCCGGCATCGCCTTTCGCGCCGACATCGCCCTTCGCGCCCACATCGCCTTTCGCGCCGACATCGCCCTTCGCGCCCACATCGCCTTTCGCGCCCGCATCACCTTTCGCGCCCGCAGGACCCGCCGGCCCCTGCGGCCCGCCCGCGCCAGCAGGCCCCGGAGCAGCCTCGACCGTGGGGCCCGGCTCACCCTTGGGACCCGCCGGCCCGACCTCACCCTTGGCGCCAGCGACACCCGCGACACCCGCGTCGCCCTTGGCGCCAGCAGGGCCCGCCGGTCCGATCGCACCCGCCGGCCCACGCTCGCCCACCAACCCACGCTCGCCGGCCGGCCCGACCTCACCCGCGATTCCCGCCAGCCCACGCTCGCCCGCGGGCCCACGTTCGCCAGCAGGTCCCATCGGCCCCATGGGCCCCGCCGAACCGACAGGCCCGACAGGCCCGATGAGCCCCGACGAGCCACCGACCCAGACGCCGTCGGCGTTGACCACCATCTGCCCGCCAATGCTGATGCTGCGCGGGGTGATGTCGCCGATCACGTTCTCGGCCCAAAACGCGTAGGGCACCGAGCCGACGCGCACGCGCTCCATCTCGACGTCGTCCTCGACCGCGAGGCCGAACCACAGCTCGCTGGCGTCGACCAGATCGGCCAGCTCCAGCAGCTCGACCTCACCGAGGTAGACCGACATCAAGCCGGCATCGACCTCGACCTCGTCCAGCCCATCACGCACCTCGAGCCACAGCGGCTCGACCGCGTCCGCGCTCGAATACAGCGCGAACGTCAGCGTGACCGGTCCATCCAGCGGCTCGCCTTCGGCCGTCGCGAGCCATGCCTGCACCGGCACCAGATGCGGTACACCCGCGTGTGCCCTGCCCCCAATGGCAGCCAAGCCACATAGGCCCGTGAATAGAAAGGCCAACGACGTCAGGAACTTGTTCGATGATTTCATTGTCGTTCTCCTCTGTACTCAGCGAGCCGGAAGGGTCGTGACCGCGCCGCCCGGCGGAGGTCCGATAGTGATGCGTGCCTGGTAGCGGCTCGTGCGCCGCGAGGCTCCACCCGCGACGATCGCCGGCGGTACGTTGCGCGCGACGACGCAGCCGGGCGCGAAGCCCTCGTCGACCGTGCCGTCGCAGTTCTCGTCGCGCCGGTCGCAAGCGACCTCGGGATCGGCGTAGCCCGCGACTCCGGCGTACACGCAGCGCGCGATCGCGTTGCTGTCGCACGTGACCGCGAGACCGCCGCCCGCGCACACGCCCGCGGTCTTGCACACGCGCGCAATCATCGCGCTCAGGTCGCTCGTGATCGCCCCATCATCGGGGTCGAGCTGGTCGGGCAGGCAGTCGTTGTCGCTGTCGAACACGATGCTCTCGACGATGTCGGCCTTGCCGTCGCCGTCGGTGTCGACGTTCGAGATCGCCTCGAGCTCGTCGGGGTCGCTGACCTGATCGTTGTCGGTGTCGGCGTTGAACGGGTCACTGCCCAACTCGAACTCGATGTTGTTGGTGAGCGTGTCGCCGTCCTGGTCGCCATCCGGATCGAGGCACCTGCCACCGAGGCACATGTCGCTCTCGCATTGGTCGCCACTGCCACACAAGTCACCGAGCTTACGTCGCTTGTCGGCGCACCCCGCGGTCGCGCCGAGCGCGATTACCAGCATGGCGATCATTCCTCGGATCGGTGTTCGCATCATGACCTCTGCTGCGAAGGCGGTTGTAGTTGCGGGCCTTCGGGAACGATGTGCGTGAGCGCAGTGACGGTTCGCTCGCGCGACAGCCAGCACCTTCCCGGCTGACTCGATCCGAGTCTACACCCGACCTTCTCTCACCGGAAGTGCCCGCCACGCACGTAAGCAATTACCCCGGAAAGGCCCGGTCGACCAGCGTCCGGAAGGGCGTGCCGACCGGCAATGTACCTAGCGCCTGACCGTGGTCACCACCAATCCGCGATTGCACGAATGCGTCAGCGACCTCGCCATTGCCCGCGCGCACCAGAATCGATGCTTGCAGTGCCAACGCCAGCCGCTCGACCACCCGTCGTGATCGAACCTCCAGCGTCGCCACATCATCGAACATCGTGGCCAGCTTCGGCAGCTCGGCGTCCAGCAGCGCATGGCCACCACGCGCCTTGGCCAGCTCGCCGAAGAGTGCGTCACGCGTCTCTGGCTCGCGCCCCAGCGCGCGCAGCACATCGAGGCACTGGATATTGCCACTGCCTTCCCAGATCGAGTTGAGCGGTGCCTGCCGATAGAGCCGCGGCAGGTTCGACTCCTCGACGTAGCCCGCGCCGCCCAGACACTCCTGCGCTTCGTTCACGACCGCCGGCGCCCTTCGACAGACCCAGTACTTGCCGATCGCGGTCGCGATGCGCGCGAACGCCGCCTCGCCGGGATCTCTTCGTGTGGGCTCACTGCTCGCATCGATGGCACGTGCGACCCGTGCGGTCAGCGCGATGTGCGCCTCGCTCTCGAGCGCCAGGTCGGCGAGAACATTGGTCATCAGCGGTTGGTCGATCAGCAGCCGGCCGAACGCCTTGCGATGGCGCGCGTGATGGATCGCCTGCACGGTCGCCTGGCGCATCAGCCCGGCCGAGCCGATCATGCAGTCCTGGCGCGTGAGCGCGACCATCTCGAGGATGTTCGCGATGCCGCGTCCCTCTTCGCCGACGAGCCAGCCGACAGCGCCCCGCAGCTCGACCTCGGAGCTCGCGTTGCTCCAGTCGCCGAGCTTGTCCTTCAAGCGCATGAGGTGGATAGCGTTCCTCTCGCCGCCCGGCAGCACCCGCGGCATCAGGAAGCACGACAGCCCCGGCCCGGTCTGCGCGAGCACGAGCCACGCGTCGCTCATCGGCGCCGAGAAGAACCACTTGTGGCCGACCAGCGCGTAGGCCTCGCCCGGCCCATGCTGCTCGATTGGATGCGCGCGCGTCGTGTTAGAACGAACGTCGGACCCGCCCTGCTTCTCGGTCATGCCCATGCCGATGGTCGCGCCCCGCTTGCCCTCCAGCGGTAGCGTGCTCGCGTCGTAGTGCGTGCTCGTCACCTTCGGCAGCCAGGCTTGCGCGAGCGATGCTTGATGGCGCAGCGTCGGCACGCACGCGTAGGTCATCGTCAGCGGGCAGCCGCTGCCCTGGTCCGCCTGATTGTAGAGGTAGGCGAGCCCCGCGCGCGCGACGTGCGCCCCGGGCGTCTCGGGTCGGCGCCACGCGAAGCTCGGCATCTCGTGCTCGAACGCGACCTGCATGAGCCGATGGTAGCTCGGGTGGAACTCGATCTCGTCGACGCGATGACCATACCGGTCGAACGCGCGCAGCTTGGGCCGGTTCTCGTTCGCGAGCCGCCCGAGCTCCATCAGCTCGCCGCCAACGAGCGGCCCGAAGGCGGCCAGCTGCGCCTCCGCGAAGCCACCACCCTCACGCGCGATCGCCTCGCGCAGCGCCAAGTCGGTGGCCCACGCGTCGTAGACCAGCGGCGGCGCCTGATTGGCCACCTCGTGGGTCATGAAGTCGTGGGCGATGGGCGGCAATGTTGTTGCGGTCGTGCTCATGGCCCGGGACTATGCACGCCTCTGGGCCGCACGCCAGCCCCGGCAGGCCGCCTCACCTGGGCAATGACTTCGTGTCGCGGGCGAGGCCGCGTGTATCTTCGAGCGCGACTTCTGCGACACAATACCTTCGAGTCTTGCTGGAGCACTTCATATATGCCGACAGCTCCAGCGGGCCGCGAATGGCTGTAGCCATCGACCGGCAGTGACTCTCTTTCGGACCCGGTTCACATCGACTTGCCTTGGCGAGCACCTCGAGGCTGCCGGATTCCAGGCGGAATCCCCGGTCGAGTGCCTTGGCCATTACGCTCCGCAAGGTGTCGTCGTCGCTTGGAATGTCGAACTGCTCGATGCGCGTGGTCACGATTCCGCGATCTGCACCGGGGGACAGAAGCACTGAGCTGGCGTTCTGGACCTCCAGAATCGGCGCACCATCTTCATCGAGTACGACGACTGAGCCTGGATTGAAGACTGTATAGACGAGCCCAGGCGCTCGCGGTCGGCCAGCCGTCATGGCGCGACATTACGAGATAGATGTTCTCGTTGAAGGTGAACTGCATGTCAGTCCGGTGCAGTTCATCAATGAGCTTGTGCGTGAGTAAGAGCAGAGCCAGCACGGCGACGCCAGCAAGTACCCAGCGCCGGGTGTGCGAACGAGACCCTCGAGCTTCAGGCGACTTCATTGGTGGCGACTCCCCCACGTGATGATTGCGCTTGGTTTGGTGTCCGGGGAAACTACGTCCTTTCGCGGCGTGACGCCCGTATCGTCCACCGTTGGAGAGAGCGTGACCTCGTAGAGATCGACGAAGACCGAGCCATCGTCTGTTGTGAGGTCCAGCTTGATCTCAGTCCTGAGCTGGCCCTTTGCGGCTGCCCTCTGGATCTCGTCTTTTTCACTGGTCAAAGGCAGCGCCCCCATTCCTCTGGTGCCCCAGCGGTCAGCACGTGCAGCCAGAGTTGCTGGCGACTGAGCACGCTCGAATGACATTGCATATCCTTCACCGATTGCCAATGCCTCCTCGTCGGCATCAGGCTTGTCGCTCTTCAGCTTGTCGAGCCGCGCCTTCAGCCCCGCAAGCTCGCCGGCCGGAGCGAGGCCAAGGGACAACACAAAGTAGCGCAGCTGATCGAAGTAGAGCTGTGGTTCATTCTCCAGGTCGGCGCCGTCACGTACTCGTGTCTTTACCTGCGTATAATGCTTTTCAGGCGTCTGGAGGTTTGGGTCCTCTTCATCGCCCGCGTGCTGCCGAAGCCACATCGCCAGGAGGCCATCCGCGAGCTTCTTTCCGTCGCCCGTGGCCGGCTTGGGGACGGCCCTGGTGGCGGCCTGGAGCTCACGGATGTGCTTGGAGGAGGGTGGGGTGGTCTGCCTTGGCGATGAGGCCGAGCAGTCGCTCACGTTCGTTCGAGATCATCGCGCCTTTGGCCGCGAACGCCTGTGTCACGACAGGTGTGAGCTCCATTCCGACTGTCAAGCCGGCCGTATAGCCGTCGCCGTACGCCTCGAGCAGGCTGTTGGCGTCGGCGTTCGAGAACGCCTGATGCAGACAGTCCCACAGGATATTGATGCCGATGCCCGCGAGCGTGGAGCCCCCGAGGATCTTCAGAGCCGCTCCTACTCCTTTCGCAGCGCCGCCCGCCGCAACCTGCACAGCAGCGGACGCACCCGCGCTGGGCAGCGCGGTCACGAGGTTGCCGACCGTGTTGGACTCGACAGCAGCGCCGAGGTCGACATCGTCGGGGACCTCACGAGGTGCGACCTCGGGCGTCGACCCCATGACGTACTCGATGGGCCACCCCATTGTGCTCGCGACGCCCTCCAGATCGCTGCGCTGGAGGTCCATGAGCGCGTTCGCCCCGGTCGCGCCGAGGAACTGCGCTATGCCGTCACACACGACGGTGGAGATCCGAGGGAGCGAAGTCGTCGCCGTGAAGTGCCATGCATTGGCCGCGGCGATGGCCTGCTTGCGCCACTCATCGTTCGGCTTTCGCCGCACTCAGCCGCCGGACTCATTGGGCGCGAGCATCCGCTCTTGATCGGCGAATGACTTGCCATGCAATGCTCCGCTCATTGTCGGCTTTGCGGTCCCCGCACGCCCATTCTTGGCGGTGCTGGCGCTCGCATTGTCGGTCGCGGTTCGCACCGATTTCTCCTCGCCCACTTGTCCTCCAGTGACGCGAGCAAGGGCTCGACGTGCGACCGGGTCCAGAGCAAGTTGAATGCCACGAGGCACCACCTTGACCCCCTGCGCGAACGAAAGCGCCTGCGCCGACGCTGGACCACAGCGAGTCTCCAGCGCTGTTCTACGAGCCCAGGCGCGGATCGTCGGACAGTGCCTCATGTCTGCATGAGTGGCCGTGCCGGGCGCTCAGGCATGGAGTCACCAGGCGCAGGGGTCAGCCGACTCCGCGCCTTGCGGCTCAGTGCGAGGTCAGGTCGAGGTCGAAGGCGACAGCCACATCGCCGTAGGTGAGCAGTGTCGGCCCGTCGCCGTACTGCTCCGTGCAGAACTCGCCATCGGCCCAGACGACGCGATCCACGGCCGCGCCGCGCTCGACCCGCAGCGCGTAGCAGACACCGGTGACCCCCACGGGCACCGTCGCCTGCACGGTGAGGTCGAAGAAGCCCATGTGTGACTTGCGAGCGCTCCCGAACTCGAACTCGTCGACCAGCGTCTCGCTGTGCGCGACGCAGTCGAAGACCACTTCGGCACCTTCAGTCTCGGGTCCAATCGAGGTCACCATGTCGTCGTCGCGCTTGCCACTGCCATCGAAGCTACCGAGGTGCCAGAGGCGAACGGACAGGTCGGTGCCGCGCGTGCACGGGCTCGTCAACGACAGAAACTCGTCGCTCTCACCTTGGGTGCAGAGCGCACCCGCGGCGAGCACGAACTTCACCAACGTCGGGTCGGGCGCCAGGCCCAGGACCTCGCCGTCGCAGGCGGCCGCGCCGCACCCGATCAGAACCACTGCTATGCCGATGACCCGCATGTGGCCCTCATCTTGAATCACCCGGAACTGGAGTGCCGCGTGACGCCCCGACAATCGCCAGCGATCCAGAGATCGGCCTCGTGGAATCAGGGCGTGAGCGGCACTTCGGAGAAGTCACAAATGCCCGGTTGCGGTAAGTCCTCGCACGCGTCCGGAATCACGATGCGAGGTGACCCCGCCCACAGCGTCGCGATGAACGCCTCGAACTGCGCACGGGCGGCGACGCCGGCCGGTGCGGCGCGCGCGGCGAAGCCGTGGATGTCGGTGGTCGCGGTCTCGTTCGTTACATATTCGGTGAGGCCGGTGCGGCCGACGGCTTCGGTCACGGGCTCGAGCCCAGCGATTGGAACCAGCGGAGCTATCCCGTCGGGGACCAGCATCACGGCGTTGAGCGCGGTCGCCACCATGGCGGTGCCGTTGTTCGGCATGATCGGATCGCCGACCGACATCTGCAGCACGAAGACCGGCGCCGGGTCGCGCGCGCCGGCCCAGATGGCACCATCGACCTCATCCCAGATCGCCTGCGCCATCGACGCCGCCACCTGCTGGTCGACCATCGCGGGGTAGCGACCGGCGAGCGCGATGTTGAGCACGACCCCGATGCTCGAGCGCGCCAACCAATGCGTGAAGGCGGCGCCCGGCACATTCAGGACACCGCCGACGATGGTCGGCTCGAGGTGGCTGTAGACGCAACCGATGACGCCACCGAGCGAGCCGCCGGCCCAGATCGGCTTGTCGCTCGACGGGCGTCGCCCGACCGCCGGGTTCGGCACAGCGAGGATCATCGGCGCCGCGAGCAGCTCACCGAGCGGCCCGAGCACCGCGTGCTGGATGGCAGCAATGCCCGCTATCGACCGGCGCATGCGCGCGGTGAGGTCGCGCGTGCCGGCGATCGGCACCAACAACGAGCTGACCGCGTCGATGACCGTGTCCTCGCTCCAGCCGTCGATCTCGGTGTTCACCTTGGCAGCCCCGCTGCGCGAGATGAGGTCGTCGAACGAGCCATCGTGCACGTTGCCACCGGTGCCATGCCCGTACATCACGATGCGATAGTCGCCGGTGCCGGCAGGCACCACGACGCGGAACGGGACGCTGTAGGTGATCGGCTGCGAGTCGGGCGCCGCGGGGAACGTCGGGCCCTGCGGCAGGCGGTCGACGAGGCCCGCGATGGTGCCCTCGACGACGATGGCTATCGACCCGTCGCGCGGCACGGCGCTGGTGATCGCGATGGTCGCGGAGCGGTCGTCGATCTGCGCCTTCACGCTCTCGGCGAGCGTGCGCAGCGGCATCCGAGCGTCGTCGGCCGAGCGCGTGATGAAGTCCCAGAGCGCGTAGACCTCGGTCGTGTCGATGCCACGCGCGGCGACGATCGTGCGTGCCGGCGCGAAGCGGGCGTAGCGGTCTGCTTCGTCTTGATCGACTGGAGCCACCTTGCCGAACGCGACCTCGGCCGCGTGCGCCGAGGTCTTCCCGTCTTCGAACGCGCCGAGCCCGGCACCCTCGACGATGACCAGGTGCTCGCTCGCCGCGCGTAGCGGCACCTGCGGATAACCGACCAGCACATCGCGGTCGTCGCCATCACGGCCCGGGACCAACAGCGTATCGATCGGCACCTCGGTCGCAAACGCCGCGCCTGGCTCAGCGACGAACACGCGCATCAGCACGCCCTCGGTCGGCGCATGATGCGGCAGGAGCGCGACGATCGGCGACACGCGCGAAAAGCCATCGGCCCCATCGAGCAGCTCCATGCCCTCGTCCGCGGCCAGCTCATCGTGGGCCACCGTCACGCGCACGCCGGTCGCCTTCGTGGCGTCGGTCGTGAGGAAAACGCTCGACGGCCACGGCAGGAAGCAACGCGCCGGCTCACTCGCGTCGCAACGGCCGGTCAGCGGCGCGCGCACACCTGGCGCACGGTCGGCTGGTACGACGATCGCGTCGACTTCGGGTGTGGCGTCTTCAAGGGGGGCATCGACCTCGGGCGCGATATCGGGCTCGGACGCGAAGTCTGTCGCATCGGTCACGTCGCGCGTGTCGCTCGGCTGCGCGTCATCGCCGCAGCTGGCAGCGACCGCCATCGCCGCGACCACCGCCACCTTCATCGTCCACATCGCAATCGCCAAGGCTCGTCTCCCGGGATGTCCGCGCCGGGGAGGCTATCCCTATTCGCGGTCGCCTGCTCGCGAATTGTTCCGAGCACCAATTCGCCGCATCGCCTCGAGCGTCAGTGGCGGTTCGCTACAAAGGTATCGTAGCGGCCGAGCTTGCTCGGCCGAGCGCTGTTGAAGGCATCGCTTCTCGCTCAGGGCCACGCTCATCGTTGCTGCCGTGCGCCAGCATGGGCCAACAAGATCATTTCATTGACACTCTTGACCGAAGGATTTGCCAAAGTGGAGTTTGCTTCATTGGGCTGACTGGCCTAACTTCGCAGCTCCGGGTCGGAACACTCTTCCTTTTTTCGAGGTCATCATGTCGACCACCGTCGCCGCAACGCCTGCCCAAGCCCCATCGTCCACGACAGCGGCGCCCGCGCCCGAAAGCTCAGGCGGCTCGGGCTCGGTGCAGCTCAAGCGCGCCATGGCGGACAAGCCGCTCGCCGTGCAGATGGCGATGTTGACGCCTCACCATCGCGACGCGGTACAGATGAAGGGCGGCGGCGACGCAGCTGGGGTGCATGAGGCGGCCGCGCGTGGCGTGGCATCCGGCGGTGGCGCGATGCCGTACGCCGACCAGATCCAGCGCTCGTTCGGTGGCAACGACGTCTCGCACGTGCAGGCGCACACCGGCGGTGCCGCCCAGGAGGCGAGCTCGGCGATGGGCGCGGAGGCCTTCGCCAGCGGCGATCACGTCGTGTTCGGCGGCGCGCCGGACCTGCACACGGCGGCGCATGAAGCCGCGCACGTGGTGCAGCAGCAGGCGGGTGTCTCGCTCGCGGGTGGCGTCGGGCAGGTCGGCGACAAGTACGAGCAGCACGCGGACAAGGTCGCCGACGCGGTGGTGCAGGGCAAGTCGGCCGAGCCGATCCTGGCTGAGATGGGTGGCGCGGGCGGCGGGGGCGAGGTTCAGCGTGTACAAAGGCGCGGCGTGCATCGCGCAGTGCAGGCCAAGGAGACGCAGGCGCCAGTGCAGCGGGTCGAGACGACGCCGGTGACGGGGCCGCGGGTCCCGGCTGGCGCGGAGGTCAACCTCACCGGCCAGAGCATGAGCGCGCCCAGCGCGGACAACCCCAACTTCGATGAGGACGCGAAGAACTTCGAGAACCTGCTGGGCGGTTTGGCGATGGCGCGTGGTCAGGCCCACGCGACGACGATGTGCAACAAGGCCCTGACCTACATGAAGAACAAGGCCGCCGCGACGGTGACCGCGACCGAGGGCGTGCAGGTCAAGCTCAACGCCCTCTTGGCGCAGTGCGCGACGACGAAGGCGAGCTTTGCGGGCGCGGTTGGGGCGGACGCGACGACGATCCAGTTCATCGCGAGCGACATCGCGGGCCGCCAGGCGATTGTCGAGGAGGCGCTCGCGGCGGGCAGGGCGATTACCCTGTTCCAGAGCCCGCCGAACGTGCGTGAGCAGATGACGTTCCTCTACAACGCGGGCACCAAGATCATCGGGCCTGACCTGTTGAGGGACGGGTCGGCGGCGGTCAGCGCTTTGCTTGGCTCGACCGGGGCCGAGACCGCGGCGCTCGCGGCCAAGACGATCGAGATCGAGCAGCTCGCGGCCGAGCGCGCGGGCGCTGGCGGTGACGCGACGCCGACCATCGGCGACGCTGCCTGGGGCGTGCCCAACCGTCCCGAGACCAGCGCGGGGATCGTCGGCGACCAGACCACGTCGGCGAGCGGTGCGACGACGACCGCCGCGGTGCCGGCGGCGGCGGCGACTTCGCGGGCCGTCGTCGGACAGCACGCGACGCGCGTGACGAGCACCGATGTCGCCAACACCCAGAACCCGGGTCGCACCGACCAGGCCGGGGACGAAGCCAAGACGGGCTCGACGCGGCGGGCCGATTCGCTGCCCCCGGGCGCCGGGGTGAGTGAGCGCGAGCTCGCGACTATGAGCATCGCGCCGACCGACGTGCTCAAGTGGGGCGAAGGCGACAAGCGCCTGTTCATGAACGAGAAAAACGCATGGATCCAGGCGATCCGCGAGCTGGGGCTGCCTCTGGGCGGCGGGCCCTCGGGCACGACGACGGCGATCATGAACACCAACGAGCTGGTCGGTGGCACGACCGCGGAGAACGCGCGCCTGTGCGCGATGGGCTACCTGTTGCCGATCCACGCGCACTCGCTGGTCGAGATCATGGCGGCGGCATCTGCGTTCGGCGCCGGCTTCACGGCGGGGCGCCAGATGTACATGAACATCCCGCCGCTCGGCGCTGATGAGCTACGCGGCCTGGGGCGCTCGGGAGGCGCCGACGGCAAGAAGCTCTTCCCGCATGAGTCGCCGCCGGCCCCGCCGAGCGCCGTGTCCGCCGCGGCGCCGCCTTCAGGGGCGCCCGTCACCCCGGCCCCGGTGACGCCTGCGACCCCGCCCTCGGGCGGAGCGGGTTAAGCCTCGATGACCACCAAACACGGCGCGGAAACGGGCGATGCGGCGACGACGGTGCATCGTTGTCTTGGACGGGGCTATCTGGTCGGGGCCGACAGTTGGTTTCCGGATGATCGGCGCGATTACTTCGCGGGCGGGCTCGGGCTATTCATCGGGTGTAATAGCCTCGTGTGCGACCAGTGTGGGGCGCCGGTGGCGGCGCAGCTCGGGTTCAGCGCAGCGCCGAGCCTGGCGGAGCTGGAACAGTTGGCGGCCAGCGCGCCCGCCGGTGCGGCCACTGCGCCGGACTTGGCGTCGCTGCCCGCGTACGTGGCGGGTGGCGCCGGGCG
>Ga0105048_10015338_pt1 | contig 11899 bp, 12 predicted proteins | sample MAT05_FD_78382 | JGI IMG/M metagenome (GOLD analysis project Ga0105048, IMG submission 78382) | Freshwater microbial communities from Lake Fryxell liftoff mats and glacier meltwater in Antarctica - MAT-05 | ecosystem: Environmental > Aquatic > Freshwater > Ice > Liftoff microbial mat | place...
ACACCCCCGTCTACGAGGACTGGCACACGTTCTCGGTGGAGGGGACACCGGAGAGGATCGACTGGTTCGTCGACGGCATCCAGTACCACTCAGCCACCCCGGCCGACGTGGCGCCGAACGAGTGGGTGTACGACCACCCGTTCTCGCTAATCACGAACGTGGCCGTCGGAGGCAACTTCGGCGGGGCGCCCGGCGACGACCTGGTGTTCCCGCAGTCGCTCACCGTCGACTACATCCGGGTGTTCCAGGCGGCCGACACGGCGGAGAGGTTCGAGACGAGCTTCGTCGACGACGAGGCCGGATGGCGCCACGTGACGGTGCCCTTCGCCGACCTCACGCGGTCGGCCGGGCAGCCGGTCGGCGCGCCGAACGACGGACTGAGCCTCACCGACGTGCAGGGCTATAGGCTCGGCCTGGCCGGCTCGGGCCGCGTCAGCGTCGACCGTGTCGCGCTGCTCGAGGATCTGCCGGGCGAACCAGTCGACCCCACGGACCCGACGACCCCCGGCAACCCCGACAACCCCGACACCCCCGACAACCCCGACACCCCCGACACCCCCGGATACTCAGGTAACCCCGGGAACCCCGGCAACCCCGGTGCCACTCCGACAGGGGGCGGCAATCTCGCGATGACGGGAGGGGACGCGGCCGGACTCACCCTTGCGGCGGCCCTCCTCGCCCTCCTGGCCGGCGCGGGCCTCGTCGTGGCCGGCCGGCGAAGGGGGGCGGCATCGGGACGATGACGCGGGACTTCTGAGACAACGGAGACGGCGGACCGGAAGGTCCGCCGTCTCCGTTGTGCGGGGAGGTCATCCATCTCGGGCATGCCGGCCAGGCCGAGCGGGCCAGGGCCGGCGAGGGCAGGCCTCAGTCGGGGCGGCGGTGACGCAGCCGGGCGTCGACGGGAACCGGCAGTTCGAACCTCGTACCGAAGTCCTCGTCGAACCGGTCGTCGTCGAGCGTCACGACCACGAGGTCGGGCGAGACGTCGCTGATCCGCACACGCTGCCACACCTCGTCGAACTGCAGGAACCAGGGATCGGCCAGATAGCCGAGAGCGGCGTCGTCCAGAATCTGCTCCGCCTCGAAGTAGGGAACGCCATCGGCCAGCGGGTAGCCGAAAACGGTGACCGGCACGACCGAGTCAGCCCCTCCTACGAGGTAGCCGAGAAGCGCGTCGTCGTCGGATCGGCGATGCTCCTCCCAATTCGCGGGGATCATCAGATCAGGCCCTTCGTATGCCAGACCGTCTTCGTCTCGGTGAAGAACGTGACGCGCTCGACCGAGGGCACCGGAACTCCGACCTCGGGCGGAAGCACCCGCTTGAGAGTCTCGGCCGCGGCGATCTGCAGGTCGACCCAGTCGAGGCCCTCTGCGCCGGCGAGGTCCAGGGCGTTGACGTCGGCGTGGCTGGCGAGCCACGGCGCCATCTCCGCGGCAGATCCGGTGAGGATGTTGACGACTCCCCCGGGAACGTCGCTCGTGGCGAGCACCTCGCCTAGGCTGATCGCGCTGAGCGGGGCGCGCTCGCTCGCGACGACGACGACGGTGTTGCCGCTCACGAGGGCGGGGGCCACGACGCTGACGAGTCCGAGGAGCGAGGACTTCTGCGGCGCGACGATCGCGACGACCCCCGTCGCCTCGGGGGTCGAGATGTTGAAGTACGGTCCGCTCACCGGGTTGCCATTGCCGGCCACCTGCACGTACTTGTCGGCCCAACCGGCGTACCAGACCCACACGTCGATCGCGGCGTCGACCTGCGCCCGCGCGACCGCCTCGCTCACGCCCTCGCACTCGCGGATCTCGTCGACGAACTGCGCACGACGCCCCTCGAGCAGTTCCGCGATGCGGTAGAGCACCTGCCCGCGGTTGTAGCCGGTCGCGCCGGACCAGCCGGAGACAGCGGAACGCGCCGCGACGACAGCATCCCGCGCGTCCTTTCGGGAGGCCTTCGCGGCGTTGGCGAGGAAGTCGCCCTTCGCGGTGACGACCTCGTAGACGCGGCCGGACTCGCTGCGCGGGAACTTCCCGCCGATGTAGAGCTTGAATGTCTTCGGCACGGCGAGGCGGCTCACTTGCGTGCTCCCTTCGTGACGGCGGGAGCGGCCGACCAGCCGCTCGATTCCAGGTACGCGGCGAGGCCGTGGCGTCCGCCTTCGCGGCCATAGCCCGACTCCTTGTAGCCGCCGAAGGGGCTCGACGGGTCGAACTGGTTGAACGTGTTGGCCCACACGACGCCCGCGCGGAGCTTGTCGGCGACGGCGAGCACGCGGCTGCCCTTGTCGCTCCAGATTCCGGCCGACAGTCCGTACGGGGTGTTGTTGGCCTTCGCGATCGCCTCGGCGGGGGTGCGGAACGTCAGCACGCTCAGCACCGGGCCGAAAATCTCGTCGCGGGCGATGCGGTGGCTGGTCGAGACGTTCGTGAAGATCGTCGGCGCGAACCAGAATCCCGCGTCAGGCAGAACGCACGGTGCGCTCCACCGTTCGGCGCCCTCGTCCACGCCGACGTCGCTGAGCTCGCGGATGCGGTCGAGCTGCGCGCGCGAGTTGATCGCCCCGACATCGGTGTTCTTATCCAGCGGGTCGCCCACCCGCAGCGTCGACATGCGGGCCTTCAACCGCGAGATGACCTCGTCGTGGACATTCTCCTGCACGAGCAACCGGCTGCCGGCGCAGCACACGTGGCCCTGGTTGAAGAAGATGCCGTTGACGATGCCCTCGATCGCCTGGTCGATTGGAGCGTCATCGAAGACGATGTTCGCGGCCTTGCCGCCGAGTTCGAGGGTGAGCTTCTTACCCGACCCTGCGGTCGAGCGGGCGATCGCGCGCCCCACGGCCGTCGAGCCGGTGAACGCGACCTTGTTGACGTCGGTGTGGTTGACGAGCGCGTTGCCGGTGTCGCCGGCCCCGGTCACGATGTTGACGACCCCGGCCGGCAGGTCGGCCTGCTGCAGGATCTCGGCGAAGATCATCGCGGTGAGCGAGGTCGTCTCGGCGGGCTTGATCACCACGGTGTTGCCCGCGGCGAGGGCCGGCGCGATCTTCCAGGCGAGCATCAGCAGCGGGAAGTTCCACGGGATCACCTGGGCGGCGACGCCCAGCGAGCGCGGGGCGGGCCCGATCCCGGCGTAGTCGAGCTTGTCGGCCCAACCGGCGTAGTAGAAGAACCAGGCGGCGACGAGCGGAATGTCGACGTCGCGGCTTTCCTTGATCGGCTTGCCGTTGTCCAGGCTCTCGGCCACCGCGAGCTCGCGGGCGCGCTCCTGAACGAGACGCGCGATGCGGAACAGGTACTTGCCCCGATCCGAGCCCGACATCCTCGACCAGGTGCGGTCGTAGGCGCGCCTGGCCGCCGTGACGGCGTCGTCGACATCGCTGGCGTTCGCGTTCGCCATCTCGGCGATGTGCACCTCGGTGGCGGGCGAGAATGTCGCGAATGGGGTGCCGCGGCCCTCCACGAACTCGCCGCCGATGAACAGGCCGTAGTTGCTCCTCAGATTGAGGATCGCGGTGGACTCCGGTGCGGGGGCGTAGTCAAGAAAGCTCATGGGTTCAGTCCATCGTCACGTAGTCGGGGCCGGAGTAACGGCCGGTGGAGAGTTTCTGGCGCTGCAGCAGCACGTCGTTGAGCAGGCTCGATGCGCCGAAGCGGAACAGGTGCGGCTGCAGCCACTCCTCCCCCACCGTCTCGGCGACGGTCACGAGGTACTTGATCGCATCCTTCGACGTGCGGATGCCGCCGGCCGGCTTCACGCCGATCTTCTCGCCGGTGAGGCGGTGCCAGTCGCCGACGACCTGCAGCATCAGCAGGGTGACGGGAAGCGTCGCGGCGGGCGCGACCTTGCCCGTCGACGTCTTGATGAAATCGCCCCCCGCGAGGATCGACAGCCACGACGCCCGGCGCACGTTGTCGTACGTGTTCAGCTCGCCGGTCTCGAGGATGACCTTCAGGTGGGCATAGCTCCCATCGTCACGCCGGCAGGCTTCCTTCACGGCCACGATCTGGTCGAACACGAGACCGTAGCGGCCGGCGAGGAACGCTCCCCTGTCGATCACCATGTCGATCTCGTCGGCACCGGCGGAGACCGCGTCGGAGGTGTCGGACAGCTTCACCGCGAGCGACGCCCGCCCGCTGGGGAACGCGGTCGCCACTGCAGCCACGTTGATGCCGTCGTGCCGGCCGGCGGAGTGCGCCGAGCCGAGCGCTGCGACGGCGTCGGGAACCATGTCCCCATACACGCAGACCGCGGCGACGCGGGGCGTGGCGAGGTCGCCGGGATCGGGGGTCACCGCCTTCGCAACGAGCGACCGCACCTTGCCAGGGGTGTCCGAGCCCTCGAGGGTGGTCAGGTCGATCAGGGAGATGATCTTGTCGAGGGCGAACGCTTTCGACGTCGTCTTGATCGACCGGGTGCCCAGGGAGGCGGCGCGCGCCTCGAGGCCCACCGCATCGACGCCGGGCAGGCCCTCAAGGTGCAGTCGCAGGCTCTTCTCGGTGAGGTTTCCCCCAATGAGGTCGACGGCCCGTTCCGCCGGGGCTAGGGCGTTGTGCTTGGATGCTGTCATCGCTCGATTCCAGTCGCGTCGCGCAGGTTCATGGTTTCTGGCCTTCGTGCGTGCCGGCCGGGCAGAGTCCCGGGGAAAGCGGCAGGGTTCAATTCTGCCCTATCCGCGCCGGATCGACGCCTCAGCGCCGTCCGGTGTCGTGTTCCGGACTCGCGGAGCGCACCTCGACCTGGTCGCGCTTCCAGTCGACGGGGTGCCCGCGCAGCAGGCCCACCAGCTGCCTGAGGCTCCCGGCCCAGTTCGCCCGCACCCGCGGCTCGAAGGCCGCGTCGATCTCGAGTGTGACGGTGAGCCTGAGTCTCGTCGAGGTGTCACGCGAACCGCCGGGCACCTCGCTGAGCTGGAAGTCGAGTTCGCCGTGCGCCGCCGTCACCACGGTGAGGCGCTCGGGGGGCGACAGGTGCGTGATGGCCCCCTCGGTCCCCGGGAAGTCCACCGACCCCAGCCAGCCGAGATGGTAAGCGCCACCGGGAACGGCCGTGATGCGCGCCTCTCCGAGCCAGCCGCTCACGAGGTCGGGGTCGACGAGGCCATCCCAGACGATGGCGCGCGGAAGGTCGAAGTCTTGCTCGAACACCAGCTGCCGTTGCGTCACGGTGCCACTGTACGCGCGGCATCCGACTCTCTCCCCGTGCCTCGCCACGGGTCCTTTATGCTCGACGGATGACGACGACGCCACAGAGAACTTCCGCATGAGCGACGCACTCGCCCTGGCGGTGGACCTCGGGGGTACGAAGGTCGAGGCCGCTCTCGTCGGCGCCGACGGTTCGATCATCCCCGGCAGCCGGTTCCGAGAGCCGACGGGCGCGCGACTCACCTCCGACGAGCTCGCGAACGCGGTGCGCACGGTGATGCTCTCCTGCCTCACGACCCTCGACGACCCGTCGCGGCTGCGGGGAATCGGGATCGGCAGCGCTGGCCCGCTCACCGAGTCGCTCGGCCTCGTCTCGCCACTCAACCTGCCGGCCTGGCGCGACTATCCCCTCAAGGAGCTCGCCGAGGCAACCGTTCCCGGCGTGCCGGTGACCCTGCGTATGGACGGCCTCTGCATCACCCTCGCCGAGCACTGGATCGGCTCGGCACAGGGATGCGACAACGTGATGGGGATGATCGTGTCGACGGGCATCGGCGGCGGGCTGATCCTGCACGGCGGCACCGTCTCCGGACCGACCGGCAACGCCGGGCACATCGGGCATGTGGAGGTCGCCGGCTTCGACGACCCCTGCAAGTGCGGCGGGATCGGGTGCGTCGAGGCGATCGCCTCCGGCCCGAACACGGTCGCGTGGGCGAAGAGCCAGGGCTGGAACGGCGACACCGGCGAGGAGCTCTCGGCCGACTACCGCGCGGGCGACACCATCGCCCATGCCGCCGTCGAGCGCTCGGGGCGCGCGATCGGCCAGGCCATCGCCTCCGCGACCGCGCTCGTCGACCTCGAGGTCGTGGCGATCGGCGGCGGCTTCTCCCTTGTCACCCCCGATCTCTTCGACCACATCCGCGCGGCCATCGCGCGTCGGGCGGAGTTCGGGTTCGTCACGAAGGTCAGGGTCGTGCCGAGCGCCCTGTCGAGCGACGGGCCACTCATCGGTGCCGCCGCCCTGGTGCACCGCGCCGAGCGGGTCTCGTAGAGGCGGGCGGACGGGCTACCGGCGGCCGATCTCGTCCTCGACGAAGGCGTGCCGCCCGAGCATCCATCCCGGGATGATGCAGGCGAGCGCCGTCGTGATGAGCGCGATCAACGGCAGGGTCCAGCCCCCGCTCATCTGATTCAGCAGCCCGACCAGAAGGGGCCCCAACGCGCCGAGCGTGTAGCCGACCCCCTGCACGAACCCGCTGAGTGCCGTAGATCCATCAGCGGTGCGCGTGCGCAGGTTGATCAGCACGAGCGAGGCCGGGAACAGCATCGCCCCCACACCAGCGAGCACCACCCAGAGCGCCGTCAGCGTCGTCGGCGCCAGCAGCAGCCCGAGGTATCCGGCGATGAACGCGCCGATCGCGACCTGCACGAGCACGCCGACGTTCCTCATCCGGCTCGCGAGCCCCGGCACCACCAACGCCGCCGGCACCCCCATGATGCTCCACAGGGCGAGCAGCGCGCCCGCCTGCACCCGGGTCACCCCGGCGACGTCGACAAGCAGCTCCGGCAGCCAGATGAAGATCGCGTAGGCGTGAAACGACGGCAGGGCGAAGATCACGGCCAGAAGCCACGCGGTGCGGGAGTACCAGATCCTGCCACTGAGCCGCGGTGGGGCGTCGACCAGCTCCGGTGCCTCGTCGTGCCCCGCCAGCACGGCACGCTCGCGTCGGTGTTGGAGCAGCACCGCCACCCAGGGCACGAGGCTCGCGACGGCGAGAATCGACCAGACCCCTAGCGAGGTGCGCCAGCCCGCGCTGTCGGCGACCGGTGCGGCCAGCGCGGCGGGCACCGTCGTGCTGATCGCCATCACCGTGACATACAGGGTCGTGATGAGCGCGATCCGGTCGGGAAAGTACCGCTTCACGATCGGCGGAAGCAGGATGTTCGCGATCCCGATGCCCGCGAAGACCACCACGCTTCCGCCGAGCAGCAGCCAGTAGGAGCCCGCGAGGCCGCGCAGGAGGTGCCCGATCACCATCGCGCCGATGGCGAGAACCAGCAGCCGCTCGAGGCCCACCCGATGGGCGAGCCGCGCCCCGAAGAGGCCCGACAGGGCGAACGCGACCGGCGGCAGCGCCCCGATGACGCCGAGACCGACGGTGTCGAGGTCGATGTCCACGCGGATCTGAGCCGCGATCGGCGAGATTGCCGCGACGGCGGTGCGGAGGTTGACGGCGACGAGCAGGATGCCGAGGAGCGCCATCGTGCGGCCCGCCCAGAGGGGGATCGGGCGGATGGCAGGCATTATTGTTGATCCTATCGATCCGGGCGGCGGTCCCCGCCCGGCGCACACACGGGCGGAGCACGCATGAGCGAAATCTCCCGGCACCTGCCGCTCAGCCAGCGCAGCACCGGTGACGAAGCGGCCGCCACGCGGGACTGGCGGCCACTGATCGGCGAGAGCCTCCATCTCGTCGGCGACCTCCTCTCCGGCCTCCCCGCCGCGGACTGGGAAAAACCGAGCCTCTGTGAGGGCTGGCGAATTCGCGATGTCGCCGGCCACCTCGTCTGGCGCGTCGGCACGAGCACCCCCGACCTCGCCAAATCGAGCGTCCGCGCCATGGTGCGCGACGGGGTGCGCCCCTCGCGCCTCATCGACGTGATGTCGGCGCGCGCGGTGGTTGCCGAGCCGGCCGAGCTCGTCGCCGAGTTGCGCGCCATCGCGGATGCCCGCATCGCTCACACGGGCCGTCGCAATCTCACCGAGCTCACCGAGGTGATCGTGCACGGCTACGACATCGCGCACGCTCTGGGGATGCCCCTCGCGTTCTCCCCCACCGCGACCGGCGCCGTCGTCCTCGCCCGCACCCTCGCCGCGCCGACCCGCATCAAGGCCGTCGTGCGCGGGCGTACCCTGGCATCGACGGATGCCGGGTGGTCGGTCGGTCGCGGACCGGAGCTCGCCTCCACCGCCGAGTCGCTGATCCTGTTCCTCTTCGGGCGAAGCGCCGCAGTTCCGCGGTCGGGCGGCTGACCGTGGCCGCACCAACGGGCGCGGACGCCCAGTCGGAGGCGTCCCGAACGCGCACACCGGCGGCGAGCGCGGTCGTTACCGACGGGCGCGGACGCATCCTGCTCGTACTCCGGGCGAACGAGCCGCAGGCCGGTCGGTGGGCCGTTCCCGGGGGACGAGTCGAGCCGGGTGAGACCCTGCGCGAGGCGGCCGCCCGGGAGGTGCACGAAGAGACGGGCATCACCGTTCACGTCGGGCGCGAACTCGGAATCCTCCACGTGCCCTTCCCGCCGCACGCGGCGTACGAGATCCATGACTTCGCCGCGACACTCGTGGCCGGCGAGGCGACGGCAGGTGACGACGCGGCCGACGTGTGCTGGGCGGGCGCCGGCGAGCTCGCGGCGCTGCCGCTGACCCGCGGGCTGCTCGAGCGCCTGGCGGGGTACGGCCTGTTGCCCTGACACCGGGCACCAGGCTGGCAGGGCCGCCGGGGGGGGAGGCCGGCCTTCAGGGCGGCGCCGTGGCCTCAAGCCGGCACGGCCCGCCCGGGATCAGCCGAGCAGCGAGCGACCCTTCCGCTTCACCAGCACGTGCCCGCGCGGCGTCGACAGTCGCATCCACGGCCCCGTCTCGAAGACGCGCACCTCGTCGTCGGCGCCGAGGAATCCGAGCGACAGCGCCGCGAACGCGGCTCCGGCGGGCAGGTGCTCGAGCCCGGGGATCGACCGCCCCCAGACCTCGGCGCGGACGCGGTGCACGATCTGCTCTCCGGTGCCGGTCGGGATCGCGGCGGCGACCTCGGCGATGCCGGCCCTCGCGACCGGTTCGAGCACGGCGGCGCCGGTGGAGGCGAGCGGTGACCATCCGCCGCGAGGAGGCGAGATCGCCGCCCAGGCCGCGGCGGTGGCCTGCGGGGGAACGTCGACGGTGACGGGTGCTGTGGGGTCGACCAGCTCGTTCTGCCGTCGCACGAGTCGATCGATGAGAGCGCGCACGGGCACGACGGCGTCAAACGTTGACGCGGAGGCCAGCGCGAAGGTGCGCAGGCCGAGCACCGTCGGGCTCGCGTCCAGCAGGCCGGAGGGATAGAGCACGCCGACGTACACCGCGAGCACCTCCCCGCTGGCGATGAGGCGCGCCGAGCCGTCGTCGACGCGACCGGCGCGACCGAGGTAGACCTGGAGGTCCCCGAGCGACAGGGAATCAGTGAGCGAAAATTCGGGATTCATCTGCCTCTAAAATACTCACTACGGCGCCTGGCTGGGTACCGCCTCGCACCCGATCCCCCGGGAGATCGCATGACCGACCCCATCGCCGGGCTGCTCGCGGCCCTCGACCTCACCGACACCGGTGCCAGAACGAGCGAGGACATCTTCACGGGGCCGAGCCAGTGGATGCCCCTCGGCCGCGTGTTCGGCGGCCAGGTTCTCGCCCAGTCCCTTGTGGCGGCAATGCGCACGATCCCGGACGACCGGTTCGTGCACTCGATGCACGGCTACTTCCTCCGCCCGGGCGACGTGAACCTCCCGATTACCTTCTCGGTTGACCGCATCCACGACGGGCGCTCGTTCTCGACCCGCCGCACCCAGGCCTACCAGGAGGGCCACCCGATCCTGTCGATGATCGCTTCATTCCAGGACGAGGACGACGGCATCGAACACCAGATCGACATGCCGGAGGGGCTTGCCCAGCCAGAGGAACTGCCGAGCGCGGCCGAGGCGCTCGGGAACATCGACCATCCCGTCGCCCGCTACTGGGCGTTCGAGCGCCCGTTCGACATGCGCCACCTCCCCTCCCCCGTCTTCCTCTCGGTCGAGGGCGGGCGCGTCTCCCACCAGGCGGTGTGGATCAAGGCGGTGGCCCCCCTGCCCGACGATCCGAACCTTCACCGCGCCGCTCTCGCCTACGCGAGCGACTACTCGATTCTCGAGCCCATCTTCCGGCGCCACGGGCTCGCCTGGGCCACCCCGGGCCTCAAGGCCGCGAGCCTCGACCACGCGATGTGGTGGCACCGGTTCGGGCGCGTCGACGAGTGGATGCTCTACGTGCAGGAGTCCCCGAACGCGATCGGCGGCCGCGGGCTGTCACTCGGTCGGATCTACGACCGTGCCGGTCGGCTGCTCGCGAGCGTCGCCCAGGAGGGGATGGTGCGGGTTCCGACCACACCAGCGGCCTGAGCCGATCGGCCCCCGCCGGCGCCGCAGCCCCGGAGGGGATCCGTCGCGGCCGGTTTCAGCCCCGCTTCGTGAAGAGAACCGGCTCCTCGACGTAGGGTGCCCACACACCGCGAAGCTCCTCGGTGATGCGCTGCGGCCTGCCGGTCGCCGCGGTCACCATCACGAGGGTCGTCGCCGCGCGCGTGAACAGCACCCGCGGGGTGACCCCGACGGGCGAGTACAGCTCGTAGCAGACCTCGAGGCTCGCGCCGCCGATCCGGCCGATCCACAACTCGATATCGATTGGGGCGCGCATGTAGGGAATCGGGGCCAGGTACTCGACCTCCTGGCGGGCGATCAGCGCGATCGTCTCCGCCCCCGGGCGCGCGTCGAGAATCGCGGTGGCACCGGCGACCCCGCCGTCGTCGGGCCGCCAGAACGCCTCGATGCGCGCCTCCTCGAGCAGGCGAAGCATCTCGGCGTTGTTGACGTGGGCGTAGGCGTCGAAGTCCGACCAGCGCAGCGGGATGACGACGTGGAGGCGTGTCACCCGGGTCAGTCCCTGGTGAGCTTGCGGTAGGTCGAGCGGTGCGGTTTCGCCGCGTCCGGGCCGAGGCGCTCGATCTTGTTCTGCTCGTACGCCTCGAAGTTGCCCTCGAACCAGTACCAGTTCGCCGGGTCCTCCTCTGTGCCCTCCCACGACAGGATGTGGGTGGCAATGCGGTCGAGGAACCACCTGTCGTGGGTGATGACCACGGCGCAGCCGGGGAACTCGAGCAGCGCGTTCTCGAGGCTGCCGAGCGTCTCGACGTCCAGGTCGTTGGTCGGTTCGTCGAGCAGCAGCAGGTTGCCGCCCTGCTTGAGGGTGAGCGCGAGGTTCAGGCGATTGCGCTCCCCGCCGGAGAGCACACCGGCCTTCTTCTGCTGGTCGGGACCCTTGAACCCGAACTGCGACACGTAGGCGCGCGAGGGGATCTCGGTCTTACCCACCTGGATGTAGTCGTGCCCGTCGGAGACGACCTCCCACAGGTTCTTGTTCGGGTCGATGCCGCCGCGGCTCTGGTCGACATAGGAGATGTCGACGGTCTCGCCGATCTTGAGCTCTCCGCTGTCGATGGGCTCGAAGCCGACGATCGACTTGAACAGCGTCGTCTTCCCGACACCGTTCGGGCCGATCACCCCGACGATGCCGTTGCGCGGGAGGGTGAAGCTGAGGTCGTCGATGAGCACACGCTCTCCGTATGCCTTGTGCAGCTTCTTCGCGTCGATGACCTGCGCGCCGAGGCGCGGCCCGACGGGAATCACGATCTCCTCGAAGTCGAGCTTCCTGGTCTTCTCCGCCTCGGTCGCCATCTCCTCGTAGCGTGCGAGGCGCGCCTTCGACTTCGCCTGGCGGCCCTTCGCATTGCTGCGCACCCAGTCGAGTTCCTCGGCGAGGCGCTTGGACAGCTTGGCGTCCTTCTTTCCCTGCACCTGCAGGCGCGCCTGCTTCTTCTCGAGATAGGTCGAGTAGTTGCCTTCGTAGGGGTAGAGGTGGCCGCGGTCGACCTCGGCGATCCACTCCGCGACGTTGTCGAGGAAGTACCTA
>Ga0105048_10015339_pt1 | contig 11899 bp, 7 predicted proteins | sample MAT05_FD_78382 | JGI IMG/M metagenome (GOLD analysis project Ga0105048, IMG submission 78382) | Freshwater microbial communities from Lake Fryxell liftoff mats and glacier meltwater in Antarctica - MAT-05 | ecosystem: Environmental > Aquatic > Freshwater > Ice > Liftoff microbial mat | place...
CGACGTGAAAAATAAATCCGGCTGGGCCATCGCGCCGCAAATCGGTGCAGCGCACAGTGCGGTCTTTGAGACCAGCGCGCCGCTGAATACGGATGGCGCGGCGCTGCAGTTCACGCTGACGCAGGCGTTCGGAAAATCGCACACGCTCGGCCGCTTCCGGATATCTGTCACCGAGCAGAAGGCGCCGGTGCGGATGCTACCGCAGAAAATCAGCGCGGTGCTGGCCATCGCCGCCGATCAGCGCAGCGCCGAACAGAAGAGGGAACTGAACGATTATTTCCGGCCGCAATCGACGGCTCTGGCGAAGACGCGCGAGGAACTGGCCAAGCTGAACAAGGCTCTGGCCGAGATCAAGCCGCCCAATGTGCCGGTGATGCGCGAGCTGCGCGATAATAAACGGCGCACGACGAAAATTTTGATGAAGGGAAATTTCCTCATGCCCGGCGATGCGGTTGAGCCCGGGTTGCTTGAGGCGTTTCATCCCATGCCGGCAGGCGCTCCGCTAAACCGGTTGGGGCTGGCGCAGTGGCTCGTCGATAAGAATAATCCGCTGACCGCCCGCGTGGCGGTGAACCGTTTCTGGTCGCAGATATTTGGACGCGGATTGGTGGAGTCCGAAGAGGATTTTGGAACGCAGGGCACGCAGCCGACGCATCCGGAGCTGCTCGACTGGATGGCGATGGAGTTCATGACGCCATCGGCCACCGACGCAGCGGTTAAGGGAATGCCCGGCGCGCAGTGGGATATGAAAGCGTTTCTGAAGATGCTGGTCACGTCGGCGACGTACCAGCAGTCGGCGAAAGTCACGCCGCAGCTTCTGGAGAAAGATCCGCTCAACCGGCTGCTCTCACGCAGCCCGCGCCGGCGGCTGGATGCGGAGCAGATTCGTGATCAGGCGCTGGCGCTCAGCGGGTTGCTCAGCCCGAAAATCGGCGGCCCGTCAGTTTATCCGCCGCAGCCCGATGGTCTGTGGCGCGCGGCGTTCAACGGCGAACGCACGTGGGCGACGAGCACGGGCGAGGACCGTTATCGCCGTGGACTCTACACCTTCTGGCGGCGCACTGTTCCGTATCCGTCGATGGCCACGTTCGACGCGCCGAGCCGCGAGATATGCAACATTCGGCGCATCGCCACGAACACGCCGCTGCAGGCCTTCGTGACGCTTAACGATCCCGTTTACGTCGAGTGCGCTCAGGCGCTGGGGCGGAGATTGGTGCGCGAAGGCGGCGCGACAGTTGAAGAGCGCGTTAAATTTGGATTGCAACTGGTGCTGGCGCGTCCGGCGGAACCCGAGCAGGTCAAGGCTCTGGTGGGGTTGTATGAGAGCGAGCTTGCGGCGTACAAAGCAAACGCCGATGCGGCCAAGAAGATGGCGACGCAGCCGATCGGCGCGCTGCCTGCCGGCATGGATCCTGCCGAGATGGCGGCGTGGACGATTGTCTCCAACGTGCTGCTGAATCTGGACGCGGTGTTGATGAAGGGGTAGGACGTCTCGTGTTCGACTTCACCGCTGCGGGATTGTGGCGCGCGCGGGGTCGCTGTTCTTCCAGGCGGAGTACCAGAGGTCGAGCGTCAGTTTCACGGCGGCCCGCGAACGATCCAGCATCAGTTCGCGGCCTTTTTCGGGCGCCTTGTCGAATGCGCCTTCGAGGTCCAGCGCGTAGCACTTTTCGACGTAAGTGTGTGATTGCATAATCGCCGCAACGATCACGTCCCAAGTCTTGAGCGTCGCCTCCGCCGAGAGTTTTTCGCCGAGTTGTTGGGTGGTGAATCCGTTCTTCTCAGGGTATGCGTCGATGCGCCCGTGGATTCCTTTTTGCAGATTAGGAGCCCCGGCTTCGGGCGCGGGTTTGCCCTCGAAATGAATCGTGGTGTGGAGCGGCATTGCGGCGTCCTGGGAGTAGTGCGCCAGCCATCCGGCGTAAAAGACGGCGCGTTTTTTAACGCTCTGGGAATCGGGACGGTTGCGGTAGTCGCGGAAGGCCAGCATGAGCCGCTCGTAATTCTCCTGCAATGCATGCGGCAGCATTCCGCCTTTGATCGGCGTCACTCCTTTAGTGTGATACAGCGCGAGCAGATCCCAGCGCAGCGGCGGAATCGGTTTGCCATCGAGGTATTCGAGATCGATGTAATGCTCCGGCTGTTCGGTGGATTTCAAGTTGGGCGTGGTGACGTTCTTCCAGTTATCAGGCTCGACGCTCATCTCGGCGAGATCGGTTGCGGACTGCTTGAAGAAATCGGGCATGTCGGCAGGAAGTTGCGCGACGGCGGCGAGCGTACAGAGTTTGTGTCCGCCACTCCACCATGCTCGGGCGGGCGCGGAAGTGCCTGTCATGACGGCGGTAAGGAGTACTAGCGCAAATATTACTTTAGATCGAACGTTCATGGATTACTCCTAATTCAATTATTTTTCAATTTTGATGTGGTGCACATTGTAAATGGCAAAACGCACGATGTATAGTTCAGAGTAGACAAGCGAGGTCGTCGTTATGCGAGCACTCCCGATGTTCGTTGAACTTCTGGACGATACTCAACATCTTGATGCGCAGATTTGCCGGCGTATCATGTCGTTGCTCTTCAAGCATAACATCCGGCCACTGCCCTTCGCCACCTCCATCGCAGAAATCCGCGAAGTGCTCGTCGCGATGAAAGGCAAGCAATGGCGGCCGGGCGTGTTTGTGGTGAATACCTACTGGGCCGACGGAATGCTTAGCGAACTCGACACGCTGATGGGTCCGGTGCCCGCGTTGTTTCTGCGGCGCCGGGTTTTCTCGCGGGAGACGCAGCGCATTCTGAAGCGCGATGCCGATGGCGGACCGACCACGGCGGTGCTTCAAGTCATGAGCCGGCCGATGTCGATCCTGACCTGGAAACCAGAGCACGTCGAACAGGCCGCTCAAGATGCCTGCCAGCGCCTGCTCCGTTTCCTTGAGGACGACGACTTTTCGCATCTGCGTTATGACTTAACAGCGGTTTCTAGTTACTAGTTTTCGGTTTCTGGTTAACTGGAAAACCGAAACTCGGAACCTGAAACCGCCGTCAATTCGGCTTAAGCGCCTGGCTGACGTTCACCGCAAACCCCGGTAGCAAGGCGGAGGTCGCCTGCGCGCCGCGTTTGAATTCTCCGTGCACTTTATAACGTTGGGGCTTCAACCGGCTCTTTTCGAGACGAAGGACGGTGATCGATTTTTTTTGCGGGTCGACGATCCAGTATTCGGCAATGCCTGCCTCGGCGTAATCGCGGCGCTTCACATCCCAGTCGCGCGCGGGGTCGTCAGGGCTGACGATTTCCATCACCAGATCAGCGCCCTGCCAGACTCGATCGCCACGCTTTGACGCGTTGGCTTTGCTCATGAAAACCAAGTCGGGTTCGCGAATTGTTTTCTCCGAAATGCGAACACGCAGTCCCAATGAAGAGAACGATGCCAAGCGCTTGTGCTTCGACGAACCGGTCGACTTGGGTGAATATATATCCGGTAATTAATTGATGCAATTCGGTAGCGACCGGAATCAACTCCAGATTACCTTCGACCAGTTCATAGCCGCGTTCGTCGAAATCGAGGAGAAACTCCTCTACTGTCATAGGCGACATACCCCATTTATAAATACTCCAATCTCCTCTTCTTTCATATCTTGCTTCCAAGCGCAGCAATCCGCAACGGTTTTGCTATAATCCGGAGTAACAGCGGTTGCCTGGTTTGGGGTTTCTAGTTTCTGGTTAACAACAAAATCAGAAACTAGAAACCCCAAACCAGAAACCGCCCTTACAGGAGAAGAGCATGTCTGAAAGTCGTTTTATCGTCGGTATCGATTTGGGCACCACCAACACAGCTCTGGCTTATGTGGACATGCATGAGAAATCGGAGAATCCTAAAATCGGCGTGCTTGAAATTCCGCAGGTGATCCGGCCAGGCAACGTCGAAGAGCGGCAGCTTCTGCCTTCCTTTATATACCTCCCGGCGGAGAGCGAACTGCCCGAGGGCAGTCTGGCGCTGCCTTGGGACGAGAAAAAATCGTATGCGGTCGGCGAGTACGCGCGCGGACGCGGCAAGGAAGTTCCGGGCCGTCTGGTCAGCAGCGCAAAGTCGTGGCTCTGCCACCCGGGCATTGACCGGCGTTCGGCGATTCTGCCCTGGGGCGCGCCCGAAGATGTGAACAAACTTTCGCCCGTCGAGACCTCGACGCGCATTCTTAAACATCTGGCCGAAGCGTGGGATCACTCCGTCGGCAAGGGGCAGAAGAACGGCAAGCTCAAGCAGCAGCAGATACAGCTCTGCGTGCCCGCCGGCTTCGATGCCGCCGCGCGCGATCTGACCATGGAAGCGGCGCGCGCCGCAGGCTTCGAGGACGTCTCGCTTTTAGAAGAACCGCAGGCCGCATTTTATTCGTGGCTGGAAGTGGCGCGCGACCAGTGGCGCAATAACGTCAAGGTCGGCGATCTGGTTCTCGTGGTCGACGTCGGCGGCGGCACCACCGACTTCAGCCTCATCGCTGTCGGCGAAGAGAACGGCACGCTGACGCTCCATCGCCTCGCGGTCGGAGAGCACATCCTGCTCGGCGGCGACAACATGGATCTGGCCCTTGCGCATGCCGTCGCGGCGCGGCTCGCGGGCGAAGGGACCAAGCTCGATAGCTGGCAGCTTCGAGGTCTGGCTCACAACTGCCGAGAGGCCAAGGAAAAACTGCTGAGCGGCGAGAAAGGTAAAGACGAGCATCCGCTGGCGATTCTCGGGCGCGGCTCGAGCGTGATTGGCAAAAGCATTAAGACGAAGATTACGCGTGACGAAGTCTCGCAGGTAATCCTTGAAGGCTTCTTCGCAAAATGCAAAGCTGCGGACCGTCCCTCGCGCTCCATGCGCATGGGCTTGCAGGAGCTCGGTCTTTCGTACGCCGCCGACCCGTCTGTCTCCAAGCAGCTTGCCAAATTTCTGGCCAAGGAAAACCTCGCCGGAAGCAAAGAAATCCCCGTGCAGCTCAAGAGCGGCACGTTCGTTCATCCGACCGCAATCCTCTTCAACGGCGGCGTAATGAAAGCATCGTCGCTGCGCACGCGCGTCGTCGAACTGCTCAACGACTGGCTGAAAGAAGAAGGCTCCGACGAATTGCGCGAACTTCCCGCAAGCGATCTGGACCTTGCGGTCTCGCGCGGCGCGGCCTTCTACGGGCTGGGCACGCGCGGCAAAGGCGTGCGCATTCGCGGCGGCGTGGCGCGCTCGTACTATATCGGCGTCGAGACCTCGATGCCCTCCGTCCCCGGACACCAGCCGCCGATCAAGGCGCTCTGCGTGGTGCCATTCGGCATGGAAGAAGGAACGGAAGCCGAAGTGCCGCAGGCTGAGTTTGGACTGGTGGTCGGCGAGCCCGTGCAGTTCCGCTTTCTCTCTTCCACGACGCGCCGCGACGATCGCGTCGGCACCAGCATCGACGATTGGGAGCAGACGATTCAGGAACTCGCTCCGATTGAAGCGAATTTAACTGCCACCAAAAAGGCGACGGCCGGCGAAGTCGTTCCGGTGAGACTGCTCTCCAAAGTGACCGCCGTCGGCACGCTGGAACTGTGGTGCCACCAGCGCGACGGCGCAGGTAAATGGAAACTCGAACTGAACGTGCGCGAGTAGTGAGGTTTTCCTTCTCCCCGTCTTTCGGGGAGAAGGTCGACGAGCGGAGCTCGCGGGATGAGGGGCGCGTATCACTTGAAAAAAGACATCCGAAACCCCTCACTCCCGACCCCTCACTCCCGACCCCTCACCCCCGACCCCTCTCCCCCTGAACAGCGGGGGCGAGGGGAGAACGAACTCGACTCGTTCAAGAAGTCTGCTCCATTAAATTGTGCCTCTAGAAGGAGAGAGAATGAGCAAGCCGCAACCGTCCGCCGCGCCCACTCCGCCGCGGGAGCCGCCGCCGCTTTTTGATCGTTTGCGCGGGGCATTGTTGGAAGATTTCGGGCCGGCGGGCGACGTCACGTCGCAATCGCTGGTTCTCGAAGGAAAGATCGCATCGGCCAGTGTGCTGGTCAAAGCCGAAGGCGTGCTCTGCGGCGTGAAACTTTTGCCGCTGATTTTTCAGATGGCCGAAGAATTGGTCTCCTCGCATGCTGCGGGACGCTCGTGGGATCTGCATGATGCGGAAGAGGCCGCCCGCTCTGGCCAGAAAGACTGGGCCGGAGTGCAGGCGATGCGCGACCAGCATCGCCGGCAAGGAATACGCGTTACCGTTTTGAAGAAAGATGGAGAACATGTGCGCTCGGGCGACATCGCCGCCACAATAGAAGGAGAGGCGCGCGCGCTGCTCGCCGGTGAACGTGTTGCGCTCAACCTGTTATGTCATCTCTCCGGCATCGCGACGCAGACTGCAAACTACGTTGAAAAGATCGCGCATACGAAAGCGAAGATTCTGGATACACGCAAGACGATGCCGCTCTGGCGCGATCTTGCAAAGTACGCAGTGAAGTGCGGAGGCGGAGAAAATCACCGGCGCGGTCTGTATGACATGGTGCTGATCAAAGACAATCACCTCGCACTTTGGGGCACGAAGGATCCGGCTGGCGCAGTAAATGCTGCTCGTGCAAAATGCCCTCAGCTTCCGATTGAAGTAGAAGTCGTCGATCTGGCTGGATTGCAACACGTCTGCAAGAACTCTCATCCCGAAATGATTCTGCTCGACAACTTTTCGATTGATGAATTGCGCGCGGCAACGGCGTGGTGCGAAAAATTTTTTTCGACCGAAGAACAGAAAAAACAGCGACCGTTGCTCGAAGCATCCGGCGGAATCACGATGGAAACTCTTACAGCGATTGCGGAAACAGGGGTTGACCGAATTTCAGTCGGTGCGTTAACGCACTCTGTAAAGGCGCTCGACTGCTCGCTGGAGATAAAATTTTGACACGCTGAAAGGGTGCTGCAAAAACGCGACGCGGTATCAAGTTTTTGTAAATCGGCGTTGATCAATCGGTTAAGAGAGTCACAATTTCAATTCGAAAAAGCTGGCGCAACCCGCGACTGTTTTCGCCTTATACTTGAGTAAAAACATTTCGTACAAGTGCCGTGTTAAATGGCGGTTGTAAGATTGTCTTCAGCATGGGCTTTTTTATTTTGACTCCGATCTATTCGACGTAGAATCCGCCACATCAAATAAGGAATTCGAGTATCGGGCGCTATCTGCGCTCGCCTACGACGAACAAAAAGAGTGATGGTTCTTGAGCGAACATCGTTGCTCAAGGTGGGGCCTTATTGTGTCTGGAATTTCTCTAGCGATGCAAACTTCTATACTAGAGCAAGTGCGTGGCGCAGTCAGCCAGGAGTGCTACCAGATCTGGTTTAAGGATCTGAGCATCCTCGGCATTGAAGGCAGCGTCGTGCGCGTTTCGGTTCCCAATCGCTACACCAAGCACTGGCTGGAGACGCATTACAAGAAGGAGATTCTCCGCGCCGTCGCTGCGCTGATGCCCGAAGTGAAGAGCGTCGAATTGCTGGTGCAGAGCAGCGTGCGTGTCGACACCGATCCGGCCGTCACGCTTTCGCGCGCGCTGGAGAATTCGATCCCCGCAGCGCTGCATTCTTCCGCGCGCAACGAAAATCAAAATTTCAATCCATCGCCCTCACGCCCTGAAGTGATTCGGCAGCTACCGCTCTCGCACCGTCTGCGCCTGGACACATTTCTCGCGGGAAAAAGCAATCGCGTGGCGCACGCTGCAGCGCAGAGCGTGGGCGAATCGCCGGCCAGCGTTTACAATCCGCTCTTCATTCACGGCGCACACGGTCTGGGCAAGACTCATCTGCTGCAGGGCATCAGCCATCTGCTGATCGAACGCTCGCCGCCGCTGAACGTGATCTATCTATCGTGCGAAGAATTCGCCAACGCCTATATCGGCGCGGTGCAGAACAAGCGCCTTGACGCCTTCCGCTCGCGCATGCGAAGCTGCGACGCGCTGGTTATCGACGACATCCAGTTCCTCGGCGGAAAAGAACGGACGCAGGAAGAATTCCTTTACACATTCGATGCACTACGGCAGGCCCACAAGCAAATCGTGATCAGCGCCGACGCTGCGCCCAAAGAGATCAAGCGCCTCGACGGCAAGCTCATCGCGCGCCTCTGCTCGGGACTCGTCGCACGCCTGGAATCTCCCGAACCGGCTTTGCGGGTCGCGTTGATTCAGGACAAAGCACGCGAACGTGCTCTGCATCTCGCGCCGGATGTGACTGAGCTGCTGGCGTCGCATATCGAAAATAATGTGCGCGAACTTGAAGGCGCGGTCTGCAAGCTGATGGCTCTGGCCGCCGCCGAACAGAAAGCGCCCGACCGCGAACTGGCCATGCTCGCCATGCGCGAACTCGGCTATCTGCGCTCCGGCCCGCTCACGCTGCAGGATATTCTCAGCGCCGTCAGCGAGCGCTTCCATTGCACCGCCGACGACCTGCGTTCAAGCAAGCGCCACGCGGGATTGGTCCGCGCGCGGCACATCGGCATGTTCCTCTCGAAGGTTCTGACCAGCCAGAGCGTCGCGGACATCGGCCGTTTCTATGGAAACCGCGACCACGCCACCGTCCTGCACGCGACCAAGAAAATGTCCGAGCTGCTCAAGCGCGACGACGTGATTAAAGACGATATTCATGGTTTGCGTCAGGTACTCGGCAGGTAGTACTACAACGTATTCGTATCAACGGCAGGACGACGCGCTCGCGTTCAATACAAAGACTCCTCTCAAATGAAACCGGCACCGCAGTCTTAGACGCGGTGCCGGTTTATTTCTACATAGATATTACTGAGGTGGCCTACCGGCTTATTTCAGCGTCGATAGGTATTCGATCACATTCTTGATCTCGGTCTTGGTCAGCACTTCGCCGATCGGCGGCATCGCCGATTCCTTTTGAGCTTTGCGCAATTTGATCTGATCCTTGGGGATATCGACCTTCTTGCCGTCTGCGCCAAGCAGGCTCAGCGTCTTATCGTTTTCACCTTTGACGATTCCCATCATCACGCGGCCGTCGTTCAATTTCGCCAGATGCACTTCGAAGCCCTGCGCGATCTGATTGCTCGGCTGAATGAGCGACTCGAGGAAATAGTTTTTGTCTTTCGTCGCGCCGATCTTGCTCAGGTCGGGACCCACGTCGGCGCCCTTGCCGTTGACCTTGTGGCACTTGATGCACTGAACCTTGTCACTTTCATGGAAGACTTTCTTGCCGGCCGCCGCATCGCCGCCAGTCAATGCATCCTTGAAAGCCGCCAGCTCGTCGGCGGGATTTGCATGCGCCTTGGCCGGTTCATCCTTCCACTTCTCCCAGCCGGCGATGGGGTGATCCTTCATCAGGTCTTCGATCTGGTAGAAGGTGTTCTGTTTCTCCGCGTCCTTGCGCACCGCCTTCACGGCGTCGGGCTTGATCGGATCGTAATTGTTACCGAAGGACTGCCGCACATAGGTGAGCACCGCGGCTATTTCAGCGTCGTTGAGCAGCTGCTCGAAGCCGGTCATGGGCGGCGTGCCCTTGGTCGGATCGTAGCGCTTTCCGGCCACTTCCATCGGACCCCACAAACCCTTGAGCGCGATCTTGATCAGTCGCACGTCGTCGCCCGCCAGCCACTCCTTATCAGTGAGCGGCGGGTAGATGGGCGCCATCCCCGGGCCGTTGGGCTGATGGCAGGTACTGCAATGCGCGTCGCGATGGAAGATCGCCTTGCCCTGGTCGTAAACTTTCTGTGCGTCTTTGGCGAGCTTGCGCGTCGGTCCGTATTTCTTCTCTTCGCTGGGTGCCGCCTTTTTGCTCTGCGCCACGACCAGTTCCAGCAGTTCGGGATCGGTAGGCATCACTTCCTTGCCAATGGTTTTCAACTGCTTGGTCGTCTCGCGATAGCAGTAATCGAGATAATAGTCCATCGGGTGCTTGAGGATGTTGTAGGCGATATCAAATGCGGCCGGGATGTCATTGCCGCGGAAGAAGCTCGCCGTGCGCACTGCTTCAAGGCGCACGCGCGGATGCTCGTCGTTGGCCAGCACTTTCAGCAGTGAGAGCGTCTCGGGCACGCGGTCGCGCCAGTAACAGAGCACGCGCGCGGCGGCGGCGCGGGCGCGGTGGTCGGTCGAAGTCAGCATGCGCTTGAGCAGTGTCACGTCGACGACGTTGTGCCACTGATGCACCCAGAGCGCTTCCATCATGTGGTGTTCGTACGCGGCATCTTTCTTATCAAGCGCCGCTGCCCACTTGTTGACTGCGGCGATGACTTCCGCGGCGGGATGCTTGCCCAGTTCGAGCTTGGCGCGCATGCGCAGATTGTCTTCGTGCTCCTTGAGGATTTCGAGCAGCGCCGCGATGGGCTGGCCGTCGACCTTGGCCGGCGTCAGCAGCGGGCGGCCTTCGTAGGTCATGCGGTAGATGCGGCCGTGGATGTGATCGCGGTTGGGATCGCGCAAATGATGCTGCATGTGGCCGATGATGGCGTTGGTCCAGTCGATAATATAGAGCGAACCGTCGGGAGCGATGCTGCAGCCGGTGGGACGGAAGTTCTTGTCGCTGGAGATCAGCAGCGGTTCAAATTTTCCGTCCGCGCCTTTGAAGTCCTCACCCTTCAGGCCCGAACCCTCTTCGGTGACCTTGACCCGGAAGATGCCCTGCATGCCGATGACGTTGCAGTTCAGGAAGTTGCCGTTGTACTCTTCGGGGAAATGGCGGCTAGAAAGGAACGCCGTTCCGGGGCAGGGGCGCGAGGGGCGATTCCAGAATGATTTCATTCCAGAATGCTTCTGTGGATATTCGATATAGCCGCTGAATGCCGGCGCGAAAAAGTTTTCGTTGCCGGTGGCGTCGGTGATAATGTCGTTGCCCCAGTAATCGAAGACGCGGCCGTGCGGATTTGCGAAACCATAGGCGACGTAGCGTTCGAACTTATGGGTGAGTGGTTCGTAGCGGTAGATGGCGCCGTCCTGATTGCGCACCATGCCTGCGGCGGTCTCGACCTGCGTACGATGAAAGACGCCGTCGCTGAGGTACGTCGCGCCGCCCGGATCGAGCACCATTGAATTGGTCTCGTGGTGCGAGTCGGCCGCGTCGAGGCCCATCAGCACGCGCTCGCTCCAGTCGGCTTTGTCGTCGCCATTGGTGTCGCGCAGGAAGATCAGGTCGGGTGATTTCATCACCAGCACGCCGTCCTTATAGAAAGTGAAACCGGTGGGGCAGTTCAGGTTGTCGATGAAGGTGATGCATTTGTCGGCCTTGCCGTCGCCATTGGTGTCCTCAAAAATCAGCAGTTTGTCGCCGTCTTTGCTGTCGGGCGTGCGTTCGGGATAATTCTTCCATGACGCGACCCACAGGCGGCCCTTGGTGTCCCAGGCCATTTGCACGGGCTGAACCAGTTCGGGGAACTGCTCTTCGCTGGCAAAGAGCGTCACCTTGCAGCCCTTGGGCATGGTCATCTTGCCGATGGCTTCTTCGCCCTTGAGGAAGGGGTGCGAGGCATCGGGATTGGTGCCGGTCAGATTGGTCTTCACTTCCTTCACTTTGGGAAGATTCGAGTCGTCAACTTTGGCATCGCCGCCCTGAGCCACGGACCAGACGCGATTATCGCGGTTGGCGGTCAGCACGTCGCGCACGGCCATTTCCTGAAGCATCACTTCGGCGTTGGTGACCTTCGGGCCGCCCTTGCCGGATTCGTAGCTGAGCTTGGAGCGGCCGCCGAAGATGTTGAAACTGTCGACGGTGCGGTAGCGGTTGTGCCAGGTCTCGCTTTTCTCGATCACGGCCTCGCGCAGCTTCTCCAGGCCGGTGCTGGCCGCGGGCAGTTCCGCGGCGATGGCGGACTTGAAAATGACAGGCGCCAGTTCCTTGTTGCCGGCCTCGGTGAGATGCACGCCGTTGAACGTGAGCGGCACCTTCGCCGCAGCGTAAAGCTTCTGCGACTCCGTGAAAAG
>Ga0105048_10015340_pt1 | contig 11898 bp, 9 predicted proteins | sample MAT05_FD_78382 | JGI IMG/M metagenome (GOLD analysis project Ga0105048, IMG submission 78382) | Freshwater microbial communities from Lake Fryxell liftoff mats and glacier meltwater in Antarctica - MAT-05 | ecosystem: Environmental > Aquatic > Freshwater > Ice > Liftoff microbial mat | place...
CGACGGGCCGAGCATGGCGACGCATTCGCCCTCGGCGATCTGCAGGTCGAGCTTATCGACGGCGACGACGCTGCCAAAATGCTTGCTCACCTGCTTGAGTTCGATAGTGGCCATGTCGTGTCCTAGGCGGCGCTGGTCTTGCTGGTGACCAGGCGCTTGATGAGCACTTCGCCGAGCACGATGATAATCAGCGCGATGCCGGCGAGCGCTGCCGAATAGACGGTCTCGCCGTCCTCGTTGAGCGTATAGATGGCGACGCCGATGGTGCGCGTCGTCGGCCCGTAGAGCAGCACCGAGACGGTCAGTTCGCGCAGCGCCGGCAGGAAGATGAGAAAGAAGGCGGCGACCATCCCCGGGCGCACCAGCGGCACGACGATGTCGCGCAGCGCCTGCGCCATCGTCGCGCCCGAAGCGCGCGCGGCTTCAACGAGTGAGTCGTGCACCTGTTCGAGCGCCGCCGAATTGGCTTTCAAGGAAAAAGCCATGTAGCGCGCGATGTAGGCAATCAGGATGATCCACACCGTGTTGTAAAGGTTGATTCCGAACTTGCCGCTCCAGGCGAGAATGACGCCGAGCGCGATCACCGAGCCGGGCACCGAGAAGGGCAGCATGCCGAGGAACTCGAGGATACCCTTGCCGCGCACCCGCATCTTGACGATGACGTAGGAGATGATGACGCCGGCGAACATCGTGATGAGCGCCGCCGACAGGCCCAGACTGATGCTGTTCCAGATCGCGCCGCGCGTCAGGTCCCACTCGAACAGGATATGGTAATAGTTGGACCAGGTCAGGTTTTCGCTGACGAAGGGCAGGCCGTACGTCTTGAGCCCGCCAACCATGAAGATCGTCGCCGTCGGCAGGACGATGGTGAAAGCGATATAGAGGATGCAGACGACGAGCAGCGGAATGCGCAGGCCGCGCAATTTGAGTTCGCTCGGGCGAAAGCTCTTGCCGGCGATGATCTGGTAACGACCCTTGGCGAGCACGCGGTTCTGCAGCCAGAGAATCAGCGCCGCGGTGATCACCAGCACCGTCGCCAGCACGGTCGCCGTGCGGATCGAATCGAAGCTGCCGGCGCTCTGGTGGATCTTCTCGTAGATCAGCGTCGGGATATTGTAGATTCCGCTCTCGATGCCGAGCACGGCGACGGTGCCAAAATGCGCCATCGAATAGAGCATGATCAGCAGCGCGCCGGAAAGAATCGACGGCAGCACGAGCGGGATGGTGATCTTGCGCGTGATCGTGATCAGGTCGGCGCCCGAGATGCGCGCCGATTCTTCGAGCGTCGGGTCCATGCGTTCGAGCGCGCCGCTGACCTGAATGAAGACGAAGGGGAAGAGGTACATCGTCTCGACCAGGATGATTCCGGCGTAGCTGTAGATGTTGAAGATCGGGCCGTCGAAGCCGAGCACGTCGATGAAGAAACGGTTGATGTAACCGGCGCGCGGCGAGAGCAGCATTTTCCAGGCGAGCGCGCCGATGAAGGCCGGCAGCATGAAAGGGACGAGGAAGAGCAGCTTCATCGTGCGCTTGAACGGCAGGTCGGTGCGCGTCACCAGCCAGGCGAAGAAGGTGCCGACGATGGTTCCGGTGATCGTCACGCCGATCGAGAGCACGAGCGAGTTCCACAGGGCCTTGTACGTCTCGGGGTGGCGCAGCACGCGGATGACGTCGGCGACGTTGAAGTGACCGTCGACCCAGAAAGCGTTGAAGAAGATGAGCAACATCGGCACCGCGACGACGATGACGAGCACCGCCACCGAGAGGCCGAAGAGCAGTTCGGGCGTGCCAAAACGCGCGTGTGTCTTTGTTGTCATCGCTCTACACCTGGGCCGTTGCAACGAGATTGCCGGCAAACCACTGCACGCTGTGCAGGCTGACGTGGCAGGCGTCGCCTTCGACGAAAAGCAGGTCGCGGGCGAGGCATTCGTGGCTCGGCAGCGCCGCGCGGATCAGCGTGCCGGCGATGTCGATCAGATAGTCTACCTGGGCGCCGAGGAAGCTCGCGCGGCGAATGATACCGGCCAGTCCTTCACCGTCACTGCTCGCGCGGGAGAGCAGCACGTCGCTCGGCCGGAAGCCGGCGGTGAGTTGTGCGCCGGCCTTGTCGGGCGGTTGGCCAACCCAGCGCTCGCTCGAGCCGCCGATGTAGAGGGCGTCGCCGTCGCGTCTGACCGGCAGAAAGTTGGCGATCCCGAGAAAGCGAAAAACGAAATCGTCGGCCGGGTGTTCATAGACCTCTTCGGGCGCACCGATCTGGCGCAGCGTTCCGCTCTCGTCCATCACTGCGACGCGGTCGGCGATGGCGAGCGCGATTTCCTGGTCGTGCGTCACATAGAGAATCGTCACGCCGAGTTTTTTTTGCAGCGCCTTGATCTCGAAACGCATCTCCTCGCGCAGGTTGGCGTCGAGGTTGTTGAGCGGTTCGTCGAGCAGCAAGAGGCGCGGCTCGGAGACCAGCGCGCGGGCCAGCGCGACGCGTTGCTGCTGGCCGCCCGAGAGCTGCGAAGGCAGGCGCTCGGCAAGGCCGGCAAGGCCGACCATCTCGATCACCGCGAGCGTCCGTTCGCGTAGCGCGGCGCTCTCGGTACCGGCGAGTTTCAGCGGGTAGGCGACGTTGTCGAAAACGTTCATGTGCGGCCATACCGCGTAGTCCTGGAAGACCATGCCAAGGCCGCGCCGCTCGGGCGGCACCGACTTGCCGCTGGCCGCATCGGCGACGGTTTCTCCGTCGATCGCGATGCGGCCCTGGTCGGGCTGCTCGAAGCCGGCGATCAGGCGCAGCAGGACCGTCTTGCCGCAACCCGATGGTCCGAGCAGCGTGAAGCATTCGCCGTCCTTGAGTTCGAGCGACAGGCCGGAAAGAACAGGCCGGCCTGCGTACTGCTTGCCGACCCCTTCAATCTGTACACCAGCCATCGCGCACCTATTTCTGCATGGTGTCGGTGAACTTTTTGATCGTCGCTTCCTTCTCGGACATGATCTGCTGGTAGTCGATCTTCATCGCCCGCTTCATCGCGTCCTGAACGCTCGGCAACTTGAAGCGCTCGGGCACCGCGACGTCGGCGCGCACCGGCAGCGTGCCTTCGTTGGCGATGATCGTCTGGCCTTCCTTGGAGAGGATGAAGTCGACAAATTTCTTCGCCGCTTCGACGTTCGGGCTGTTCTTGAAAATCGCCACCGGGCTCGGAATGACGAGCATTTCGGGCGGGTAGACGAGGGCCAGCGTCGCCCCCTTGTCGATCTTGTCGAGCGTGATGTAGTCGACCGCTAGGCTGGCGACGAGGTCACCCGACGCGGTATCGTCGACCACCTGTCCCGAGCCCTTGCCCATCTTCGCGCCGTTGGCGCGCAGACCTTCGAAGTAGGCCCAGCCAAAAGTCTTCGAGAGTACCGCGACGCTCATGTAGGCGGTGCCCGAGAGCGCCGGGTTGGCGATGCCGAAGGCGCCCTTGAACGCCGGTTTCTGCAGGTCGGCCCAGGTTTTCGGCGCTTCCTTGATATGGCGCGTGTTGTAGGCAATGCCGAGGGTGCCGAGGCGGACGGCGGTGAACGAACCGTCGTATTCGGGCAGCGGGTTGAGCAGCGCCTTGCTGTCGGCGGGAATGTAGGGGAGCAGGACGCCCTGCGCCTTGAGCGCGTAGAAATCGGGGACTTCGCTGGTCCATAGCACGTCGGCCATGATCTTGCCCGATTCACGTTCGGCGGCGATCTTGGCCATCAGCTTGCCGGCGCCGGCCGACTGAAAATCGAGTTTGACGTCGGGGTGCTTCTTCGTGAACGCCGTTTTCAGGTCGCCGACCATCGATTCTTTCATCGAGGTATAGACGAAGAGCTTTTGCTGGGCGCTGGCGGCCAGCGCGGAAAGGCTCAACACAGCGGACACGGTGCACAGTGAAACGATTTTGGCGACTCGCACAGGACTTCTCCTTCACAGACGGTTTTGAACGGAAGACTTCTGCTTTTCAGCGGACGATTATAGCCTTATCAGAGTTAGGGGAATACCGAGTGATGGCCGGCGCCGCACGCAAAAACGGGGTGCTAAGACCCCGTTCTGGCTGACTGTTTGCGGCGCTCGTGGCTCACCTGGTATTGACGATTTCCTGCGCCAGCGCTTTCAATTCCGGCGTCGGCGAGAATTTGTCCCAGACCGGCTTCATGGCGCCGACAAATTCGGCTTTGTTGACGTCGTTGATGTATTGCGCGCCGGCCTTGATGGTGATTTCCTTCGACGCCTGTTCTTTCTTCGTCCACAGGTCGATGTAGTAGGGCACCGTTTCCCGGGCTGCTTCGCGGATGATTTTCTGTTCGGCCTTGGTCAGCGTATCCCAGACCTTTTTCGAGAACACGATAACTTCCGGCGACATCACGTGCTGGGTCTCGCTGTAGAACGGCGCAGCCTCGTAGTGCTTTGCCGTTTCAAACGACGGATAGTTGTTCTCGGCCGCGTCGACAACCCCGGTCTTCAGCGCCGTGTACACGTCGGCCATGGCCAGCGGCGTCGGGCTGGCGCCCATCGCCTGCACCAGCGTGACCCACAGATCGGACTGCTGAACGCGGATTTTCAAGCCTCGCATGTCGGCCAGGTTGCGCACCGGCTTCTTGGCATAGACCGAGCGCGCGCCGGACTCCCAGAGCGCAAGACCAATGAAACCCTGCTTTTCGAAAGCGGCGAGGATTTTGTCACCGGCAGGACCGGCCATCGCCTGGCGAAAATGGGTGATGTCGCGGAAGATGAAAGGGAACGACGGGACCATGGTCTCCGGGATGATGCCGTGGAAGGCGGCGGTACTGACGCGGACCATGTCGAGGGCGCCGATCTTGACCTGCTCGACGGTGTCCTTTTCCGAGCCGAGCGCGCTGTTGCCATAGACCTTGACGTTGTATTTTCCGCCGCTCTTCTGGCTGACGATCTCGCCGATCCGCTTGACCGTCATCACCGTCGGGTAGTCGAGCGGGTGCACGTCGGCCGAGCGGAAGTCGCGGGCGTGCGCGGCGCTCATGCTCAGTGCGCACGTCAGTACGGTCGCTAAGAGCTTTTTCAGTTTCTTGTCCATGATTCGTCCCAGGCGAAAGTGAATCGCTCGAGCCAGCGCATCGGAGTGCGGCCAAGCGAAGGTACGCCGGAATATACTCCAAGGGGCAAAGCGCATCAAAGCGTTTGTTGGCGAGCGTAGCCGCCGCCGCTTGCCGGGTGGCCCAAGGTGCGCTTCACACGATGGCGTTCGCTCTTGCCATTGACTTGATTCGGTTCAATCAAATCCGGCGGCGGCGGCGAATGGAATAATGTTTCAGAATCGCTTGAACAGCGTTTTCGCATGGCGTATATTGCGCGTCGACTTGCCAGGGAAGCGGGCACCCGGAGTGTCGTCTGGCTTCGGCCGATCTGGCGTAGATTGGCTCTTACATTTGAACGCGCAATCGCTATAATCCCACGACTATCTTTTCGCCGGGCATGCAGACGCATTCCAAGCGGATAGCAAGCGGCTCGGGGGCGGCATTCAGCCAAGGCCCGGGAAGTGTTGTAGAGTTGTTTGAATGGTTCGGACCGGCGGCTGAAACGGTTTCCTCAGCCCTGAAACGCGCCAGTAGCTGAAGGTATGCGGCTAACGCCGAATTTTTACTCTCAAGGAGACGTACGATGATGCGTATTTCAAAACTGGCAATGCTGGCAGCGGCGATTTTCGTCGCGGCCCCCGTATCGGCCTTGGAACTCAAGGCGGCGGACGTGCACCCCGAAGGCTACCCGAACATCGTTGCCATGCAGAACCTCGGCAAGAAGCTGGCTGCGGCGACGAACGGCCGCCTGACCATGAAGATGTTCCCGAACATGGTTCTCGGCGATGAAAAATCGATGATCGAGCAGGCGCAAGCCGGCGGCATCGACATCGTGCGCACCTCGCTCGGCCCCTTCGGCCCGGTCGTTCCGGAAGTCAACGTGTTCAACATGCCTTTCCTTTTCCGCGACGAAGCGCACATGCGCGCGGTGATCGACGGCCCGATCGGCGACGAGATTCTCGCGAAAATCACCGCCAGCTCGGCCAACCTCGTCGGTCTCGGCTGGATGGACAGCGGTACGCGCAACGTGTTTACCAAGAAGCCGATTCGCAAGCCGGCTGACCTGGCTGGACAGAAGATCCGCATGATGGGCAACCCGCTCTTCGTCGATACGATGAACGCCATGGGCGGCAGTGGCATCTCGATGGGCATGGCCGAACTCTATAGCTCGCTGCAAACCGGCGTTGTCGATGGTGCCGAAAATAACGAGCCGACCTTTGAGACGCAGAATTACTACACGGTCAACAAGTTTTACAACCATACCGGCCACCTGATCATCCCGGAAGTTTTTGTTTTCTCGAAGACCAGCTGGAACAAGCTGAACGCTGAAGACCAGGCCCTGATCAAGAAGCTGTCGAAGGAAGCCCAGCAGGAACAGCGCAAGCTGTGGGACGCCAAGGTCCAGCAATCGCGCGCCAAGATGAAGGCTGAAGGCGTGACGACGGTGACCGACGTCGACAAGGCAGCATTCTTCCAGGCAACGCAGCCGGTCCGCGACAAGTACGGCAAGGATTTTACCGCGCTGATCGCCCGCATCCAGGCAGTCAAGTAAGCGAAAGAGCAGTAGAACTGGCGGGCCACGGCTCGCCAGTTTTTTTAGGACTTCCGGAGAATTGTCAGCAATGAAAGAAATGTATTGCAACGCGATGGACAAGGTGTACTGGCTGTGCATCTGGGTCGCCGGCCTGTCCATGGCGATCATGACTTTGGTCATTCCGATTCAGGTCGTCTTTCGCAAATGGCTCAATTCCGGGCTGTCGTGGCCCGAGCCGGCAGCGATCGTGTGCATGATCGTTTTCACCTTCATCGGCTCGGCGGCAGCGTATCGCGCCGGCAGCCATATTGCCGTCGGCATGCTCACCGACCGTCTGCCGCCCAAGGCGCAAGCCGTCGCTGCGCGCATCGTCGATTTCCTCATGGCCACCATCGCGCTGTTCATCATCGTCTACGGCGGTGACCGCGTTCTCTTTTTCATGGGCACCGGGCAAAGCTTGCCCGACTTTCCCGATTTGCAAGTGTTCTGGACCTATCTTCCGATTCCGGTCGGGTCGTTCCTCACGCTGCTCTTCATCATTGAATCGATTTTCTTCGGTCGCCAGCACCGCCGCCCAATCGTCATGATCGGCAGCCACAGCAGCGAACCCGATACCGCAGCGACCAACTAGGAGCGCAACCGTGGATACTCTGGTCATAATGGGAACGTTTTTCGGGATGCTGGCCGTCGGACTGCCCGTCGCGTACACGCTGGGAATGACGGCGCTGGTCGGCGCCATCTGGTTTTCCGGCGACTTGTCCTTCCTGACGATCGTCATGCTCAAGATGGGCGACGGCGTCAACAAATTCTCGCTGCTCGCCATTCCTTTCTTTGTTCTCGCCGGCGCGATCATGGCCGAAGGTGGAATCGCGACGCGGCTGATCAATTTCGCCTCGCTCTTCGTCGGCTTCATCCGTGGCGGCCTGTCGCTGGTCAACATCCTCGCATCGACCTTTTTTGGCGCGATTTCAGGTTCGTCGGTCGCCGATACGGCGTCGATCGGCTCGGTGATGATCCCGCAAATGGAAAAGCACGGTTATCCGCGTGCCTACGCGGCGGCCGTCACGGCGTCGGGTTCGGTGCAGGCGATCCTCATTCCGCCGAGCCATAACGCCGTCATCTACTCGCTCGCCGCCGGTGGCGGTGTCTCGATCAGCGCGCTCTTTCTCGCCGGCGTCATGCCCGGACTGGTGCTGTGCGTCACGCTGATGACGATGTGCGTCTATTTCGCCACCAAGCGCGGTTATCCGAAGGGCGAGGCCATCTCGATGAAGCAGGCGGTCAAGATCACGATCGACACGCTGCCCGGCCTGTTTACCGTCGTCATCATTCTCGGCGGCATCCTCTCGGGCTGGTATACGGCGACCGAGTCGGCTTCGCTCGCCTGCGTCTGGGCCTTTGTCGTCACCATGTTCTTCTACCGCGACTACAAGTGGAACCAGTTGCCGATCCTCGTGCACCGGACGGTCAAGACGGTGACCATCGTCATGATCCTGATTGGCTTTGCCGCGGCCTTCGGTCACATCCTGACGATGCTCTCCTTGCCGGCGAAGATTTCGGCGGCGTTCACGGGCGTTTCGGACAACCCCTACCTCGTCATGATGGCGATCAACGTCCTGCTGCTGATCCTCGGCACGCTGATGGACATGGCGCCTTTGATTCTGATCCTGACGCCGATCCTGCTGCCGGTGGTCACCGAACTGGGCATCCATCCGGTGCATTTCGGCATGATCATGATGGTCAACCTCGGCATCGGACTGATCACGCCGCCGGTCGGTTCGGTGCTCTTTGTCGCCAGCGCGGTCTCCGACCTGTCGATGGAAAAGGTCACGCGCGCCATGTTCCCGTTCTTCGGCGCGTTGTTCCTGGTGCTGCTGATCGTCACCTACGTGCCGCAGATTTCGCTGTGGCTGCCGCGCGCGACCGGCGAACTCAACTACTCGCCTGATCTCAAGGACGACGTGGCGACGACGGCCAAGGGCCAGGCGGTGAAAATCGACGTGCTGGCCAACGACAGCGACGAGGAGAAGGACCAGATCACTTTGCAAAAAGTCATCGTCATCAAAGGCCAGGGCGAAGTCGCGCAAGAGGGCGGCGGCGTCATCACGTTTACGCCGGCACCGGGCTTTACCGGCAAGGCGGTGATCAAGTACACGGCGACCGATTTCCGCGGCGGGCCCGAGTCGGCCGAAGTGACGATCACGGTCACGCCGTAATCGTCGTCGGCTGATAAAAAACCCGGGCGCGCCCGGGTTTTTTATTGCCTGCGCCGCGATCGGGCGATGCGCTCAGAGCGTCTTTTCCTCGATCAGTTCGATTTTGTAGCCGTCCGGGTCCTCGACAAAGGCGATGACCGTCGTCCCGTGCTGCATCGGCCCGGCTTCGCGCACGACCTTGCCGCCGCGCGCCTTGATCCGCGCACAGGCAGCGCTGGCGTCGTCGGTCGATAGCGCGATGTGGCCATACCCGTTGCCGAGTTCGTAGGACGGGGTGTCCCAGTTATGCGTCAGTTCGATCGCCGCGCCGGCGCTTTCGTCGCCATAGCCGATGAAGGCGAGCGTGAAACGGCCGACCGGATAATCCTTGCGGCGCAACAGGCGCAGGCCGAGGACCTCGGTATAGAAGGCCAGCGAGCGCTCCAGGTCGCCGACGCGCAGCATGGTGTGGAGAATTCTCATCGGGATTCCTCGCTTTCGGGGTTCGAACGGTGTGCTGCGGTCAGTGGCGCCGCGTAGCGGCCCGATTTTATCCCGTTTTGCGCAGCGCTGACGGCGGCCTCGGCGTGCGGCTCTCGGCCGCTCGATTGCTCGCCTGCGAGTGGCCGAATTTTTTAAGAATCGAATAAAATAAGCGCCGGGCCCCGCCGCGGCCGATGGCGACCGTATTCTGACCTGGAGAATGAACAGCATGAAGACGAAGATTCTGTTTCTTGCCCTGTCGGTGATGGCATTGGTGGCTTGTGGGAAAAAAGAAGGCGCCCCGACGCCGGTCGCCAGCGCGCCCGCCAGCAGCGCTCCGGCCGCCGCGAACAACGAGGAAAAAGTCCTCAATATCTATAACTGGGCCGACTACATTTCGTCGACGATGGTCGCCGACTTCGAGAAGGAAAGCGGCATCAAGGTCAATTACCAGACCTTCGAAAACAACGAGGGTCTGCACGCCAAACTCGTCGCCGGCAAGAGCGGTTTTGACCTCGTCGTTCCCGGCGCCGTTTTCGCCAAGTCGCAAATCGACGGCGGCCTGCTGGTCAAGCTCGACAAGGCGGCGATCGCCAACCTCGGCAACCTCGACCCGGCGATCATGAGCAAGCTGGCGAGCGTCGACCCCGGCAACGACTACCTCGTCCCCTGGGCGTGGAGCTATACGACGGTCGGCATCAACAAGGGCAAGGTAGCCAAGGCGCTCGGCGGTATGGCGCTGCCCGACAACGCCTGGGACCTCGTCTTCAACCCGGCCTATACCGAGAAGCTCAAGTCCTGCGGTATCGCCTTCCTCGATTCGCCGACCGAAGTCATCCCGCCGGCGATGCACTATCTGGGCAAAAACGCTTACTCGAACGATCCGGCCGATCACCGGGCGGCCGGCGAGGTGCTGGCCAGGGTGCGTCCGCATATCCGCCTGTTTACCAGCACGATGATCGACGATCTGGCCGGCGGCAAGGCCTGCGTCGCGCTCGGCTGGGCCGGCGACATGAATATCGCCCGGGCGCGCGCCATCGAGAACAAGAGCGACAACGAGATTGAAGTGCTGCTGCCCAAGACCGGTGGCCTGATTTTCTTCGACTCGCTGGCGATTCCCAAGGACGCTCGGCACCCAAAGAACGCCGCGGCCTTCATCGATTATTTTCTGCGTCCCGAGGTCTCCGCGTCGCTGACCAACGAACTCTCGTACGCCACCGCCAACAAGGCGAGTGTGGCCAAGGTGACGCCAGAAATCGCCCAGAACAAGACGGTTTTCGTCGATGCCGAGAACATGGCCAGGATGGTCTCGCCCGCGAGTTTCAGCAACGAGGCACGCGCATCGATGAGCAACGTCTATACCGCGTTCAAGCGCGGCAAGTAGCCGGCATGCCGCGCGTTTTTCCGGCTGCGCCGGTGCTCGCGTGCCGGCCGGCGCAGCGCTTTTCTGGCCGTATTGATTGGGCGGGCTTATGTTTGAATTCGTCACCCCGGCGCAGGCCGGGGTCCAGGTGAGAAACCTCTGCCCGCGCCGGATTGCGGGCGCTGCACTTCCTTCAGTCGCTTTCGCTGGAATGACGGCCTCGGGTTCATAATGCTTGCCGCCGGATCAATATGGAATCTGCCCTGATGAACCCGCTCGAGCTGCGCGCCCCGGGATTTTTGCGAACCGAGAATCTGGTCAAGCGTTTTGACGACGTCGTTGCCGTCGACGACGTCTCGATCTCGATCCACAAGGGCGAGATTTTTGCGCTGCTCGGCAGTTCGGGCTGCGGCAAATCGACGCTTTTACGCATCATGGCCGGTTTCGAGAAGCCGACCTCGGGCCGCGTTTTTCTCGATGGCGTCGACGTCGCGTCGTTTCACCCTTACGAGCGGCCGATCAACATGATGTTCCAGTCGTACGCGCTCTTCCCTCACCTTGACGTCTGGGAGAACATCGCCTTCGGCTTGAAACGCGAGGGCATGCCCGGCGGGCAGATCAAGACGCGCGTTGACGAGATGCTCGAGCTCGTCCAGCTCGCGCCCTACGCCAGGCGCAAGCCGCACCAACTCTCCGGCGGACAGCAGCAGCGCGTCGCGCTGGCGCGCAGTCTGGCCAAGCGGCCGCAACTCCTGCTGCTCGACGAACCGCTCGCCGCGCTCGACAAGAAATTGCGCCAGCGCACGCAGTTCGAGCTCGTCAATATCATCGAGTCGGTCGGCGTCACCGTGGTCATGGTGACGCACGACCAGGAGGAGGCGATGACCATGGCCTCGCGCATCGCCGTCATGAGCCACGGCCGCGTGCTGCAGGTCGGCACGCCGAAGGAAATCTACGAATGCCCGAACAACCGCTTCGTCGCCGACTTCATCGGCAACGTCAATCTGTTCGACGGGCACTTGAGCGCCGATGAGCCCGAGCGCTGCGAAGTGACGACCGGGCAGGGCGTCATGCACGTCGCGCACGGCATCGGCGGCGCCATCGGCATGCCGCTCTCGGTCGCCGTGCGCCCGGAAAAAATCTACATCGCCAAGGAACGGCCCGACGTCGCCGTCAACCTCTTCTCCGGCACGGTGCGCGAGATCGCCTATTTTGGCAGTTACAGTTCGTACCTCGTCGAAGTCGCCGACGGCCGACGCGTCGCG